>SKER01000095.1_pt1 | contig 120107 bp, 104 predicted proteins | sample 4826961 | NCBI WGS metagenome assembly SKER01 (sample SAMN11008804, study PRJNA524170) | human gut metagenome | biome: Human fecal sample; material: Feces; isolation source: fecal sample from pouch patient p47 | host: Homo sapiens | place: Israel: Tel-Aviv | collected 2016-11-16
CGGACTATTACGCCTACTACAAGACACCGCGAGGCTACCATCCCCGCAGCCTGAACTCCAACGGTGGCTGGAATGTGACGTCTTCGCTGTCATTTTTGAATATGCCGATTTTGCAGTACGCCGGTGAGATTCGCTCTGCCGTGTTGCTAGTGCACGGCGAGAAGGCTCACTCCCGTTATTTCAGCGAAACCGCGTACAGCAAGCTGACCGGAGACAATAAGGAGCTGCTCATTATCCCCGGTGCCAGCCACACCGACCTTTACGATCAGATGGACGTCATTCCGTTTGAAAAGCTGAAAGCGTTCTTTGAGGAGTATTTAAAGTAGGATATCCATGCGCCAGCATATGCAGGGGCATGGACATCGATGTTAGAACCGCCGTCAGGCGGGGTCCGGTTCACCTCCACCTGGGCCTCGTCGTAGTGGCGGCTTGTTGATTGATTCCATAATAGAACTACCTCCCGAGATCGTCTCTTCGACCTCGGGAGGTAGTATCTAATGGCCTCACGAGTACGAAGAATATGCTTGGAGTGGTCGCTGGCCTTACGTTCTTTTATTCATGGTGGCGAGTCGTTTTTTACCCATTATCAGAAGTTAGAGGGATGCGAGGAATCGTCTCTTCGCTCGGTACAATCGTCTTCAGATGCTTGTATTTCTCAAGGAATGGATTTTCAGAGTCATCATCAGGCTCTTGGTCATAAACAGTCACGAGCCCTCGGTCCTCTAAGTAGTCAAGCATGGCTTCAATCACATCACGTTCATCCTGCCATTCCATAGTTTGGAAGTATTCGAGATCCTCCACAGGCCTCGCATGGTCAGGAAACCAGCGGTTGAGAATTCGGGTTGTTTGTCGATCCAGTTCTCTTTCGAGCTCGTGCCTCTTATCCCAGTTTAGACCCTTGTACTCAGCTTCAGAAATGCCATGGATGAGCAGCGTATCAATAAGCTGCCGATAGGAGCCTAGCCGTAACTGCTCCGCAAGTTTGTATGGGAATTGCTTTGGATTCAGATAGTGTTCGCGCCAGTAGTCAAGGACTCCCTCTTCTTTCATGATGTCGAGATTGAGCGTCCATGCGTAGCGACCTGCAAGATAGTCTGGGTAGACGTCGAGCTTCTTTGCAATCTGATCCAGCAATTCGGGACGTATCGTTCCCGACTTCACCGCACGAAGTATGGTTTTCTCTGTTCTGTCAATGTCGGCATCAGCTCCAAGCTTACGTATGCTCGAGTCAAGCCGGTGTATCACCCACTTAAACCACTCGGGGTCAATTTTCTCTCCAAAAGCATCAGCTTCAGCATTGTTCATCTTGACTCCTTTAGTACGGACATTTTGGTGCCATAATGGCTGTTCACAGAACGCAACACTTCGTACTACCATGCATTATGCGGCCACGAGGTACGGACATCAAGCCGTGTAATCAATGCAAAACACTAACGGGCTCCATGTGAGCCCGAGAACGGAGAACTAGCAATGGCGACTAACACGCTGGTACCGCATTACGAGGACAATGACATGGATCGCAAGGATCTCGCCGACTTCGCCAAGCAGAGCATGGATAAGGCCATGGACACCAATCACTCTGTTGCCATGCGTCAGATGGAAGTCCTGAGCATGCAGACCGACGAGACGCAGGCCCTGCTCCAGAGCGGCAATCTGACCGACGAACAGTTCGATAAGGTCATGCAGGAGTCTGAGAAGATTCGACAGGCAATGTCCGATACCACGACGAAGCTGCATAAGTCGAACTTCGAGTTGGTTGTGAGCACCTGTGCCGTGCTGTTCTTTGGCGGTCTGTTTTTTACGCTTCGCGCCGCTTAGCCGGCATGTATGAGGGGTGATTAATCCATTGTCCCTCATACATGTTTTCATGCCGAGATGTTGCATTCCAACGTGCTTGCAGCATCTATGCGGAAGCGCGCGTGTTCCGTCTTGCTGCTGGCCCACACCGTGCCATATCCGACGACAAGTCCCTCATTGGGAAAGATGGTCGCAACTCTATCGTCCGTCTTCATCGCTGCGTATCTCAATGGTGAGGATCAAGTTGTTACTCATCGCTGCCTTTGTCATCAATCTCGCGCAGACGCAAAAGCCAGCGTCTCATGCTCCCGTCCCCAAAGAAGCCGAGCAGTGCCCCATCGCAGAAGCGTTCTGCTCTCACGGCTCCGAGCAGAAGCGCCATCACCGCCTGGCCGTCGAGTTCCGATACATCTGCCCCAGACATTGCTTGGCTGCCCCACTCGAGTCCGTTGCGTTCAAGTATGTCGCGGTAATGCGTGAGCTCGTACTCGGGATGCTCGTCGACGAAGCCGTAGATTGATTGTTCGACGTCAGCAACCGTCGTTCCGTAATTCACGTAGGGCAGCTTGATTGGGTCGTTCATGGTGCCCTTGCTCTCTCGGTCTACAACCCAGTTGCCAAATCCCTCGGCATTCTCAATCGCAGGCAGATGTTTTGTCAGGCTCTCAAACATAAGCCGCTTCTTTTGAGAAATGAGCTTCAGCAATACCGTCGAGCTGCGAACGTATTGTCTCGAAGGGCTGGTTCAGGTCCAATGTCCTCACGCTTATCTGGTTACCGCTCATCTGATACACACCATCAGGCTGCACGTCTTCGTCGGTCTTGGCGTAGAGCAGCATGCCCGACACGCTATGCTGCTCGTGAGTGCTGGCGAGCTCCGCTTCCTTGTTCTTCACGTAGGCGAAGATCTGGTACAGGTTGCCGGAGTGGACACTTTGCTTGTCGAACTGCTGTTGCGTCGTGTGACTGTAGTACTTCGCGTCGATGATGAGGACGGTCCTGCCTCGTGTGAGCGTTATGTCGGTGTGCATGGCGGGGAGCATGTCATCGAAGCTGTCGTCGAGCGCCCAGCTGATGTACGGCGCCCCCGCGGAAAGCTCTGGGTGCTCACGTCTGTAGTACTCGAGGATGAACTTCTCGTACAGGTGGCTCATTCACTGCTCGTCGAGGAAGTCCATCATGCGGAGACTCCCACTCTCCCGCGTCTGGAGAAGGCCCTTCACGACCAGCCAGCACACGTTCATGAGCATGCGATAAGTCTGGTTGTTCCGGTCGAAGCGCATGTGCCAGTCTTCGCCCGAAAGGTTCACGTCTTCCACGTCCACGAAGTACGGAAGCAGCCGTCTAAGTGCCTTCTTGCGAGCCTTGTCGATGTCCGAGCGAATCAAGAGCATGATTGTCGCCTTGAGGATGCGGTTCATGCACGTGTCCGTGCTGAACTCGTCGTAGCTGCAAACCAGCTGCCTGCGCAGAATCGAGCGCGTCTTCAAGGACTCGGAAAGTTCGATCTTGCCCCTCGGTGAGGAGAGCATATCCTCGCGGTCGACGTACTCCCGGCCAAGGCCGCGCTTGAGCTGCAGGCTCACGCCCCGTGACAGTATCTCGGCGAGGAGGTCGGCGGTGTTGTCGAACTCCTCGGCTGCGATGTCGCGGTAGCCCTGCCCCTGCAGCGTCTGGAACGCATAGGCGAGCATGTGGTAGATGTTCTGTATCCGGATCACTGGATTGACCTGCGCAGCTTGCCGGCCCACTCGTCGACCTTGGTGGGTTCGTCGAACCAGTACTCGCGCAACATCGGCACGAGCTCGTAGTTGACGATTGCCGAGAGTTTATCGTCCGTTACGTCGTCCGGGGACATGCGGCAGAAGTAGCTATGGCCGATGCAGAAGCCGTCTCCCAGCGACTCGTCGGACGCGATCGCCTCGTTCAACTTCACGCGACGCAGGAGATGAGCCTATCGAACTTCTCGCTGGCAAGTCCCTCCTGATAGGCGATGAAGCTCTCCGTGTCGAAGGCGGGACGGAGGTCGAAGAACGCGAAGCGGCGGCGCAGGGCGTAGTCGAGCATGGCGAGCGAGCGGTCCGCTGTATTCATCATGCCAATGAGGTATACGTTGCTCGGGACGTAGAACAGCTCGTGCGAGTAGAGGAGCTGCAGCGTGTTCCTGGGCCCGCGCTTGTCGTTCTCGATGAGCATAAACAGCTCGCCGAAGATCTTCGAGAGGTTGCCACGGTTGATTTCGTCGATGATGAAGAAGTAGTCGTTGTCAGAATCGTCCTTCGCATTCTTGCAGAAGTTGTAGAACGCGCCCTTCTCGAGGTCGAAGCCCTGCGCGTTCGGGCGGAACCCCTCTATGAAGTCCTCGTAGCTGTAGCTCTGGTGGAACTGCACCATCATCACACGCTCGGCGTCCTTCACGCCCATCATGGAGTAGGCCAGGCGCTTTGCGGCGAAGGTCTTGCCTACGCCTGGGGCACCCTGCAGGATGATGTTCTTCTTCGCGCGCAGGACGTTGACGAGGGTCCTGTAGTGCTCGCCGTCCATGTAGACCTCCGAGAGGAAGTCCTCGGACGTGTACGCTGGGTATTCAACCTCCTCCGTGTCTTCCTCGACTTCGCCGCCCTCGTCCTCGAAGAACGAGTTGAGCTTCTCAACGAGGTCGGGATAGGCGGTGATGTCCGTCAGGGTCTTCACGGCGAGGAAGTCTTCCGTGTGCCACTCTCCTCTGTTCGTCCAGCGTACCCTGCGGATGTTCGGATAGGAGTCGCCATTTTCGTCGAATTGGTAATCCCCCTCAACGATGCCGCGACCAATAATTACGCTGCGGCCCCGCTTAGCAAAGACAACGTCGCCCGGCTTGATTTCGCGCGAGAACTGCCAGAGCGCGAGCGCGGAGTTCTTCTGCGAGTACTTGCTACTGTACAGGGTGCGCAGGTTCTTGCGGATGTCTTCCTTGCTGGCGTATTTCTCGACGTCGCCGAGCTTGCTCCAGCCGACACCCATTACGCCACGTGCGTAGAAGTCATCCCACCTCGCGGCACCGTCTCCCGGGGAGTAGGTCCAGTAATGTGTGGTCTTGACCCCCTCGTCTCCAAGGGAATTTTCTTCCGCCTTCTCGGCTGCAGCCTTCTCGGCGACCTTCCTCTCGCGGTTGACGCGCTCAGACTCCACGAAGGCGGCAGCCGTCAGCGAGGGGAAGTCTGCATACGAGCACTCTTCGCTTCCGAGCTCCGACTTGATGGTGTCGCAAATGGCGAGGTAGCGATCTCCGTCATGAACTGGCGAGTCCTTCTCCTTCGGCACTATGCCGGCGATGGCGGTGCCAGCCTTTGCGACGTCGGCCATGAACCAGCGGTTGCGCGAATCCAGGCTGATGAAGTTGTAGGGCCTCGCCCAGTAGAGGCCCATGGTGAGCTTCCAGCCAAGTGTGAACTGGATGACGGTGGTATCGAATGCCTCGACGAAGGCCTTCCGGGTTTCCTCGTTGTCGTCGGCGGCCAGTGCAAGTTCGGCCTCGAACACGTGCCAGAGGTTATCGATGTCGTGATCGCCGCGACGTTCGTCGTTGGCGAAGGCATAGAAGGTCGCGTTGAGGTTGTTGAGCACGGGGATGCCCTCGAAGTCCGTGGGCTGATCTGCCCCAATGTCGAACACCTCGGCGATGCCGGCGATGATCTTTTGCCGGTTTGCGTCTGTGATGCCCTTGTTGAAGAGGCCGAAGACGGTGAACGGATCGATGTCTTGGAGCTCATCTGCCTCAAGCTTAGGGAGACTCATCCCGATCGATTCATAGACAGTTGCTAGCTTGTTTATCAGATCGTCGCGCCTGTCTCGATAGGTCAGCAGCTTGTCAGATAACTCTTCATAAAAGCTAATCCAAGTAAATTTTGTGCTGGTCATTATAGTCACTGCCTATCTTGTGCCTCTGCCAAGGCGCCTTGCTTTCAATGTCTTTCCATATGCGTCTACATGCGCGACAGGTATCTTTATCGAATCTAAGTACACCAACGAGTATCTTTGCATCAATGTAATCCAACGCTTCGTCGATATTGCGCCCATTTCTTGCTACTCCGTCAATTATGCTGATAACGTTTCTTTTTAGCTCGGGATTAATGTTCAATAGACCGGTATTGAGAACATGGATATTGCCAACTTTCTTGGGCAGAATCTCAAGCACACCGCCCCCACAGCTTCTGCCGTAAAGCTCCGTGAATGCGAACGCAATGCTGTTGTAATAGGCGATAACAGAACAGACGTTCGATAAAATAATATAGCATCAGATGGCGGGCACGGTTTCAATCGAATCCGTGCCCGCTGCTGTATGTGTGTCCTTGCACGCCCAATATGCGCCGTAAAAGCCGCCTTCTTCAACGTCAAAGTGAGCGCGCTTCATTTTTGTCTCTTAGAATCTTATTTTCACGATTTGCATTTTCATCCCGTTGTCACCGACCCTTGCGAGAAACCGGAAAAAGCCGCTGACGGAAGGGTCCCTCAAATCGTTGTAGCCCAGCATATAGCCGCGACTTGTGACCTGCAGACGGCTGTCCCACGTGCCGATTTCCTTGGCGGCATCCGAAACCGCAAAATATGGCCCCACATCCTTGATTTTTGCAGTCTTAAGCCATGTTTTTGCAATCATCTTTACCGCCGTCCGATTGGCAGCATCAAAGACCAGCACACTGCCGGGGAAAACGCCCGCCATCCCCCGCACCAGTTCCCGGACCTGCTGGGTCAGAAAGTAATAGAACACCCCGGAGGCAAAGAACACCGCCCCGCCGGAGGCATCGATTTTGCTAAACCATGCGGTGTCTTTCAGGTCGCAGGGGATATTTTGTTCTCGATCCCCGGCGGGCAGTAGCTGCTGCCGCAAGGCAATCACATCCGAGAAGTCCAGATTGTAGATCTTGCATCTACCGTTGTCGCAGGTTCTGCCGGTGTTGTCCAGCCCGCAGCCCAGATTGACCACCGCCGCATTGGGGTGGCCTTTCAGGTAATCCCGCACCTCGAAAGCAAGATCACTCTGCCGTGTGGCCACCTCGAGCGCACCAAAGCGCTGCATCAGGCTGCGGGAGTTTTTCTCTGCCTCTGAAAAGTCGTAGTCGATCTGGTCGAGCAGACGAACCGCTGTTTCATCCCTGTAAAGGTTCGGGTACAGCTCCGTACACAGCTTCCGGGAATACAGCGGGAGGATCAGCGTCTCCTGCACGGTGTTTTTCTCAATTTTACATTTCATAGGTTTCTTCCTCAGTGAATAAAAACTGTCATAATTGCTGCCAGCACAGCCGCTATGACCGTCATGCCTATCGCCATGTGCGGGCATTTTTTCAGCAGCCGTTTTATGTTTGCCCCGCCGCCGCAGCCGTAATCCAGCACCTTGGCGTTTGGCGTAAGTCGTAGAAATCGAAGTCCCCACCGCGCCACAGGGCTGTGGCCCAGATTCATCATGGCAACCATAAGTTTTCAGCCGAGGCCTACGGGCTTGCGGGTGTTTTCAAAGAACGACATCTGGCCCCTCCGATTTCGTGCATTCCGCATAGGTCAACGGGAACGAGGCCTTCAGCACCGCGCTTTTCTGCACCGCCCAGCCGTTTTGACGCAGGAAACGCAGGTATTCCTCGCTTGTCCACCTGCTGTGGAGGGGGAATCCCGCCATACTCATGAAAAAGGCTTTTGCCCTGCCGGAAACCGAGTTCCCCGCGTGGGTGAAAGTTGGCGCGATGAGCACGCCGCCGTCCTTCAGCACCCGCCTGATTTCTTGCAGGGCTTTTTCCGGATGCGGCACTATGTGAAGCGCGTTGGACGCGATCATCACTTCGAAGGACTTCTGTGCATAGGGCAGGCGGAACATATCTTGTACGGAAAAGTGCAGCTTTGCTGATTGATTGTCCCGCTTTGCTTCAAGGATCATCTGTACAGAAGCGTCTGTAGCCTCGATGTGTGCCGCCGCATTCACGATGCTCTTTGCGATAAGCCCCGTGCCGGTGGCAACCTCCAGCACGGTTTTTGCTTTCACCACCGGCCTGATCAGCTCATACATCTTCTCATACGCCACCCGGTCCTTTCGCATGAAACGGTCGTACCGACCGGCATTCTTGTCCCAGAAGCCCTTGCGTTCGAGCATGGCCATCGCCCCCAAACAGTTAGAGCCTTCTAACTATAACACACGAATCATGAAGTAAGATAAGGCTAACCTTATTTTCTGGGGCTAAGACGCAGCTCTCCGGCTTCCGCTTATAGCGGCGCGAGTCAGATGCTAGGTTGGAGCTGAAGAAGGAGCTTGGCGGACAGGTAGGTCGATACCGGTTCCCGGAACGGTAATCCATCCAATTACACCAGGGCTCTAGTCATTGAGTGGGAGTAAGCCGATGGGACTTTGACTTGCACTTTTGAGTGCCGCACTGTGCCGCTGAGTCTCGTTTTGTACGTGAGTCACGGCAAAGCCGCCAGCGACGGCGGTGGGTAAAAACGATCATCGAGTCTCCGTTCCCGCGTTGGGACGGAGACTTTTTCTTTGTCGTTTCACTCACTTTTACCTGCGATTATTTTCATTTAGGAGCTTGCGTGCTATTCAGGAGTGAAAAGACCCGACAGTGGTCTGATATTGAATGCTCCACGCCCCCCAGCGTAGGGCAAGAGTAGCCTTTACAAACCCTCTCGATATTAAGTTGACAGCTGAATATAGCTGTTTACCTCGGGGTTATAATCGTCTCAACCATATATTTCCTCTAGATAGGTTGCCCATGATGTTCAACACCGCCGAATCGCTTCTGATTGTCGAGGCCGGAAACACCGGCAAGTTCTCCAAGCTTCTCTACAACATGATTGGAAAGAACGATGACACAGAGGCTGGTCCGACCGGCCCCGTCGACGGCAGCGTCGGTGCCTCCATCTTCAACGAGGACCAGTTCGCTCAGACCGCCATCTCGTCGAGTCAGAAGGTCGTCTTCGTCGGCTGGCCGGAAGGCACCGGAGACTACATCGATGCGATTCGGCTCGACAACCCCGAAGCCATCGACGAGGAAGGCGTCTACATCGGCGTGAGCGGGAACCACGCCTGCATCACGGTGAATACCGAGCCGCCTTCCAAGGAGGACTACTGGAAGTTCCTCGAAAGGGCAAGGGAGCATGGCATGGAGTTCGATGATCTTCTCGCGGCCCTGCGCCCCGGAGAGAAGGCGGCGGAACCCGAAGAAAGCAATGATTCCAATCCCGTGCTTGGTTTTGCCAAAATGGTAGGCAAGACCATCGGGAGGGCTGCCGCCGATGGCGCGAACGGCATCAACCAGGCCGTCGTCCTCCATCAGAAGGCGGGCGAGATCCGCGACCAACGCTACCAGTACGCTGTGAAACGCTTCTATCACGAGAAGCTCAGGAGCTTCGTCGAGGCGTAGGGATGAACGATTTCGACAAGGGGTTCGAGTTCTCCGCGCGCCATGCCGCCGCCGTGCCCGCCGGGATGGATGCTGCGAGCTGGGTGAACAGCGTGGAGGCCGCCATCGAGGAGCTGTACTCCGCGATGAACTCCTACGACCACTACAAAAACAGCAAGGCGGCGCAGGACTCCCTCAAGGGATTCCTGGCGGAGGAATGGGCCTTTGGGACGGCGAACGTCGACGCTGCCGTTAAGAGGGTCGACGCCAAGGGCATCAGGCTCGACTCGCACGACCTCGGGTCTGCGGATGTGGCCTGGGGCGCCGATCAGTACCAGCTCAAGTTCCTGACCGACCCGAAGAACATCGCGCGCAAGCTCGCGACGACGCTTCGCGATTCGTACAACGGCAGGCCGAAAAGATATGCGGATCTCTCTTTTGACGAGTGGGCCGTCGAGAAGGGCTTCGCGGGCAAAACCCCAGACGACTTGCTCTACGGCGACATGGGCGGCCTGATCCCGTCGGACAAGCTTGAAGCAGCCAAGCAGTACACGCTGATACGCATCGAGCGCGCGAAAGGCCGCGGCTTGGACGAAGAGGTGCAGCGCTGGACGAAGGTGCGCGACAACCTGACGGACCGAATCGAGACACCTGAGGGCGTCGAGGGCAGGCCCGCCACGAACGAGGAGATGCGCCGAAAGGCGATCGACGTCTCGAACAAGAAGAAGCTCGACCCTGCGGACGACGGCATGACCACGTCCCAACTAATCGCTGCGAGCGACATAGTGAAGCAATCGCTCAAGGCCGGCGGCACAGCCGCCGCCCTGAGCGTTGCCCCGAGATCTACCGCGCCATCGATTACCTGATCGCGGAAGGAGAAATCGACGACGAGCACTTGAAGTCCATCGGGACGGCGGCATGCGCCGGCGCCACCAACGGGTTCGTGTCCGGATCGGCGACCGCGGCAATCACTGCCGCAGCAGCAAAGGGCGCCTTCGGCGAGACGGTAAAGGCCGCCGCAATGGGATCGAGGGGCGCGAACGTCATCGCATCACTCGTCGTGCTAACCATGGAGGCGTGCCGAAACTCCTATCTCGTGGCGTCGGGGAGGATCGAGCCCGTCGAGATGGCGAGCAACATGGGCCAATCCGTGTTCTCAACCGTCATGATGCTCGGCGGAGCCGCTGTCGCGACCGCCCTGACAGGCGGGGCGACCCTCCCTGTGCTCATTGGATCCTTCGTCGGCGGAGCGGCGGGAAGCATGGCGTTCAAGCCCGTCTCGTCTTGCGTCATGAAGGTGTGCGTCGATTCCGGCGTCACATTCTTTGGCCTCATCGAGCAAGACTACGAGGTTCCCAAGCACCTGCTTTCGATGCTCGGCATCAAAGGGGCGAGCATTAAAACGGCAAGGGTAAAGACAGCCGCCGTTTCGACGGCGCCCCGACTCTCTGCGCCATCCGTGAAAACGGCGTGCCTGCACACCGCAGACGTCGTCTTCTTTGAGCGAGGGCTCGTCGGCGTCAACAAGGTTGCATATTCGTAGGGCGATGCCGGTGCGCATGAAGCGACCTGCGGTTTCGCGAATCAATCGAGCCATTCCTGAACCCGCGAATAAGGGGTTGATTCGCACATCGGACACTTAAGACCTCGCGAACAGAATGCATGCGCTACAATGCAAACCAGTTAGCCTCGGTACGACCGCTGATGCAAGTCGCCGGGGCTCACTTGCCTCAGCAGGCAAGTTGCCCGTACGGAACACGCCGACAATCGGCGGGGGCATGCTGCACCTCGGAATCTCCAGTGCCAGAAACCCACTCGCGTTGCGGGAATCCTTGCATAGCCGGCTTAGATCTGGTATAAGAATTTTGGTGGCTGTTTCAGCTACCTCCAAGTGCCGGGGGCTTATCCCCCGGCTTTTATTCTATCCAGGGGCATATATTGGCGCGAGACCTGAGCATATTCGTCGACGAGAGCGGCGATCGGGGCGGAAAGGCCCGGTACTACCTTTTGACCCTCGTGGTCCACGACCAGTCGGAGGGCATTGCCGACAAGGTCTCCCGATACGAGCAGTCCCTCGCCAGCTCCGACCTCCCGAACATACCGTTCCATTCTGAGCCGCTGCTGAACGGCCACGGGCCGTACGAGGGGATCGACCTGCGGGCGCGCAAGAAGATGCTGTACTCGTTCAACGTTCTGGTTCAGCGCCTTCCCGTCTCCTATAGAACGTTCGTCTACCGCAGAAGTGAGTTCGAGGATCTGGCGAAGCTCACCTCGCGCATGAAGCGCGATATTTCGGGCCTTTTGTTTGATCGCTTAGAATTCTTTCAAAGCTTCGACGAGGTGAAGGTCTATTACGACAACGGCCAGGACATCGTGAAGCAGGCGCTCGACCAGTCGATCGGCTTCGTGCTTTCCAAAGGGGTCGTCGAGCGGCGCAAGACTTCGATGACCGACTACCGTCTCGAGCAAGCAGCGGACTACCTCTGCACCATCGAGCTTGCGGCGGTCAAGTACGCGGCGAAGGAAGACGGCGAGACTTACAACAAGTTCTTCGGCGGCATAGGCACGTTCAAGAAGAACTGGCTCAAGCAAGCGCGCCGCAAGATGATCAAGTAGCGGGATGCTGCCAAGGGGGCTTTCCCGCCCCTGTCCTCTGATCTTCCGAATCACCCTTTTCCAAGCCACTCGCTACGAATCCCTACGGAAACCCGGGAGTGATTAAAAAGGCGACCTGCGGTTTCGCGAATCAATTTAGTCATTCCCGAAATCGCGAATCAGAGGACTGATTCGCCCAAATTGCGCACGAATCAGTCCTCGGGCGGTACGACGCGACACGCATCGACAACACTCGGACTGGATTAGTTATCGAGTGGGAGTAGTAATAGAACATTTGCTCTGTTTTTTCATACGGTTTCGTACGGTTCTGATGGCGACCGATGGGGGCGTTTCGCAACCGCCGCACCTGCAAGCCACATGGTTTCACAATCGGGCAAAAACTCAGAAGGCTCCTCGTGAAAAACGAGGAGCCTTCCTGTTTCCTTCGGCGCGGGCGGATCGGGACCCCCGCCGATCTAGAGGCACTCGGTCAGAATCTGGAACACCTCGCTGCGCTCCAGTTTCTTGGCGCAGCCGCCGGTGAGCACGCAGGTGTCCGCAACCTTGTGCAGCGTCTCGTCGGACGCGTCGGAGCCCATCTCGGCGAAGCTCGTGGGAAGCCCCATCTCGCCGATGAACGTCTGCAGGCGGTCGATGCCCTCGAGCGCCACCGTAAGGTCGTCTTTGCCCTTGGCGTCGACGTCCCACACCTCGCGCGCCCAGCGGGCGAACTGCGCGGGCGCCTCGGGGGCCAGGTGGCGGTAGAGCGCAGGGTGGATGACCGCGAGGCCCATTCCGTGGTTGGTGTGGGTGTACGCGCCGTACTGGTGCTGGATCATGTGCGCCTGGAAGTCCGTTGACTTGCCGATCTTGAGCACGCCGTTCTCGGCCATGGCGGAGTCGTATACGAGCTCGCTTCTGGCATCGAGGTTCTGGTCGTCGTCCGCGATGAGGCGCATGTTGCGGATGACGTTACGCTGGATGGCGAGGTTGATGTCGTCGGTGACGTTGCGTCCGCGCGGGCTTCCGAAATAGCTCTCCATGCAGTGCGAGAGCGTGTCGAACGCGCAGCTCATGAACTGCGCGTGCGGTACGGTGAGCGTGAGTGCCGGGTCGAGCGCCGCCCACATGGGCATCGCCCCCAGATAGGCGCCCTTCACGTGCGTCTCCTCGTTGGTGATGACGGCGCCGTTGTTCTGCTCGGCACCCGTGCCGGAGAGCGTAACGATGCAGCCCATGGGGATGAACGAACTCGGCATCTTGCCGTCGGCGTGCTCGAACGTCTCGATGTCCTCGTCAAGCATCGCCTGCGCGGAGACTACCTTGCAGCAGTCGAAGACCGACCCGCCGCCGACGGCGAGAATGAAGTCGACCTGCTCCTCGCGTGCGAGCGCGGCTCCTTCCTGGCACTTCTCGTAGGTCGGATTGGGCATGATGCCGCCGAAGTCCACCACGCGCTTGCCCGCGCTCGTGAGCTTATCGACCACGTGGCCGTAGACGCCGGTCCGTTTGACCGAGCCTCCGCCGTAGGCGAGCATTACTGTCTTGCCCATGGCACCCATCTCGGCGTCGAGTGCCTGGTCCATGGCCCCCTCGCCGAAGTAGTTCCTGACAGGGTAGTCGTACGTGAATGAGTTCATGGCAATTCCTCCTAGTAAGTTATCAGTGCGGTCTGACGCTCGTCTACACGTTGCGCACGAGCCCGGACATCCATTCGATGGTGGCGGGGTCGTGGTGGTCGAAGAACGCGCTGCGCCCGGTGTCGAGCGCGGCGATGGCGACCATCTCGTCGTCGCCCAGCGCGAAGTCGAAGACGTCGAAGTTCTGCTCCATGCGATCGCGGTGCGTGCTCTTAGGGATGCAGACCACACCGCGCTGCAGCAGCCAGCGCAACACGACCTGGGCGACCGTCTTGCCGTGCGCCTCGCCGATGCGAGCGAGGACCTCGTTGCGGAAGAGGTCGTTTCTGCCCTCCGCAAAGGGCGCCCAGCCCTCCATGGCTACCTCCTTGCCGACCATGTACTCCTGCGCCTCGCGCTGCTGGAAGAACACGTTGCACTCGACTTGGTTCACGGCGGGGGCGATGCGGTTGAACGAGATGAGGTTTGCGAGATGATCGGGGTAGAAGTTAGCTGTGCCTATGGCGCGGATAACGCCCTGCTCGTAGAGCTCCTCCATGGCGCGCCACGCGCCGAAGACGTCGCCGAACGGCTGATGGATGAGGTAGAGGTCGACGTAGTCGAGCCCCAGCCTCTTGAGCGACGCGTCGAAGCCGCGCTTGGCCCCCTCGTAGCTCACATCCGACATCCACAGCTTGGTCGTCACGAACACCTCGTCGCGCGGCAGGCCGCTCGCACGAATGGCGGCCCCGACCGCCTCTTCGTTGCCGTAGCTCGCGGCCGTGTCGAGCAGCCGGTAGCCGACCGAGAGCGCGTCCTCCACGGCGCGCTGACATTCCGCGGCGTCCGGGATCTGATACACGCCGAAGCCGAGCTGCGGCATCCTGACGCCGTTGTTCAAGGTGATGTAGTCCATGGTGCCTTCCTTTCTCGCAACTTGACGTATCCACCATACGAGGGGCGCCGCGCCGGCGGAAGTTTCCGTTGGTGAGGGTTCTATAACGCTGGGGTGCGCACGGGGCTATAACCCGCGGGTTCTAGGCGTCACCTCAAAGAGATCGGCGCCGAGCTCGTCGGCGATGGCCTGAGCTACGACAGCGGTGTGGCCCTGTGCCGAGTCGTAGGCCACGAGGACGTTGCCGCCTGCAGCGGGCGCGGCGGCGGGCTGGGCCTCGGCGGCGGCTTGGCCGCCGCCACCCTGGTTGCAACCGGAGAGCATCGTTGCGCACAGCGCGGCTCCGAGTAGGAAGTTTCTTCTGGTCACGGTCGGGTTTGCGGTCATGGGGCATCTCCTCCGTTGGCTTGGTTGGTCCGTTATCGTCTGAGCGCTACTCCTGCGCGTCGAAATCGGGGCGTATGGCCAGGTAGCCCGCGAGTGCTTCCTCAGTGGCGGTGTAGTAGGTCATGGTCCCGTCGAGCTTGGCAATCTCGGCCATCTCGTCTTCGGTGAGGGAGAAGTCGAAGATGTTCGCGTTGTCGGCGATGTGGGCGGGATTCTTGGAGCCGGGGATGATGGAGGTTCCCATCTGCACGTGCCAGCGCAGGATCACCTGGGCCGGGGTCTTGCCGTACTTCTCGGCGAGAGCGACGAAGACGGGCTCCTCCAGAAGACCTTTGTCGCCGTGGCCGAGCGGGTACCACGCCTCGATCACCGTGCCGTACGGCGCGAGGTAGGCGCGCAGGTCGCGCTGGGCGTGGTAGGGGTGGCACTCAACGGTCACGAGCTGCGGCTTGATGTCGGCGACCTCGATGACCTCGGCAATCTTGTCTTGCGGGAAGTTGGAGAGGCCGAGGGCGCGCACCTTGCCCGCGCGGTAGGCCTCCTCCATCGTGCGCCACGCGGCCAGGTAGTCGCCTACCGGCTGGTGCAGGATGAGCATGTCGACGTAGTCGAGCCCTAGGCGCTGGAGCGTGGCGTCCACCGCCGGCATGCCCGCGTCGTAGACACTCGGCCAGAGCTTGGTGGAGACGAAGATCTTGTCGCGTGCGATGCCGCTCTTGGCGATGGCACGGCCCACGGCGCGCTCGTTCATGTAGGCGTTGGCGGTGTCGATGTGCTCGTAGCCAGCCGTGAGCGCGGCGGTTGCGGCCGCCTCGGCCTCGGCCGGGGTCATGAGGAAGGTGCCCAAACCCTCGATGGGCATCTCTACGTCGTTGTTGAGCTTCAGATACTCCATGGTCTCCTCCTTAATGGTGACTTTTCGAATACAAGGCTACGGCGTTTACTGACGCGCGAGAAGTTCACGTTGGAATGATGGATATAACCATGGGGTATATACGGCACATAATGCGTGACAGGAGGATCGATGTACAACCCACAGCTTGACACTTTCATCCGCGTGGCGGAGGCGGGCAGCTTCTCCAAGGCGGCACAAGAGTCCTTCATCACGCCCACGGCCGTCATCAAGCAGATGAACCTGCTGGAGTCGCGGCTAGGCCTTACGCTGTTCCACCGATCGCATCAGGGGCTTTCGCTTACGCGAGCAGGCAGGTCGCTGCTCGCCGACGCCCGCCATATCGTGCAGTACTCTCAAGAATCAATCGCACGCGCCCGCGTCGCCGAGCGTGGAGAAAAGCGCATCATCCGCGTGGGAGTGTCGCTCATGACGCCCAGCACGCCGCTCACGAAGCTGTGGCCGAAGGTGAAGGAACGTTGCCCTGGCATGAGCCTTCAGGTGGTCACGTTTGAAAACACACCCTCGGCGGCGCGCGGTTTGGCGAACCTCGGGCAAGACATGGATATCGTGGCGGGGATTTTCGACGATGCCTTTCTTAAAGAGCGCGGGTGCCTGGGCCTCGAGCTTTCGCGCGAGCCGCTCTGGTGCGCCGTTCCCGTCGACAACGAACTCGCCAAACGCGACATCGTCACATTCGACGACCTCCACAATCACAGTCTTATGCTTATACGCCGGGGCTGGAACGCCGAAATCGACCGCGTGCGCGACGAGATACTCTTGCATCATCCTCAAATCGCGCTCGTAGACTTCCCGCAATATCGGGCGGAGGTGTTCAATCGCGGCGCGAACGAGGACCTCGCGCTTGCGACGCTGCCGTTGTGGGCCAACGTCCACCCCATGCTCAAAACCGTCTCTACCGATTGGGACTGTCTCGTGTCTTACGGGCTGCTTCATTCGTCGCACCCCGCAGACCATGTGCGGGAGTTCCTCGATGCGGTGTCTGCCGTGCTCGAGGCAGAGCATCGATAGGCAATCGCGAACAGATGCGCTTATGCCTATGGGAATAACGGGAACTGGCTTCTGAACTCGCGTTTTGATACCGTCGAGTACCGCCTGATGCTGTTTCGGCGTCGCCATAGAGCAAGGTCCCTTGAGCATCGGGCGGCATTATTGAGCGTGGGCGTTATCGTAGGTATCTTTGATCTCTTCCGGCAAATTGTCGGGAATCAGCGCCTTCGGTCTATCCTCGTTGCCATCTTGAATCGCCTGCTCGTAGTACCAGCATTTGAACCTTTGGTGCTCATCGCCGGCTACTTAAGTGCTTTCGCTGCCTCGCGAGCGCGCCGCTTGGGGTTCTTTGCGGGCTTGCTTGTTTCAGTGGACTCATCGCCGAAGAACGAGAGCTTCTCCCATTCGCTTGTAACGAATCGCAGGGTCTCCTCATCGGACGGCTCCGCGCCGAAGACGATGCGGGCGACGCCATACCTTCCGCCCTCGACGTGCTCCGCCAGCCCGACCCAGAATTGGCCGTCGTGATATACGGTCAGGGTGGACGACACGCTGATCTGCATGGTTGGTTCCTCCTTTATGTAGATGACCATGCAGAGAAGGGACAACCAAGGAGGCAGGTTACTGATGCGGACTAGCGCACGCCCACGACTACCCGACGGGGACTGTGTTTTCATCTCTGGTGGTTGGATTGTAGCACGTGCGAATGCGCCCGGCATCGCTGCTGACATGGCGCTACTGGGATTCGCTCCTCGATGCATCCTTGTGCACATTGCCTTCGCGGTATCGAAACTTTAAAAGATCTTGAGTTTCGAAACCGAAAAGGAGAGTTTAAGCGAGCGACGACATCAGCTCCGAATCGACGCTCGAGAGGGAGCTCGCGCCGCTTCTGTCCGTCAGGGATGCGTTCCCGAAGGTTCTCATTGACGACAGGGGTGAGCGTGGTGCCGTTCAAGAAGGACACGTACCTGTACGTCAAGGCCGGCAAGAGCACATGGGCAGAGGCGCTGGTTCTGTCGCTGGCAAAGGGGACCGTCAGCATCGAGAGCCTCTTCGCCGAGTCGACCTACAGCGCGAAGACCAAGCGGGTCTACGCGGTCCCCAGCAAGCTGAGCTACCACGGCAGGACCTTCAAGGTCGCCACGCTCGGTTGCAGCGTATACCCCAAGGCGAGCAAGGCGGTTGACTGCCGTTGCCTAGGCAGTCTTGTCATATCGTTGCCGCAGTCCCCGGCGCAGTGCGCAGCTCCTGCCGAATCTTCCGAAAGCGTTCCGGGACTTCGGCAAGCTCCATCTTCTGCGGGGTATCGACCGTACCCGCTTCCTTCGCCGTTTCGTAATACCAGCACTTGTAATCCACCATCTCCATGGTGTGCTGCAATTCCGCCATCTGCTGTTTCAGAACTTCTTGTTGGCGCTGGAACATGGCAAGGCGCAGATCGATAGTGTCGTCTCCTTGCAGCGCCATCTCGATGTACTGCCGGATGTCCTTGATGGACATCCCGGCTTTCTTCATGCAGCCGATCACCTGCAGCCATTCGATATCCGATTCCCGGAACATGCGAATGCCACCGGAGGAGCGCTCCACGAAGGGCAACAGCCCCTCCTTGTCGTAGTAGCGCAAGGTGGACGCCGCAACCCCCAGCAGTTTCGCCATTTCCCCCACCGTATAGACCATCTGAAACCCCTCCGAATTATTCCAGAATCCCCTTGACTTAAAGTTAACTTCAAGTTCTAGGATGCACATTAAGTTCAAAGGAAGCATGCTTCCAAACAGAATGCTTGTCAATCATAAGGAGGGAAATCGAACGTGAACAGGCCGTATGTTTTCTGCCACATGATGTGCGCTTTGGACGGAAAGATCATGGGCGGTTACATGGGAACGCCGCAGGGCAGAGCGGCGGGCGATGCGTTCTACGACATCGCCTTCGGGAAAGAGCCCTTTTACCATCACCAGGGCTGGCTGTCCGGCAGGGTGACAACGGACGACAACTTCACCTTCTACAGGAAGCCGGACCTGGACGAAGATGTGCCGGTCGTTCCGGCAGGTGATTTTATCGCGCAGCCGGACTTCGGAATGTTCTATGTCTCCGTGGACCCCCACGGCAAGCTGGGGTGGAAAAGCAGCACCCTGCGCTATGTGGATACCACCGCCCATGTCGTCGAGGTGCTGACAGAGCGGGTCGGCAACGCCTACAGGGCATTTTTGAGAAAGCTGGGAATCTCGTACATCATCGCGGGAGAAACGGAGCTGGATCACGGTCTGGCCCTTTCCAAGCTGAAAGAAGAATTCAACATCGAGACCCTGATGCTGGGCGGTGGCGGCGTGCTTAACTGGTCGTTCCTGCAAGCGGGGATGTGTGATGAGATCAGCATCGTGTTGGCGGCGGCAGCAGACGGGAGCCCGGATACGCCGCCGGTTTTCCGAGCCGCAGAAGGCATTTCGGAGAGCAAGGCCCTTGGCTTCACGCTGAAAGAGACGAAGGCCATGGACGGCGGGGCGGTCTGGCTGCGCTATGGCGTGAATCGATAATCCTTAGCAGGAGGTTTTAATTATGAGATATGAACGAAAAGAGCAGTTCGAGAAGGTCAACGCATTCGGCACGGGAACGGCGAACACCGCCTATGCCCAGTACTTCACCGGCGATTCGTTCCTGAATCCGCTGACCGATCCGGAAGGCGGCCTGTTCGCCGCCAACGTGACCTTCGAGCCGGGATGCCGCAACAACTGGCATATCCATCACGCGGACAAAGGAGGCGGTCAGCTCCTACTCTGTACGGCTGGCGAAGGCTGGTACCAGGAGGAAGGCAAGGCCGCCGTCAGTCTGCACGAGGGCTCCGTTGTGATGATCCCCGCCAACGTCAAGCACTGGCACGGAGCGAAGAAGGACAGCTGGTTCAGCCATATCGCCGTGGAGGTTCCCGGCGAGAATTGCGAGAACGAATGGTGCGAGCCGGTATCCCATGAAGAGTACACAAAGCTGTAGGGAGGAACGAAACATGGCAGTCAAGCAGACGGCAGGCAGAGATGCCCTGGGCGAATTCGCCCCGAAATTCGCGGAACTGAACGATGACGTGCTCTTCGGAGAGGTCTGGAGCCGAGAAGGGCAGCTCAGCCTCCGCGACCGCTCCCTCGTGACCGTCGTCGCGCTGATGGCCCAGGGGCTTACCGATGAGAGCTTCCGCTATCACCTGACGACGGCAAAGAAGAACGGTATTACAAAAGAAGAAATCGCGGAGGTCGTGACCCATGCAGCCTTCTACTGCGGCTGGCCCAAGGCGTGGGCGGTTTTCCGCATGGCAAAGGATATCTGGGGCGAGGAGTAGAACGATGATCTTGAATGAAGCCTACCCGTTGGCAAACGGAGTTCAGGTTCCCAAGCTGGGACTGGGCACCTGGTTCATCGACGATGTCGAGGCGGCGGAAGCCGTTCGCGAGGCGGTAAAGCTGGGCTATCGCCTGATCGACACCGCGCAGGCCTACGGAAACGAACGCGGCGTCGGCGAGGGCGTGCGCACCTGCGGCGTTCGCCGGGAAGAGCTTTTCGTCGCCAGCAAGATCGCGGCAGAGCTGAAGACCTACGAGGATGCGGCGAAGTCCATCGATGAGACTCTGGAGAGGATGGGGCTCGGCTACCTCGACCAGATGATCATCCACTCTCCCCAGCCGTGGAGCGAGTTCCGTGTGGAGAAGCGCTATTTCGAGGAGAACAAGGAGGTCTGGCGTGCGTTGGAGGATGCGCAGGCGGCGGGCAAGGTCAAGGTAATCGGCGTGTCCAACTTCCTGCAAGATGACCTTGAGAACCTCCTGGGCTCTTGTCGCGTGATGCCCATGGTCAATCAGATCCTCCTGCACATCACCAACACCGATTCGGCATTGGTAGACTTCTGCAAGGCGCAGGGCATTCAGGTGGAGGCATACTCTCCCATCGCCCACGGCGAGGCGCTGAAGAATCCGGCGATCGTTAAGATGGCAGAGAAGTACGGCGTATCTGCCGCCCAACTCTGCATCCGCTATGTCCTTCAGCTTGGAGCCGTCGCGCTTCCCAAGACGGCAGATCCCGCCCACATGGAAAGCAACGCAGACGTGGATTTCGCGATCTCCGAGGAAGATATGGAAACTCTCAAGAACATGGAGCGCATTGCCAGCTATGGTGAATTCAGCGCATTTCCCGTGTTCAGCGGAAAGCCTCTTGCATGAGGAGAAAGCGTGAAATGAAAGCCTTGATTCTGTACTACTCCTACGGAGGCAACACGAAGCGCATCGCCGAGATGATCCAGAGGGAAATCGGCGGGGATATTGCTCGTATGGATACGGTTGTTCCCTACGATGGCGATTATGATGAAGTCGTCAATCAGGGGCAGCGTGAGATTGCCGAGGGTTATTGCCCGGAACTGAAGCCGCTGCACATTGGCTGGAGAGATTACGACACCATCATCCTGGGTTCTCCTGTCTGGTGGTACACCTTTGCGCCCGCCATGCGCAGTTTTCTGGAGCGGGCTGACCTGACCGGGAAGATCGTGTATCCGTTTGCCACCAATGGCGGCTGGCTGGGACACACGCTGAAGGACTTTGAGGAAGCCTGCAAAGGCGCAATCGTGAAGCCGGGCCTCGATGTGCAGTTCGATGAATCCATGCTCCGTACTTCCGAGAAAGATATTCAGGCATGGATTAATGCAATCCGCAGATAATCGATCTGAAGCTTTCGGCATCCGCCACAGAGCTGGCAAGGGTTTGGGACGATCCCAAAAATGCAAACAGAGCGTTCCGACTTTCCGACGGAACGCTCTTCGCTCCCTTCGTGCCCTTTTTCCTCGCCTTCACCGGGCGACCCGGGAGCTGGGGCTGGCAGACGCCTCTCTGCTCTTCGTCCACAACGTCCAGGGAAATCTCGCGGTCAACCGCCTGCTCGGTTGGAGGCGAGGGTCTGAGTTCGCCCACGCTCAGGAGCTGCTCAGTGCCTATTCCGAAGGGGGCATGCAGGCGGTATCGGCCCCTTGCACACCGATCGCGAATTAGAACATGATAGCGTCGTCGGCCGTGAAGGCATCAAGGGATCCCTGCTTGACCTGAATGCAGACGTATGTGATGCCCGAGTCGGATGCGGCGCGGAACTGACGGTGTGCGGCGGGGGAAATGCGCAGCCAGTCGCCGGCTGCAAGCTCGATATCCTCACCGTCGATCGTGACCGAGCCCGCGCCCTCGAGCACGCCATAGATTTCCTCGTTTTCCTTGTGTGCATGGACGAACGGAACGCCAGCGCCGGCGGGAAGATTGTTGACACTCACCTCTGCCCCGGTAAGCCCGAGCACTTCGTGCAGCTCGACACGGCTCTCATTACCGATGTGGGTCTTTGCATAATTAGCCATAATGGTTCCTCTCTTTGGGTTGATTTACCTTGCAGGCATCTCCTGCGTGAGCTATATTCAACGCGAAAGCGCATGCAAATACGAGTTCGCACATATTTGTAACTGCGTACTTTTTTGTGAAACCGGTATGGTCAAGGAGGTTGGGTCTCCCGTGAGGGCGAAAGAGGAACTTCCGGAGTGTCCGGTCGCAACGGCGGTAGCGCTCATTGGCGGCAAGTGGAAGCTGCTCATTATCCGTAACTTGCGCGTACGCCCCTGGCGTTTCAACGAGTTGCGCCGCAACCTTGAGGGAATCTCTCAGAAGGTGCTTACCGACAGCCTGCGGCAGATGGAGGATGATGGGCTGGTCTTTCGCCATGACTATGGCGAGAATCCTCCCCGCGTTGAGTATGGCCTTACCGAGCTCGGCCGCCAGATGATGCCCATCATGGACTCGCTCGCAGACTTCGGCGCTTATTACAAGACGGTCGTTTCGTAGCGGACACGCTGCTTAGGGGACAGAGAACCGCTACGAGGGTGCTAACGAAAACCTGTCCTGAATCATCGTGTGCCTGCGGCATGAAGGAGGGAGATTCTTATGAATATCGTTGTATTGAGTGGTAGCCCGCGCAAGGGCGCTAATACCGACACCATGGTCGAGGCGTTTGCCGAGACCGCGCGTGAGGGCGGCAATACGGTCGAGGTCGTCCGTGTTGCCAGCAAGAAAATCGCTGGTTGCCTGGGATGTCAGTATTGCTTCGCCCATGAGGGCACTTGCGTGCAGAAGGATGACATGGCCAACGTGATCGAGTCGCTGAAAGGCGCCGATATGGTTGTCTTCGCCTCGCCCATCTACTGGTTTGATATCACCGCGCAGGAGAAGGCCGCCATCGACCGCCTGTACGCCTTCGGTGCCACGGGCTTCCCGTTCACCAAGACGGCCCTTTTGCTCGATAGCCACAGCGAGGGCGTCTATGATGCGGCGATCGCTATGTACAAGTCAACCTGCGCGTACTGCAAGTGGGAGGACCAAGGCATTATCACCATCAGCGGTATGACCGAGCGCGATAGCATGGCATCGTCATCCAAGTTGGAAGAGGTGCGAGAGCTCGCTCGCAAGCTCGCCTAAGGGCAAGAAGAACGCATGGCAATCGGTGTTGGTGGAAAATGCTTGCTATCCTTACCAAGAGGATTGCTGATTGCCATGCAACGATGCTTCCGCGGACAATTCCGGCGTGCTAAAACGCCTTCTCGTTCAAGAATTCCCTGAACGCGGGAATGTCAAAGCCAACGAGACCACGCCCGCGCTCTCCAATGACGCCGTCCTCCAGGAGGCGGCGTTTGTATTGGCTTGCGTAGTTGCTGGCGACGCCCATGCGTTTGGCTATCTCCGAGACCCTGCTGGGGCCAGAATCGGGCAGCATCGCGAGCAAAAACTCAATGTCTTTATCGGAAAGCTCCCGATAGGTCGTTTCGAGAATTCGATCGCGCAGCTCCATGCGGGCAAGCAGAGAACCCTGCTGTACATCAGGTGCACTGATTTTGGGCGAGTTCTCCGAAACATCCCATGTGCGATATCCGACGAGCTGCATCATATAGGGAAATCCGTCGACGGCCTTCACGGCATCCTCGAGCGCTTCTGGCGTGATTGAGCGGCCTCCGGCCTCAACGGTTTTGCGGAATGCGTTTGCAATTTCAACGTCAGTGATTCGTCCCAACTGATGATATTGGGAACGCCTGAGGAACGAGACGGAATCGTTACGCAGCAACGCCGATACCTTGTAGGGTAGTCCTGCCATGAGTAGGGCAACTTTTTTACCTTCGCGTACAAAGTGCTGGTAAACAGAGGCAAATTGAAGCATTTCTTCGAGATCGACGGTGACTTCATCGATGGTGATGAGAAGTCCGATGTCATGTTTTTCGAGTTGCTTAAAGATGCCATTCATGCGCGTGCGCCAGTTGCCCTGAGCCTCTTGAGCATATGTCCAATCGATGCCCACTGGGCCAATTTGAACACCGTTTATGCGCGCGTGAGGCTGTGAGAGGTAGCTATCTGCGGCTTCTTTGGTTCGCTCGATAATATCTTCGAGCATGCCTGGCATGGCGGAGACATTTGCTGCGATCCAGCCGTGTTCAAGCGCCGTTTCTGAAAGGAGCGAGAGAAGCGCCGTTTTGCCCGTTCCCCTTGCGCCAGTAAAAATGGTTGACAGGTTGGGATCTCCCGGGCCGTTGATGAAGCCACGGTTGATGTCACGCAGGATATGCTCGCGACCCGCTAGAAAGGGAGGGACGCTTCCGAACGTCGGGGTAAAGGGGTTCTTGCTGTACTCCATGGTAGCTCCTTTGCAAGTTTTGCTAATTTTTGCAAGTTTTGCTATCTTTTGCAAGTTTTGCTAACGGTTTAACATGTCTTGTGCCGCGGGATTGCAGGAGTGAAAAACGGGGATTCCTATTATTCCGACTACGTTGCAGCGAGCGGGGCCCGGAGCGCGATGTTGCTGCGCTCCGGGCCCCACCGTTTTGAGAGCTTATGGCGGTTCTGCCGTCGTCCTAGTCAAACAAACTCGGCATGTCGTTTTCCTTCATGAGGGCGCCGGCAGAGGGCAGACTCTGCGCGGTGAATTTCTCGGCCGAGACGCCGGCGCCAAGAATCTCCTCGGTCGTGCCGACGGTGGTGACCGAGCGGCCCTTCTTGGCCGTAAAGGCTTGGACGCCCTGCGTGTTGGTTGTCGTCTTGGTCTTGAGTAGCGACGTGTTGAAGTTCATCAGGCGGTAGTCGCTCGAGACCAGCGCGATGTCGCGATCTTCCTTGAGTACCTGAGCATACAGCAGTTTGCTGCCGCCGTAGATGGCGTTCTTGAGGCGTTTGCGGTTGGTCTTGGTGACGTATCCAGAAAGCGCGACACGCACCACGCGGCCGTTCTCAAAGACAAACAGCACGTCGGCCTTATAGTCCTCGGGGTCGATGACCCAGATTACGCTCTCGTCGGGTTCCATCTCAAGATCGGTCGGCAGGTACGAGCCCAGCTGGGCCGACTTGGTGTCCTCAAACGTCGCAACCTTGCACTTGTACACCTGGCTCTTGTTGGTAAAGACCAGCAGCTCATGGGTGTTGGAGGACGGGAACTCGATAAAGGGTTTGTCGCCGTCCTTGTACTTGAGCGTGGCGGCCTTCTTGAGCACGCGGTCCGTCATCTTCTTAAGGTAGCCATCGCGCGAGAGCATGATGGTGACCGGGTACTCCTCGACCTCGGGCTCCAAGCTTACCTCGATAACCTCATGGGGCTCGATCCTGCCCGTGCGGCGCGGCATCACGTACTTCTTGTTGACCGCGGCTAGCTCGTCGCTGATGACCTTCTTGATGTTCTCCTCGCTGGAGAGGATTTCCTCAAGCTCGGCAATCTCACCCTCGAGCTTAGCGATGTCCTTGGTGCGGTTGAGGATGTACTCTTCGTTGATGTTGCGGAGCTTAAGTTCGGCAACAAACTCCGCCTGCGTCTCGTCGATGTCGAAACCCTTCATAAGGTTGGGCACGACCTCGGCCTCGAGTTTGGTGCCGCGGATGATGGCGATGGCCTTGTCGATGTCGAGCAAGATAGCCTCGAGGCCGTGCAGCAGGTGCAGGCGCTCGGACTTTTTGCCCAGGTCAAAGTTAATGCGGCGACGCGTGGACTCAATACGCCACTTGACCCACTCGTGCAGGATCTGGCGCACGCCCATAACGCGAGGGTAACCGTCGACCAACACGTTGAAGTTGCACGAGAACGAATCCTGCAGCGTGGTCGAGCGATAGAGCTTGGCCATGAGCTTGTCAGGGTCGACACCGCGCTTAAGGTCGATGGCGATGCGCAGGCCCGAGAGGTCGGTCTCGTCGCGGATGTCGGCGATCTCTTTGACCTTGCCCTCTTTGGAGAGCTTGACGATGCGCTCGATGATGACATCGGTCTTGGTGGTGTAGGGGATCTCGTAGACCTCGATGATGCGCTCTTCGGGAATCCAGCGCCAGCGGGAGCGGATCTGGAAGCTGCCCAGGCCGGTCTCGATAATCTTTTCCATCTCCTCGCGGCGGTAGATGATCTCGCCGCCGGTCGAGAAGTCGGGCATGGGCATATATTCGAGCAGGTCGCAGTTAGGATCCTGCAGGTAGTGCATCGTGGCGGTGCAGACCTCGTTGAGGTTGAAACCACAGATGTCAGACGCCATGGCGACGCCGATGCCCTTATTGGCCGAGACAAGGATGTTGGGAAACGTGGTGGGCAGCAGGCGCGGCTCCTTCATGGCGCCGTCGTAGCTGTCGACGAAGTCGACCGGGTCCTTGTCGATGTCCTTGAAGATCTCGGCGCTGATGGGGGAGAGCTTGGCCTCGGTATAACGCGATGCGGCGTAGCTCAGGTCGCCCGAATAGTACTTGCCAAAGTTGCCCTTCGACTCCACGAAGGGCGCAAGCAGCGCTTCGTTGCCGGTGGCCAGGCGCACCATCGTCTCGTAGATTGCGGCATCGCCGTGCGGGTTGAGCTTCATGGTTTGGCCCACGATGTTGGCGCTCTTCTGGCGCTCGCCCTTGAGCAGACCCATCTTGTACATGGTGTAGAGCAGCTTGCGGTGCGAGGGCTTAAAGCCGTCGATCTCGGGGAACGCACGCGAGACGTTGACGCTCATGGCGTAGGGCATGTAGTTGACCTCGAGCGTCTGCGTGATCGGCTGGTCGGTGACCTCGGAGTGCAGGCCGATGACGTTCTCGGCGTTAACCTGCTTTTTCTTTGGCTGGTTCTTCGTCTTCTTCTTTGCCACGATATCCTCTTGAACTTCTTATAGGCCGTCGTTGTCGATTTGCTGCTACTGCAGGTCCAGCTGGTCCAGGTATTCCTTGCCGTGCTCGGAGATATGGCGTTTGCGGCCTGCCTCGTCGTTGCCCAGCAACAGGTTGAACATGGTCTCCATCTTAGTGACGTCCTCGGGCTCCACCTTGATCAGGCGACGCGTCTCGGGGTTCATGGTGGTGAGCCACATCATGTCCGGATCGTTCTCACCAAGACCCTTGGAGCGGTTGATCAAGCACTTTTGGTCGCCGATCTCTTTGAGGATGCCGTTCTTCTCGAGCTCGGTGTAGGCAAAGTAGGTCTTCTCTTTGCAGTTGATCTCGTAGAGCGGCGACTCGGCGATATACACGTAACCCTCGTCGATAAGTGTGGGCACCAGGCGGTAGAGCATGGTGAGCACGAGCGTGCGGATGTGATAACCGTCGACGTCGGCATCCGTACAGATGATGACCTTGTTCCAGTTGAGGTTGTCCAGGTCAAAGGCACCAAGGTTCTTGATGCGCTTGTCCTTGATCTCCACACCGCAGCCCAGCACGCGCATGAGGTCCATGATGATGTCGGACTTAAAGATGCGCGGGTAGTCCTCCTTCAGGCAGTTGAGGATCTTGCCGCGGACGGGCATAACGCCCTGGAACTCGGCATCGCGCGAGGTGCGAATGGCGCCTGCTGCCGAGTCGCCCTCTACGATGTAGATCTCGCGGCGGCTCTTGTCCTTGGAGCGGCAGTCGATGAATTTCTGCACGCGGTTGGCCATGTCGGTCTTCTGCTGCAGGTTGGTCTTGATGCTCTGTCGCGTCTTCTCGGCATTCTCGCGCGAGCGCTTGTTGATGAGCACCTGCTCCATGATCTTGTTGGCGGCATCTTTGTTCTCGATCAAGTAGGTCGAGAGGCGCTCCTTAAAGAATGCCGTCATGGCCTGCTGGATAAAGCGGTTATTGATGGCCTTCTTGGTCTGGTTTTCGTAAGACGTCTGGGTGGAGAAGCAGTTGGTCACCAGCACCAGGCAGTCTTGGACGTCCTGCCATTTGATGCCGCTCTCGTTTTTGTTGTACTTGCCCTGTTGCTTAATGTAGGCATCGATGGCACTGGTCAGAGCGCTACGGGCCGCTTTCTCGGGCGAGCCGCCGTTCTCGAGCCAGGAGGAGTTGTGGTAGTACTCCTGCATCATAAAGGTGCGCGAGAAGCACATGCACGCGGTGATCTTTACATTGTAGTCGGGCAGGTCCTCGCGGTCGCGACCGCGGCGGTCGGCCTCGATAAAGAAGGGCTCGGTAAGGTAGTCGGTGCCGACCTTCTCGAGCACGTAGTCCTCGATGCCCTTGGGGTAGCAAAAGTCCTCTTCGGAAAACTCGCCATCGTCGCCCTCGATGCGCAGGCGGAAGGTCACGTTGGCGTTGACCACGGCCTGACGGCGCATGGTCTCGCGATACCAATCGTGGGGGATACTGATGGAGGTAAAGACCTCAAGATCGGGGCGCCACTTGATGGTGGTGCCGGTGCGGTCCTCGTCGCTGGGCTCAATCTCGAGTGCCTTCTTCTTGGCGCCGACGACCTTGCCCTTCTTAAAGTGTAAGGAGTACTTGTTGCCGTCACGCCAGACGGTGACGTCCATGTACTCGGAAGCGTACTGAGTCGCGCAGGAGCCCAGGCCGTTGGTGCCGAGCGAGAAGTCGTAGTCGCCGCCCTGGTTGTTGTTATACTTGCCGCCAGCGTAGAGTTCGCAAAAGACGAGCTCCCAGTTAAAGCGCTTCTCGGAAGGGTTCCAGTCGAGCGGGCAGCCACGGCCATTGTCCTCTACCTGAATGGAGCCATCGCGAAAGGCGGTAAGGGTGATGAGCTTGCCGTAGCCCTGGCGCGCCTCGTCAACGGCGTTGGACAGGATCTCGAAGGCGGCATGTGCGCAGCCGTCGAGCCCGTCCGAGCCAAAGATGACGGCGGGGCGCAGGCGTACGCGCTCCTCGTCCTTGAGCTGGCGGATACTGTCGTTACCATAGTTTGCGGTGTTTTTTGCCATACTCGCTCTCTCGGTGCTCCCTTGCTGCGTTTAAGTCATATAGATAGTCAAGGTAGCATAGCCCAGCCCACAGACGATTCCAACCAACACGAAATCCATCGAACAATCGTTCGGAGTTCGATGGAGATTCGTTTACTCGGACAAAACCGAGTCGGCTCTGTCCGAGTAAGTTTGAAGACGGCCGAATGTGTCTTGCTGCGTTTGCGGTTGGATACGCTGTCGAAGACATGTCGTGCGGATTGTTGGCGAAAAGACGCCGTGCCAAGCTCGAGGCAGAACTCGACTCCCCTGATGATATCTAATGCGAAATGGGCTGGCTCTGGGTATCCAGAACCAGCCCCTTTTGGTGTTCGATGAGCCGAGTCGGCGTCTCTCGCAAAGGTAACTGAGAGCTAGCGAGGCCTATCCGAATTGACCTCATCAGCGGTGTCGGTTTCGAGCGCCGTGCGGCGGGCGCTGTAGGCGACGAGGCCGGCGCCTGCTGCGGCGAGTGCTGCTGCGGCTGCCGTAAGGGGAGCGTTGACATCGCCCGTGCCCGCAAGCGCGCCCGCTTTTCCGGGGCGCTTGTTATTGCCGTGATCCTTGCCGCTGCCAGAGCCACTGCCGCTACCGGAGCTGCTTCCGCCGGAGCCGCCACTGCCGTCCGCCGTCATCGGTGCACCGTGAAGCCCCGTCGTATCCGCGTTGTCGCATACGCCGACCTGAACTTCTGAGCGTTCGCATGCCGCGTCGGGCACATGAAGCTCGTGCAGTACGGCACCCAGCGCCGAGTTTGCGCCCGGTCGAATTTCCTCGAGCGTTACGGGATCGAGCGCCACCAGATTACGCGCCTTCGCATACAGCGTTACACGTTTGCCCACCTCGTCGCTCCAACTCTCGGGGATGGCGAAGCTCATGCGGAACTGTGCCGTGCAACCCGGTGCCAGCACGGCGTTGCCACTGTCGGCTACCAGCGGGTGCGTTGCAAAATGTGCGCCCAGCGTCTCGAGCGTGTACTTCACGTGTGTCATGTCGTTGGCCGAAGCGTCCTCGGCAAGCTCTGGATCGTAGATCGATGCCATGCGTGCGTTCACTCCGAACCCGATGGATGCGCTGGAGAACGGCTGACTGGAGCCCTCTCGGTACAGATCGATCGTGCCGGCGGTCAGCAAGGTGTTGCCGTCGTTTCGCACCGTGACCATGAAGGATTCGCCTGCTGCTCCGGGCACCACCGCGCCCGAGGTAGCGACTGCGCCCGTCGGAGTGGCACACGCCACCAAGGGCACTTCGATGCCGTGTAGTTCTGCCTCGCTCTTCTCCGCGCTCACAATGTGCGTGGCGAGCGCGGAGAGCATGCTCCCCGACGTCAAAAATGTCGTTATCTGATCGACGGGATGGTCCAGCTCGCACATCACGAACGGCTCCGTAAACAGATCGCCTGCCAAGGTGCTGGCGAAGATGCGGAAGTGCTTGCCCATCACTGCTACCGGGTTGCCTTCTTCGTCGTAGGTTTGCCCCACCTTGCCATCGGTGTTCTCTACATAGAGCACGCACCTGCCGTTGTTGCTTACGCTAAACGATGCCGGGCCACAGCCTGCGGCACCCACGGGCTGCGTTGCAAATGCCGATGCGCCTCGCGTCCAAGTAATATGCTGCAGTTGCTCGTTGACGGTAGCCAAAAAGCCCGTGTGCTGCGGCCACGGCACCGCGTGGGGTACTGTGGCATCTGGCGACATAACGCCCCAGCTCGCAATGGACTGGCCGATCACGGCGTACGATGCACAGCCACAACCGCCTGCGGTCTCGTATGCAATGGGCACCACCATTTTGCCGTTGATATTCTCGGGCGCGCCGAGCTCGATGCTCGACGGTGCCTGCGGAAAGCGGAGGACCTGACGGAACGTGAGACTGTCGCCCGAAACGTCCGACCACAGGGTAAAGCACTCCAGCGCAACCTCGGCCTCGCTGCCGAGCGTCTTTTCTGCGGTGGTTCCGCGGCGGTGGAGGTAGGCGCCCGACAGGCGCCCGTCGACAAGTGTCTTGCCCACCGTGATGCGTGGGCACTGCAGGCAATGGTAGCCATCCTCCTGAAGGCGGCCGCGCGAGATGCTGCGCCACGACGTGTGCGATATCACGCGAACTCCGTCGTTGCTTATGCGCAGGCGCACAACGGACAGTATGCCGGATGTGCTCGCCGTATCGAAAAGGGTGTTGTCGCCGGCGGGGCGCTCGCCCGAGACCAGCAGCACGTAGGCGTCCTGGTTTCCTCTTCCGTCCGTATATTCCACTACGTCGAAGTCGTAATCGTATATGCCGTCGCGCTCCACGTCGCCCTCGCCAAACCCAAGGGGAAAGTCCACAGGCGTGGGAGCGGACATCGTTCCGTTTGCCTTTGTGTGTACCACCAGGCGCGAGCGACCATTGTCGCCGTAGCGCACCGAGGCGATACGGAACAGGCATTCTACGCCGGCAATCATTGCCAGCTTCATGTGGGCTTCGCTGAGCACGCCAGCAAACAGCACGTTGTCGCTCGAGGGTTTTATGCCGCCACGCTCGTCCTCCGACACGCCGGCAGAATTGGCGTTCGGGTCGGCAACGGTGTTCGTTGCCTGACCGATATAGGTGTACTCATACATCGGCGCGGCGTTTTCGTCGTTCTCTATCAGTGCATGGACGAAATGCTCGATCTGTCCCGTGTCGTCGCTTTCTGCATCCGCCTCGAGCTCAATGCGCGTGACCGCTTGATCCCAATCGCGCACGACAGGCGCGGCGTTTACGGCAGTGGCCTTAACCTCGGCGCGTGCGAGCAGTTCGGCGTTGGTGACGATGGTGGCCGATGCGATAAATTGCGGCACGCCGCCCGCCTCAATGTTGCCGGCCGAGCCGAAGCAGGCATCCAGCGTATAAGGCGTATCTCCATCCAATGCGAGCTCAGAGCGCTGGAGCACATACTGGTCGCCATTGTTCACCGACATATTCCACGAATCGATGAGTGTGGGCCACGACCCCGACCAAGCCTTGGTGGTCCACTTGAACATTACGAACTGGAGTATTACATCGACATCGACGTCTGCACCTACACGCAGTCGCGGAAGCTGGTGTCCATTTGCCTTTTCGTACCCAATGAACAGCGTGAGGGATGCGGCGCCGCGCACGGCAGACGAAGCGACGCCTGCAACGCCGGCGCCAAAGGTGACGGCAAGCCCGATCTGGATGGTGAACGAGCCCGACGTGTTTGAATAGTCGAGCGAAATGTTTTTAAAAAACGCCGCGCCGCTGCCGTGCGTGTGGGCACCCACGGCGAGCGCCAGTTTTGCCAGCACCCAGGGGTTGACGTTTAGGAAAAATGGCACCGGTCCTAGGGTAAACTGCTCGGTCCAATTGAGGTCGGTTCTTACCTGGAAGAGGGCCTTAATATTGCCGTATGCGGGGTCGTTGTTGTTACCCCAGGTTTTGCCCACCCAATCGTAGGCGAGCGAGCCGTACAGCTGTGTGGCGATATCCATCGTGAACAGCGGCGTGCAATGGTGGCGAAGGAGCTTGGTGTTTCTTGGATCGGTGCCCGAACCGGCACTCATCCTCTTGTACTGATTCCACTTCCCCTCCATCTCGTCGAGGTAGCGGTTTGCCTGCTTGGCGCCCGACTCGCGCGGCGATTTCTTCCAGTATTCCGGATCAGGGTTGCCCGAATCGTTCATATAGCTAGCTGGTTTGTACCCTCCGCCAAACAGCACGTATCCAGCAAACGAGAAATCGAACAGAATGGGAAATGTGGGCATCCAGCACGTGAACTTATTGCCGCCGATACCGGGAAACGCCGCGGGGAAATCAAACGGAGTGATCTCTTGGTCCATGGTGGTGGGAATGATGGTGGTCGAGCCCGATTCCGCCTTTGCGGCCGGCGCGGTGACAACGGCCATAGGGGATGAGAGCGTGTAGGTTTTGCCCTGGTAGTCGAGCATAAAGCGCAGCTTGCACCCTTCCTCCAGAAGGCCCGAAGCTGCATCGAGGAACGTGTCTTCAAGCGTGAACGTCGCCAGATTATCCGCGCCCGATGCGCTGACCTTGATCTGGCCGATCTGTGTGACGGTTTCGGTTGAGCTGCCCGCAGCGGGCATCACTTTATTGATATGCAACGTTGCCTGCCCGCCCTGCGGCAGATGAGCCTGCACGGTAAAAGCGTGCGTGTCGGGCTGGTCGTTTGCTGCTTCGTCCGCTGGCATTGCCATAAACGTGGCGTCGGCGTACTGGATGTCCCATTCGTCGAACGTGAGCTGTCGAAAGTACGGCTCGCCATCGGAGAGCGGACGTGTGGGTGCGGTAATAGCGGTGCCGCCCTGGATACGCGCAAGGGGAATCTCGACATCGCGGTAGCCTGCCATGCTAATGGAGATGCCGCCGTTAAAGTCGTACGCGTCGAGAAGCGTTGCCTCGTCCACGTAGCCTTCTGAAAGAGGGGCGACCTCAAAGATGGCCGTGCCTTCGTCATCGGTCGTGGCGGTGAGCTGCTTGCCTGCGGCATAGCGCGATATGAGCGTGACCTGGGCACCCGTGATGGGCGTATTCTTGTTGGCGACGTCGACCACGACCACACCAAACATGGTGCGCGAGAGCACCAAGACCTTGAAGGGATCATCTTCGTCGGCGTATGCCTCGGCGGGGGCGAACGGCAATATGAAGGCGTTTGCGCTTCCCGGCACGCGCGGCAACATAATGCTCGCCAGCGAGGACGCTCCGGCAACAAGTAACGAACGGCGATCAAGCATCTTTGGCTCCCATCCCGCAGGTATCGGTGGAAATAATCCAATTTTGCGAGAAGGCATCCTGTCACGGTAGTGCCGTCCGAGGGCCAAAATGTCCAATTTGAGCGAGCGAAGCGCCGGGGCTCCGGGGCGCACGTGCCGCGCTAGGCAGTCTGGCCGCTAACGCAGCATATGAGCGACCAGTTCGGTGCGCGTGCCGATGCCAAGCTTTGCATACACACTGGATAGGCGGTTTTTGACAGTGCCCGGCGATACTCCCATATGACGAGCGATTTCGGCGTTGGTCCATCCGCGGCAGGCGAGCATGGCCATGGTGAACTCTGTGGTCGTCAGGTCGTCAGCCACGTCCTCGCCCGAATCGGGGTTGTGGATGCGCCGCCAGCCGTAGCTGAATCGGTACGTGATCTCGATGATGCGCGCGAAGTCGTCAGGGTATTGCGTTTTTAGGCACGCCTCGATGAGCCCCTGTAAAAGGCCGTGATGCTCGCCAATGAGCTCGATAAGGCCGTCGGGACGCGCAATGTTCCAAGCGGTTCCGAAGTGCGTTTTTGCGGCGTCGATGTCCTTGAGGCTCATGCATGCCATGGAAGCTGCCAGGTGAAGGAACAGTTCCGAGATCGGATAGCTCCCCTGTTTCATGATCAGGGCGTTTTCCGCCATGCCCAGACTGCGGCCGTATTCGCCGTGCAGATACAAGGCGTGCGCCATCACGTAGCTGGCGAACAGGCGCAGGCCTTCGGGCAGATGCGCCGCAAGTGGATAAAACTCTTCGGCGGAATGCGGGGAAGGCAAGTGCAGCAGGACGCTCGCGGCCGAGGCGAACAGGATATGCGTGGCGTGGATGGCGGGCGATTCCTCGTCGGCCGGCGTATCGAGGATGCCAGCAAGGCACCGGCGGGCGTCGGCGATACGGTTGAGCGACAGGCTGGCGTATCCGCAGATAAAGCATGCGGAATAGCGCAGCGCGGGATCGGTGGCGTCAAGATAGGGGCGCGCCGTCTTGGCAGCGAGGGTGGCCTGTCCGCGAAAGTACAGCGCTTCTGCCGTGGCAATGGCGCGCGAATCGGGGTCGGAAATGCCTGCAACCGCAGCGTCAATCTGTCCCGGCACAAAGGCGGTGCACATCAACGGCATGGGAACGCATGGGTAGCCATCGCAGTCCATCTTCCATCTCCCAACGGCTGGCAACAATAGCAGCAATTGTACTCCTGTTGCTCGGGACTGGAATTTGTGGGTATCGCCGACGATTATGCCGAACGTATAAAGGAAGACTAGCGGCTCTCTTGAACCCGAGGTCGAAGGGGGCGTTGTACAAGGCATATGGGGCCGAGTGGAAGTAGATCAAAAGAGCGTTACTTGACGTTTCATGCATAATGCCAACCGCCCCGCGACATCACGTTCGCAGCGCGCAGGGGCCGGAGAATCTTCGCGATGAGAGTTGACGTCTAATACCTTGCATCGTATAGTGTGTATAGCATAGTATATGACGAGAGGAGGTGTGCGGATGGAGGCCCAGATGAAGCGCGGCTTCCTGGAGGCCTGCGTGCTCGCGGCCGTCTCCGGCGAGGAGTCCTACGGCTACCAGATCGTGAAGGACGTGCCGGCGAGCATGGGGCTCACGGAGTCGACGCTCTACCCGCTGCTCAAGCGCCTGGAGAAGGCCGGGTGCATCACGGCGCGCTCTGCCGAGCACAACGGGCGGCTGCGCCGGTACTACCGCATCACGGACGATGGGCGTGCGCGCATCGAGGAGTTCCTGGCCGAGTGGCCGTCCGTACGGGAGATTTACGCATACGTTAAGGGGGCGCACCATGACGCGCGATGAGTTTCTGGGCCGGTTGGGCGAGCTGCTTGCCTGCCTGCCGGCCGAGCAGGTGGAGGAGACCAAGGCGTTCTATGCGGAGGCCATCGCCGACCGCATGGAGGACGGTATGAGCGAGGAGGAGGCCGTGGCCGCCATGGGCGCCCCCGGCGAGGTTGCCGAGGCCACGCTCGACGACCTGCCCGCCGTGCCGCGCGCGATCGCGAGGACGCGCCGGCGCAGCACCGCGCTGCTGTGGGTGCTGACCATCGTGGGTTCCCCGGTGTGGGTGCCGCTGCTCGCCGCCTTCGCCGCCGTGGCCGTCACGGTCTATATCTGCATCTGGGTGCTGGCGCTCTGCGTGTGGATCGTCGCGGCGGCACTCGGGGGCGTGGGCGTAGTTGAGCTCCTGCTTGCCGTAAGCGGCGTCACCATCGGCCACTTCCCGTACGCCCTCGCCTCGGCGGGCGTGGGGCTCGGCCTCGTCGGCGTGGCGCTCTTCGTTGGTGCTGGCGCTTGGGCCGCCTCAAAACAAATTGCGCGCCTCTCGGCGCTCTGGGCGAGGAAGGCCGCCTCGCCCTTCTGGAAGGGTAAGGGCGAGAAGGGCGGCGCTGCCGCGCATCTCGCGGCGTAGAAAGGAGTGAGTACCATGACCAGCGCGAAGAAGATCTACCTCGCCGTGGCGGGCGGGCTCGTTGCCGCGGGTGTTGTCCTCGCGGGCATTGGCTTTATCGCTTCGGGTTTCGACCCGGCCGTGTTCACAACCCAAATCGACACGCGCGACAGCACCATCGTGCTCGGCGGCGTCGAGGTGGACGACCCGACGGGCCTCCCCCTCATCGAGCAGCTCGCCGGAATCGGCGAGGTCGACACCTCCGGCATCACCGCGTCCGAGTCCCCTGCTGCCCCGGAGGCGCCCACCGCTCCCTAAGCATAGCGTGCCCGGACGCCCCGTCCGTCGGGCTGTGCAAGCCTGTGGAACCCGGACCTCAACCCCAACCCAACCGGCCTCGAGCCTGCGTCGATTCGCTCCCCGTCCCGCGCGGGGGCCCATGACGCATACCCAAAATCCATCCGAGGAGAAAGGAACGCAATGACGACAGCCATGCCCCTCCGCCTTCACGGGGTCACGAAGGCGTACCGCGGGAGGACCGTCCTCGGCCCCATCGACCTCGCCCTCGAGGCGGGGCGCGTCTACGGGCTCATCGGCGAAAACGGCGCCGGGAAGTCAACGCTCATCTGTATCGTCACTGGCACCGCCAGCCCCAGCTCGGGCTCGGTTGAGCTGTTCGGCGAGCGCGGCGGGCGCGGGCTTGCCGCCGCCCGGAGGCGTATGGGCTACATGCCCGACGCGAGCTCGGCCTACCCGGGGCTCTCTGCGCGGGAGAATGGATTTGCAACGGTTGCTTAAACATTTTTTACAGGGACAGCCCTGCGTTCCTGAACTCAACTGGGCTCATGTAGACCAGTGTCGAAGGGGCAGTCGCCCCAGTCCGCGTACCAGACCTGTGTGCCGCCGAGGGAATACTTCCTCCAGTAGGGCCAGTGCGGGACGTCCATCCTCTCTTCCTTTCGGGGCGTCAGGCGCCGGGCCCAAGGCCGCACCTGCGCCCCAGCTCCGCCACGAGGGCGTCGTTGTCTCTGACCGAGACGATGGCGTCGCCGTCGTAGGGCGCCTCGATGTAGACGCGGTCGAGCGAGTTGGCCGTCCCCGCCCAGAGCGTCCTGGTGCGCCGGACGCCCCGCACGTGGGCGTAGGGTATCACCGAACGCGGCCCAGCGTACACGACGACGAGGCGGGCGCCGTAGAGCGCGAGGCGATTGCTGCGGACGGGAAGGGCAGCCAGGGCCACGAGGGCCGGGATGGGCAGCAGCGCGAGCCAGCCCCATAGGAGCGCGGGACTCGAGCTCAGGAAACACGCGATACACGCCGCGGATAAACCGCCCGCCACAATCACCATGGCCGCTATGAACCACGGGTCTGTCCTGCCGGGGAACACCCGCTCCGGCCGCTCGCCCTTCTCACCCATTACGGCCCTTCCGTCTCTTGCACCCCTCCCGGAACTGTCCGCATCAGTATAGCCAATGCTTTTTCTGATTTGTTGAGAAGCCGGCATTTGGGGGCATTTTGGATAGCGAACAGTTCAAACAAGAAGCTGAGAAAATAGAACAAAGCCTGAGTGCCTTGAGAGTCGCCGAGCGCAATGCAGTGATTCCCTTTATGAACGGCGACTTTACCCAATGGGATCTATATCTGGCATCCTCCTCTGAGTATGCGATGAGACTGATAGACGGATTCATCTCCATGCTCGAGTCGAGGAATCTTGTTTGCGTCGCCCAGCTTCTCCGCGCACAGGTTGGAGTCTGCCTGCGGACATTCGCGTTATTCGCCGCCGAAGACCAGGATGACTTTCTCCCAAAAGGCTGCCAAGTACCATGGCGTGAGCGTTGGGGTAGCCATCATTCAGCGTGGATACATCCGGATGCGCATAGATCCAGACGATTCCAACGTTCTCGTATTTCCCGTGCAGGTAATCGAAGAGGGCAAGCGACACCATACAGTTGCCGCCGACGGTCACGACTCTGTCGGGGTTTTCTGCCGTAAGCCTCCTCTGCGCATCCTGAATCCCCGCCAGGACTTCGTCCTCGGCATAGATGCGAACTGCCTCCCATTTCTCATGTTCAAGTTTTGGGACGCGTTTCACAATGCCGAGTGGGACCCCTGGACAGTCGGATCACGTGGTGGCCCCCTTTGAGAGGGTCACGAGCATCACGGTTCCGTCCTCGGAACTTGCTTCGACCTCTACGGCGCCACCGTGAAGCGCTGCAATCTCCCAGACGAGCGCCAGTCCGAGCCCTGCGCCGCCGTATGCCCTGCTGCGGGATTTGTCTAGACGAAAGAACGGCTGGAAGATGCTCTCTCGGTACTGCTTGGGTATTCCCGGGCCCTCATCTTTGACTCGCAGGAGCACGCGGCTGTCGCTGTCGCTGATGGAGACGTTGACAGTCGAGCCGGAGCGGCTGTAACGGATGGCATTTTCGACCAGGTTGAACACCAGCCGATAGAGGAGCGTATCACTTCCGATTGTCAAAGCGTCTCCGGCGCAATCGAGGGCTACGTCCTTATTCTCGGCAAGCGGCGCAAGGTCGGTGAGGACCTCTTCGGACAGGGGACCGAGTTCAACAGCGTTCCCGCAAGGGACGCTGCGGAGCTCACTCATCTCGAGCAATACCTTGGTCATTCGAGACATGCGCTCGGTTTGTTCTTGTAGCAGGCCGAGCAGCTCGGCTGTTTCGGGTTGCAAACCGGAGTGCTCGGAGATGAAAAGTTCAATCTGTGCTTGCATAAGGGCGAGCGGGGTGCGCAGCTCGTGTGCGGCGTTGCCGGTAAACTGACGCTGCGCAGAGAACCCTTCGCCAAGACGGGCGATCATGTCGTTGAAAGAAGCGCTGCATCGCTGTAGCTCGGTGGGCACATCTTCACTGAGTCTGATTTCGCTTAGGTTGTCAGGCTGCACACGCTCAACCTGGGCTGCAAAAGCCCGTAGCGGTTTGAGTGCACGGCCGCTCACAAAGTATGCCAGCACGCCGCCAAGGAGTGTGACTCCAGCCGTGATGCACCAGGTTGTCGTGCCAAAAGACTCTTGCGCGTCGTTTACGACGATCGTGACCTTGTCATCGGGGGTCGCTTTCGTTGGGTCGAACGCCTGGGGCGAATCTTCGCCGGTTGCGTTAAAGGCCGAGATGTTACTGCCGATGGCATCCATGTAGCGCATGCCCGTATAGCCGACCAGGCAGTTCGTCAGCACGCACGCCGCACACGTCAGCAGCGCCGTCATAATCGTTATGCGCCATTGCAGAGAAAGCCTTTTCATTCGCTATCCTCCATAACGTAGCCCTCTCCAATCCGATTGCGAATCGGGTCGTATCCCAAAGCGCTGCGTAGCTTTTTGCGGAGTGACGAGATATGAACGCGGGTTGCGTTGCTAAAGCTGTTCACGCTGCTATCCCAAACGTGCTCGATAAGCTCCTCTTGACTTACCGGACGTCCCTGATTAAGCATCAGGTATTCCATGATTCCCGTTTCCTTGCGCGTAAGAGACAAAGCCTCGCTGTTCACGGAAGCGATGCGCGCCTTGGTGTCAAAGCGGAGCTTTCCGCAGGTTAAAACTATGTCGCTTTGTGTAAAGCGTCTGAGGGTAAGGCTGCGAATTCTTGCCGCAAGCTCGTCCAGATGAAACGGCTTGGTGAGGTAATCGTTGGCGCCGGCATCGAGTCCGGCGACTTTATCGGATACTTCGCCACGCGCGGACAGAATCAGTACCTTGGTCTCGCAGTCGGTTTTCCTAAGTTCCCTGAGCACGGTCATGCCGTCGATACGGGGAAGGTTGAGGTCGAGTACTACGAGGTCGAAGGCCTCAACGTCCAGTAGGTCGAGCGCCTCCTGTCCGTCGTGACAGTAGTCGACGCTGTACGCCAAGTTTCGCAAGCTGCGTGCGATTGCATCGCACAGTGCTCGCTCGTCTTCGACGATCAAAATACGCATAACAGTCTCCTTGCACATTTCAAATCGCGCTTAACACGGATTTTATAGTCGATATGGTCCAATGGTCGCGTAACGAAAGGAGTGGTCGTGTTGTTAAAAGCGGTAAAACCCGTGGTACAGGTCGCTTTGTTGATCGTCGGAATTGCCATGGTGTGCTTTGGCGTTATGCGTGGCGAGGCGGATGCCGTGCTGGCCAAAGCGATTAGGCTGTGCTTGGAGTGTATCGGAATTGGATAAAAGAGAAAACACTGCGTCGCATGTTTTGGCCCGATTTCGCGGATTCATTCAGGCGGCGGCGACGCTCATCACCAACATTCACCTGCCAAACTTTGCCAAAGGCGGCATCTATCAGGGCGCGGGAAAAACAGTCTGCGTACCTGGACTTAATTGCTATTCGTGCCCCGCGGCATCGGGTGCGTGCCCCATCGGGTCGTTCCAGTCGGTGGTGGGTTCATCCAAGTTCAACTTTTCTTACTACGTCACCGGTACGCTCATTTTGCTCGGCGTGCTGCTGGGACGCTTTGTATGCGGCTTTCTATGCCCGTTTGGCTGGCTGCAGGAGCTGCTTCACAAGATTCCCGGCAAAAAGCTTTCGACAAAAAAGCTCAAGGCGCTTACGTATATCAAATACTTTGTGCTGCTGTTTGCTGTGGTATTGCTGCCTGTGCTGGTGGTCAACGACCTGGGGATGGGAGATCCGTTCTTTTGCAAATACATCTGTCCGCAGGGCGTGCTCGAGGGCGCCATTCCGCTGGCCATTGCCAATGCCGGCATTCGATCTGCGTTGGGACATCTCTTTACTTGGAAACTTGCCGTTCTCATTGCCGTGGTAGTGCTGAGCGTTTTGTTCTACCGCCCCTTCTGCAAATGGATTTGTCCACTCGGCGCATTCTATGCGCTCATGAATAAGGTATCCCTACTGGGGATCCGGGTCGATGCATGCAAATGTGTCTCGTGCGGCAAGTGCTCAAAGGTTTGTCAGATGGACGTTGATGTGGTCCGCGCGCCCAATCATGCCGAATGCATCCGGTGCGGAAAGTGCATCGGGGCCTGTCCCGTCGATGCCATCAGCTATCGCTATGGCCTGGATGTGTCGGCGGAAAAGCTCCCCTTGACCGCCGATAAAAAGTAAACAAGCTTCGACAAAACGGAGGAATGACCATGAAGCTTTCTAAGATTGCGGCCCTGTTTATGGTGCCGGTATTGGCCTTGTGCCTTGTGGCATGTTCGGCGCCCGGTGGCAATGCGAGCGAATCTGCGAGCTCCGATCCTAAGATCGCAGAACTCACTGCGCAGAAGCCGGCCAATGCCGACGAGGCCGCCGAGCTGTATGCAAAACTCATGCAGAAGGAGAACGATATCTTTTCGAGTGATAACGCGCTGTGGGAAAAGGTATTCAATGCGGCAAATAAAGACTCGACAATGATTGAGGACGGCAGCAATTACGGCGATTTCCTGCTCAAGACCATCGACGGCGCCAAGGATAAGTTTACGGCGGATGAGCTTAAGACACTCAAGGCCGGTGCACAGCAGATTAAGGAGATCGAGGACAAGCTCGAGAGCTTGGAGAAGGAGTTCCCCGGCTGTGGAAGCACGCCGAGCGCAGGCGAGAGCGTCGACGCTTCGGCCGCTGGCATGACGGCTGGTGCCAATGCTTCGAGCGAGGCGACGAAGTTCCCCAGCTTTACGGGCAAGGACCTGGATGGCAACGACGTGAACAGCGACGAGCTGTTCTCTAAGAACAAGGTCACCGTCATGAACTTCTGGTTCACCACCTGCAAGCCGTGCGTGGGCGAGCTGGGCGATCTTGAGAAGCTGAATCAGGAGCTTGCCGAGAAGGGCGGCCAGGTCGTGGGCGTCAATTCCTTTACGCTCGATGGCAACAAGGGCGAGATCGCAGATGCCAAGGACGTGCTGAGCAAGAAGGGCGTGACATATAAGAACATCTGGTTCAAGTCGGATAGCGAGGCCGGTAAGTTTACGTCAAATTTGTTCTCGTTCCCGACAACGTATGTCATCGATCAGAACGGCAACATCGTAGGGGATCCCATCGTGGGAGCCATTAGCTCCGCCGAGCAGCGCGCAGCACTCGACAAGCTTATCGACCAGGCGATTGCGAATAGCGAGCAGTAAAAAACGCGTAAAGCATGGCGAGGATCGTGCGCCGCTGCGCGGAGTAGTCCGCTGCCTTTCAAGATAATCTCCACCATATAGAGGTCCCGCTCGGGGCCTCTTCTTTTAGGCGCCGTCCCGTTCGTTTTTTGGCGTGCTTCGTTACATTCCTCACTGGCGCCGGCAAAAAATGGGGATAGAGTAGGACAAACGCGTCGAATACGAACGGCGGGGGAGAGCGGGCAAGTGCGCCCGCGTGGGAGAGGTTGCCGTCCATGTTGGAGCTCAAGAGTATTTGCAAAAGGTACGTTACGCAGTCGTTTACGCAGGTGGCGCTCGATAGCGTAAGCCTGTCTTTTCGCGATAACGAGTTCGTGGCCATTCTGGGTCCCTCGGGCTCGGGCAAAACTACGATGCTCAACGTTATCGGTGGGCTCGATCATTTCGATTCTGGTGACTTGCTGATCGACGGCATATCGACCAAGGACTTTCACGATCGCGATTGGGATGCCTATCGCAACAACCGCATCGGCTTTGTGTTCCAGAGCTATAACCTCATTCCGCATCAGACCATTTTGGAAAACGTGGAGCTGGCGCTTACGCTCACGGGCGTGGGGCATGCCGAGCGTCGCCAGCGTGCGCGCGAGGCGTTGGAGAAAGTCGGCCTGGGCGAGCACGTTAACAAGCGCCCGAGCCAGCTTTCGGGCGGGCAGATGCAGCGTGTGGCCATCGCCCGTGCGCTGATTAACGATCCCGAGATTGTGCTGGCAGACGAGCCGACCGGCGCCCTGGACTCAACGACATCCGTACAGGTCATGGATCTGCTCAAGGATGTGGCGCGTGACCGTCTGGTTATTATGGTCACGCACAATCCCGAGCTGGCGTACCAATACGCCACGCGCATCGTTAACCTGGCGGACGGCAAGATCACCGACGATTCCGATCCCTTCGATGTTGCCAAAGCCGCACGTCGCGAGGCCAAGCCCACGCGCAAAACCTCGATGAGCTTTGTGACGGCGCTGGGGCTTTCTGCCCGAAACCTCATGACCAAGAAGGGCCGTACGGCCATGACGGCCTTTGCGGGCTCGATTGGCATTATCGGTATCGCGGCGATTCTGGCGCTGTCCAATGGCGTAAACGGCTACATCAAAAAGGTCGAGGAGGATACGCTCTCGAGTTACCCGCTTACGATCTCCAAGCAGGACTACGACCTGTCATCCATGATGGGCGGACAGGGGGCCACGGATGACGAGGCGTCCAAGAACGAGGGCTCGTCCGACGACGGCACCGACGGCAAGGCTCGGGGAACCGATAAGATTCCCGTGGTCACGGCCGTAAAGGATATGTTTGCGAGCGTTAAGTCCAACGACATGACGAGCTTTAAGGCATGGCTCGATGCCGGTGGCGATGGCATCGATAAAGAAGTCAATGCCATCCAGTACGGCTATGGTGTAACGCCGGTTGTCTATCGTGCTGGCAAGGGCGATGAGAAACCTGTCAGGCTGGTGCCCAATGCCATGACCGAGGCCATGAGCGGAGGCGCGAGCTCGGCGGCAACGGTGAGCATGGAATCCATGGGAACCTCGGTCTTTAACGAAATGATTGACGATCAGAGTCTGCTCGACAGCCAGTACGATGTCGTTGCCGGTCATTGGCCCACGTCCGCCAACGAAGCCGTGATGGTGCTTTCGAGCCGTGGCACGGTGGGCGATTACACACTCTACAGCATCGGTGCGCTGGATATCGATGAGCTCAACGACCTGGTTAACAGTGCCATGGCGGCCGACGGCAAGGCCGAGACGCCCGAGACTGGCACCGATTTTACCTACGACGATGCGCTGTCCACGACGTTTAAGGTGCTGTCGCCGGCCGATGCCTATCGCAAAAACGAAGAGACCGGCATGTGGACCGATATGTCTGGCGACGCCGACTTTATGGCCGCCAAGGTTGCCGACGGTATTGACGTGCACATTGTGGGCGTGGTGCGACCTGACGAGACAGCCAATGCGAGTGCGTTGTCTCCGGGCATTGCCTATACGCATGCGCTGACCCGCCAGCTTATGGAGCGCGCCGCCAATTCGCAGATTGTGCAAGAGCAGCTTGCCCACCCCGAGACAGACGTGTTTACCGGCAAGACCTTCGACGAGCTGCAAAGTGAAGCCAAACAGGGCGTGGACCTGGGCAGCATGTTCAGCGTGGACGAAGCGGTGCTCAAGAGCGCGTTCTCGTTTGATGCGTCTGCACTCTCGGGCGCGGCCGGCGGTATGGACCTGTCGGGTCTTGACTTGTCCGGGCTGGACATTGACCTTTCGGGTGTTGGGGAGGATATCGACTTTAGTGACATCATCGCCAAAGCGCCAACCCCAGATTTCTCGGGCGTCTTTGACGGTCTGGAGCTCACGCCCGAGCAAATGCAGCAGGTGGGAACGCTTGCCAACCAGCTGTTTGAGGGATTTTTGCAGTCTGATCAGTTTAAGGCGCTGTCGCCCGAAGATCTTAAGGACGCATCAAAGCTCGCTGCCGCATTCTCGGCGTATCTTGAGAATGACGCGGCAGCCCAGCAAATCCTTGCCCAGCTCAAGGCGCTCGGCGGCGATGCCCTGGCCGAGCACCTGCAGCAGGCGATGATCGACTATGTGCAAAAGCAGCTGGCTCCGTATCTGCAGCAGGCTATGGATCAGGTGATGAAGTCGATCAGCAATCAGATTGCGGCGACGGTGTCAGCTCAGCTCAAGACAGGCGCGGCAAGGCTCATGGGCCAGGTGGCGACGCAGATGTCTTCGAGTTTTGCCAACCTGGCGAGCGCCATGCACGTGGATGCGAGTGCCTTTGCTCGTGCCATTCATTTCAACATGGACGCCGAGGACCTGAGTTCGCTCATGATGAGCTATGCCAAGGCGTCGAAGCTCACCTACGACAACAATCTGACCACGTTGGGCTATGCGGATGAGGCGGACCCCATCTCGGTTAAGATTTTCCCGCGCGACTTTGAGGCCAAGGAGCGCGTACTCGATCACATCGATGCGTACAACAAGCAGGTCAAAGCCGCTGGCCATGATGATCGGGCAATTTCGTACACCGACTACATGGGCATCATCATGGGTTCGGTGACCGACATCGTGAACACCATCAGCTTGGTGCTCATCGCATTCGTGAGTATCAGCCTGGTGGTGAGCTCCATCATGATCGGCATCATCACCTACATCAGCGTGCTGGAGCGCAAAAAGGAGATTGGCATCCTGCGTGCGATCGGCGCGTCGAAGCGCAACGTGGCCAACGTATTCAATGCCGAGACCTTTATCGAGGGCCTCATCGCCGGCGTCTTTGCCATTGTCGTCGTGGTGGCCGTGAGCTTTCCGGTTAATGCCTGGGCGCTTGCTGCCAAACAAGTGCCCAATCTGATGAGCCTGCCCGTGCAGGATGCGCTGGTGCTCATTGCAATTTCGGTGCTGCTGACGGTCGTTGCCGGTCTGCTGCCGGCCCGAAGCGCATCCAAAAAAGACCCTGTAGAAGCCCTACGCTCCGAATAATGTGACAAAGGGACAGCCCTTTTGTCACATTGAGTGGCTTGTAAATCGAGGTCTAATACTTTTCCAAGAAGTGAACGAGTAAAAACGGATCCCCGAAGCATCGACACTTTTGAGATGCAATTTCCTGCGGTTTTGTCAGCCAAATCCTGCGGTTTTGACGTCTGAAAATGTCGATGCTTCGGGGGTCCAAAAACGGTCGTTCACTTCTCGGGAAAAGTATTAGACCTCGAGATATAGACGATGTTTGCGAGCGGCAATTAGAGTGCAAGCCTTTAGTTCTTCTTTGCGGAGAGCATGAGCCTAATTTCCGGATGGGTGTACTCGTCGAACTCTTCCTCGGGCTCGGTGTCAAAGGTGTAGTACGACTTGATAGATTCGTCCTCCGTCTTGATGCTGATTTCTTCATATAGGGATCCGGCTAAAAATGCCTGTTTAAATTCATCCGACAGGCTGCATGGCGTGAGGAGGCCCGGTGTGGCAACGGAGATGTCCAACCCGTTGAGCGGGGCACAGAGCGTCGCGATGTCCTGCTCGGCGCGGGCGAGGTTGTCTGCAAGGCTTGCCTCGGGGTCGATCTGGCTGGTGTAATCGACGTCTGTGAGCATGCCGTCTGCATCGAAAGAAAGGTAGACATAGGCTGCTTGAGCGCCGAGGTCATTATCGCGCAGATAGCCGATAATGCGGTAGCCGTAGTCGTGATACGACTCATATGGGTTGTCTGCCGCGACGCGTTCGCACACGGGCTCCAAGGCATCTTGCGCGATGGCGAGCTGCTCGGCGGCTGCAGCCTTTCTTACCTGAAGCTCGTTATTTCCCTGGACAAACTGCGGGATGTAGACGCCAATCAACACAATGGCGGGCACCACTGCGAGAGCTATGACCTGCTTCTTGACGCTTGGAATCGTCACGCCGTATGCGTTTGCCATGGCCTCGGCATTGCTCGAGGTCTCGGCTAGCACGTCTGCCGCGGTGGCAACTGCCCCTACGGCGCCGGCGACCTCCGCGGCGCCGCCCAGATTGCGCGCGAGATCGTTATCACTGTTCTTGAGCAGGCGGCCGGCAGCTTGCGTGGCGAGCACGCCGGCGACCTCCGCGGAGCGGTCTTTGTTGGTTTGGGCTACCGCAAGCCTGCTCTGCAGCTCCTTCCACTGTTTGCCCCGCATTCCAAAGCGCGGCGCAAGAGCGCAATAGCAAAAGACGACGAGTTCGATTACGGTGAGTGCGATGGCGGTATATATGCCCGCGGGTTGGAATTCCTTTTGGTGGAACGCGATATCGTTGATCATTTGGAGCGGCAGCATGAGCAGACATGCTACGAACGACATGACGAGTGTGGTCGCTGCGATCTTGGGGTATGTGCAGTACCGCTGGATGCGTTTCTTTTCTTGTTCGGTGAGCTGCTGCATGGGGGCCTCGACTCTCATCGTTTTTCGGGGGCGATGCACACGCACTCTTGAGTATAGATGAGTGGGGGAGCTGCTGCGGGGCGGCCCTACTTGCTGTTCGTGGACACCGTTCACCTTCGTTGCGCAGGGATGGTTGGAGGGCTGGTTGGCGTCAAGTAACTGCCTCCGCCTTGTGGGCCACCTCAAGGACAAGGCATAATGCATGTGACAAAGGGGCAGTCCCTTTGCCGCATTGATCTGAGAGTAGATGTCGATGATTCTATCGTTGGCCCCTATGGAGGGGATTACCGGGCATGTGTTCCGTCGCGTGCATGCGGAGTGCTTTGGCGCGCTCGACTGCTATTACACGCCGTTTTTGCCGCCACCGCGGGTTGGCAACCGTTTTGGTGGCAAGGCGTTTAAGGAGATCGATCCTGCCAACAACCAGGGGCTCAACGTAATGCCTCAGCTGATGTCCAAGAACGCGGACGAGTTTGTGTGGGCGGCGCAAGTGCTCGCCGACATGGGCTACCACGAAGTCAATCTCAACCTTGGCTGCCCCTCGGGGACGGTTGTCGCCAAGGGCAAGGGCTCGGGTTTCTTGCGTAATCTCGACGAGCTCGAGGTGTTCTTGAGCGATGTGTGCGAGCGATCGCCGTTGCCGGTGTCGGTAAAAACCAGACTGGGGTTGGAGCGCGATGACGAGTATGAGCGTGTGCTCGATCTGTATTGCCGCATGCCGCTGGCAGAGCTGATCGTGCATCCGCGCGTGCAAAAGGACCGCTATACGGGCTCGCCGCGCAAGGAGTTTTACGGCGAGACGCTGGAACGTGCGCCGTTTCCGGTGGCATACAACGGCGACATTTTTGATCTTGAGGATATGGACGCGCTGGTGGAGGCCTATCCCGGTACACGCCATGTGATGCTGGGGCGTGGCTTGCTTGCGAACCCCGCGCTGGCTCGCATGGTCAAGGGCGGCCCTGCTGCAACGGCTGCTGAGCTGCAGCGCTTCCACGACACGCTGTTTGCGGCCTATGCAGAAGAGATTGGCGGCAATGCGGTCTTTCGCATGAAGGAGTGGTGGTTCTATGCCAAGTGCGCTTTCGCCGACCCCGCTACCGTCCACAAGCTTGTACGTAAGACCAAAAAGGTCGACGAATACCGTGCCGCCGTTGATCGCGTCTTTCGCGAACAGCCACTTGCGCCCATAGCCCGCTTCCACGGCTAGTTAGTCGTTGGGGACGCACTTTAACGACCAGGCATTTAAGAACGCCCCGATGACTATGCTGCACTAGAGCAGGTTCTCCTGTACCCACGTGATGATGTCACTCGATTCGTAGAGCGGCTTGCCGTCGATGAACAGGCAGGGAACCTGGCGTTTTCCGCCGACGGCGATGAGCGTCTGCTCGGCATCGGGGTCGGTCGAGATGTTGCGCTCAGGGATGGTCACGCCGTTATCGGCCAAAAAGCGCTTGACCTTTATGCAATACGGGCAGCCGGTCATAACGAATAGCACGAGCTCGTGATCAGTAGCCATAGGTCTCCAATCGGTTGAGGTTTTGATTGAAATACCCAAAGCTGCCGCGGTCTATGCGCGCGTCAACGACGACTCGATGGCCTGCACCAGAAACGCCGTGGCTCCGGTGCCGCAGGGCTTGTCGTAGTAGTCAGCAAAGCGCTGGTCGGCAAGATAGTCGTGGGCGAGGCCCAGGTACGCTTCGTTCTGGGGTTCGCGTCCCCAGTTGAGACCAATCCAACGACGATGCATCGCGACGAGCTTGCGAGCCTCGCTTCCATCCGCATCGCCGTCGCCCATGGCAATCGAGAGCTGGCCCAGAATAGCGCGTTCAAGTTCCTTCATGTCGTTCCATGTCTGAGGATCCATGTCCAGTAACGTTTCGTTTGCTGCATCGATAACCTCATCGCCGTAGCGCGCCCGTGCCTCGGCGCCGTAGCGCTCCTCGTTTTCCTGCACGGTGCGCCAGCGCTCCAGTTGCGGTAGCACGGCGCCCATGAGCGAGACGGCTTCGTCGAGCGACATACCGGTGTTTTGTGCCAGCCGCGGGGCACAGTCCTCGATCATTGCCTCCATCGTGGTCTCGTAGGTGTACTTGCCGTGGTCGTAGCACCACTTGCAGTAATGGTCGGTCGTGGCGCCCTCAGAATCGGTGCCGCAGTCGTCGGGCGTGAGTATCATGCCGCAGCTCTGGCAATAGTGCTCGGGCATTTCGAGCAGGTGAGACAGGGGCTCGTCGGTCACGGCGGCGATGAGCTTCATCATGTCGATGCCCGGTGTGACCTCGCCGCGTTCCCAACGGCTGACGGCTTGGCGTGTGACGAAGAGCTTGGCGGCGAGCTGCTCCTGGGTAAGGTGATGGGCGCGACGGACAGCGATGAGCTTTTCTGCAAAGGCCATGGCGGCTCCTTTCTGCTGGTTGATGGCTTAAGCATACGCGGCAGCAGGTGCCCTTCCAAGCAACCGTTGGTTGCACGACGGGGAACCGCGGCGAAGAATTGCGCGCAACGCCCCACACCTCCATGCCGTACAATGACCGGCATGGAACCTATTGCACACATACATACCGATCTGCCGCAGAAGTTCGGCATTCCGCGCAACAGCTTTTTGGCGCCCCATCTGCAGGGACGCATTGTCTTTGAGCCGGAATTTGCCTCCAACGCAGCGGTCGAGGGTCTGGACTCCTTCTCTCACCTGTGGCTGCTGTGGCGCTTTGAAAACGGAACGCCCGGCGGCACGGCTAAGGACATAGCTACCGATGCCAAGACGCAGGACAGGCCCGGCACCAATGCCAAGTGGTCGAAAACTGTGCGCCCGCCGCGTCTGGGTGGAGCCGAGCGCGTGGGCGTGTTTGCCACGCGCAGTCCGTTTCGCCCTAATCCCATCGGGCTTACCTGCGTCAAGCTCGATCGTGTCGAGCTCACCGACGATGGCCCCATCATCCATGTGCTGGGGGCCGATCTGCGCGACGGCACGCCCATCTACGACATTAAGCCCTACATTCCATTTGCCGACTGTCACCCGGATGCGACGGGCGGCTGGATTGAAGACGCGCCGTGGCAAGAGCTCGACGTAGAGTTTCCGCATGCGCTGCAGGATATGGTCTCGCCCGCAAAGCTCCCTGGCTTGGTCGAGGTTCTTCGCCAAGATCCGCGCCGCGCGGGCAGCAAGCACGAGCCAAACCGCGTTTACCATTTGGCTTACGCCGGGCTCGACATATCGTTTACGGTCGACGGAGCCGGGTTGACGGTAACCGCCATCAACGACGCTCAAGACTAATCTGCCATCCGCCCGTATCCGTCAAAATCAACAGCAAACCCCATGCCAAAACCGCCCACGCTGGTGGACAATAACGCCTACCAAAACAATCACTTTGCACGGGGGCTCAGCATGAAATACGACTTTAGCTCGCTTATCGACCGCCACGGCATGGACTCCATCGCCGTTGACTCCTGGGGCGAGATCCCCGGTATGGCTCCGAACGCACCCGACGAGGGCTTCGACCGCATTCCCATGTGGGTGGCCGACATGAATTTTGCCACGGTGCCCACGGTCCAGGAGCACATCATTCAGCGCGCTCAGCATCCCATGTTTGGCTACTTTAACCCGCGCGCCGAGTACTTCGACCGCATCATCGAATGGCAGAGCCGCCGCAATGGCGTCGAGGGCCTGCGCCCTGAACATATCGGCTACGAAAACGGCGTGCTGGGCGGTGTCGTGTCGACGCTGCGTGCGTATGTTCAGCCGGGCGATGCGGTGCTGGTCCACAGCCCCACCTACATCGGCTTTACCAAGTCCATCGAAGCCGCGGGCTATCGTATTGTCCACAGCCCGCTTAAACTCGACGACCAAGGCGTGTGGCGCATGGACTTTGAGGACATGGAGTGCAAACTCGCCCAAAACCACATTCATGCCGCGGTGTTCTGCTCGCCGCACAATCCCTGCGGCCGCGTATGGGAGCGCGACGAGATCGAGCGCGCCATGGACATTTATCGCCAGCACGATTGCATGGTGATCTCGGACGAGATTTGGTCCGATATTATCCTGCCGGGACACAAGCACATCCCGACGCAGTCGGTGAGCGAGGATGCTCGCATGCGCACGGTTGCCCTCTACGCGCCCAGCAAGACGTTTAACCTGGCGGGTCTGGTCGGCAGCTACCACATCATCTATAACGAAACACTGCGCGACCGCGTGTGCGCCGTGTCCAACAAGACTCACTACAACGAGATGAATGTCCTCTCCATGCATGCGCTTATCGGTGCCTACCAGCCGCAAGGCTACGAGTGGGTGGACGAGCTCAACCAGGTGCTTGCCGGCAATATCGAGTACTTCTGCGATTACGTGGACGAGCATTTTGAGGGCGTGTCCTATTCGCGTCCGCAGGGCACGTACATGGTGTTTCTGGACTGCACCGAGTGGTGCCGCGAGCATGGCCGCGATATTCAGTGGCTGCTCGACGAGGGGGCGCGCGTGGGCGTGGGGTATCAGGACGGCCGTCCGTTCCACGGGCCCTGCCACATTCGCGTGAATCTGGCGCTACCGCTTTCGCGCGTAAGGGAAGCGTGCGACCGCTTGGACCGCTACGTTTTTAATGCACGGTAAGTGAGCACTGCATGCGGGGCCTTCTGCCAGGCCGGCTGGAAGGCCCCGTGTGGTAAGGCATCTGTAACCATTGGGCGCAGACCTGCTGCGGAGGTTTATTTTTCTTGAATCTGCTTACCGCAGAGATGCTCAATCGTAATCTCGTAGAGCTGGACGCCCTTGATGTCTTTGGCGATTTCCTCTTCGACTTCCTCGGCAGAAGGGTAGTACTTAAGCGCGAGCCGGCGGACTTTGTCCTCGATAAACGCGGGAGTGTCATTTGCCAGGCGACAGCGGCCAAAGACCACGGTACTCATAACGTATGGAGCCCAGTCACCGTCCTGGTACCACTCGTTGCCGTAAACGGTAAAGCAGACCTTGTCATCGCGCTTGAGTGCGTCGACCTTGTGGCCAGCCTTGGCGCCATGGAAATAAATCTTGTCGTGCTCGGCGTCAAAGAAGTAGTTGACGGGAATGGCGTACGGGTAGCCATCGTCGCCGTTGACGGCAAAGACGCCGCGCTTGCAGGTAGCGAGCAGTTCGCGCGCTTCCTCGTCGGTGATGGCGCGTTTCTTTCGACGTAAGGGCCTAAACATCGTTGGCTTCCTTTCTGGTCGTGCGTGGTGGTTGAGCACAAACTATAGCGAAACGGATCCGTTTTTCTTGATGCGGGCGAGTATGTTTTTGAGCTTGTTAAAGTCGAGCGGTTTGGACAGATGGGCGTTCATGCCGGCATCGTGTGCCGCCTTGGCGTCCTCGGCAAAGGCGTTGGCGGTGAGCGCGATGATGGGGATATCGGCTGCATCGACCTTCTCGCTCAGACGAATCGCGCGGGTTGCCTCATAGCCGTCCATGCCCGGCATCATGATGTCCATCAGAATCGCATCGAAGCTGCCGGCGGGATGTGACAGGTACAGATCGACGACTTCGTTGCCATTGGCGGCGCGGGTGACCACGACGCCCTCGGATTCTAGCAGCGTCTGGGCAATCTCGGCATTCAATTCGTTGTCTTCGGCGAGCAACACGTTCATGTCGGCGAGCGAGCAGTCGAGCACCCTCTCGACCGTATCTGCCCGCGCCTGAGGGTTCTTGTCGATATCGAGCGGAATCTGGACGTTGAACGTACTCCCCACGCCAACCTCACTCGAAATCTCAATCGTACCGCCCATCAGTTCAATAAGCGACTTGACGATTGGCATGCCCATGCCGGTTCCTTGGAACTTGCTGCGCGCATCGTCACCTTCTTGGGCAAACGGCTCATAGATATGCTTTAAAAACTCGGGAGTCATGCCAATGCCGGTATCCGAAACGCTAAAGCAAAAGAGCGCGCGCCCGTCATCGAGTGGTTTGGTCTTTGAGCAAAAGGTGACGGAGCCGCCGCGCTTGTTGTACTTAATGCTGTTGTCTAACAGGTTGATCATGATCTGTCGGATATGGGTGGGACTGCCGATCATGTATGGCCCCGTGGCGTACGGCAGACTATTGTCCTGCATTGTGATGCCGTTATCGGATGCGCGGAGCTTGCACAGCACCAGCGTATCGTCACAGAGCTCTTTGAGGTTAAAAGATGCATGTTCCAGAGTTAGCTTGCGGTCTTCGATTTTGCCCATCTCGAGGATGTCGTTGATTAGCGAGAGCAGGTGATTGGCGGCAACACGCGCCTTGGCGCGGCTTTCGCGGGCGGCCTGTATGTCGCCGTCTTTCAATTCCTCAATTTCGATAAGGCCCAGGATGCCGTTGAGCGGCGTGCGGATGTCGTGGCTCATACGTGTGAGGAAAGCGGTTTTGGCGGCGTTGGCGGTATTGGCTTTTTGCTTTTCCTTTTGCGCGCGTTGAAGCGACCAGACAAGGATGACGATGCCGGTGAGCAAAATGCAGATGACGACTGCCGCAATGACGATGCGGTTGCGGTAGAGAAGTTGGAACGCATCCGATTCTTGCGCCGAGTACGATGTGGGGGAATAACTGCTTGCAGAGAGCGATTCGCCAGCATTGACGATGCCCTTATTAATGATTCCCAACAGCACGGGCTTGCCGCGCGAAATCAAACACGATAGCTGTGCCGTGTCGGTGAGCTCCTGTGTTTGGAAATTCTCGATGTCGTAGGTGTCGCGGATGGTTTTCAGGCGCGTGCTGGGGACAATGATGCAACGTGCCTCCCCCTTATTGAGGGCTTCGAGTGCCTCGTTGCCATTCGGATACTCGGTTACCTTTGCGTCGGGGAATAGGTTTTCGAGCTCAAAACGGTTGACGATCGCGTCTGCTGTGCAGGCGATGTTCTTAAGGTCACTGTTCAGGTTGCTGCTGCTGTGAATGGCGGTTAGGGAAACCGTTCCCATCGGGTTTGACAGGATGACCCCTGCCTGCTCGGCAAGCCAGTAGTCGCGAAACAACGGTAGGGCGACATCGATGGTCCCTTTGGAAAGGGCTTTGGTCATTTGCTCGTTGTTCGAGAACGCAACTGTTGCAACCGTAATGCCAAACTTGTCGTGCAACGTCGTTGCAAGCGAGGCGAGCGACCCTTCCATTTCGCCGTCGTCATTTTGCGTACAGTAGGGGAGTTTGTTTTCAAGATAGCCGATCGTGATGGTGTTGTCGTTTGCTTTGAGCCAGGAGCGCTCGGGGCCGGTGAGCGATGATGAGCCGCTGTTTTGGGCTGAGTAATTCGCCTTGACCTCGTCGTTATAGCGTGGGTTGACGCGGGCGATTGCCGTCATGGCGGCATTGATGTCGTTCATCAGGTCGGGGCGGCTTTTGGGGACGGCAAAATAGTAGTCACTCGAGCCAACGTAGAACATGGGCGACGCATCGGGCGACGAGATGGTGTCGTTCATGATGACGGCGTCGACCTCGCCGTCTGCGAGCGCGTCAAAGAGGGCATTGCCGGTGCTGATTTCTTTATAGGTGCAGGTGATGCCTTCGTTGACGAGCCACTGCTGGCCGACGAAGGTTTGCATAGCGCCGGGGTTGCAGCCGATAGTAAGGCCCTGAAGCGCTCGGGGGTCACCCTTGGCCAGGTCGTCGCGATCGGGCTTGGCGTAGATGTAGTAGCGCTCGGTGCCCTCGGGGTTCGAGGAAAAGAGCAACTTTTGGGCGCGTTCCTCGGAGTAGGAGATATTGGGCATGAGGTCGATCTCGCCCGCCTCGAGCATGTCCATAAGCTCGGCGAAGGTGCCGGAGACGTATTCGTATTGCCAGCCCGGCGTGTAGTATGACAGCGTTTGTAGGTAGTCATAACCCCAGCCCGAAAGGCGCTCGCCCGGCGTGCCCTCCTGGAAGCCTTTGTTGTTGACGAGCCAACCAACACGGACCGTCTTGACCTGCTGGCCAGAGTCGGCGGCAAAGGCGGGGACGGGCATGACGGCGCTCAGCACGGCGAGCGCGGTAAGCGCGACAGCCAGAGTGCGATATATAACTGAACGAAGGGCAGCGGAAGCTCTCACATGCAAACCTAACGAATCGAGACATTTCCGCATAAGGATACCAGTTCAGCCTGCCCAGTCGGCAGCTGCACCGCTAAACGGTCTCGCCCGGCAGTTGGGGACAGTCCCTTTCTGCCGGCACAAAAGGAACGTCCCTAACTGCCGGTTGCCTAACTGCCGGTTGTGGGACAATACCGAGCAAACGTGATTGGGCGTCTGGGGAAAAGGGGTCGCGATGAAAAAGCTGAGGACGCTTGCCGATGTTTTGCGCCAGGCCGGTTTCGTGCGTATCACGGGCCTGTTCCTCGTCTTCTATCTGCTGTGCTCGACGGCTGTCTGGCTGTCCGAGCCCACGACCCTTACGTTTGGCGATGGTCTCTGGTTTAGCTTTGAGACCGTCTCGACCATCGGCTTTGGCGATATCCCGGCCGAAACGCCGGTCGCCCGTGCTATTACCGTCGTCCTGAGCGTCATCAGCATCTTCTACATTGCCATGCTCACGGGTGTGGCGGTGAACTACTGCAATACGCTCATCAAGCTGCGCCAAAAGGACACCATGGCGCGCTTTATGGACGATCTGGAGCATTTGGAAGAGCTCGATCGTGACGAGCTCGCCGACCTGTCGCGCCGTGTGCGCGAATATCGCCGACGCCAACGCTAGAACGGGCGCCGCGCGTCACGACGAGGGGGACTGAATATGAATATCACGGTATACCTGGGCGCCAGCGTCGGCAATGACCCGGCGTTTCTGCCTGCGGTGCAAGAGCTGGGCAACTGGATTGGCTCCAACGGGCACGCGCTGGTATACGGCGGGTCCAAATCGGGCCTGATGGGCGCGCTCGCCGATAGCGTACTCGAGGCAGGTGGACACGTGACGGGCGTTGAGCCGAGCTTTTTTATAGAGGCCGAGTTTCAGCACGACGGCATCGATGACCTCATCGTGACGAGCGATATGGCCGAGCGCAAAGCCAAGATGATTGAGCTCGGCGATGCGTTCATCGCCTTTCCCGGTGGGACGGGCACGCTCGAGGAGATTGCCGAGGTCATGTCCGCGGTGTCGTTGGGGCACCTGAGTGCTCCGTGCATCCTGTATAACCTTGACGGTTACTACAACGACCTCAAGGCGCTGCTCGGGCGCATGGTTGATAAAGGGCTTTCGAGCCCGAGGCGCCAGCACGGCATCTACTTTGCCGGCGATTTGCGCGAGATTGTCTCGATTATCAACGGATAAGTCTTGAGCCTGCCCCACTATGGCTCCCAATGGTGCCGTTTGTGGCGCAGATGGTTGGCTTGTCTGGGCAACGCTCGCTCTAAAATAAAACGTAACTATGTCGACTTTGACCGCGGGAGGATCCGATGGACAACCTTGCCAAACCCACAAACCGCGCGCTGTTTTTAGTTAGCGTTGCCGTGACCGGTGCGTTCGCAGGTGCCGCGGTCTGGCTGTTCTTTTTTGCGATGGAGCACGGTATCGACTATCTGTGGACCAAGATCCCCCACATGCTGGGCGCGGCGTCGCCCGAACTCGCCAGCGGCCCGTTCGGTTTTCTGCCGTATCCGTTTTTCGTCTGCCTGCTGGGCGGCCTGCTGATCGGCCTGTACGAAAAGCTTACGGGCACCAAGACCGACGACCTCAACCAGGTGATGGCTAAGGTTAAGCAAGACGGGCGCTACCCGTACGACAACCTGGGCAAACTTTCGCTCGCGGCATTGCTGCCGCTGCTGTTTGGCGGAAGTATTGGACCGGAGGCCGGCCTGACTGGCGTTATCGCGGGTCTGTGCAGCTGGGTCGGCGACCGCATGCGCCGCTTTGGCGCCGAGTTCAGGGAGCTCACGCTGTTGGGCACCCAGGCCGCGCTGACGGCGCTCTTTACCGCGCCCGTCTTTGGCTTTGTGGCGCCGCTCGCCGGTAGCGCCGACGGCCAGGGTGCTAATGACGATGAGTCCGCGTCCGGCGAGATCACCATCAAGCTGCCCAAGGCACAGAAGACTGTGGTCTACGGTATTGCGATTGCCGGCGGCCTGGGCACCTATCTGCTGCTCGGCCAGCTTATGGGCGGCGGCATGGGCATGCCCAGGTTCGAGTCCGCCGAGGTGGGCAACCTGGAGCTTACCTGGCTCATCCCTCTGTCGCTGATCGGAACAATCTGCGGCTGGCTGTACTTTGTCTCTGAGCACGCGAGCGAAGCGTTTGCCCATGCCATAGGGGAGCGCCCTGTCGTCAAAGCCATGCTGGCCGGTCTGGCGCTCGCCATCTGCGGCACGGTTTTGCCCTACACCATGTTTGCCGGCGAGACCCAGGCCGACGTGCTCATGGAAACCTACCTCACCATTCCCGCCGGCGTGCTTATCGCGACCGGTCTGGTCAAGGCCATGCTGACGCCCGCCCTTATCAACCTTGGTTGGCGTGGTGGCCACTTCTTCCCGGTTATCTTCTCGGGTGTGAGCGTGGGCTACGGCCTTGCCATTCTTACCGGTGCCGCTCCGGTCTTTTGCGTCGCCGTCTGCACGGCATCGACGATGGGTGCGGTCATGCGTCAGCCGGTCATGGTCGTGGGCCTGCTTCTCATGTGCTTCCCGCTCAAGGGTATCGTCTGCATGATCATCGCCGCAGCCATCGCCGCCGGCATTCCGCTGCCCAAGCCGCTGCGCAAGTAGCGCGGCAGCGCGCAGTCAGTACAAACATCTCAAGTCCGGTGCGGGCGCTGTGTCACGGATTTACGGGTGGACTGGATTTCGTTCGGTATCGGCGCTACTTCCAAATTGCAAGCGCGGCGGTGCCCAGTACGATGAGGGCGAGACCGATGGCGCTGCGGCGGGAGAGTTTTTCGTTGAATGCCAGGCGCGCAAATAGCACCGATACGACAATCGATAGTTTGTCGATCTGCACCACGACACTCACCTGGCCTGCAGCGATGGCATAGTAATAGAGCAGCCACGATGCTCCAGTCGCGATGCCCGATGTTGCGAGAAATGTGAGTTCGCGCCGGTCAATGTGCGCGACCTGCTCCAGTTTTCCCTTGGCTGCCACGATTGCCCATGCCATAACCAGCACCACGCAGGTGCGGATTGCCGTGGCCAGGTTTGACTCGACGCCTTCGATGCCGATCTTGGCGAGGACGGAGGTGAGTGCCGCGAACACGGCGGCGCCGAGGGCGTAAGCGAGCCAGGTTCGGTCTTGCTGCTGCTCGGGTTCGGCGGACTGCTTCTTCTCGATCATTAAAAACGTGCCGAGGGTGATGGCAGCGGTTCCCACGAGCTTAACCGCAAGGTTGCTCGTCTCGTCAAAAAGCGCGATGGCGACCAGCGCGGCGAGCACGGTGCTCATCTTGTCGACCGGTACGACCTTATTGACATTTCCGATGCTCAACGCCTTAAAGTAACAGATCCACGAAGCACCGGTAGCGAGTCCCGAGAGGACGAGAAAGAGCCAGGATCTGGGTTCGATGCTGCCAATGGTTCCAATGGATCCAGAAATGCCCGCCATTGCCCAGGCGAAAACGAGCACCACGCAGGTGCGAATGGCCGTCGCGACATCGGAGTCGGTCTGCTTGATGCCGCATTTGGCCAAGATGGATGTGATGCCGGCAAAGAATGCTGACGCAAATGCTGCGACAACCCACGACACGGGTGCGGTGCCTCCTTGGATAATGGGTTTATCCTGCGAGTTTTATGGACATGAGGATACCGCCCCACCATGAAGGTTTGATATGGCCGCGGCGAGACGGGGGTTATGTTCCGGGGAGCCATTTGGTGAAGGCTCGAATTGTCGATATGCTGTCGACTTCTCTTTGGTTTCCAAGATCTAAACGGCATGCTTCGAAGGGCGGCGGCGTTGTTGTTGCTTCGTCTTATCTAGTAAATGAGGTGGCGTGCAGCCCAAGCCCTTTGGCTGTCGATTACAGGTCGCGTGCCCGATAGACCTTGGTGCTGACTGCGCAGCTGATTGCACATAGCGCGAGGGTAAGTGCGGCGATGCCTGCACACAGACAGCCCAGAACGGCGGGATCGGGATTCGCTCCGGCAATCGACATGAGCCAGTTGCTGATGGGGTTGGAGGAGCTCAGCGTGGCCATGGCAAGGCATCCGAGCATGGCAAACAGACCAACGGATAGGCGCAGCGCCTCCATGTGTCCAAAGCGAAAGAACAGCGGCTGCGCCAAAAACACCATCATGAGGGAGATGAGCATTGATGCTGCTGAGGCTATTGCAATCTCAAAGACAATCTGTCCCGTCAACGGGATACCCGCGCTGTTGAAGAGCGGGAAGGAGACGATGCTCAGAAGCGCGGCGGCGCACGCCGTGACAGCCGAGAAGACAATGATGCTCAGGTAGCGTGCGCAGATGATGTCTTTACGCGAGAGAGACAGCGTTGCGCGATAGCGCTCCCAACCGTTTTGATTGTCGAAGCCGGCCAGCGAGCTCATGACCATGATGGGTGACATGGCACTGACCGCGCAGGCGCCAGCGCTCATGCCGGAATCGCCGTCCGATGCGTTGGCAAGGGTCAGCACGACGAATATGAACAGGCCGACGCCCGCGATGCTCGGGACGAGCGTGCGAACGATAGCGAGCTCGGACATAAAGGCGCGTTTCATTTCGAAGCCCCTTTCATCATGAGGCGCAGATAGTCGTCAATGGTTGCCCGATCGCAGGGAATCTCGGGGAAGGCCTCGAGCGTTTCGCGACGGTTGGGCACGAGCACGTCCACGCTATAGGCGTGGTGGGCGGCACGGGCACCTTCGACGCAAGCCATAAGCTCGGCGGCCTGTGCTTGGGTGCAGTGGGCGATGCCGGCGCGGTCGGTAATGTCCTCGCGCGGCAGATCAAACACAATCGAACCGTTATCGATGCAGATGATGCGGTCGGCGGCACGATCGAGGTCGGACGTAATGTGGCTCGAGAGCAGCACGCTGTGCTGGCCGTCGGCGACAAAGGCAAGCAGCTCATCGAGCAGCTCCTCGCGTGCCATGGGATCGAGGCCCGCGGTGGCTTCGTCCAAAACGAGCAGCTTGGCATTGTGGCTGAGTGCACAGGCAAGCTGCAGTTTCATGCCCATGCCGCGGGAGAGGTCCTTGACCTTTGTCTTGGGATCGAGGCCAAATCGGTTGATGAGGCTGGCGAAGGTGCCGTGGCTCCAGGTGGGGTATGCCGGGCTTACGAGTGCCTCAACTTCGGTCACCTTGAGTGTGGAAGGGAAGGGGCACGTGTCCAGGACAAGGCCGACGCGGGAGTGCAGGTGGCGTTGCGACTCATCGGGCGCGTCGGCGCCACAGCGCTGCCCAAACAGGTGCACTTCGCCGGCATCGAGCTTTATAAGCCCGAGAGCAGCTCGAATCGTCGTTGTTTTGCCAGCACCGTTGGCACCAACGAAGCCGACGATCTGGCCAGGCTCCACGGCAAGCGTGACGTCGCGCAACGAAAAGCGGTCGCTTACAGTGCGTGAGATGCCTTTGAGTTCAAGCAAGTTTTGCATGGTATAGCCTTTCTTGCAGATGGCTACTGCATGGTTTCGGGGGCTACCAGGTCGAGCATCTCGTGCAGTTTGTCACGCGTGACGCCCAGGGTTTCGGCTTGGCTTGCCGCTTTCGCAAGTAGCTCTTCGATATGGCAGAGCTGGTTTTCGCGCAAGAGTTCTTGGTTGCCCTCGGCGACAAAGCAGCCCTTGCCCTGCACGGTACAGATAAAGCCAAGCTGCTCCAAGTCGGCGTAGGCGCGCTTGGTGGTGATGACGCTCACACCCAGGTCGCTCGCGAGTGCACGGATGCTGGGGAGTTTGGCTCCCGCAGCGAGCGTGCCCGAAAGGATCTGAGCTTTGACCTGCGAGGATATCTGCTCGTAGATGGGCTTGTCGCTCGAATTGGATAGGATGATGTCCACAGCGGCTCCTTAGCTGTTGGGCTACACGTGTATATAACCGGTAAGCACAGTATATATACACTATGCACAGTTATGCAAGAGCTAAATGTGGAATAGCCCATCGGCACCGCGCTTGCTCCAAAACAATCTCAATCTGTAACACCTGGGCCCGTTTTGGGTCGCCTGCTGTTACAGATTGAGATGTTATTTGCCCGCCTGCCTATTTGTCTCAATCTGTAACAGTAAGAGTCGATTTGCGCGGCTAGATGTTACAGAACGAGACATTGGCTGCCTGCCTTTCCGTTTATCTCGATTTGTAACAGCTAGACCCAATTTGGGCGGTCAGGTGTTACAGATTGAGATTGTGCCGGCGGACAAGTTCGTTTGTCTCAATCTGTAACATCTGGGTCCGTTTTGAGTCGCATGCTGTTACAGATTGAGACAGTCTGCTGCAGAATACTTTCGATAACTAGCCGTTCACGTTCTGACTGATGAATTTGTCCTGATAGGTGCCCTAGAGCGGGATTTCGCGGCTACAATAGTGCGGTTACAACGACGTAATGCACTCAATGCAAGAAAGGATCCGCATGGCAAGCCTGTCGGATGAAATCTCGTCGCGCCGCACATTCGCGATCATCAGCCACCCGGACGCCGGTAAGACCACGCTTACCGAGAAGCTGCTGCTCTATACCGGCAGCATCCAGACCGCCGGCTCGGTCAAGGGCAAGAGCTCGGCCAAGCATGCCGTCTCGGACTGGATGGACATCGAGAAGGAGCGCGGTATTTCCGTTACCTCCTCGGTGCTGCAGTTCACCTACAACGGCGCCTGCGTCAACATCCTCGATACCCCCGGCCACCAGGACTTCTCGGAGGATACCTACCGTACCCTTATGGCCGCCGACGCCGCGGTCATGGTCATCGACGGCGCCAAGGGCGTCGAGGCGCAGACCAAAAAGCTCTTTAAGGTCTGTACGCTGCGCCATATTCCCATCTTTACCTTTGTGAACAAGCTCGACCACGAGGCTCGCGACCCCTTTGAGCTCATGGAAGAGATCGAGAACGTCCTGGGTATCAATACGTATCCCATGAACTGGCCGATCGGTAGCGGCCGCAACTTCCGCGGCGTGTTCGATCGCCAGACCCGTCGCGTCATTGCCTTTGAGGGCGACGGCCACGCCAACGCCACCAAGAAGGTCGCCGAGGTCGAGGCCGAGCTGGGCGACCCCGCTATGGACGAGCTCATCGGCGAGGAGAACCATAAGAACCTGATGGACGACATCGAGCTGCTCGATGGTGCCGGCGACGAGCTCGACTTGGATGCCGTGGCCTGCGGCAAGCTAAGCCCGGCGTTCTTTGGCTCGGCGCTCACCAACTTTGGCGTGGAGCCCTTCCTCAAGGAGTTCCTGCGCCTGGCCCCGACGCCGCGCGCCTATACCGATACGCTCACCAACGAGCCGGTCGATCCCTGCCGCGACGACTTTAGCGGCTTTGTGTTTAAGATCCAGGCCAACATGGACAAGAACCACCGCGACCGCATCGCCTTTGTGCGCATTTGCTCGGGCAAGTTCGAGCGCGGCATGGACGCCTTCCACGTGCAGGGCAACCGCAAGCTCAAGCTTGCCACGGGTACCTCGATGATGGCCGATGACCGCGCCATCGTGGACGAGGCGTATGCGGGCGATATCGTGGGCCTGTTCGACCCGGGTATCTTTAGCATCGGCGACACTGTGTGCTCCGGCAAGCGCCACGTGCAGTATCCGCAGATCCCGACGTTTGCCCCCGAGATGTTTGCTCGCATTACGCAGGTCGATACGCTCAAGCGCAAGCAGTTCGTCAAGGGTATGGAGGAGCTTGCCCAGGAGGGCGCCATCCAGATCTTCCGCGAACTGGGTGCCGGTATGGAGAGCGTCATCGTGGGCGTGGTCGGCGTGCTGCAGTTTGAGGTGCTCGAGCGCCGCCTCAAGGCCGAGTACCGTGTCGAGGTTCGTCGCCAGCCGCTGCCCTATACAGACATCCGCTGGATCCAGAACGACCCCGACACCATTGATATTCCGGCCCTTTCGCTCACGCGCGACACACTGCGCGTCGAGGACATGCGCGGTGGTAAGCTGCTGCTGTTCACGAGCCCGTGGAACGTGGACTGGGCAACCGACCACAATCCCGACCTTATCCTGTCGGAGTTTGGCAACGTAGCGTTTTAACGCATCGGCGCGGTGGCCCTGCGGGGTTGCCGCGCCGTTTGCTTGCCTGATGCCGTGTGAGCGGCTATCATACCCACCGGCGTCTCAAGACCGGGGCGTCCGAGCAGTTCGGGTCCGATATCCTGCTCGCTAAACCTAAAACCAAAGGAGTACATAATGATCAAGAAGGTCATGGAGGACTACAAGGTCCTGTTGCGGAGCATTCCCGCGGCAACGGTTTCGCTGTTTTTCGTGAGTGTCATCATGATGAACCTGCTGGCCAACAAAGAGCTTATCAGCCTGCCGTATCTGGCACTCGATTGCGGCTTTGTGGTGAGCTGGGTTTCGTTTTTGTGCCAGGACATGATCTGCAAGCGCTTTGGCGCCAAGGCATCCATCAAAATCTCTATCCTCGCGCTGCTGGTCAACCTGGCCGTGAGCCTGTGCTTTTGGGCGTGCTCGCTTACACCCGGCATGTGGGGCGCCTACTACGACACGGGCATGATCGAGGTCAACACTGCCCTTAACGCCACCATCGGCGGCACCTGGTACGTGGTGCTGGGCTCTTCGCTGGCAATGCTCGTTTCTGCCGTGGTTAACTCCACGCTCAACCAGTCGCTCGGCCGTATGCTCAAAAAGAATAACTTTGCGAGCTTCGCCTTCCGCTCCTATGTGTCCACGGGTGTTGGCCAGTTTATCGACAACCTGGTCTTTGCCATTGTGGTGAGCCACACGTTCTTTGGTTGGACCTGGGTGCAGGTCCTTATGTGCTCGCTGACCGGCGCTGTCGCCGAGCTGCTGTGCGAGGTCTTCCTGAGCCCCGTGGGCTACAAGGTCGTGCGCGGCTGGGAGCGCGAGAATGTGGGTTCCGAGTACCTCGAGCGCCACGCAACCGCCTAAGGAGCAAGTATGCGGGTTTTGATCACGGGCGCTTCGGGCGGTATCGGAGCCGCGTGCGTGCAGCGCTTTTTGGACGAGGGCCACGAGGTAGTGGGCTTTGATCTGCTGCCGGCGGCGATCGAACACGAGCGCTACCGCCATCTGATCGTTGATGTACGCGAGCCGGACTCGTTTCCAGGCGATCTTGAACCCCAGGTAATCGTGAACGTTGCCGGTACGCAGGATTCGGCCGACGATATTGCTGCCAACCTGCGTGGCACCATCAACGTGACCGAGCACTACGCCTTTGTGGGGGAGGGGCTTGCCGCCAAGCCGACACTGGCTATCAAATCCGTGGTCAATGTGGGGTCGGCGAGCGGACATACGGGATCGGAGTTTCCCGCCTATGCTGCCAGCAAGGGCGGCGTTATCGCCTACACCAAGAACCTTGCAAACCGTCTGGCGCCGCAGGCCATCGCCAACAGTGTGGACCCGGGTGGCGTTATCACGCCGCTCAACCGTTGTGTGATGGAAGACGAGCACCTGTGGAACCAGATTATGGAGCTCACGCCGCTTAAGCGCTGGGCCACTGCCCAAGAGATCGCCGAGTGGATCTACTTTGTGGGCGTGACCAACCGGTTTATGACCGGGCAGAGCCTGCTGATCGATGGCGGCGAGGCCGGCCGCACACAATTTATTTGGCCCGAATAGGAAACGCGCCCGATGGAAAGCCGTCGGACGCGTTTTTGATGTATCGATTTTTAGCTGAGGCAAGTCCAGTTGACGGGGGTCGAGCCGTGCTGTTCGAGTAGCCGGTTGGCAGCGGAGAAGGGGCGCGACCCCATAAAAGCGGGGAGTTCTGCCGTGGCACGGTTGGCCGAAAGCGGCGAGGGGTGCGTAGAGGCCAGACAGAACTTGTCGGTTGCCTTGCCCGCGCCGACTGCGACGAGCTTGCCTTCGACCATCTGCTGGGCAAAGCGACCCCATGCCAAAAAGACGACCGGCTGGGGCAGCTGGCAGCAGCGTTCGATAACGTAGTCGGTCAGGGTGCTCCAGCCCAGTTTGGCGTGCGAGTTCGCGGCATGCTCGCGCACGGTGAGCGTGGTGTTAAGGAGCAGGACGCCCTGTTGTGCCCATGGTGTTAGGTCTCCCGTGGCGGGAATGGGGCAACCCAGATCGGCTTTGAGTTCCTTATAGATGTTGCGCAGGCTCGGCGGCAACTTGGTTTGCGTTGCGGGGACCGAGAACGACAGTCCCATGGCCTGATTGGGACCGTGATAAGGGTCCTGACCCAAGATGACAACTTTGACCTGGTCGGCCGGCGTGTAGGCGAGGGCATTGAGGATGTCGTCTTGTGCCGGGTAGATAGTCTGCTCGGCACGCAAAAGGGCGATGCGCTCGAGCAGCTGGTTCGTAGTGTCACGTACCGGCTGCGGCGCATCGCCCAACCAAGTTGCTATGTTGTGGTCGCGAGTTGCGGTGTCCATGGGGCTCCTTTATGGTAGATGCTCTGTTGGCATCTATTGTAAAGGCGCCTAGAGACCTTTTTGTCGCGGCTGCATAAGGAGCGGGGTCTACGAGACGTGCTCGGGCGCTCCTGCCATGCGAGTCTGTTCATGTGCGCGGAGGCGCGGAAGCTCGACGGTTGCCACCATGACGCCGGTGAGGATGAGGGCGGCGCCAAAGAAGGCGATGGGGCTCAGGACCTCGCCAACCAAGAAGAACGAAAAGACAGCGGAGCAGACCGGCTCAAGCGAGAAGGCGAAGCCGGTGGTCTCGGCGGACACGTGGGGCTGCACGAGCGTCTGGGTGATAAAGCCGTAGGCAGAGCAGATGAGTGCGAGCGCGACGACGACCACGATCTCGCTGGGCGTACTGGGAAGTGTGAAACCGCCAAAGACGCATGCGGCGATGCCCGAGAACAAGCCGCCGAAGCCCAGCTGCCAAACGCCCAGAGCAAGCGGATCGACTTCTTCGACAAAGCGCTTGGCCACGATAATGTGCCCGGCATAGACAAAGGCGGAGAGCAGCATGATGATTGTGCCGGGATTCAGGCTGGTAAAGTCGGCGCCCGAGAGCAACAACATACCGCAGGTGACGATGGCGGTGCCGACGAGCACTTTGCGCTCGGGGGCGCGACGCAGCAGGGCGGCGTTGGCAAACGGCACGATCACGACCGTCAGGCTCTGCAAAAAGCCGGCGGTGGAGGCGGAGGTGAGGCTGGAGCCCAGGCACATGCAGGTGAGCTCGGTTGCCATAATGGCGCCGATGATGGCGGCACGGACCATAAGGTCGCGGTTGATGCGCAACGCGTGCTTGTGGAAGAGCAGCAGGCAGACCACAAAGGCGATGATGCAGCGTAGCGCGACGATGCTCGTGGCGTTCATGCTGTCCATACCGATCTTCATGAGGGGATACGAAAAGCCCCATGCGACGGGAACGGAAAATGAGAGCGCGATTGCTTTTTTGCGATCCATGGGACTCCTTTTGTTACAGAACGGTTTCGCAAAAAGGATTCTGCTCCCAGATTTGGATGTAGTAAAGCGAATGTATCTTCAGTATGATTAAGAAATGCTAAAGTAGGCGCGAAAAGCCCTGGCAAAACGTTTTACGGCTGCATTGATGTGGAGGCACGATGGCATCGCGGTATCAGATTGTTTGTATGGTGGTCGATCGCGGCAGTCTTAAGGGCGCGGCCGACGAGCTGGGCTATACGCAAAGCGCGGTGAGCCAGGCCGTCAAGGCGCTCGAGCGCGAGCTGGGTACCACGCTTATCGAGCGCGGTAAGCAGGGCGTCTCGCTTACGCGCGACGGTAAACAATATCTGCCGTACCTGCGCCAGATTGTGACCGCCGAGGCCGAGCTTGAGGGCAAGCGCCAGGAGCTGTTGGGGCTCTCGTCGACTGACATTCGGATCGCGACGTTTACCAACGTGAGTCGAACCGTGTTGCCGCGCGTGATCCGCGACTTTGGGGCCCTGCACCCGGGCGTGCACTTTACCCTCAAGCAGGGCGATTACACGCGCAACGCCCAGTGGGTGCACGATGGCGTGGTTGATTTTTGCTTTACGGCGCGTGGGTTTACCGCAGGGCTCGAGAAGCGCGTGGTCTATCACGACGAGTTGGTGGCATTGTTGCCGGCCGCGCATCCGCTGACGGCAAAGGAAAAGGTGACACTTGCCGACCTGGCGTCCGAGCCGTTTGTGCTGCTGGATGAGGGCGAACAGAGTCTGGTGCTCGATGCATTTGCGGCGCATGGGTTGTCGCCGCATGTGACGAGTGAGGTGACCGACGACTACACCATCATGGCGATGGTGGAGGAGGGCCTAGGCGTGAGCATGCTGTATCGCCGTACCGTCGAGGGCATGCAGACCGATATTCGCGTGCGTCCCATCGTGCATGCCCCCTCGCGCGACGTGGTGGCCGCCTGGCGCAGCTGGGACACCATGCCCATCGCCACGAGGCGCTTTATCGACTATATGAGCTCGCATATTGTCAATTAATGACTGGCGTGGCGTTGAGCGCGGTGTTTAGCGGGCTGTCGCTTTGGCTTGGGTGGCGCGATAGGTGCGTGCCGGGTGGCAAAGTAGTACCGCCACGACCATAAAGAACGCCGTAGTGCCCAGGCTGATGGGGTAGACCATCATGATGTTCGCAAAAGTGCGGAAGTGCGGGAACACGCAGAACACCCAATAGAAGCGGATGCCGCAGACGCAGATCATGGTGATGAGGGCGGGCGTGAGCGAGATGCCAAAGCCGCGCAGATAACCGGACATGTTTTCGTAGAACATGCTAAAGGCGTACGCCGGGAAGATCGAGCACACGCGGATATAGCCGATCGAGACGATGTTGGGATCGCTGTTGAACAGCGACAGGATCTCGCGCCCCAGGCCGACAATGACGACAATCGTGGTGAGCGCAACGATACCGCCTTCGACCAGGCAGACCTTGAGCGTCTTGGTGCAGCGGTCGATCTGGCGGGCACCGTGGTTTTGTCCCACAAAGGTGGTGCACGCCTGGCTAAAGCTGTTGAGCAGGTTGTAGCACACGTACTCCAGGCTCATGGCGGCGCTCGATGCCGCCATGACCTCGGTGCCCAGGCTGTTGATGGCGGACTGGATGATGATGTTGGCGACGGCAAAGACGGCGCTTTGGATGCCGGCGGGCAGGCCGATTTTGACGATGCGCTTGAGGGCGACGGGGTCGATAGCCAAGTCGCGTAGGGTGACGCGGACGACGGAGTCGGTCTTGAGCAGGCGGATAAAGAGCGTGGCGGCGCTGACGGTGTAGGCGATGGCGGTGGCGATGGCGACGCCCGCGACACCCCAGTGGAGCACGGGGACAAAGATGAGGTCCAGGCCAATGTTGAGGACGGTGGACGCGGCAAGCGCCTGCAGCGGCATGCGGGTGATGCCGACGGAGCGGAAGATCGCGGCCTCAAAGTTGTAAAGCAAGATTGAGGGCATGCTGAGCAAAAAGACGCGTAGGTAGAGCGAAGCGAGCGGCATGGTTTCGGCGGGAACGTTGAGCGCGGCGAGCATGGGCTCGGCAAAGATCTCGCCCAGTGCGATGACGACAAAGCCCACGAGCGCCATTAAAATCGAGGTATGGACGGCGCGTTTGACCATGTTCTGATCGTTGCGGCCGATGGCATTGGCGATGACCACGTTGGAGCCAAGCGACATGCCGATAAACAGGTTGAGCATAAGACTGGTAAGCGGAACATTGGAGCCGACCGCCGCCATGGCGAGGGTTCCCTGGTCGCCCGAGAAGTTACCGATAATGACCGTGGCGATGAGGTTCGACAGCTGCTCCAAGATGCTCGTGGCGGCCACGGGGAAGGCGAACAGGGGAATATTGCGCCACAGCGATCCGGTGGTCATGTCAATGTGCTTAGATACGGTATCAGCCATACGCTCTTAATCTCTAACATGCTATATCGTGCTTATTTGCGCAGACGATGATACTCCTAATCGACTAGTCATTCAAGAACGTCCCCAATGACTAGGCGGGGAAGGCGTGCGACAATGGTGGGCGTTGTGTAGTCCGCGCTAAGGAGTTGCCATGTTGTTGTGTCCCGTTTGTCATGAGCCGCTGGTGGATGACGAGCGCGGTGCTGCATGCGCGGGTGGGCACCGGTTTGACCGTGCGCGCGAGGGCTATCTATATCTCCTGCGCTCGTCCAAGAGCGGCGACTCCATGGGCGATCCCAAGTCGCAGGCACGCAGCCGTCGCGACTTTCTGAACCGCGGTTACTATGCGCCGTTGCGCGATGCGATGGTCGAGCTGGTGCGCGAGCGGGTGTCTGGACGTGCCGCGTCTACGAACTGCCCCATGACGTTGCTCGATATTTGCTGTGGCGAGGGCTACTACACCAGCGCCATGGGTGCGGTGCCGGGCGTGGATGCTTACGGCTTCGACTTGGGCAAAGAGATGGTTCGCCTGGCCGCCAAGCGCGGCGATGCAGCCTATTTCGTAGCCAACATGAAGGATATCCCCGTGGCCGATGGCGCCTTCGATATGGTGACCGAGCTCTTCGCTCCCTTTAACGAGCGTGAGTTTGCCCGCGTGCTGGCGCCCGAGGGCTCGCTCTACACCGTCGTGCCAGGTGCACGTCATCTGTTTGGGCTTAAGGAAGTGCTCTACGATACACCGTACCTTAACGACGAGAAGCTGCCACAGACCACCGAGCTCGAGTTGGTCGGAACGCAGCGGGTGTCTGCGAATATTACGCTTCAGACCCAGGCCGACATCGAGGCGGTGTTCCAGATGACGCCGTACTACTACCGCACGCGCCCTGCCGACAAAGAGCGCCTGGCAAATTTGGATACCCTTCAAACCGACATCGACTTCATCATCGCCGAGTACCGCCACAGCTAACAACCTGCCAAAAAGGGACAGGTTTATTTCGGTAGGTTTTATCTGGCAAACGTAAAGGGCCGACCGCGGAGATGCGCGATCGGCCCTTTTTAGTTGCTTGGCTGCAGAGGTTATGAGAAGCGAGCGCTTACAGGCGGTCCTTGTTCTCGGCCTTAACGGCGTGTGCCTGCTGAACAAAGAACAGGTCGTACACCACGATGACAAAGGCGATGATATTGACGGAGCTGCCGCCGAGCGCGGGAAGCGTGAGCACGGCCTGCGCAATCGTGGCGATTGCGGCAACGATGCCGAGCTTAAACGCGCCATCCACCTGCGAAGGCTTGTTGGCACCCTTGATGCCTGCAACACCTGCGGCAAGATCGACAACGCCCTTGGCGACCAGCACGACCGCGGCGAGCATGGCGTTTGACCCGTACGTGGAATCGAGGTTGCCACTGGCGATGCCGACGCCGGCGATGACGAGGCTGGCGATGCCCAAAACAAAGTAGACGAGGGCAAGGATTTTGAGAGTCTTACGAGCGGAGCTCATGGCTGGTCCTTTCGATACGAGTACGCCAACCTGACGTACCCCAATGTGCTGCACATATGGTGAAGCACATTGTAGTTCAACGGGGCGATGCATGCGTTTGAAAGCGTATCTTGCCTGTACGGTCCAACCTTTCAAAAAGGAAAGCTGGGCGTAAGTCAAATCGATGGCAGCGTATGCGCGGCGCTGCGATGATGGGGCCATGGTAAGAGCTGGACCGAAGGAGGAGCCATGATGTACGGAGTCAAGCAAGTGCGTGAGCCGCGGTCGTTGGGAAGGCGCATGAGTGATTCCGTGATCGCTGCCGTGTGCACGGGATTGATGGCGGTGCTTTGCATTGGAATGCTGTGGACCATGTCGCATGTGGGACAATAGCGGACGGTTGGGTGCCGACATAAACGGCACTCACGTATTCGTTTTGCTTGTTAAGGAGTGCCCATGGGCGTCGTCGATCCCTTTTTTGTTGCTCGGGCCGCGGGGCTTGAGCTGACCGGGAAGTCCGAGGGTCTCACGCTCACCGACGGCACGATGGAGCTGCGCGCCGATTTCGGCCGCATGCTTCCACGGCTCAAGCAGGGCCGTCTGCAGCAAGAGCTGCTGGTAAAGGCTGCGCGCACAAAAGGCATCGAGCAACCATGGGCGATTGACGCCACGGCAGGCTTTGGCGAGGATTCGCTGCTGTTGGCGGCCGCGGGCTTTACCGTCGATCTGTATGAGCAGGATTGCGTGATCGCGGCGCTCCTCAAGGATGCCCTGGATCGCGCGGCAGATGATCCGGCGCTTGCGGCTGCCGTGTCGCGCATGCGCTTACATGCGGGCGAGGACAGCATTGCCGGCCTTCGCCATACGGCTGAGCTGATCGGGCGGGGCGAGCTTGCCGCCCCCGACGTGGTATATCTGGATCCGATGTTTCCCGAACGCACCAAGAGCGCGGCGGTGAAAAAGAAGTTCCAACTCTTGCACCATCTGGAGCAGCCGTGCGCCGATGAGGAGACGCTGGTCGAAGCTGCGCTTGCGGCGCGCCCGCGCAAGGTCGTTATCAAGCGGCCGGTGAAGGGGCCGCTGCTTGCCGGCGTTAAGCCGAGCTATCAACTTGCGGGCAAGGCCGTTCGCTACGATGTGTTGGTGCCGCCGCGCCCGTAGTTTGCGTGCGATGGCTGGCGCTCCGTCAATGCCGTGCCGATGCGGCGCCTATTTCCAAGGGTGCGACGTCAAGTGCCAGCCGCCGCAGTATTCGCATTTGTAGCAGGCCAGCCCGCGGCGTCCGCGGTTTTCGCAGTCGGCCATAACTGCCTCGGCCTCGGCGCGCGTGTCGTAACGGTTTTTGCGCTCGCACGATTTGTAGCGCCAGGCTTCATCGCGCTCGGCGTCCAGGGCGTCGCGGCGCTCGTCCTCGCGTGCAAACAGGTCGCTCATATCGTCGCCGGTAGCAGCGCTCAAAAACTCGCTTTTGGCCTTTGACCAGGCGGCTCGCTTTTTGCTTCCCATCTGCTTCGCGCCCTTCTCCAAACGTTGGTATCATTGCTCAATCAAAGTGATACCAATAAACGTGAGGTCGCCGCGTGATGATCAGAAAAACCCTCGATACCGACATTCCCGCCGTCATGGCCATCTATGACGCGGCCCGCGCCTTTATGCGCGCACATGGCAACACGACGCAGTGGCCCGAGGGCACGCCTTCGGGCGAGCAGCTGACTGCCGATATCGCCGCCGGTGGCAGCTATGTGTGCGAGGAAGACGGACGCGTGGTGGCGACGTTTGCCTTTCTGCCGGGGCCGGACAGTTCCTACGATGTGATCGAGGGCGGCCAGTGGCGCAGCGACGCCCCGTATGCTGTGCTGCACCGTGTGGCGTCCGATGGCACCGCGCACGGTATCGCGGCTGCGATGTTTGCCTTTGCCAAGGAACGCGCCGATCACCTGCGCATCGACACGCATCAGGACAACCTGCCCATGCAGGGAGCCATCGCCAAGGCCGGGTTTAAGCGCGCCGGTATCGTATATGTGTCGGACGGTACGCCGCGCGTCGCGTTTGATTGGCTGCGCGAGGCATAAAGGCCGAGCCACATACCAGCGTTTTACCAAAAATGGCCCCGAGTGGGGCCATTTTTGGTAAAACGCGTTGTTGTGGGGCTCGCGTTGTTATCGCCCCAGATGAGCCCAGGCAGACAAAAAGGGGAGGTGCCGGCTTTCGCAAGGCGCGAACCTACGAAAATCGCTGCGCGGCAACGCGGGGCGATGAGCTCGGTCGGGGGATAGGGCTCGCTTCGCCCGCCGGCCCGTACATTGTATCATCCAGTGTGGAACGAGGATGCCCGTTGCCTCGCGCGATGGGCTTGTAATAAGAGGAGAGCCATGTCGAAGCAAGTGGTCGTTGGAATCTTGGCGCATGTCGATGCTGGCAAGACCACGTTGGCCGAGGCCATGCTGTTCAACGCGGGTCGCATTCGCAAGCGCGGCCGCGTGGACGATGGCGATTCGCATCTGGACACGAACACGATCGAGCGCGAGCGTGGCATTACGATTTTCTCGTCGCAGGCCGTGCTCGACCATGGCGATACCCACGTCATGCTCGTGGATGCGCCGGGACATGTCGATTTTTCTGCCGAGGCGGAGCGCACGCTGCGCGCACTCGACTACGCGATTTTGGTTGTGGGCGCCAACGACGGCGTGCAGGGGCACACCGAAACCCTGTGGCGCCTGCTTGCACGCTATGGCATCCCGACGTTCATCTATATCAACAAAATCGATTTGGAGAATCCCGGCCGCGATGTTTTGCTGGCACAACTTGGGCAACGCCTTTCCGAGGGCTGCTTGGATGCCAACGAACTGCTGGCGGGCGGCGCCGTTCAGGAGGACGCTGCTGCGTTGGACGAGGCGGCGCTCGAGGAGTTTCTTGAGGCGGGTGAGCTTTCTGTCGCAACGCTGTCGCGCATGGTTGCCGAGCGCAAGCTCTTTCCCTGCTTTGCCGGCTCGGCGCTCAGGGACCAGGGCGTGGACGAACTGCTGGATGGCATATGTGCGCTGATGCGCGAACAGGCGTGGCTCCCGGAGTTTGCCGCGCGCGTCTATCGTGTCAGCCGCGGGGATCGCGGCGAGCGTTTGGCTTGGGTTAAAGTGACCGGCGGCACGCTGCACGCAAAACAGATGATTGGCGGACGTTCCGGTGCCGAGGCATGGGAGCAAAAGATCGATCAGGTGCGCATCTATAACGGCGAGAAATACGAGCTTGCACAGAAAGTTGCCGCTGGCGGCATCTGCGCCGTGACGGGTCTTGCACACGTTCGCCCAGGGGACGCCCTGGGCGCGGAGCCCGCGGGCGATGCGCCCGTCATTGCGCCAGTCCTTACCTATACGGTGCTTCCGGGCGAACACGATGTCCACGCGGTGTTCAAAGCACTGACTGAGTTGGCGGACGAAGATCCTATGCTCGGCGTAAGCTGGAATACGCATCTTGAGCAGATTCATTTGCAGTTGATGGGCGCCGTGCAGCTCGAGGTCGTGCAGCGGGTGTTGGCCGATCGCTTTGGCCTTTCGATTGATTTTGAGTCTGGCGGCATTCTCTATAAGGAGACTATTTCGCAGCCGGTCGAGGGCGTGGGCCACTTTGAGCCACTGCGCCACTATGCCGAGGTACATCTGCGCCTGGAGCCATTGCCGGCGGGTTCGGGCGTGCAGTTTGGCACCGTTACCTCGACCGACGAGCTCGATCTTAACTGGCAGCGTCTGGCGCTCACCAACGCCATGGAGCGCGATCACCTGGGCGTGCTGACCGGCTCTCCCATCACCGATGTGCGCATTACGCTCACGGGCGGCCGTGCGCATGCCAAACACACCGAGGGCGGCGATTTTCGCCAGGCCACGTACCGCGCGATTCGTCAGGGTTTGATGCAGGCGCGTGAGGCCGGCGCGGCGGTGCTGTTGGAGCCGTGGTATCGCTTTGAACTCGAGGTGCCGGGGGAGTGCGTGGGCCGGGCGCTCTCGGATGCCACACGCATGGGTGCCGAGTACGAGCCGCCGACGATGGCGGGAGACCGGGCGAAGCTTGTGGGTCGTGTGCCGGCATCTGAGGTGCAGGATTACGCGCTGGAGGTGGCCGCCTACACGAGTGGTCGCGGTCATCTGTACCTGGAGTTCGCCGGCTATGCGGCTTGCCATGATGCCGAGCGCGTCATCGAGGCGGCCGCCTATGAGCCCGAGGCCGATCTGCCCAACACGCCCGATTCGGTCTTTTGCTCTCACGGCGCCGGTTACACGGTCAAATGGTACGACGTACCCGCCGCAGCCCACGTAAAGGTCGATCCCGCCACCTTCCGCCCCTGGCGAGCGGCGGACGCCGAGTTTTTCGGCCATAGGTGATAGAGGGTCAGTCTCTTTATCGCATCCTGTTAGTATAACTCGGTATAAGTTGGTATAACTATTACCAGGGTTTGCCAATCCGAGGAGGCCGACATGAATCCAAATCCCTTTAAGCCCACTGCTGGCAAGCGGCCCCCGGTACTCATCGGCCGCGAGTCGGTCATCGAAGATTTTGAGGAAGGGCTCGATAACGGCGCTGGAGCGCCGGGCAGGTTCATGCTCATTACGGGAAACCGCGGCTGCGGCAAAACGGTTCTCCTGCGGGAGCTGCAACGTTTGGCTAGCGAGCGCGGATGGGCGGTTGTTTCCGATTCCGCTTCGCTTGGCTTATGCGACCGCTTGGCCGAGGCGCTTCGCTCGAATAAGCCCGTTGTGACGTCAATGGAGTTCGGTCCGTCGTTTGGTCGGATGTCGGTTGAGGCGGCGCGAGCAAAAGGCGAGACGTTGCGAGGGCTGGTCAACGAACGCCTCAAGAAACTCGGGCCAGGCAAGGGCATACTGTTTGCGATTGACGAGGCGCAGTCTGCGTCTATCGAGGAGCTGGCGGCGCTGGCCGTTCTCTATCAGCAAGTGCTTGGAGACCAAGATGCCACGGGCTTGCCCGATAGCGACCAGCGCGGTCTTGCGCTGGTTTTTGCCGGCTTGCCCAGTATGGTTGATGACTTGCTCGAAGAGCCGAGCGTAACGTTTCTGCGCCGCGCCCAGCAGCGTACGCTGGGGGCGATTTCTTTGCCCAAAGTGCGCGATTCATATATCCAGACGGTCAAAGACGCTGGTCTTTACGTTGACACGGAGACGGCGGACCTTGCGGCACACAAGAGCATGGGGCATCCCTATATGGTCCAGTTGGTGGGCTATTACATGTGGCGCTCTGCCGTCCGGCGCAACTCGCAGGTCATTGAAAGGTGCGATGTCGAGGCTGGCCATGCGGATGCCATCTCTGAGTTCTACGAAGCGGTCGACGCGCCCCTGTATTATGGATTGCGCAGTCCGCAACGCCTCTTTATCGAGGCCATGGCTGCTGACGAGGGTAAGCCGACGCGCATGGCGGACATCATTGAGCGTTGCGATCGCACCCAGAGCTGGGCGAGTAAATATCGCGCAAGCCTGATTCGCGAGCGCGTCATCGAGGCTGCCGGATACGGCCTCGTCCGATTTGTCGTGCCCATGCTGGGCGCGTACATTCGCGATCGCGTTTTATGGCATGAGTAATGTGAAAAGGGACGGTCCCTTTGTCACATCGATAGATGTGAGGTCAAAACATGGTGATTCAAACTGAGCGATTGACGCTCCGTCCGTGGCGCGAGACGGATACGGCGATCCTGTTTACATATGCGAGCGACCCGGACGTGGGGCCGGCTGCGGGCTGGCCACCCCATCGAAGCATTGAGGAGAGCAGGGAGATCATTCGGACAGTTTTTGCGGCACCCCATACCTTTGCCGTTTGCCTGGCTGCGACGGATGAGCCCGTGGGTAGCATCGGACTTATGGCATCTCGCTGCGAGTCAAACCGTCGAGATGACGGTCTCGAACTCGAAGTGGGCTATTGGATCGCCAAGCCGTTCTGGGGCCGAGGCTTTGCTCCCGAAGCGGTACGAGCCATGCAGCGCTATGCGTTCGATACGCTTGGCTGCAAGGCGCTTTGGTGCGGATACTACGAGGGCAATAACAAGTCGTTACGCGTCCAGCAAAAATGTGGGTTCGCGCCACATCACGTTGAGCGCGACGTGCCCTGCGAGCTTATGGGCGATGTACGTACCGAGTGCTTTACGTATTTGACCCGCGAAGACTGGCGCGGGCGAGCAGAAGGGGAGCGATGACGGTGTCGCAACAACCAAGTGCTATCGAGGTGCGTGGTGCACGTGTCCACAACCTCAAGGACATCGATATCGATATTCCGCTGGGAAGGCTTGTGGGTATTGCCGGCGTGTCGGGCTCGGGCAAGAGTTCGCTGGCGCTGGGGGTTCTTTATGCCGAGGGCTCGCGCCGTTACCTGGAGGCGCTCAGCACCTATACCCGCCGTCGTCTGACGCAGGCCGAGCACGCCCAGGTGGACGAGGTGCTGCATGTGCCAGCGGCGCTCGCATTGCATCAGCGCCCCAGCGTGCCGGGCGTGCGTTCCACTTTTGGCACCATGACCGAGCTCAACAATAGCCTGCGTCTGCTCTTTAGCCGTTGCGCCCATCACGTGTGCCCGCACTGTGGGGCGCGCGTGGAGCCGAGCCTTAACGTGGCTGCGGGCCTGTCGCTCACGTGTCCGATATGCGGCCGCGAGTTCTACGCGCCGAGTGCCGAGGATTTGGCTTTCAATAGCGGTGGTGCGTGCCCTACCTGCGGCGGCACCGGTGTCATGCGCGAGGTGGACGAAGCGAGCCTGGTGCCCGACGAGTCAAAGACTATCAACGAGGGTGCGGTGCTTCCCTGGGGAACGCTCATGTGGGATCTGATGAAGCAGGTGGCAGGCGAGATGGGCGTACGCACCGACGTACCGTTTAACCAGCTCACGCCTCAAGAGCGCGATATCGTGTTCCACGGCCCGGCGGTCAAGAAGCACATTCTCTACGTTCCCAAAAACGGCGAGGGCGCCACGCCGCTCGACTTCACCTATTACAACGCCGTCTATACCGTCGAGAATGCGCTCGCCAAGGTTAAGGACGACAAGGGCCTCAAACGCGTTGCGCGCTTTTTGCGCGAGGGCCCATGCCGCGACTGCAGCGGCACGCGTCTCTCCGAGGCGGCACGCCAGCCCCAGGTGCGCGGTATCAATCTGGCGCAGGCGGCGGCCATGACGCTGGGCGAGGCGATTGAGTGGGTGCGCGGGGTGCCCGCATCCTTGCCGCCCGAGATGCGGCCCATGGCGACGGATATCTGCGATTCGTTTTTGAGCACGGCCCGTCGTCTGGTCGACCTGGGTCTCGATTACCTTTCACTCGATCGCGCCGGTGCCACGCTTTCCACGGGTGAGCGCCAGCGCGTGCAGCTTGCTCGCGTGGTGCGCAATCGATCGACGGGCGTGCTCTATGTGCTGGACGAGCCCTCGATCGGCTTGCATCCTGCCAATGTCGACGGCTTGGTGGGTGTGATGCGCGATCTGGTGGATGACGGCAACACCGTGGTTGTTGTCGACCACGATACGCGCGTACTGGCGGAAGCCGACTATCTGGTCGAGATGGGCCCCGTTGCCGGAGCAGGCGGCGGCAATTTGATCGCTGCCGGTACGGTAAGCGAGGTCGAGCAATCGCAAAGCAGCCGCATCGCGCCGTTTTTGCGCGCCGAGCCCAAGCGCTTGCGTCCGCAGGTGACTGACGACGAAATGTTCGATCAGGGACATATCCGCATGGCAACCGATGCCATCCATACCGTAAAACCGCTCGAAGTCGATATCCCGCGCGGCCGCCTTGTCGCGGTGACGGGCGTTTCGGGCTCGGGCAAGACGACGTTGGTGCTCGAGACGCTCATTCCGGCGCTTAAGGCCCAGGCAGCTGGCGAGCGCCTGCCAAGACACGTGCGTTGGGTCGATGCCGAAGGCATTGCCCGTGCCAACCTGATTGACGCCACGCCCATCGGCGCCAACGTGCGCTCGACGGTCGCAACCTATGCCGACATCCATGATGAGCTGCGCCGAGCCTTTGCCCGTACGCCCGAGGCCAAGGCGGCTGGCTACAAGGCGGGTGCCTTTAGCTATAACACTGGCGCCTTGCGCTGTCCTACGTGCGACGGCACGGGATCGATATCGCTCGACGTGCAGTTTTTGCCCGACGTCGAGATTGTCTGCCCGGCATGTCGCGGTTCGCGTTATGCAGACGTGGCTTCGCGTATCCATCGCGAGGGCAAGGACGGGAGCTTGCTGACGTTGCCGCAGCTCATGGACATGAGTGTGGACGAGGCCATCGACGCCACACTGGGACTCAAGAAGGTTCAGGCGCGCTTGCAGACCTTACACGACCTGGGCTTGGGCTATCTCACACTTGGCGAGCCCACACCGGCGCTCTCGGGCGGCGAAGCGCAGCGTCTTAAGCTCGCGAGCGAGATGGGCCGCGTGCAGGACGATGCCGTATTCGTGTTCGACGAGCCTACGATCGGCCTACATCCGCTCGATGTTCAGGTGTTGCTGAGTGTGTTCGACGGCCTTGTTGCCAAGGGCGCTACGGTTATCGTGATCGAACACGATCTCGACCTTATCCGTAACGCCGATTACGTGATCGACATGGGCCCGGGCGGTGGCGACGCCGGCGGGCAAATCGTCTGCGCCGGCACGCCGGGCGACATCGTGGCCTGCTCCGCAAGCATTACCGGTCGCTACCTATAACCGAATGTGACAAAGGGACTGTCCCTTTGTCACATTGACTTCTATTTCACGCATTGAGCGGCGAGATAATCGCGGAAGAATGGCAATTCAAAAGCGACGATTCCGCGCCCGCGTTCTCCAATGATGCCGGCATCTATCATGCGGCGTCGGTAGCGGGAGACCTGCTGCGGCGAACGCTTAAGGCGTTCGACAAGGTCAGCGGTGGTGGACTCTTCCTCGTCATCGAGCATGGCGATGAGGAATCGCTTGTCCTCTGCAGTGAGTTCCCGATAGGTTGCCGCGAGGATTCGGTCATCCATCTCGTCGCGTGCGATTTTGATTCCTAGGTCAAAGTCGCGTGACGAGATTTCCTTCGAATCGCTTGTGAGATCCCAGGCGCGGTAGCCTACGAGTTGCAATAGGAAGGGAAAACCAGAGATCGAGCGAACGGCTCTATCGATTCCCTCAGCATCTGCCAGGCGATCGTTTTCCTGGATTGTGCGAATTAGGGCCTCGCGCACGTCATAGTCGGCAATGCGACCCAGATGATATTGTTGGGCGCGGCGAAGGAACGAGACCGTCTTGTGGTTCAGTAGCGTCGATACGTTGTTGGGAAGTCCCGCCATGAGCAGAGCGACGCGTTTCCCATCGGTCACAAAGTGCTGATACGTCGCTGCGAGCTGAATCATCTCGTCGAGTGTCGGGTCCACCTCGTCAACCGTGACAAGCAGACCGGTGCCCGCCTCGTTGAGCTGGTCGATGATGTCGCTCATGCGATAGCGCCAGGTTGAGGCATCGTGAACGCGATTGACCTCGATGCTGCCGAGTGGTGCAATTCCGAGACTGGTGACTTCGAAGTTGTTAGGCGGGTCGATGAGATGGCCTGCAGCGCGTTTCGCCCCGAACTCGATTTCCTCAAGCATTCCCGGGAGCGCGGTCGTCTTTACGGCTATCCAGCCGTGGGATTCCGCCCTTGTCGCGAGCGACGACATGAGAGCGGTTTTGCCGGTTCCACGCGCGCCTGAGAAGATCGAGGTCAATTCTGGGCGCCTGCGCTGGCTCAAGAAGGCACGGTCCAAATCCCGAATAATCTGTTGTCTGCCAGCGAGATGGGCAGGAACCTCGCCAAAGCTAGGGGTAAACGGGTTCTCGAGATATTCCACAGGGCTCTCCTTTCACGCCACCGTTTAACTTCATTTTATTTTAGTTAATTTTGATTAAAAGCGACGGCTCTTAATTTAGAGCATCAATTAGGCGTGTGTGTTATCGATGTGGTGCTTGAATGTGACGAAGGGACAGTCCCGTTGTCACATTCCAGGAAAGCCTGTTTGGCGCAGAGCCTCGTAGAGGACGATGGCGGCGCTGTTGGAGAGGTTGAGCGCGCTGATGCGGTAGTCGTCCGGGTTGACGAAGTTGCCGCAGATATCCTGCCGAAGGATGGCCTCATGGCCGTCCTCGGTATGCCCCAGCGATTCCTCGTGGGCTTCCCAGACCTTGGCGTTATCGAGTGAGTCGCAATCGCGCAGCATTGGGATGCGCTCGCAGCGCTCGGGCGCCGCGGCAAGCAGTGGCTCGGGAATGCCTGAGCTCTCGCTGCCAAAGACCAAGTAGTCGCCATCTCGGTAGGTGCTCTGCGCATAGGTGCGGCGTGCCTTTTTGGTCAGCAGATGCAGGCGACCGTCGGCGGGGGAGAGACCGTTGCGCGCAAGGAAATCCTCCCAGCCGGCATAAGTCGTCACGTCCAAGTTTTGCCAGTAGCCCAGACCGGCGCGACGTACCGTCTTGTCATCGAGCGAAAAGCCCAGTGGCTCCACCAGATGCAGATGGGCACCGGTGACCACGCAGGTACGGCCTATATTGCCCGTATTGGCCGGAATCTCGGGTGCATACAGCACGATATTGAACATGAATCTCCTTGGCTCAGAACGAAAAACCACCACGAAGGGCACCTTCGTGGTGGTTTGGCGGTTACGTAGGCGGAAAAATACCCGCTTCGATAAACCTAGGCGCGGTGCCAGGCGGTCAGGCAGGCATCGAGGGAGGCGATGAGCGCATCCTTGTCCATGTGACGGCCGATAATGCACAGGCTCGTCATGCGGTCGCCCGTCTCGTCGTCCCAAATTTGCATGATCTCGGGGTTCTCGTCGATGATCTTCTGCTTCTCGCCCTCGGGCGCCGAGTCGACAAACAGGCCGTTCTCCATCAGGCGCATCTGGTGGCCGGCCTGCTCAAACATGTAGCACATGTCCGGATTGCTGGCCTGCCACAGCGGACCCTTGACGCGGATGACCTCGTCGGGCCACTCCTGCTCAACAAAATCGGTGAACTTCTGTAGGTCAAACGGCTTGCGGCGCGAGTACACAAAGGTCTCGATGTCGTACTCGAGCACCTCGGGGTCGTCGTGCTCCTCGGGATGCTCCATGGCCTCGATCCAAGCGGCGGAGTTGTAGGCGCGCATAAAGTCGAAGCGGTCGGTATCGAGCAGCTCCTCCATGGGGACCTCGCCGTTTTGGGCCTCGACAATCACAGCGTCTTTCTGCAGGCTGCGCACGATGGCCTTGAGCTCGGCGATCTGCTCAGGGCTCACGGTATCGGTCTTGTTGAGGATCAGCGTGGAGCAGAACTCGATCTGCTGGATGAGTAAGCTTTCGATGTCGTCCTCGTCGATATCCTCTGCCAGCAGGTCGCGGCCGCCGTTGAACTCGTCGTACATGCGGGCGCAGTCGACCACGGCCACGATGTTGTCGAGCGCAAGCTTAGGCTCGCCGCCCACCTTGGCCTCGTCGCAGAAGCTCGAGATGGTGTAGGCGATGGGGATGGGCTCGCAAATGCCCGATGCCTCGATGATAATGTAGTCGAACTTGCCCGAATCGGCGATGCCCTGCAGCTGGTTGGCCAGGTCATCCGAAAGCGTGCAGCAGATGCAGCCGTTGGTGAGCGGGATGAGGTCGTCGGTCTCGGAAAGACCGCCGTCGGCGATGAGGCTGGCGTCCACATTGATCTCGCCGATATCGTTGACGATCACGGCGGCGCGGATGCCGCCGTCGTTAGCGAGGATGTGGTTGAGCAGCGTGGTCTTGCCGGCACCGAGGTATCCGGTAAGCATGATGATCTTCACGGGTTTGTTGGGCATGTGCCCTCCTTTGTTAGACATGGCTTACAGTTGAATCTTATGCCAAACGCCTGCTCTTATACCCACGCGCCGGCAAATAACACAGGCTACTCCCAGGCTCCCCATACATCGGGGCAATAACCGACGGTGGCCTTTTTGCCGTTGCGCACGATGGGCTCGGCTAGAACCTGCTGGTTTTCGAGCAGTTTGTCGAAGCGCTGGCTAGGGGTGAGGTGCTGGATGAGCGCGAGCGTCTCCTCGTCCTTGGCCTTGGGGTTGAGCAGCTTGTCGATGCCGCCGACCGCCTGCATCACGCTCGTGAGCTCGCCCTTGCTCATCTCCTTTTCCCTAAGGTCAATAAACTGCACCTTAATGCGGCGCTCCTTAAAATAGCGCTGGGCCTTCTTGGTATCGAAAGACTTTTTGGTTCCAAAAATCTGGATATTCATGCTCCGCCGCTCTATCGAATGAAGTTGGTCGTTGCTCGATCTGCCTCGGGTGCGTTGATACCGGCGGCCTGTCCTGCCTCGATACAGCGCAGGAGCCAGGCCATGTTTTTGCCGATGTTTCGCATGGTGGCAAGGCCCTCGGCATCCCCATCGGCGTCGCCGGGCACGCGGCCAAACACGTTGTTCCAGTAGGTGGAGGCAACCACAGGCATTTGCTTAATGGTGAAGTACTTGTTGAGCACATCGAACGTGGTCGACGTGCCGCCGCGACGGGCGACGGCGACCGCGGCGCCGGGCTTGTGCTCAAAGGCATGCCCGCCTGCATAGAAGGCGCGATCGAGGGCTGAGAGGATGCGTCCGCTGGGATGCGCATAGTAGACGGGGGAGCCAAAGACAAAGCCATCTGCCTGCTCGGCGGCAGCGATGAGCTCGTTCACCACGTCGTCGTCAAAGGTGCAGCGACCGCCAAGCTTGCCGCACTGGCCGCAACCGATGCAGTCGCGAATGGGCTTGGCGCCCAGCTGGAACACCTCGGTATCGATGCCCTCGGCGTTGAGTTGCTCGGAGACCTCGGCGAGTGCGCGGGCGGTATTGCCGTTTGCCTTGGGACTGCCATTGACCAAAAGAACCTTCATCACAAACTCCCTCTGCTGTTGGTGACTTCTGCAGAGGATTATCGCACGATGGGGGAGGCGGTGCGGGCGCGGTGCTAATCCAGTTTGGTACCTGGCACCTGCACGGCTTTACCGAGCAACGCTTTGAGCTCGTTCAAAATGGAAACGGGCTGTCGATTGACAGCGTCCAGATGAAGCGTCGCCACACGAATGGGCGGCTGATATTCAAGCGAGCCGATGAGCACGGGAGAACCCAGGAATCGTTCGATTTCGTTTGCGAGCTCGTCGATTGCCTCGGGGCCGAGCTCATCGAAAAGCGCCACGAACATTGGTCCCGTCGAGCGGAACAAGCGACCCTTGCCGCGCGAACAGTCCATGAGGCAGGCGGCGCTTTCGGCGAGCACGCGGTCGCCTGCATCGAATCCAAAGCGGGCATTGACTTCGGCGATATCGTCGACCTTAATGGCAATAAAGCCTGCCTCGCGCGCCACGCGGCGCATCTCTCCAATAGCGTTGACCAGCGCGTGGACATCGCCCAGGCCCGTTACCGAGTCGGTCGTATCTGCCAAGCTTCGGTTGATGATAATGCCCACATACATGCTGGGCTCGGTATCGGTGCCGTCCAAACGGTAGCCCGTGCAGTCGCAAAGCACGTATTTTCCGGTGGCATCCATTACGCGATACTGCATGTAATGGAAGTGCCACGTGCCGTTTATCACCATGTCGAGCTCGGCGCGTACGTTGTCGCGGTCCTCGGGATGAACGCGGGCGAGCCACATGTCGAGTGAGTTAAAGGGGTGCTGGGAGGGCAGGTCAAAATCGCGCACGGCGTTAACCGACCATTGCGATTCTCCCGTATCGAGGTTAAGGATGAACGGATAGCGTGTCTCGGAGCTCATGGAGATCGCTTGGAACACCCGGTCGTTGCAGGGAAGCTGATCGACGATTGGGCGTTGCGGCGCGTCATTGTCTTTCGGTTGCTGCACACGATGCATAAGCTTATAGCGATACATCTTGCGATCGGCATCCATCGTCATCTGGCGACGCGTGTCGCCGGCAAGTGGATCGACGCGCGAGCAGCCAAAGCTAAAGCTGGCGATCATGGGCGCCTTGCCACCTGAGCTCGCCTCGATCAGCCCGGCACGTACCCGCTCCAAGCGCTGCTCGAGTTCGGTCTCGTTTGCGGAGAGCGAGATGAGCACAAACTCGTCTCCACCGATACGGAACAGCATCTCATCGTGCTCCATGGTTTCGGAGAGCGTGCGGCAGATGCTCAGAATATAGCGATTGCCTTCGGCGTGGCCAAACCTATCATTGCAATGTTTGAGATGGTCGATGTCAATATAGGCGCAGGTGAAGGGGTCACCTTTGTGCCAGAGTTGCTCGACGTGACGGTCGAGTCCGCCGCGGTTGCCCAAGTTGGTGAGCGGGTCGATATAGGCGTTGCTCTCAAGCAGCCGGCGCTCTTGTTGCAGGATGGCATGCGTCTTTTGCAGTTGCTCGCCAACGGCGCGCAGCTCAGCAGGCAGCGCGGCAACATCGAGTTCGGCGGTCGAGATGCCATCCGCAAGCCGCTGAAGATAGGCAATAATCGATTGCTCACCCAGGCGATATGACTCGTTCATGATGGATAACCTCCTTGGGCGGAACAACGGTTTGTATCATATCCCCAATTCGGTTTGAACTGGGGATATAAGTTAGCTAATGGAGACAAATGCCCCCTTCGGCGGTGGCGTTTTGCGCGCGAGCGTATCAGTTGTTATTGCCGCCATCGAGCAATGCCTCAAAATCCTTCGCCGGCATGGGGCGGTAGTAGAGGAAGCCCTGAGCGTAGCGGGCGCCCATGTGGCGTAGCATGTTCGCCTGCTCATCTGTCTCGACGCCTTCGATTACAATGGGCAGATGGAGCGACTGCGCCATCTCGAGCATCGATGACACGATCTGCGCGCTGCGGCCTTGATCGCGGTCGGTGGGCACAAAGGTTCGGTCGAGCTTGATGACGTCGACGTTGACGTTCTTGAGCATCGCGAGCGTGGACTGACCGGTGCCAAAATCGTCCATATAGGTCGAGAAGCCGCGGGTGTGCAAGTCGGCTGTCAGTTTGTCCACGGCTTCGGACTCTCCCGTATAAGCCGTCTCGGTGATCTCGATGCGCATGAGCACGGGCGGCAGGTTGTATTGGGCGGCGAGCGATCCCATATGCTCGGCAACGTCGCAGGCAAGAATGTCCACGCGAGACACATTAAGCGAGACCGGAACCACGCGAAGACCGCGATCGAGACGCTCGCGAAGCCATATGGCGACACCCTGCCAAATGTACTTGTCGAGCGTTACCACAAAGCCGCTTTCCTCGAGTGCGGGGATAAACGTTGCGGGCGAAATGAGAGAGCCGTCCTTGTCAATCCAGCGCGTAAGTGCCTCGGCGCCAATGATCTCGCCGGTTTCCATATCGACCTGGGGCTGCAGGTAGTACGTGATGCGGCCATTTGAGAGCGCGTACTGGAACTCGGTCAGCGTGCGGTGGAACGCAATCTCGTGTTCATATTCTTCGGGGCGGAAAATAGCAATGCGCTCCTTGAAGTCGTTTTTGGCGCGTCGATTGGTAAACATGGCCTTTGCCTGCGCATCGATGGTGATCTCCTCATTGGAGTCGATGGGGTAAATGCCCATGGACGGCCAAAAACCTACGCCGTCATCATGCCTGGCTACTGCCTCGCGAACGCGGTTGTAGATTTGATGGACGGTGATGTGCTTAAAGGGGATGAGTACGCAAAAGTCATCTTGGCCCCAGTACCCTGCGACGCCCATATCGGCATTCTCGATGTCCTTGAGGACCGTGCCCACATCGGCGAGTACGCGGTCGCCCTCGGCCTGGCCGTGCCATTCATTAAACAGGCGCATGTGACCCATGTCGACGGTGGCGATGCACCAGGTGTCGTCGCGCCTTGCCTCGAGAAATGCGTTGGCGCGCCGCATAAACTCGCTGGGTCGATAGAGGCCCGTGAGCGAGTCGATACGTTCGGCGATGGCGCTTTTGCGCTCCGCCTCGGGTATGGGGAGGCTGTCGTTGGGAACAAGCCCGCCGGCCGTGCGAAGGCGACGGTCGAGTTCGCCTAAAACGGCGGTCGCTTGATGGGTTAACTGCTCGTAAAAGGCCGGGACGACAAGGCAGACGGGAGTAATGGTGTCGCCCGCGATTTGAACAGGAGCGAAAACAGCCTCTTTAAGGTGGCGGGTCAGTTGCTCGAATGCCTCATGGTCCAAATCGTTGCTGAGCACGACGAACTGGACGCTTCGTGAACGGAAGACCCGGCTTCTGCCGCGGGTGATCGACAGCATGCGGCCTGCGTATTCGGCAAGCATGTTGTCGACAGCCTCGGCCCCGTAGAGCTCGTTGAGATTCGCCGTGCCACGAATGCGCACCGCTATAAGCCCCGTCTCGCAGCGGTCGCGACGGCAGGCATCGATAGCGTTGACCAGCATGCGCTGCGTTCCGAGGCCTGTGGCGGCGTCGACGGTTTCGGCAAGCGAGTGGTTGACGAGTTCGCCGACATAGAGCGAGGGGACATTTCCGTCGCCGTCGATGCGAAACCCGCGACCACGGCAGAGAACGTAGTCACCCGCGGCATTGCGCATGCGGTACTGCATGACGCGGCGGTGTTTGGAGCCGTTAAAGATCTGGTTGATGTCGTTGGCGTAGGCCTCGAGGTCATCGGGATGGACGCGCGTCTTCCAGAAATCGCGGCAGCTGTCTATGTGCTCCGAAGGAAGACCGAGATCGCGCAAGGCACCTTGCGACCAAAGGGTGCGGTCCTTGTCCAAGTTCTCGATAAAGAAATAACGGCCCTCGTTGAGCATCGAAAAAGCGTCGAAAATACGATCGCTTATTTCGAAGTCGTCGGCGTGGACTTGCGTAATATTGCGCCGATCGAGGTGCATGGCATGACGTAGCTTGTAGTCGTACATGCGATGGTCGGCATCGAGTGTCATGCGATTGGAGGCTTCGCCCAGGGCGGGGTCGGCGTGTGCCACTCCGTAGCTAAACGAGTGGGGCATCTCGGAATCGTTGTTTTTGAGCAGGATCGTTCGGCAGTGTTCCAGACGTTCGGCGAGGTCGTCCTCGGTCGCAATCGTAGATAGGATGGCAAACTCGTCGCCGCCTATGCGAAACGCCGCCTCGTCCACTTTCATATACAGCTTGAGATAAAGGCTTACCTGCAAGATATAGCGGTTGCCCTCGTCATGGCCAAAGACATCGTTGCAGTGCTTGAGATTGTCGATATCGATGAACGCCATGGTAACGGGGGCGTCCTGCTCCCAGAGCTCCTCGAGGGAACGGGCAAAGCCGCCGCGGTTGCCAAGTCCGGTAAGCTGGTCGGTAAAGGCGGTCCTAATCAGATCATCCTGACGCTCGAGAAGGTCGCGGACGGTCTTTTCGAGCGTTTCGGTGTAATTGCTGACAGTTTCCATGTTCTAAGCGGCTTTCTGAGGTCGGGGCGGATTGCGTCGGGCGAGCTCGTTGTGTACACGCGTCGTTGCTCGGCGTTTTGCGTGTATCCAGGCCCCCGTCTTGCTGCGTTGTTGGGTTAATTTGCCGACGAATGTTCGCTGTTGATAACTGCTGAGTAGTATAAACAACAGCACACAATTATAGATGGGTGCACATGCTGTGGGCGGCTATTATTCGACAAGCGGTAGCGCGACGATGCGATGCTCGATAAAAATGCGACTGGGGCGGTATATGTTGACGGGTATACTTGTTCCGTTTAAATTTGCGGGGACGGAGATGGTCGCATGGCACAGTCAAATATGATGCGCACAGTGGGGCTGGCGCTCGAGGGAGGCGGCTACCGCGGTATGTATACGGCGGGCGTGCTCGACGTATGGATGGAGCACGGTTTGACCTGCGACCATATGGTGGGTGTCTCGGCGGGCGCGGCGTTTGGCTACAACTTTAAATCACGACAGATCGGCCGTGCCATTCGCTACAACAAGGCCTATTGCGCCGACAAGCGCTATGCGGGTGTAGCAAGCTGGCTGCGAACTGGCGATATGTTCAATGCCGATTTTGCCTATCATGAGGTGCCTATCGAGCGCGATCCCATCGACTTGGAGGCGTATCGCGCCTGCCCCATGCGATTTACGTGCGTGTGTACCGATATCGAGACGGGCAAGGCCGTCTACCATGACCTGCCCTATGGCGACGAGCGGGATATCGAGTGGATCCGGGCATCGTCGGCGATTCCCGTGGCGACGCGTCCCGTTGCTATTGACGGGCATAAGTATCTGGATGGTGGCGTGGCTGATTCCATTCCCAGTGCATGGCTGTTTGCGCAGGGGTATGACCGCAATATCGTGGTGCTCACGCAGCCGGCGGGCTTTGTGAAGCAGCCCAACAGCATGATGCCCATGCTGCGGCGCGTGTTCCGTCACTACCCGGAGTTTGTCGCAGCGCTTGAGCATCGGCATGAGGTCTACAATGCCACGCTCGATGACCTGGCACGTCGCGAGGCTGCCGGCGAAATCATTGTGGTGCGGCCGAGCGAATCGGTGAAGGTGCCGTCGCTATGCCGTGAGCCCGATGAGCTCGAGCGCATCTACCAGGTCGGTCGCCACGATGCGGAGGCGACCTTGCCGGCGCTGGAAGCGTATCTGGCAGAGTAGGGCAAACTGCCGTGGACTCGGCGGAAAGCGCATCCCGGAATGGAGGTCCAAACTGGGATGCGCTTTCCATTGCTAAAGATGTGAGGCTGCGGATCAGCTGCTCGGCTTGAGCCTATGCCTGCTGCCAGGTGTCGACGAGCTCCTTGGCTGCGGCGTGGGGGTCGTCGGCACTGCAGACGGCGCTCACCACAAAGAAGCCATCGACGCCGGTGGCCTTGAGCTGTGGCAGGTCGGCCGTCTTGACGCCGCCGCCCACCACGATGGGCACGGGGCTTGCCGCGTGGAGTGCGGCCAGGTCCTCAAAGCTCTTGGTGATGATGGAGCCATCGGCCGCGCGTCCGCAGTCGCGCTTGGTCTCGGTCTCGTGGAGTGGGCCGATGCCCAGGTAGTCGACTAGGCTCATGTCGGCGGTCTTGACGTACTCGAGCATCTCCTCGCAACGGGCCGAAAGGCCCACGATGGCGTCGGGGCCCAGCAGCTTGCGACAGACCTCGACGGGAATATCACTCTGACCCACGTGCACGCCGTCGACGGCAATACCCTGCTCGCGCGCGGCGAGTACGCAGTCAAGGCGGTCGTCGATCAGCAGGGCGACTTGACCGGTCTTGCCGGCCTGTGCGATTGCCTGCGCGGCGTCGCCCGTCAGCGCGATGATTTCGCGGGCGCTTGCCACCTTGGAGCGCACCTGGATGCAGGTAAAGCCGGCGTCGAGCGCCTGCGCCACCACATCGCCCACGGGACGCCCGAGCGTGTTTTCGGGGCCGAGTACCAGATAGGCCGAGATATCAAGGTTGTCGCGGATACTCATCGTGCTTCCTCCTGCTTTTTGATCTGCGCTTCCATACGCTCGAGCTTGCCGGTCATGGTGTCGGTAAATCCGGGTCGAATATCGGCTTTGAGCACGACTTCGGTGCGGATGCCCTTGCTCGCCAACACAAAGGTTGCGTCGCGCACGACCTGCATGACCTCGTCCCAGTCGCCCTCGATCTCGGTGAACATCGAGGTGGTGCGGTTGGGAAGGCCGCTCTCGCGAATGACGCGCACGACCTCGGCGACCTCGGCGGACAGCTCGTCGCCGGTGCCGCACGGGGCGATGGCCACGGCGACGAGCGTGTTCATGCCGGCATTGGTTACGGGCTCGGACATGGCTTATGCCTCCTCGAGCTCGAGTTGGTTATTGGCAATGTCCTGGGCGGTTGCGCGGTAGAGCTCGTCGATAAAGGCGACCTTAAAGCTTGCCGGGGCATCGGCGACAGCGGCGGCACGCGTGCCGGCAACGTTGTAGACGGCGGTGCCGCAGATGGCTGCCGTAAACGGATCGGCAGCGCAGGCGTACACGGCCAGCACGCCACCCTGCGAGCAGCCGCAGCCGGTGATCTTGGACATGAGCGAACTGCCGCCGTGGGACTTGGCCACCGTCGTGCCGTCGGTAATCAGGTCGACTTCGCCCGAGACCACTACGGCTCCGCCGGTGTAGCGGGCGAGCGCCACAGCGGCATCGCGGGCGGCGTCGACCGTGTCGGTGGTATCGACACCGCGCACGCGGCTCAGATCGGCCGCCTCGCCCTCAAGACCCCACAGGCCGGCGAGTGCGATGATCTCGGAGGCGTTGCCGCGCACGATGGCAGGCTTGTACTGCTTGAGCTCGTTTACCAGCTGGGTTCGCAGGCTACCGATGCCCAGGCCCACCGGATCGAGCACCCAGGGCTTGCCGGCGTCGTGTGCCGCCTTGGCCGCGCGGGGAATCGTCTGCTCGTAGATGGGGAAGAGCGTGCCCATGTTGAGATAGATGGCGCCGCCGCCGGCAACGAGCGCCTCGCCCTCGTCGGGCAGATAGACCATGGCGGCCGAACCGCCCACGGCGAGCTGAGCATTGGCGACAAAGTCGATCGTCACCGTGTTGGTGATGGAGCCGGCCATCGGATTGGTGGCGCGAATCTCCTCCACGGCCTTGACCACATGTTGCTTAAGCTGTTCCGAATCAATCACTGCACATGTCTCCTTGGCATAGAAAAGGGGCGCTGTGCATAGACAGCGCCCCTGTAAAGGCGGCATGCTCCCTACGCCAGCATTAACTGACAGGTTCAAAGGATTGGGCCCCATGCCCTCTCAGCCTTGTGGTTTGTACCGCCGGCACTCCCGCATCGAATCTGTTGTTCCCTATACTAGCGCACCTGCCAAAAAGGGACAGGTTTATTTTGGCAGCTGGCAACTGGGGCGTTGCGTTTTCCCAGATAAAACCTGCCAAAATAAACCTGTCCCTTATTGGCGGGTCGTTACAATGGTTACGGTGAAAATGACTGGGGGATTCTATGATCAAACTTGTGCTGACCGATATAGACGATACGCTGATTCCGGCCGGGCATGACGGCGCCAGCGACTACGCCATCGAGGGCATTCATGCCATGCAGGCGGCGGGTCTGCACTTTGGCCCGGTTTCGGGCCGTCAGCCGTCCGCGATGGGCTGGATGTTCAAAAATTGTTCCGAGTGTTTTTCGACTGGCGCGTTCTGTAACGGCCAGGTCATGTTTGTGGACGGCGAGGCGGTAGCCTCGCATGCGACCGACAACGCCGCCCTTATGCGCTTGGCTGACTACTTGGAGCAGGAGACCGACGATACGTATCTGAAGGTCTACAGCTTGGGTGATGACTTTTGGAATAACGATGCCTACTGCGTGACGAGCGATCCCGAGCGCGTTCGTCGCGCCATGGAGTCGGGCGGTAATGCGTGGCTCAAAGGCGAAGAGGCCCCGTGCCGTCCCTTCGTCGATGATGCGCCGGTGTTTAAGGCGAATATTTGGAGTGCCCGTTCACGTGAGGAGCTCGTGGAGCTACGCGAGCGCGTTGCCGCTGAGGTGCCGGAACTCTCGCTTGTGTTTCCCAACAACCGAGTGCGCCTGCTTGACATCCTTCCGGCCGGTTGGGACAAGGGCTGCGCTGCGCTGGAGCTGGCGCGCGCTTTGGGCCTGACGACCGATGAGGTGGCCGTATTTGGCGATTCCGATAACGATCTGCCCATGATCGATGCCGTTCCCAACTCCGTTGCAGTCGCCAATGCCAACGAGGCTGTCACGGCTGCCGCGCGCTGGCATATCGGCGCCGCGGCCGACGATGCGGTTGCCGGGGCTCTGCATCAGATTGCCGCCTGCGCCGCGACGGGGGAGATGCCGCCGTTTATGCGTCAGATGGATGCGACGGGTTTCGACGTCACGAACGTCTAGGGAGAAAGCCATGAAGCTTCAGCAGCTCAGGTATGTCGTCAAAGTTGCCGAATGCGGCAGCATCACCGAGGCCTCGCGCCGGCTTTTTGTGTCGCAGCCTTCGATTACCGCGTCGATCCGCGATCTCGAAAACGAGATGGGTGTGCACATCTTTGAGCGCACCAACAAGGGTGTCATTGTGTCCGAGGAGGGCGAGACCTTCTTGGGCTACGCGCGCCAGGTGCTTGACCAGGCCGATCTGCTCGAAGGCAAGTACAAGGGCGCGTCCGAGCAGGTGCCGCACTTTAGTGTGAGCTGCCAGCATTATTCCTTTGCCGTCAACGCGTTTGTCGATGTGATCCGTGAGTTCGATGCCGCGCGCTACGACTTTACCCTGCGCGAGGAGCAGACTCACGAGATTATCGAGGACGTCGCGCATATGAAAAGCGAACTAGGCATCTTGTACTTGTCCGAGCACAATCGCGAGGTTATCGAGCGCATGCTGGCGGCCAACGAGCTCGTGTTCGAAGGGCTCTTCTGCGCCACGCCGCACGTTTTTGTGTGTGCTGACCATCCGCTGGCGGGCCGCTCCAGCGTGACGCTCGAAGATCTCGAAGACTATCCGTTTTTGTCCTACGAGCAGGGCAGCTACAACTCGTTCTATTATTCCGAGGAGCTGACCTCGACGTTTGAGCGCCGCAAGAATATCCGCGTGCGCGACCGTGCGACGCTGTTCAACCTAGCTATGGGCCTTAACGGTTACACGGTGTGTTCGGGCGTGATCAGCCATGAACTTAACGGCCCCGGTATTATCTCGATTCCGCTCGATGTAGACGAGTACATGGAGATCGGCATCATCACGCGCAAGAACACAACACTTACGCGCTACGGGCAGGCCTATATCGACGCGATCCGCCAGCATATCTAGGCTGCTGTGCTCCGCGCGGGTCAAATCTCTTTATGGCAGTCCAGACTGATATAGGAAACGTCTATATCAAACTGATATAAACGTATATTTTACGATGGCCATATGAGCGCTCATACTCTGTCCCAGTAAAGCAACCAATGCAAAGGGAGATATCTATGAGTACTTCGATTCAACCGAACGCGCCATTTCGCGCCGATATCGTCGGCAGTTTTCTTCGTCCGCAGGCCGTGAAGGACGCCCGTGCCGCCTACGCCGCGGGCACGCTCGATGACGACGGCCTTAAGGCCGTCGAGGATGAGGCCATTCGCGACTTGGTGGACAAGCAAAAGGCCGCTGGCCTGCAGGTGATTACCGATGGCGAGTTCCGCCGCAGTTACTGGCACCTCGACTTTATGTGGGGGCTCAACGGCATTGAACGCCGTACCTCGCGTACGGGCTATATGTTCCACGACGAGGAGACCACGGCCGATACCGCCGTGGTGACCGGCCCCATCAGCGGCGAGAACCACCCTTTCGTCGAGCACTTTAAGTTTGTCAAGGCACTTGAGGGCGAGGGCCACGTTGCACGCCAGACCATCCCGGCACCGATCCAGACGTTCTCTGAGGTCACGCTCGATCGCTGCGACGGCCAGCAGGAGAGCCTGCGTGCTGTCTATAAGACCGATGAGGAACTTGCCGACGCCATTGCAGCCGCTTATCGCACGGTGATCGCCGACCTGTACGCAGCAGGCTGCCGCAACATCCAGTTTGATGACTGCACCTGGGGCATCTACTGCGATACCGACTTTGTGTCCAAGACCGGCATGAGCCCGGTCGACCTGCAAAAGGTAAGCGAGCTGGGCGTGACGCTCAACAACGCCGCTATCGAGGGTAAGCCCGACGACCTGGTCATTAACACGCACGTGTGCCGCGGTAACTACCACTCTACCTATGCCTTCGAGGGTGGCTATGACCCCATCGCACCGTACCTGTTCGCAAACGAGGATGTCGACGCATTTTACCTGGAGTTCGATACGCCGCGCGCCGGTGGTTTTGAGCCGCTGAAGTATGTTGCCCCCGGCAAGAAGGTCGTGTTGGGCCTGGTGACCACCAAGGTCGCTGAGCTTGAGGAGGAGGATGCTGTCGTCGAGCGCATCCGCGAGGCTGCAAAGTACGTGCCGCTCGAGAACCTGTATCTGTCGCCCCAGTGCGGTTTTGCCAGCTGCGAGATTGGCAACAAGCTGACCGAGGACGAGCAATGGGCAAAGATCGCGCTGGTCAAGCGCGTTGCCGAGCGCGTTTGGAAATAGCGGTAACGTTCGCGGGTGACGGTGCGTGCGAGGCATGGCGTATCGCGTACAATGGTTCGGATCGTATCGTTCGGGCAGGTTATCCGATATGCCTGATCGCCCTTCCATTCGAAAGGACATCCATGTCCCAGTCCTCGACGCCCGCCGTCGCCGATGCCATCTACGATGCGTCGTCGCTCGGCCGCCCGCGCATGTTTCTACTCGGTCTGCAGCATCTATTCGCGATGTTCGGTGCCACGGTGCTCGTGCCCGTGCTCACCGGTCTCTCGGTTTCGGCGACGCTTTTGTTTGCCGGCTTGGGCACGCTACTGTTCCACTTCTTGTCGCGCGGTAAGGTGCCGGCATTTTTGGGCTCATCGTTTGCCTTTATTGCCGGTTATGCCGCAATCGCGCCCAACGGCGAGACCGAGCTTTTGCCCTACGCCTGCCTGGGCGTAGCCTGCGCCGGTCTGCTTTATCCGGTGCTTGCGGCGCTCTTCCGCGCCTTTGGCGCCAAGCGCGTTATGCGCTTCTTCCCGCCGGTGGTGACTGGTCCCATCGTTATTTCCATCGGCCTGATTCTGGCGAGCTCCACTATTGCCAACTGCCAGACCAACTGGTTTGTGGCTGTTATTGCCGTTGCCGTTATCGTGATCTGCAACATCTGGGGCCGCGGCATGGTCAAGATCGTGCCGATCCTGCTGGGCGTCGTGGTGAGCTATGCCGTTGCGGCTGCGCTCGGCGAGGTTGATTTCTCGGGCGTTGCCGCCGCTCCGTGGGTCGGTCTGCCCATCGTGTGGGACAACACCGTGTTTGCACTCTTTGGGCCGCAGTTCGATAGCGGTCTTGCCACGACGGCCATCATCACCATCATGCCGCTGGCCTTCGCGACCATGATCGAGCATATCGGCGATATCTCTGCTATCGGTTCGACTTGCGAGCGCAACTACATTGCCGATCCCGGTCTGCATCGCACGCTGCTCGGCGACGGCCTTGCCACGATTCTGGCTTCGCTCTTTGGCGCTCCGGCCAACACTACGTATGGTGAGAACACCGGCGTGCTCGCCCTGACGCGCGTGTTCGACCCGCGCGTAATTCGAATTGCCGCGTGTTGCGCCATCGTGCTTTCGTTCTGCCCCAAGTTCGCGGCTGTCATTGCGGCCATGCCGGCGTGTGTGATCGGCGGTGTGTCGCTCGTGCTCTACGGCATGATCAGCGCTGTGGGCGTCCGCAACCTCATCGAGAACCAGGTCGATTTCCAGAACAACCGCAACGTGCTGGTTGCCGCGCTGGTGCTCGTGCTTTCGCTCGGCATCGCGTACAGCACCGCCGGCGCCATCGTGTTGGAGCTGGGCGGCGTGACCATTTCGCTGTCCGGCATTGCCGTGGGCTCACTGGTGGGCATTGTGCTCAACGCCATCCTGCCGGGTAACGACTTTGAGTTTGATGTCTCCGAGCTTGAGGAGGCTGCTGAGTAGCAGCTGCGTTCAGCTAAAACAAGATATGGTGCCCATGCGTATATGCGTGTGGGCACCATTTTTAATGTGTCAGTATCCAGTGGATGCCGCGGGCCATGCGTAAGTCGGTTTGGGCAAAGTGATTGCCGGGGTTGAGCTCCAGCGTTGTTGGAATGCCGCGCTCGACGAGCAACGCTTCCATCGCGCGTGTGTCGTCGAGTACATGCCGCATCATGCGGTTGGGCGTCTTGGTTTCCTTTTTGCCGAGTGACAGGTAGACGGCTTGCGGGCTGCCGGCAAAAGGGGCCGTGCTGGCACGGTCGACAAAGTCGGGAAACCATAGCGACCCCGATGCGCTCGCGGCGCGGTCAAAGGCGTCGGTTTGCCAGAGGGACCAGAGTGCGAAGAGGCCTGCGAGCGAGTAACCGGCAATGCCGCGCCGGGTGGGCGGCTGAGGAAGCGACGACTCGACCTGGGGGATTATCTGATTCAGCAGCTCATCAAGAAAATCGGCAGCTTGGCCGCCGAAAGGCTCGGCATCGCGTACGGTCCCGTCGCATGCCCAGGGGCTCAGCTCGCGATTCCAATCGAGCCCGCCAATGGTGACGAGGGCGAATGGCGGACAGTCGAGCTCTCGGCAACACTTATAAACCTCGCTGCCGTCGCCCACGCCCACAGGAAGGTAGATGACAGGCGCGCTTTCCGTATGATTCGAATAAACGGTTATCTGCTTTTGATGCGCTTCCATGACGGGCTTCTCTCAGTGTTGTGATATCGGCAGCCCCAATTGTCGCACGCCAGCGTATGCCGGTTGGGCTAGACCAAAGACAATCTCGTGCATCCCCTGCGGACGCATATGGAAAACGCCACCGCCGGAGGGGAGCTCGGCGGTGGCGTTGTTAAACGGTGCTCGGGCTCGGGGCCTTCGCGGGAGCTGCCATGTGCGCAGAGGCGTCTAAGAACGCTTACGGCTCGCCATGGTGCCTGCGGCGATAGCGGCTGTTCCCGCAAGGACGGTTGCCACGATGGCCGCACCCGAGGTGTCGCCGGTTGCCGCGAGCACGCCGGTAGTCTTGGCTTTCGTGGTTGAAGCCGCAACGGCCTTGGTCGGCTTTGAGCCCTCAGGCTTGGGGTTCTGCTTGGACTCCGCGGGCTTGCTTTCTGCGGGCTTGGTCTCGTCGGGCTTGGGGTCTTCCGGCTTGGCTACCTCGGGAGGTGCGATGGTCGTACTTTTGGCGACTGCTTTGATATAGAGGGAGTCGACCGTGGCGTCGCCCGTGCCGATGGCTTGGCCTGCCTCGTAGATGCCGTCACGGAGCTTGCGATAGTCAATGACCTTGCCGCCTTCGGGCGTCTGGATGGCGGCGTTCTCAATCTTGATGGTGCCGATTGTCTTGCCGTCAGCGCTCATGGCACGGGCAAAGATTGCCGCTGTATTTCCTTCGGCCGTTACCTTGCTGCGGATGATCGAGATGACTGCGGGTGTGGCGCCCTCGCTGGTCTGGGCGATGATGCCGATGTTCTCGCCTCGGGGTTCGCGCCCCGTCTCGCCATCTTGGTTTTCGCTGTAGGGGATGGGGCCGTCGCCGTTCTCGACATAGTGGGCTATGGCCTTGACAACGGAGTCGCTGATGTAGGTGTGGCCGCCCTTCTCGTTGGGTCGATCGTTTCTGGTGGAGAATGCAGCCGAAACCTCGCCTTCCGCAAACGCGTCCACGGTGGAGCCGTTCTTGACGACGATGTCGTCCTGGTAGGTGAAGAGGGCGTTGGCGCCACCGTATCTGCCTTTACTTGCACGGACCGTCACGTTTGCATGATCGAGGGTGATGCCCTTGTGGGCATAGACGCCATATTCAACACCGTTTACGTTGAGGGAGGCGTTTGTGGCTGCGAGGCTGCCCTTGGCCTCGACGGCAGCGTCTTTCTCGGAGCTTGCCTTGACCTGGCTGCCGTCCGAGATGTTGATATTGCCGCCGCTCCAAAGGGCCTCACCATCGGCTGAGCTTGCCTCGACCGTCCCGCCACCCTTGATGGTGAGGTTCTTGTCGGCTCCAATACCCTTGTCCTTGGTAGCCCTGGCGGTGACGGCTCCGCTGTCGTCAATCGTGATATTGCCGTTTGCCCTGATGCCATCCGATGCACCCGTGGCGTTGACGTTGCCCGAACCTTTGATAGCGAGATCACCTCCGGCATTGATGGCATCAAACCCAGTGCTCGTGGCGTTGACGGATCCGGCTCCGTCGATGTTGATATTACCCGTGGAGAGGATAGCATCCTCAGTAGATGTCACGCTGAGCGTGCCGCCCTCGTCGCCTTGGATATTGAGCTCGGCATTCTCGTTAGTGCCATGAGAAACGTTGATGCTTTCGATCCATTCGGCAGTGACGATGTTGGTTCCCGAGTAATTCACGTTGAGCTTGCCTGCGGCCTGGATCTCGCCGCCGTTATAGTTGTTGAGCTTCAAGTCGTCGGCGCCGTCCCACGACCAGGTACCGGCCTCGTCGCTCGCCGCGGTGTTGTACTTGTTGCCGCCGACCTTGACCCATTCCGCTGCGAGCGAGACGCTCGGCATGAGCAGCGAGCTCACCGTGAGCGCGCACACGGCGCCCGCGACGATGCGGCGCGTCACGCGGCGCCAGCTGCCGTGCGCGAGTCCTATGCGATGGCGAACGTCGGGTTCGGCAACATGGGTTCCGGCGGTAGTGTCATTGCGTTTGGGGGTCGTGAACAAGGCTGCCATGGTTGCTCCCGTTCTCATAGGGCCTATACGACTAGATTCAGCGTATCTGCTGGATGTTGCCGGCGGTAGTGCCGTTTGGAGGGCAAAATGGCCAAAATTGGGGAGAAATAGGCCGCACGCCGGCGCAGGGACCAGCGCTAAAAGAAAAGCGCGGGGCCGCATGGCGACTCCGCGCTTTATTGTTCAGCTTTTGCAGCCTTGCCCTTACGCTACGAAGAAGTAGACGAGGAAGGCAAGGGCCGCGATCCACCCGTCCCGTGCGAAAAAGTGTTTACGAGCGCTTGCGGCTCACCACGGCGCCCGCGGCGATGGCAACTGTTCCCGCAAGGGCGGCTGCCACGATGGCTGCGCTCGAGGCGTCGCCGGTTGCTGCGAGTTTGCCGGCGATCTTGGCTCCCGTGGCTGCAACTGCAACGGTCTTGGTCGTCTTCGTGCCCTCGGACTTGGAACCCTCGGGCTTGGTCTCGCCTGACTTCTCCTCGGGTTTGATCTCCTCGGGAGGCGCGATGACCGTGCTCTTGGCGACAGCTTCGTTATAGGGGGAGTCGATCACAGCGTCGCCCGTGCCGATGGTTTGACCCACCACGTAGAAGATGCCGTCATCGAGTTCTTCCTTGTTGCGATAGCCAATGATCTTGCCGCCTGTGGGCGTCTGGATGGGAGCGCCTTCGATCTCGATGGTGCCGATTGTCTCGCCGTCCGCGCTCACGGCAAGGGCGAAGATTGCCGCCGTGTCTCCCTCAGCTGTGACCTTACTGCGGACAATCGAGATGGTCGCGGGCGTGATGCCCTCCTTGGTCCGGGCAAAGATGCCGATGTTCACGCCCCTATGCTCGGGAATGACCGCGCCGCTTTGGTTGTTGCTGTAGTGATCGGGGCCGTCGCTACCGGACTCGACATAGCGGGCTATAGCCTTGACAACGGAGTCACTAATGTAGATGTGACCACCCGCTTCGTTGGGGTAGTAGTTTCTGGTGGAGATTGCGGTCGAGAACTGGCCTTCTGCGAACGCATCCACGATCGAGCCGTTCTTGATGACGATGTCGTCCTCGTCGGTGAAGAGGGCGCTGGCTTCATCGTTCCCTGCACTTGCACGGACCGTTACGGTTGCGCCATCGAACGTGATGCCCTTGTAGACATAGATGCCATACCCAACGCCACTTGCGTTGAGGGAAGCGTTCGTGACCGTGAGGCTGTTTTTACCGTCGATGGCGGCGTCTTCCTCGGAGCTTGCCTTGACCTGGCTGCCACCCGAGATCTCGATGTTGCCGTCGGCCCAAATCGCATTGTCTTTGATAGAGCTTGCCTCTACCTTGCCGCCGCCCTTTATGATGAGGTTCTCGTTAGCATCGATACCCTGATCCTCGGTGGCCTTGGCGGTGACGGTTCCGCTGTTGTCGATCGTGATGTTGCCGTCGGCCCTGATTCCATCCGAATCGCCCGTGGCGTTAACGTTTCCCGAGCCCTTGATGGTGACATCGCCCCCGGCATCGATGGCATCGTGCTCGGTGCTCGTGGCGTTGACAGTGCCAGCGCCGTCGATGTTGATGCTGCCGACGGAAGTGATGGCGTCACGAGAAGATGTCACGTTGAGCGTGCTGGACGCGTCGCCCTGAATATTAAGCTCGGCGTTCTCGTTCGCGCCATCCTTAACCTTGATGCCGCGGCCGTCGCCGTTAGTGACGATGTTGTCGCCCTCGTAGCTCACGTTGAGCTTGCCCGCTGCCTCGATCGCGCCGCCGTTATAGCCGTTGAGCTTCATATCGTCGGCGCCGTCCCAGGCCCAGGTGCCGGCCTCGTCGCCTGCTGCAGTGTTGTACTGAGTGCCGCCGACGTTGACCCACTCGGCCGCGAACGAGACGCTCGGCATGAGCAGCGAGCTCACCGTAAGCGCGCATACGGCGCCTACAACGATGCGGCGTGTCACGCGGCGCCAGCTGCCGTGTGCGAGCAGCGTGCGACGGCGCACGTCGGGCTTGACAAAATGGGCTCCAGAGGTTTTGTCATTGCGCTTGGGGGTCGTGAACAAGGCGGCCATGGTTACTCCCATCCTCATAGGGCCTATGCGATTACGCCCAGCATATCTGCAGGATGTAGCCGGCGGTAGTGCCGTTTGGAGGGCAAAATGTCCAAAACTTGGGAAGCAATACATCGCGCGCCCGTGCGTTGCCTGGCTTTAAAAGAAAAGCGCGGAGCCGCTCGATGCGACTCCGCGCTTTGGTGTTCTGCTTTAGCAGACTATGCCGTTACGCTACGAAGAAGTAGACGAGGAAGGCGAGGGCTGCGATCCACATGAGCGGCTTGATCTTGGAGGCCTCGCCCTTAAAGAGCGCGACGACCACGTAGGCGATAAAGCCCAGGCCAATGCCGGCAGAGATGGAGTAGGTGAAGGGCACGCCGGCGACAATCATGAACGCCGGGAAACCCTGCGACACGTCGGACCAGTCGATCTCGGAGGCCTCGCTCATCATGAGGTAGCCGACGTAGACCAGAGCACCGCAGGTGGCGGCGCTGGAAACGATGGTGACGATGGGGGAGAAGAACGCGGCGAGAATGAACAGCACACCGGTGGTGACGGAGGTGAGGCCCGTGCGGCCACCGTCGGCAGCGCCAGAGGTGGACTCGACGAAGGTGGTGATGGAGGAGACGCCCATAAAGCCGCCGGCAGCAGCGGCCACGGAGTCGACGACCAGGATGGGACGGATGTCCTCGACATTGCCGTCCTCGGTCAGGAACTCGCCCTGCTTGGCAACGGCCATCGCGGTGCCCATGGTGTCGAAGAAGTCACTCATGAGCAGCGAGAAGGCAACGACGAGCAGCATCGGGTCGGTCAGAACCTTCACGATGGCCATGTTGCCATCGGCGGTGCTGGCAAACGGGGCACCAAAGGTCGAGAAGTCGAGCGGTGCGATGAGGCCCTCGGGGGCGTGGGTGACGCCCAGCGGGATACCGGCGATAACGGCGACGATGATGCCGATGAGCAGCGAGCCCGGCACGTTGCGGGAAGCCAGGGCAACCGTCACGACGATGGAGATGATGCCGACGATGAAGGTGGGGGAGGCGATGTCGCCCAGGCCGACGAGCGTACCGGCGCCAGCGGTGATGATGCCGGCGTCGCACAGGCCGATCATGGCGATAAACAGGCCCAGGCCAACCGAGATGGCGTGGCGCAGGACCACGGGGATGGCGTCCATGATGGCCTCGCGCAGGCCGCAAAGGACGAGCAGCAAGATGACGATACCCTCGAGGAAGATAACGCTCATGGCCACGTGCCAGTCACCGCCGCACATGGTGGTGGCGATGCCCGCGATCATGGCGTTGATGCCCAGGCCCGAAGCGCAGGCGAGCGGGCGGTTGGCGAAGATGCCCATGCAGATGGTCATGATGCCGGCGCCCAGGCAAGTGGCGCAGGCGAGCGCTCCCGCATCGATGCCGGCGCCCGAGAGCACCGCGGGGTTGACGGCAATGATGTAGGCCATTGCCAGGAACGTTGTCAGTCCAGCGCGAAGTTCGGTCCCGATTGTGGACTTGCGCTCGCTGACGTGAAATAGTTCGTCCATGCATACCCTTTCCTTGTTCGGCCCCGAGTTTAGGCCGATTGACACGAACTCATTTACTATATCGCCTTTACAACCTTGCTGTTCCTCACATGTTGATGTTCGGCGCTTTGTAGCGGACGGGCGGTATTTTCCGTATGAAAATGTGTGGGTACCGTATACTTAAGCAGTTACAACGACCCCTATGGAGGAACGTATGATTAAAGAGCTCTGCCACGACGAGGCTATTCTGTCCCAGCGTTGCGAGGTCGCGACCGTCGAGGACGAGTCGGTGGCACAGGACCTGATCGATACCATCAAGTCGCTCGACGATGCCGGCTGCCTTGCCGCCAACCAGATTGGCGTCACCAAGAAGGTCTGCGGCTACCTGGACGATGCCGGCGAGCCCCACGTGCTCTACAACCCCCGTCTGGTGTTTGGCCTGGGCGCCAGCAAGATGGAGGAGAGCTGCCTGACGCACGATGAGATCACCAAGTCCACGCGCTATATCAAGTGCAAGGTTGCTTATGACGTGATCGTCGACGGCAAGATGCGCGAGCGCAAGCAGGACTTCGTCGGCTTCGAGGCACAGATGATCCAGCATATGATCGACCACTGTCTCGGCAAGTTGGTCTAAGGGGATCAAAGCACCGCACCTTGCCGCTCAATCGTCGCTCGCGTACCTTAAGTACGCTTCGCTCCTCTTTCGTGGCAATCTGCGGCACTTTGACCCCTTAGACGACCTGCGGGGTTAACTTGGTTGAGTTTATCCTGCTTGAATAGCCCGGGCGTGACATTGTTGTCATGTCCGGGCTTTTGTGTTTAGCGCCTCTTTGTTTGGTGACAATAACCTTAGCAAGAACGTAAAGCTGGGAGGCGCTATGTGTACGAGCATTCGATTTACCGATAATTCCGGCCACATGTATCTAGGCCGCAACCTCGACTGGAGCTTTGACTACGGCCAACAGGTTCGCGTGATGCCGCGCGGGTTTCACATTCCGTATTCGTTTATCGACGACGCAACAGCGGCACACGCGGTGATCGGTATGTGCATCGATTACAAGAACTATCCCATGTTCTTCGACTGCGGCAACGATGCGGGCCTCGCCGTGGCGGGTCTCAATTTCCCGGGTTATGCCGAGTATGCCGAGGACCCTGTCGACGGCAAGACCAATATCGCAGCCTATGAGTTTCCCCTGTGGGTGGCAGCGACGTTCTCGACGGTCGATGAGGGCGAGGCCGCGCTGCGCGATACGGTGATTGTCGCCAAATCTGCAGGAGAGGGGCTGGGCGTGTCGCTGCTCCATTGGATTATCGGCGACAGCCAGCGCAGCATCGTGGTCGAGATGATGGCTGACGGCCTGCATGTATACGACGATCCGGTCGACACCCTTGCCAACCAGCCGACCTTCCCGTGGCACATGGAAAACCTGCGCACCTATATCACCGCCACAAGCGATTTTCCGCAGACGGCGACATGGCGTGACGCCGAGCTCAAACCCTATGGCGCGGGTGCCGGCATGCGCGGTATTCCTGGTGACTGCTATTCGCCGAGCCGTTTTGTAAAGGCGGCGTACCTCAATGCCAATTATCCGCAAAAGGAGAGCGAGACCGAAAACGTCGTCCGCATGTTCCGTTCACTCGAGGGCGTGGTGATGATCGAGGGGGCGTCCAGGATGGGCGATGGCAAGTTCGAGAAGACTATCTATACCGGATGCTTTAGCGCGCGCACGGGCAATTATTACTACGCGATGTATGGGGATCCGTCGATTCGCTACGTGAGCCTGATGGATGCCGAGGGCGCGAGCCCCGATAGGCTCGTGGTTCCCGAGCCGCGTCGTTCGTAGCCGTTGGCTTTACTGCAATGCAAAGCGGCCCTGCGTCTCCCGTGAGGTGCAGGGCCGCTGTCGTCGATGGGTGACGGCGCTAGAAGTTGGCGTCGTTGAGCTGTTCGCTCTCGAGGCCGTCGAGCTGTTGCTGTTCGGGCGTATCGGCGACGCTCTCGAGCAGCTCGGTGGGATCGACGTTCATGTCCCTACCGGCCTCGTTGCCATTGACCAAGTCGTCCGAGAAGATGTCGACTTCCATTTCCTCGGCCTCTTCGATCTGAACCTCGAGTGGCACCTGGGTGCGCACAAGTTTGACGGCCGGGCGCATGCGAGCAAAGAGCGGTACGTACTCAATGATGATGGCCGAGTTCTCGAGACCATACCAACGTGCCGGGCTTCCGCAGGCGCGGCGGACGGCGTACTTGATGGCCATGACGCGATGGTCGTTGCGGTTGATGTCCGTTTCGGGGGCAAGCATCTTGCGCAGCATACAAAAACGGAAGTCGCCCACGTTGCCGCGTGTCTCGTAGATGGAGTAGGTGTGATGCTGCGGCGGCAACTCACCCGATGCCATCAGGTCGCCAACGATCTGGCGCAGGTAGGCGTTGATGCGTTGATTGACCTTAAAGCCCAGGTCCAAGCGCACGCGGAATAGGAAGTCTGTGCCAAAGGTCTCGACGGAATACTCGTGCGTATAGGGCTCATCGGTGACATGCACGTTGATGAACCAGTATGCCTTGGCGCGCTTGGGATGCTTATCCAAGATGGAGTAGAGCACGTCGCGGTCGAGCGTGAGCGGGTCGGGACTGTTGGTAAGGAACACCAGATTGTCGGCGAGCACGGGGTAGGTCTTGTCGTTGCGCAGGCGGCCGAGCTGGTCAATGTACTTGGAGACGGGCAGCAGGATCGTCTGCGTGCGCTCGATGGCGGTGCCGCGGCGCCACACGTACATAAGGCCAAACAGCAGCGCGGCCAGGAAGATCATGACGTAGCCGCCGTCAAAGAACATGGTGAGGCACGAAGCGAAGAAGCACAGCTCAATGGCACCAAAGAGCAGGGCGAAGACGCAGGCGCCCAGCTTGTGTTTGAGGATGCCGGCGATGTAGCTCGTCAAAAGCGTCGTGGTCATGAGCATGGTCACGGTAATGGCGAGGCCGTAGGCGCTCTCCATGCGCTCGGAGTTTTGGAACAGCAGCACGATGAAGATACAGCCGACCCACATGATGTTGTTGACGAGCGGAATATAGAGTTGGCCCTTGGTGTCGCTGGGGTAGTGGATGCGCAGATGCGGCATGAGATTGAGACGGGTTGCCTCGGATACCAGCGAGAACGAGCCGGTAATGAGCGCCTGCGAGGCGATGATGGCCGCTACGGCCGAAAGCACGATGGCAAAGGGGCGCAGGGGCTCGGGGAGCATCATATAGAACGGGTTGACGATATCCATCGCGAGCATCTGGGGGTTGGAGTTATTGGCGAGCAGCCAAGCTCCCTGACCCAGATAGTTGAGGATAAGGGCCGCCTTAACAAACGGCCAGGATGCATAGATGTTAGCCTTGCCCACGTGACCCATGTCCGAATAGAGCGCCTCGGCGCCGGTCGTCGACAGGAAGACGAAGCCGAGCACCATGATGCCCGAGTGGTTGATGGGCGAGAACAGGAACATGATGCCGCGGATGGGGTTGAGCGCGCGTAGGATGGACAGGTTGCCGAGCATGTTGAACAGGCCGGCGCCAGCCAAGAACAGGAACCACAGCGTCATGAGCGGGCCGAACAGCTTGCCGATCGACGAGGTACCGGCGCGCTGCATGGCAAATAGGCCGCAGATAATGATGATGGTAATAATGATGACGTTGGTTTGCCCGTCACCCAATAGCGCGTGGCCCCACTCGATGGTGCGCAGGCCCTCGATGGCTGTGGTGACCGTGACCGCGGGGGTGAGGATGCCGTCGGCGAGCAGCGCCGCGCCGCCGATCATAGCGGGGAGAATCAGCCACGGTGCCACCTTGCGCACGAGACTGAACAGGGCGAAGATGCCGCCTTCGTTGTGGTTATCGGCCTTCATGGCGATAACCACGTACTTGACCGTGGTCACGAGCGTCATGGTCCAGATGACGAGCGAAAGCGCTCCTAAGATCATGTCCTCGCTGACGGTACCGATGCCGCCGTTGTTGGCGACGATTGATTTCATGGTGTACATGGGGCTCGTGCCGATGTCGCCGTAGACGACGCCGAGCGTAACGAGCAGCATGCCAGCGGAGAGGGGAATGGCTCCATGCCCGCCTTGACCACGCTGATCTTGGGGGCTTGCCTCCAGTTTGTTATGTGCCACGTGGACTCCCTTGGACATCCGGTTATCCGTCTAGGACAGATAACCTTTATGCCGTCTTTATACATACAAGAGCAGTTTGGCACATCAGGTTATTTTAGACAATAATCCCCAGCTGGGGATTATTTATGCACGCAGGTAGCATTTCAAAGCAGGGGCTTTTAAGCACGTGCTGTCTGGGCTATGCCAGCCTTGGCGCCTGCGCGTTTGCCGGCGAATTCGCAAAAGAGTGCGCCGCCGATGATAAGTGCGGCGCCCATCAGACGGACCGGTGTTATGGCTTCGCCCAAAAGGACGGCAGAGAACACGACCGCCGAAAGCGGCTCGAGGTAGCCGACGACCGCGACGGTCTGGACGGGCAGCTTGGCGACAGCACTAAAGTAGAGCAGGCAACCGATGCCGGTGTTGACGACGCCGAGCATGACGACGGCGCGCCAATCAATACCGGCGGCGACGCCGGGGGACAGGAATGAGGGGGCGCCCTGCGTGAGGAGCGTAAGGACCAGCGCGGTCAAAAAGGCGGCGCTCACCTGGAGCGCGGAGTTCTCGAGGCCCTCGATGTGCGGCGCACCCTTGCTGGCGATGACCATCAATGCATAGCAGAAGGCCGAGGCGATGCCGCAAGCGATACCCGCAATGGGCATATTGCCGCCTAGACCTTGTGCCGCAATGAGAAAAGCACCGCAGGCGACGGCGATAAAGCCGGCGATTTTGCTGCCGGTCAGCTTTTCGCCAAAGATGAGCGGGGAGAGCGCCATGACGATGATGGGGCCGCAGTAGTACAGCAGCGAGGATACGCCGACGTCAATCGTCTGGTAGGCGCGGAACAGAAAAATCCAGCTGGCGCCCAGCGCGGCTCCCGAGAGGAGGAGGGCTGCGGCTTCGCGGGGGCGGGATGGCGCCTGCAGCTTATGGCGTTGGGTGACGGCGAGGATGGTGACAAGCGAGAGTGCGCCCAAAAACGTGCGCAGTAGCACGATATCGGAGCTCGGCAGCGCAATGGCAGCGGCGATGATGCCGTTGGAGCCAAACAATAGCAATGCTGCTAAGTACGTAAACAGTCCGTTGTTCATGCGCTGAAATCCCCTCTATATCCGAGCATGTTCACTATGGGTGAACTGGCTATAGAAGAAAAGCGAATATAATTCATAGATAACATGAAAAAAGCTCATGCATATGTGGAGGGGTGCCGTGGAAACGAATGTTCAAAAGATGCAGGTCCTGCTCGAGACCGTGCGCGCCGGCAGTTTTACGCGCGCCGCCGAGCGGCTGAGCTATTCGCAGTCGGGCGTGAGCCGTATGATGGCCGATCTTGAGGCCGACTGGGGCTTTAAAGTGCTTGATAGAAGCCGCGAGGGCGTAGTGCTTTCTGCCGACGGGCGGCAAGTTATGCCGGCGGTTGAGGCGCTCTGTGAGGAATTCACTCGCTTGCAGCGACGGGTGGATGAGATGCGTGGGCTCATGCGCGGCAAAATCTGCATCGGTACGTTTTCGAGCGTGGCGACCCACGTGCTGCCGCCGGTGATTGCGCACTTTCGCGCCGATCACCCGGACGTCGATTACGAGCTGCTGATGGGTGATTACTCCGAGATTGAGCAATGGGTGGCGGAAGGTCGCTGCGACCTGGGCTTTATTCCGCGCGAACCACGCGGCGCCGGCATGGCGTCGCGGCCGTTGGTGCGAGACGAGTTAATGGCGGTAGTGCCAACAGGCTCTTTGCTTGCCGCGGCGGAGGTCGTCTCTCTTGCCGATTTGGCCAACGAGCAGTTTATTCTGCTGGAACGCGGCACAGATGATGAGATTACGCCGCTGTTTCGCCGCGCGGGCCTGGCGGTGCGCTCTAAGCTGTCGACCTGGGATGATTATGCGATTATGGCCATGGTCGAGGACGGTCTGGGCGTGAGCATTCTTCCGGCGCTCATCTTGCGCCGCTGCCAGTTCGATGTTGCCGTGCGCCCGCTCGAGGGACATCCTCATCGGCAGATCAACGCCATATACCGCACCGCTGACGTTTCGCTTGCGGCGGCTCGTTTTCTTGAATATCTCTAAAAGCGCGTACCTGTTGTCTACTTTGGGACAATTCTCGAGGCTCGGTACATTTTCTTGTGAAATTGAACTTTCGGATAATGTGCCGCGCTATACTGCTGCCTAAATTGAACTCAGGTTCAATTCGTGTTCTATAAATTGAACTTTGCCAGCAAGGAGGTTCTAGTGGCCCAAGAGACGTTTTGCGATCGCCTGCGACAGACTATGTCCGATCGCGACGTTCGCCAGTCGGACGTAATCCGCGCATCGGAGATGCTCGGCAAAAAACTCGGCAAGAGTCAGATGAGCCAATATGTGAGCGGCAAGACGATCCCGCGGCGCGATGTGGCAGAGCTGCTCGCCCGCATTTTGGAGGTCGATGTTACCTGGCTGCTCGCCGGTGACGCCGACCAAGGTGAGACCCCTCCGTCCCGTAAAGTTGCCAAATCCGAACCTAGTTCCTCAGCTCAAATTCCAAGGAGCACCACCATGCGTACTTTTTCTAAATCCACCAAGCTTGATAACGTCTTGTATGATGTGCGCGGTCCCGTCGTCGACGAGGCCGCCCGTATGGAGGACGAGGGCGAGCGCATCCTCAAGCTCAATATCGGTAACCCAGCGCCCTTCGGTTTCCGCACGCCCGACGAGGTTATCAAGGACATGCGCCAGCAGCTGCCCGACTGCGAAGGCTATTCCAACTCGCGCGGCCTGTTCTCTGCGCGCAAGGCGATTATGCAGTACTCGCAGATCAAGGGCCTGCCCAATGTTCAGATGGAGCACATCTACACGGGCAACGGCGTGTCCGAGCTCATTCAGCTTTCGATGAACGCGCTGCTCGACAATGGCGACGAGATTCTGATCCCCAGCCCCGACTATCCGCTCTGGACGGCGTGCGCGACCCTTGCCGGCGGTCATCCCGTGCACTATCTGTGCGATGAGCAGGCGGATTGGTATCCCGATCTGGAGGATATGGAGTCCAAGATCACGAGCGCGACCAAGGCCCTCGTCATCATCAACCCCAACAACCCCACGGGCTCGGTCTACCCGCGCGAGGTGCTCGAGGGCATCGTCGAGGTTGCGCGCAGGCACCAGCTCATGATCTTTGCCGACGAGATCTACGACCGTCTGTGCATGGACGGCTACGAGCACGTCTCGATTGCCTCGCTCGCTCCCGATCTGCCCTGCGTTACCTTTAGCGGCCTTTCCAAGTCGCACATGATCGCGGGCTATCGTATTGGCTGGATGGTGCTTTCGGGCAACCAGCGCTGCATGAGCGACTTCATTATGGGTATCAACATGCTCTCTAACATGCGCCTGTGCTCCAACGTGCCGGCCCAGTCGATCGTCCAGACGGCGCTCGGTGGCCATCAGTCGGTCAACGACTACATCCGTCCCGGCGGTCGTGTCTACGAGCAGCGCAACTTTGTGTATGAGGAGCTCAACAAGATCGACGGCATCTCGGTGGTCAAGCCGCGCGCGGCGTTCTATATCTTCCCCAAGATGGATGTTAAAAAGTTCAACATCACCGATGACGAGCAGTTTGCCCTCGACCTGCTGCACGAGAAGAAGATTCTGATCACGCGCGGCGGCGGCTTTAACTGGGCCGAGCCCGATCACTTCCGCATCGTGTACCTGCCGCGCATGGAAGTGCTCAAAGAGTCGCTCGAAGACTTAGCCGACTTCTTCGATCATTACCGTCAAAGCTAAGGGATAGAGGCTCTATACAATCGAAAGCTCCCTGCAGTTGCTTGGCTGCAGGGAGCTTTCTTGAATCGGTGGAACTAAATAACGATTCCGTTGCAGTGGTCGATTTCGTGCTGGATGATCTCGGCGGTGTAGCCCGAGAAGTTTTTGATGCGGCGGACAAAGTTCTCGTCCAAATACTCAACCTTAATGCGGCGATAGCGGGTACAGGGACGCTCGCCGATTAGCGAGAGGCATCCTTCGCTTGTCTGATAGGCATTGACCTGCTCAAGAATTTGAGGGTTGTACATCAGGAGCGCCCTGGTGCCGTCCTTTACGCAGATGATGCGTTTGCGCACGCCGATCATGTTGGCGGCGAGGCCCACGCACTCGTGCTCATGTTCGTTGAGCGTATCCAGGAGGTCCTGCCCGGTCGCGGCGTCGTCGGGTCCCGCGTCTTCGGAAGGAAGGCGCAAAAAGAACTCGGATTTCATGATGGGCTTGATCATGGCGGGCTCCTCATGTCTTATGCTTTCGTGGACTTTTAATAATAGCGCGGAAGGAAAGCTGTGCGTCCGCGTTACAATCTTTCGACGTTGGACCATGTTGTCAGACTCGTCGTGTACGGCGTCTGGCGTAAGTCTAGGGCTCATTTTTCGCCCTGGACTGTTCCTCTGGGGCGATGCGACTGTCGTTCCAAGAGGAAGGAAATGCATGGGGAGCAAATCTCAGCAACAAGTTAGAGTAACGCCATCGGGCACTGCGGCGCTTCTCGTCGTAATGTATATCGCAGCCTTTGTTGCCGCGTTTAACGAGAACATCATTAACGTGGCGTTGCACGACATTATGGCGGCCTTTTCGGTGAGTGCCACCACGGCGCAGTGGCTCGTTTCGGGCTACATGATCGTGACGTCGATCTTTACGGCTATCATGGCCTTCCTGTCCGGTCGTTTCTCGACGCGCAAGCTGCTGTTTTTCGCATGCGGATGCATGGTCGCCGGCGAAGTCCTGTGCCTGGTCGCTCCGTCGTTTAGCGTTTTGCTGCCAAGCCGTATTTTGCAGGCTGCGGGATCGGGCATCTTGTTTCCGCTCATGATGAATGTGGTGCTGTCTTGTGCCCCGCGCGAGAAGCTCGGTCTGTATCTGAGCCTGGGCGGCGCCTGCATTACGCTAGGACCGGCGTTTGGACCCGTGATCAGCGGTCTTATGTGCACGTTATTTGGCTGGAGGGCGGTATTCGTAGTGCCGCTGGTGGGCGGCATTGCGGTCGCTGCGGCAGGCGTTAAGCTTGTTCAGAATGTCGGAGAGCGCTCGAACACCACGCTTGATATTCTGTCGGTTGTTTTGCTCGCGGCCGGCATTACGGCATTTGTGTATTCCGTGGGCGAGTTCTCGGCCAATTTGATTGCCGGTGTCGTGGCGCTTTTCGCCGCCGTTGTGCTGCTCGGCCTGTTTGCGGCCCGTCAGCTCAAGCTTGAGCATCCGGTGCTTAACGTGCGTCCCATGGCGAGTGTTCGTTTTTGGCCTGCGTGCTTGCTTGTGGTGGTATCGATGATGACGACGTTCTCGATGAGCGTTTTGTTGCCGCTCTATTTTGAGGGCGCATACGGCATGACCGCACTTGTTGCGGGCCTGCTCATTTTGCCGGCGATTGCCTGCAACGCCGTGACCTCGATTGTGGGCGGACGCGTGATGGACGCCCGTGGCGCATGGCCGCTGCTGCCGGTCGGCTTTGCCCTGATTGCCGTGGGGCAGATTGCAATCTCGATGACGGCGGCAAGCATGAACATCGGCGTTGTCGTGGCACTGACCGTTGTGGTGTATGCCGGAGTCGGCCTGGTGCTGAGTCCCTCGCAGACGGCCGGCTTGGAGACGCTGCCTGCCGCTGAGCATCCTCACGGAACGGCATTGCTCAACACGTGGAACATGATTGCCGCATCGTTTGGCCCGTCGCTGTTTATCGGCCTGCTCTCGAGTTCTGCGGCGACTGCCGGCGCCGCTGGCGCTGCGACCGACGTTGCCCAGGCGATTGGATTTGCAGCTGCCGTGTGCGTGGCGGCTGTAATTGCCGTGGTCGGGTTCGCGACGTCGCTGGTGTACGCTCGTCGCGAGTCGCACATGTCGCATTAATGTGTGCACATAGATTCTGCAGCTAGATTGGATGGCGACACCATAAACTAATGGACGTTTTGCCGAGAGGCATGAATGTTTAAAGCGCAAAGAGTGCGCGACGGGCCCCGCGAATGGGGCGATGATGCCCGAGAGGGCCAAGAAGGAGTCTCATGTCCGAGAACGAAGAGATCATGAACGAGACCGAGAACGAGACCATGGCTGCCGAGGTCGAGGCAGTCGAGACCGTGGAGACCGAAGCTGCCGAGGTTGAGGTTGCTGACGAGGTTTCCGCCGAGGAGGAGGCCGAGGTTGTCGAGGCCGCCGTTGATTACGATGACGAAGAGCTGATGGACAAGATGCAGAAGGCCGCCCGCCTGCTGCGTAGCCGTCGCTTTGCTATTTCCAAGGAGGAGGAGGCCAAAGCCGAGCGCATGGCGAACATCGAGCGCGCCATCAAGCTTCTTGACCTCAAGCCCAAGATGGAGCAGAAGGAAATGTCCGACCTGCTGGGCATGCGCCTTCGTGAGCTCGATGGCCTGATGGCCGAAGCCGAGGCTGCCGATCTGGTCGGCCGCATCGACGACGCCGAGGGCGACATGCGCAAGATCGTCGTCTTCGCTGCTGAGGATGCCGCTGAGGGCCTGGTCGAGCTTGCCAACAAGAAGGAGAAGCTCTTGCCCGAGCTTTCTTACGAGGAGGCCACCGAGCTGATGGCTGCCCTCGATAAGGTTATCGCTCCGCTCGTCGCCATGGGCCTTGACGAGGATCGCGGTCCTCGCGGCGGTCGTGACGATCGCGGTGGCCGTGGCGGCGACCGTGGCGGTCGCGGCGGCTTTGGCGATCGCGGTGGCCGTGGCGGCGACCGTGGCGGTCGCGGTGGCGATCGCGGTGGCCGCGGCGGCTTTGGTGACCGTGGCGGCGACCGTGGCGGTCGCGGCGGCTTCGGCGGCAACCGTGGCGGCTATGGCGACCGCGGCGGCAACCGTGGCGGCTTTGGCGGCAACCGTGGTAACGACCGTGGCGGTCGCGGTGGCGATCGTGGCGGCCGCAACGGTGGCGGCTTCCGCGGCAATCGTTTTTAGTTGGGTTACGCGGTTTTACCAAACCGCGTAACTAGTTGACGCTGCGCGCCACCCAGGGCGACAATTTGTCATTCAAAAGGCAAGGCATGACCAGAAGGTCTATGCCTTGCCTTTTTCATGCCAACTTGTTCGCCCTGGGCGACGCTCGCTGGCGTTGCCAAAACATCGGCGTTCCCATAGTCCAAACCTGCCAAAAAGGGACAGGTTTATTTTGGTCGGTTTTATCTGGGCAAACGTGGTCGTCTATCGCTATGCGTCCGAAAATCCACGCTCGTTTCTACTCTGCCTACATTTGGAGGAAGAGCTCGTGGAGGCGGGTGTCGTCGTCGAGCTCGGGGTGGAAGGTGACACCGAGCTGTTTGTCTTGACGGGCGGCGACGATACGGCCATCGACTTCGGCCAGGGCCTTGGCATTGCCGTGCGCCTCGACGATGCGGGGTGCACGGATAAATGTTAATGGCACTTCACCGTCGATGCCGGCTACCTGCCCCTTGGTTCGAAAGCTGCCGAGCTGCCTGCCGTAGGCATTTCGCTCGACAAGTACATCCATGGTTGCCAAACGCGGCGTCCCCTTATCGTCGTGGGCGGCAAGGTCGCGCGCCAGCAGAATCAAGCCGGCGCAAGTTCCCAATACAGGCATGCCTTCAACAATGCGGGTGCGAAGCCCATCGAGCATACCGAGTTCGGCAAGTAGCTTGCCCTGAACGGTGGACTCGCCGCCGGGGAGGACCAGGCGATCAAAGTTCTGCCGCAAATCAGCCGCCTGCCTCAGCTCAATACAGTGTGCGCCCAGCTCGGACAGCCTCGCCTCGTGCTCGGCAAAAGCACCTTGGACCGCCAGCACGGCGACCGTCTGGTCTGCGTAATCGCTCATGTGCGATCCTTTCTGCTGGACTAGCGCCCGCGCTCCTCCATGATGATCTCAATTTCGTCGGCGTTGATGCCCACCATGGCCTCGCCCAGGTCCTCCGAAAGCTCAGCGATGAGCTTGGCGTCGGTGAAGTTGGCCACGGCCTTGACGATGGCGGCGGCGCGCTTGGCCGGGTCGCCGCTCTTAAAGATGCCCGAGCCCACAAAGACGCCTTCGGCGCCCAGCTGCATCATCAGCGCGGCGTCGGCGGGGGTCGCTACGCCGCCGGCGGCAAAGTTCACGACGGGAAGCTTGCCCGTGGCATGGACCTCGCGCACCAGCTCGACCGGAACCTGCAGCTGCTTGGCTGCCTCAAAGAGCTCATCATCGCGCAGGGCAACAACGTCGCGGATCTGCTTTTGGATCTTGCGCATGTGACGCACGGCCTGAACGACGTCGCCCGTACCCGGCTCACCCTTGGTGCGAATCATCGTGGCGCCCTCGGCAACACGGCGCAGCGCCTCGCCCAGATCGCGGGCACCGCAGACAAACGGGACGTCAAACTGGGTCTTGTCGATGTGATAGACATCGTCGGCGGGGGAGAGAACCTCGGACTCATCGATGTAGTCGATCTCGATGGCCTGAAGGACCTGCGCCTCGACGATGTGACCGATGCGGCACTTGGCCATGACAGGGATGGAGACGGCCTCTTGAATGCCCTTGATCATCTTGGGGTCACTCATGCGCGAGACGCCGCCTGCGGCGCGGATGTCGGCCGGAATGCGCTCGAGTGCCATGACGGCGCAGGCTCCTGCCTCCTCGGCGATGCGCGCCTGCTCGGGCGTGGTGACGTCCATGATGACGCCGCCCTTGAGCATCTGCGCGAGCTCTCGATTGAGTTTGACGCGATCGGCCTTGCTGGTCTGTTCTGCCATGGTTGCTCCCTTGGTTGGCATGTGCATTGCTTGACGGAACATCCTATCGGGGAGCTGGGTATGGCAAAATACTCAGTTTTCGAGATAATAACAAGGTCAGACTAATACCAGATTGAACAGCTCGATAAGGTCAGGTGGTAAACTCATGCTTGACTACAATTTGGAAAAACGCGGCGAAGCATCGCTCTATGAGTATGTTTACCAGCAAATTCGAGATGATATCGTAGCTGGACGCATTGCGGCGGGGGAGCATCTTCCGTCTAAGCGCGCCTTTGCCAGTCATCTGGGAATCAGTGTCATTACCATCGAGAATGCATATAGCCAGTTACTTGCCGAGGGTTATATTTGCTCAAAGCCGCGGCGTGGCTACTACGCTTGCGAGCTTCCTGATGCACCGGTTTTGCCTTTGGCTACGGGGAACATCGACCGAGATGCCGTCTCTGTGGGTCCTAGCGCGCATGATGCCAACGGACAGGTCGAGCGATTCGATGCGCTCTCTCCTTCCGCTTTGGAGGCGGCGCGGCTTTGGCAAAGCGCACTGCGGGCGACGCTGGCATCCGAAGACGAGCGCGAAATCTTCTCGCCCGCGCCCGCGCAGGGCACCGCTCGGCTACGACGCGCAATTGCTCACCATCTGCGCGGGACAAGGGGTATGAATGTCGACCCCGACAACATCGTTATCGGTGCAGGCGCCCAGTTGCTCGATGCCATGTTGGTTCAGCTGCTTGGCGCGGACAAGGTGTATGCCGTTGAGGACCCGGGCTATTTGCGCCTGACGCGCATCTATCAGGCTATGGGCTGCAAAGTTCGACATATCCCGTTGGATGATGAGGGCGTGGACTTGAGCGCTCTGCAGAAAACCGGGACCGATGTCCTTCACCTGATGCCGTCTCATCAGTATCCAACCGGCCTGGTGACGAGCATCGCGCGCCGATATGCGCTGCTGAGCTGGGCCGCCGAGCGACCAGGTCGGTATCTCATCGAAGATGACTTTGATTGTGAGTTTCGCCTTGCCGGCAAGCCGATTCCTGCGCTTGCGTCGATCGATGCCGCCCAGTCGGTTATCTACACCAACACGTTTTCGAAGAGCCTGTCATCGGCATTGCGCCTAGCGTACATGGTGTTGCCCGATGAGCTAATGGAGCGGTTTAGGTGCAACCTTGGTTTTTACGCCTCGTCGGTGAGCTCTGTTGACCAGGTCGCTTTGGCGCGTTTGCTGGAATCGGGTGATTACGAGCGACATGTGAACCGCGTGCGCGTTCGTGCTCGTGAGGCGCGTGATGGCCTGACGGCGCTTGTGCGGAAAGCGTTTCCGACGGGGGAGGTCTCGATTGAACATGCGGACGCGGGCCTTTACTGCACCGTTGCCCTGTCCGAGGACGGAGCGGGGAAGAGTTTCGCGAAGGCTCTTGCTGACGCTCGTATTTCCTATGTCAACATCGCCGATTGCCTGTGGACGGGTGATCGGGCATCGACTAAGAGCGCTCCATCTTGCGTCCTCATTCAATACGACGACCTGAGCCCTCAGTCGCTCATCGTTCTTCAAGAACAGCTGCAATAAGCCCACGAAAAAGGCCCGAACCAATACGGTCCGGGCCTCATCGAGCTAGAGGTTATGTCTCAGGCGGTTGGCTTAGCCAAAGTAGCGCTTGAGCAGGCCGGCGAAAGCCTTGCCGTGGCGAGCCTCGTCGCGAGCCATCTCGTGCACGGTGTCGTGGATGGCATCGAGACCAGCGGCCTTGGCGCGCTTGGCGAGATCGGTCTTGCCGGCGGTGGCGCCGTTCTCGGCCTCAACGCGCATCTCGAGGTTCTTCTTGGTGGAGTCGGTCACGACCTCGCCCAGGAGCTCGGCGAACTTGGCGGCATGCTCTGCCTCCTCGTGGGCAGCCTTCTCCCAGTACAGGCCGATCTCGGGGTAGCCCTCGCGATGAGCGACGCGAGCCATGGCCAGGTACATACCGACCTCAGAGCACTCGCCCTCAAAGTTGGCGCGCAGGTCGGCAACGATGTCCTCGGAGACGCCCTCCATCTTGGCGACGCCCACGACGTGCTCGGCAGCCCACTCGAGCTGACCCTCCTCCTGCTTCAGGAAACGAGAACCGGGAACGCCGCACTGGGGGCACTTGAAGTCCTCGGGCAGCTGGTCGCCGTCGAACTCTTCCACATAACCGCAAACGGGGCAAACAAACTTCATGATTCGATCCTTTCGATCGATGGCGATGGTGCGCTCGCCCGGTCCCATAAGGGCCCTCTCCGGACGTGCGTCTTGACGAGTTCTATTATCCATAAATGAGACTGAAAGTGAAGCCTATTAGGAATGATTTTTAATAAAACAATTTTGAGATATGAAGATGTTGATTGATTAACGATTGACAGGCCGTCTTTGACCACCGCTGAGTACAATCGGTCGAGCAAATGTTGACGAATCAACAAATGAAGGAGTTTCCTTTATGCATCTAGCCCGCCGCGCCTGGTGCCGAACGTATCAAACGATTTTTCGCATCGCATTGCCGGTGCTGCCCTATACCGAGCCACGCATTTTGGAGCATGCCGAGGACATGCCCGCGGTGCTTCAAAAGCGCTCGATACAGCGGGTTCTTATGGTAACGGATCCCGGCATTGCCCGTCTGGGGCTCACGGCGCCGCTCGAGACGGCGCTCGCATCCAGGGGAATTGGCGTTACGGTCTATGCCGAAACGCGTGCGAACCCCACGGTCTCAAACGTGGAGGAAGCGGCGGCGCTGTATCGCGAGAACGACTGCCGGGCCATTATCGGCTTTGGCGGTGGCTCGGCCATGGACTGTGCCAAGGGCGTGGGAGCACGCATCGCGCAGCCAAACAAGCCCATCAACAAGATGCGCGGGCTGCTGCGGATTCATCGTCGCCTGCCGCTGCTCATCGCCGTTCCCACCACGGCAGGCACGGGAAGCGAGGTCACACTTGCAGCGGTAATTACCGATGACGAGACGCGCTACAAGTACCCCATTAACGACTTTGTGCTTATCCCGCGCCTTGCGGTGCACGACCCCGAGCTTACGCGCGGCCTGCCCGCCTCCATTACGGGGCAGACGGGCATGGACGCCCTGACGCATGCCGTCGAGGCCTTTATCGGGCGAAGCACCACGCCCTATACGCGCAAGATGGCGCGACAGGCGGTTCAGCTCATCTACGACAATTTGCTCGAGGCCTATGGGCATGGCGACAACATGCGTGCGCGCCGCAATATGCTTTCGGCGGCGTATAAGGCGGGTGTTGCCTTTACGCGCTCCTATGTTGGATACGTTCATGCCATCGCACACAGCTTGGGCGGGCGTTACGGGATTCCGCACGGCTTGGCTAACGCCATCATCCTGCCGCATATGCTTCGCGCTTATGGTGACGCCGCCGCCCCCAAGCTTGCCGACCTCGCTCGCATGGCGGGCATTGCGCCGGCTACCGCACAGGATGGTCTTGCGGCCGAGGTCTTTATCGATTGGGTCGATCGAATGAACGGGGCCCTGGGAATCCCCAAATATGTCTCAGGTATTCGCCGCTCCGACATTCCTGAGATGGCGGCGCATGCCGATGCCGAGGCCAATCCCCTGTACCCCGTTCCGCTTTTGATGGACCGCTTGGAGCTCGAGCATATGTACGAAGTCGTTGCAGGTGGTATGTTTGAGGGCGAGAACTAGGAGGGTCCATGAACACCGGGGAAATTGCGCGCATCGTCGGCGATCAGCGCGCCTACTTTAAGACGCACGCCACGTTTGATGTCGATGCTCGACGTCGCGCGCTCGCGAGCTTACGCGATGCGGTGCGGGCCCACGAGGCCGATATTGCCCATGCGCTCAAGACCGATTTGGGTAAGTCGCATGACGAGGCCTACATGTGCGAGATTGGCACGTCGCTTTCCGAGATTCGCCATCAGATTGCGCATGTGGCTCGATGGAGTCGTCCGCGCCTGCGTCCGTGCGACCTCGCTAACGCCGTGAGCGTGTGCAAAACGCAAGCCGTGCCCTATGGTGTCACGCTCATCATGGCGCCCTGGAACTATCCGTTTTTGCTGACGCTCGAGCCGCTCGCTGGCGCCCTTGCTGCGGGCAATACCGTGGTTATCAAGCCGAGCGCCTATGCTCCGGCATCGAGCGCGGTGCTCAGGCAAATCTGTGAAGAGGCATTTGATCCGCGTCTGGTGACGGTTGTCGAGGGCGGGCGCGCCGAGAATGAAGCGCTGCTCGATGAGTGCTGGGACAAGATTTTCTTTACCGGTAGCGTTCCAGTCGGCAAGCTCGTCATGGAGCACGCAAGTAAAAACCTTACGCCCGTGACGCTTGAGCTGGGCGGAAAGAGTCCCTGCATCGTGGATGCGACGGCAAACTTAAAGGTCGCGGCGCGGCGTATCGCCTTTGGTAAATGGCTCAACGTGGGCCAGACCTGCGTGGCGCCCGACTACCTGCTGGTCGATACGCGCGTGCACGATGAGCTGCTGGGCCTCATCAAGGAGGAGATTCGTCGCATGTTTGGCGAGCATCCGCTCGATAACGAGGATTACGGGCATATCGTCAACGCCAAGCATTTTGCGCGCGTGCGCGGGCTGATAAATCCCGATAAGGTCGTGCTTGGAGGTACCGCGCGCGAGGCCTCGCTCAAGATCGAGCCGACGATTTTGGACGGCGTGGCCCCCGATGACGCCGTAATGCAGGAGGAGATTTTCGGCCCCATCTTGCCGGTGCTGACGTTTGAGAGCCTAGACGAGGCTGAAGCGTTTATTACGGATCGTCCGACGCCGCTGGCCCTGTATATCTTTAGCCAGGACCGTGCGGCTCAGCAGCGCTTTGTGCGCTACGTGCCCTTTGGCGGCGGCTGCGTCAACGACACCATCATGCATTTGGCCACGAGCCATATGGGCTTTGGCGGCATGGGCGCGAGCGGTATGGGCCAGTACCATGGCCGCGAGAGCTTCGATGCGTTTAGTCACAAGAAGAGCATCGTGAACAAGGCAACCTGGCTGGACGTGCCGTTTCGGTATGCGCCCTACGCTAGCTGGAAGCACAAATTCGTGCGCATGTTCGTGCATTAGAATCAGATAAGATAGGGCGCGGGTGGGGTCAATGGGATTGATAGACGGTATCCGTAGATTCGCTGGCATATCCTTGGCGGTAACAGCGGCATTGTTCTGTCTGGCGGCATGCTCGCCCGCCGCGTCGGACTCGAGCGGAGACGGTGCCTCGTCTGCCCAAGAGAAAACGGGCTCGTCCCCATTTGTTCATACATCCGCTGAAATTGAAGCCATGCTGGCCGAGCTTGAGTCAGGGCAAGAGCCGGAGCAAAAGCCCGCATTGACCGAGCGCCCTGATGGGAAATGAACTGCCTCCCATTTCTTGGACATGAGAAATGGGAGGCTTTTTATGCGTGTCGACTTGAGGGTGAAGCACGACATCGAGGCCAGGAAGGCGGCGATCG
>SKER01000097.1_pt1 | contig 119494 bp, 126 predicted proteins | sample 4826961 | NCBI WGS metagenome assembly SKER01 (sample SAMN11008804, study PRJNA524170) | human gut metagenome | biome: Human fecal sample; material: Feces; isolation source: fecal sample from pouch patient p47 | host: Homo sapiens | place: Israel: Tel-Aviv | collected 2016-11-16
AATTTTGCTTTCGTGACGCCAAAGGCTATACTGGTCTTATGGACTGCCAGGCTCGCGATAAGTGGAAACTCGATTTTGCTTTCAATGCTTCGTTCACATCACTAAATGTTGCCAAGGTAACTATGAAGGAGATGGGAATGGAATATTCTATGTCTTCATTCAAGTCACTGATGACCAATATTTATCTGGTGAAACGAATTTTTAAAGCAAGTGGGTACACCCCGAACCGAACTTTAATTAGCAAGATTTTCAAAGATCTCTCGTGCTTACAGCGTACAGCTGCTTAGCACATTATTGAATTATTAACGAACTATTGTTATCCCGAACTGAGGTATTATATAATCATGAAATCACTCATCACATCATCCGATATGTAAAGACCTTCCCGAGTGAGGGAGAGCCTGCCGTTCTTTATTTTCATCAGCCCCCGGCTGATATGCGACTGTGCTTCCTGGAGCAGTCTGTCTGCCAGTTCTTTTCCGAATTCCTGCTCCATCTTCATGAGGTTTATTCCGTCGCTTGTTCGCAAGGCGGTTGTTATCAGATCGTTGTATCGGGTGAAAATATCTAGCTGTTCACTCTCAGAAGGCAGAATGCCATCGCCGATGCTTCGAATATAAGTCTGGATATTTTCGATATTCCAGCTGCGCTGCTTCCTATTGTACGAGTGGGCGGCTGCTCCTATTCCGATATATGGTACCTCGTGCCAGTAACTGCTGTTGTGGCGTGAATGGAAGCCCGGACGGGCAAAATTGCTGATTTCATAATGTTCGTAGCCTGCTCCAGTAAGCTGGTCTATCAGGGTTTCATACATCTTGCGACTGGTTTCTTCATCTATTTCGCTAATCTTTCCCTGTTTCAGCATATGGTAGAGGGGAGTTCCCTCTTCGTACATCAGACTGTAGGCAGATATGTGTTCCACATCCAGCTGTATGGCGTGCCTGATATCGCTCATCCATTGGGAAAGAGATTCTTCGGGGAATCCGAACATCAGGTCAATACTGATATTACGGATGCCGATGTTACGGAGTCGGGTGACGGCTTCTTCTACCTCTCCGGCATTATGACGGCGATGCAGAAAGCGTAAACGCTCGTTACAGAAGGTCTGTGCCCCCATGCTGATGCGGTTGATGGGGAGTTGCTTCAGCGTTTCACAGAAATCGCCGGTTACATCGTCCGGATTGCATTCCATCGTGATCTCCATATTCTCTGCCAGCGTATAGTTTTTTCTGATAGCAGAGAAAATCTGGTTGAGTTGGGAGCCGTTGAGCTGACTCGGGGTTCCACCGCCCAGATAGATGGTTTCGATAGTTTCATTGCTTCCGAGAGCGGCTTTTGCCGGGCGCATCTGCATCTCCCGGCAGAGAGCATCAGTGTAATCATCCCTTAACTTGAGGGAGGTGGTACTGTAAAAACCGCAGTAGATGCACCGGCTTTCACAAAAGGGGATATGTATGTATAGTCCTGCCATATTTCTGAACTTCTTTTTCTATATATAATAAGGTGTAAAGACAAAAACATGTCTAAACAAAGTGCAAAAGTACTAATATGTTTTAAAAAACAGAAGTTTTTTGCCCAAAACTTTTGGCAATGTGCGATTTTTTTTGTACTTTAGTAGCATGAAACAGAAAAACCGGTGGTTTGACTGTGGATTGCAACTAGCAAATTTAAGTATAACCCTTAAAAATCTATAAGCGTCATGAGAGTTTATCAGACAAATGAGATTAAAAACATTGCGCTGTTGGGCAGTGCGGGTAGCGGCAAGACTACACTTGCCGAGAGTATGTTATTTGAAGCAGGCGTTATCAAGCGTAAAGGCTCTGTAGAAGCGAAAAATACGGTGAGCGACTACTTCCCAGTTGAGTTGGAATACGGCTACTCTGTGTTTCCTACAGTTTTTCATGTAGAGTGGAACAACAAGAAGCTTAACATTATAGATTGCCCAGGTAGCGATGATTTCGTGGGAGGTGCCATTACATCTCTCAATGTTACCGATCAGGCAGTTATCCTTATCAATGGTCAGTATGGTCCAGAAGTAGGTACACAGAACAACTTCCGTTATACAGAGAAGTTGGGTAAACCTGTCATCTTCCTGGTAAACCAGCTCGACTCAGACAAGTGCGACTTTGATAATATCATAGCCACCATGAAGGACATTTACGGTTCTAAGTGTGTGCAGATACAATATCCTATCGAGACCGGTTCAGGCTTCAATGCTCTCATTGACGTCTTATTGATGAAAAAATATTCCTGGAAGCCTGAGGGCGGTGCTCCTATTATTGAAGATATTCCAGAAGAGGAAATGGAGAAAGCCATGGAACTTCATACGGCTCTTGTTGAGGCTGCAGCCGAGAACGATGAGGGACTGATGGAGAAGTTCTTCGAGAGCGAGAGTCTGACAGAAGATGAACTTCGCGAGGGCATCCGCAAGGGATTGGTTACCCGTAGCATCTTCCCTGTGTTCTGCGTTTGTGCAGGTAAGTCGATGGGCGTTCACCGCCTGATGGAGTTCCTGGGCAATGTGGTTCCTTTCGTAAGCGAGATGCCGAAACTGCATAATACACGTGGTGAGGAAATTACGCCAGACAGCAATGGTCCCGAGAGTGTTTACTTCTTCAAGACTGGTATGGAACCTCATATCGGTGAGGTAAGCTACTTCAAGGTGATGAGCGGCTCTATCAAGAATGGTGACGACCTGACTAATGCAGATCGTGGCTCCAAGGAGCGTATCGGACAGATTTATGCCTGTGCGGGTGCCAACCGTGTGCCTGTAGAGCAGTTGAATGCCGGTGATATTGGCTGTACCGTGAAGATGAAGGACGTGAAGACCGGCAATACCCTTAATGGTAAGGGGGCTGAGTGGCGTTTCGACTTCATTAAATATCCTAATCCTAAGTATTCACGTGCTATCAAGGCTGCCAATGTTCAGGATACAGAGAAACTGATGGCTGCACTCCTGAAGATGCGCCAGGAAGACCCTACATGGATTGTAGACCAGAGCAAGGAATTGCGGCAGGTAATCGTAAGAGGTCAGGGTGAGTTCCATCTCCGCACACTGAAGTGGCGTCTGGAAAACAACGAGAAACTCAATGTGACTTTCGAAGAGCCACGTATTCCATATCGTGAGACTATTACCAAGAAGGCTCGTGCCGACTACCGTCATAAGAAACAGAGTGGTGGATCCGGTCAGTTTGGTGAGGTTCATCTCATTGTTGAACCATACGCAGAAGGTATGCCTGATCCTACGTCATTCACCTTCAACGGCCAGGAATTCAAGATGAATATCAAAAGCCGTGAAGAGGTTAGTTTGCCATGGGGTGGTAAACTGGTATTCCTCAACTCTGTGGTTGGTGGTGCCATTGATGCCCGCTTCATGCCAGCTATTCTGAAGGGTGTTATGGACTGTATGGAACATGGTCCGTTGACGGGCAGTTATGCACGTGATGTACGTGTCATCGTTTATGATGGCAAGATGCATCCTGTTGACAGTAATGAACTTTCGTTCATGCTTGCTGCCCGCCATGCGTTCAGCGATGCCTTCAAACAGGCTGGTCCGAAGATTCTGGAGCCTATCTATGATCTTGAGGTTTATGTGCCTGCTGATTTCATGGGTGATGTGATGAGTGATCTCCAGGGACGTCGTGCTCTCATTATGGGTATGGACAGCGAGGCTGGTTATCAGAAGCTGAGTGCCAAGATTCCTCTGAAGGAACTTGCCAGCTATTCCATCTCTCTGAGTTCATTGACAGGTGGACGTGCTTCATTCACTACCAAGTTTGCCAGCTACGAGTTGGTTCCTTCCGACATTCAGAGTAAGCTGATTGCGGATCATGAGGCAGAATTGGAGAAGGATGCTGAATAGCAATTGTTAGGTTAGAGAAAAATCTCTCTTATATAAATTAAAATTTTATGTTGATATGACCAATATGGGGAAGTGTGCATGTGATATGTATACTTCCTCTCTTTTTTTATGGAAAACGAAAGTTTAGTTTTATATATGAAACTAAAAATACAGAAAAATGTTAAAAACTAGAAAGGATGAATAATTAATTAACGATTTTAAGTTAACTGATTAAGAAATTTCTTATCTTTGCCCCCATGAAGAAGAAAACGATTTGGACCATAGCCATTATCATGGGCTTTTCGTTCCTTGCGCTGCTGTACTTGCAGCTCAGTTACATCCAGGAGATGGTAAACATGAAGAAGGAACAGTTTGACGAGTCGGTCAACAGAGCCCTGTATCAAGCTTCAAGAAATTTGGAGCTTAATGAAACTCTGCGCTATCTCGAAAAGAATGTCAACGAGACAGAACGTAAGGCCAATAAAGATAAGAACAAGGGAGCGGCAGTTTATTCAACTTTCGAGCTGAAGACAAATGCCACACATCCTGGCAATATGCCGAAGGCGATGATACTGCGTAGCGATAAGAATTCGCTGACAGAAACACAGAAGTCGCTTCAGGAAATCGTGAAGAACCGCTATGTCTATCAGAAAGCGTTGCTGGATGAGGTGGTATATTCTATCCTTTATTCGGCATCAGACAAGCCGCTGAAGGAGAGAATCAACTTCAAGCAGCTCGATCAGGACCTCAAGGCTGAGATGATGAATAATGGTATCAACATACCTTATCATTTCACCGTGACTACTCAGGATGGACGAGAGGTTTACCGCTGTCCTGACTATACGGACGAGGGTGAGGAATACAGCTACTCACAGGTACTCTTCCGCAACGACCCACAGTCGAAGATGGGCGTAGTAAGGGTGCATTTCCCGGATATGAACAGCTATATCTTCTCCAGTGTGCGCTTCATGATTCCTAGTGTCATCTTCACGCTGGTACTGCTGATTACCTTCATCTTTACCATTGTGGTTATCTTCAGACAAAAGAGATATACAGAGATAAAGAACGACTTCATCAATAATATGACCCACGAACTGAAGACGCCGATAGCCAGTATCAGTCTGGCAGCGCAGATGCTCAATGATACCTCGGTAGCAAAGAGTGAACAGATGCAGAAACATCTGGGTAACGTGATCAACGATGAATCGAAGCGTCTTCGTTTCCTGGTAGAAAAGGTATTGCAGATGAGTATGTTCGACCGCAAGAAGGCGGTGTTCAAGAAGAAAGAACTCGATCTGAACGAGATGGTTGAGAATATTGCCAATTCCTTCTCGCTCCGCGTTGAGCATACAGGTGGTAAGGTCTATACCGATATCGAAGCCATCGATTCGGGACTATATGTTGACGAGGTGCATTTCCAGAATGTCATCTTCAATCTGATGGACAATGCCGTGAAATACCGCAAGCCAGACGAGCCGCTTAACATTACGATGAAGACCTGGAATGATGAAGAACATCTGTATCTCTCGATTACGGATACCGGTCTGGGTATGAAGAAGGAGAATCTGAAGAAGATATTCGACAAGTTCTATCGCGTACATACGGGCAATGTCCATGATGTGAAGGGATTCGGACTGGGATTGGCTTATGTCAAGAAGATAGTAGATCTTCATGATGGTGAAATTAAGGTAGATAGCGAATTGGGAAAGGGCACAACCTTTACCATCAAGTTGCCGGTGATTCACAGTTAAGACTTGAAGAAACGGAATAAAGAATTAAAAGAATATTAATAATTTTAAAGAATAAAGATATGGAAGAGAAAATTAAAATCTTGCTTTGCGAGGACGATGAAAATTTAGGTATGTTGCTTCGCGAATATTTGCAGGCAAAGGGATTTACTACAGTTCTGTGCCCTGATGGCGAGGTAGGTTATAAGGAATTCAATAAAAATAAGTTTGATATTGCAGTACTCGACGTGATGATGCCAAAGAAGGACGGCTTTACCCTGGCACAGGAAATTCGTCAGACCAATGCCGACCTCCCAATCATCTTCCTTACTGCCAAGACATTGAAGGAAGATATCCTTGAAGGTTTTAAGATTGGTGCTGATGATTATATCACCAAACCATTCTCTATGGAAGAATTGGTATTCCGTGTAGAGGCTATTCTCCGCCGCGTACGTGGCAAGAAGAGCAAGGAGTCTACCATGTATCACATTGGTGACTTTACCTTCGATACACAGAAGCAGCTTCTTACCATTGGTGAAAAGCAGACCAAGCTTACCACCAAGGAGAATGAACTTCTTGCTTTGCTCTGTGCTCACTCTAATGAAATTCTGCAGCGCGATTTTGCTCTGAAGACCATCTGGATTGATGACAATTACTTCAATGCACGCTCAATGGATGTTTATATCACCAAACTCCGTAAGCATTTGAAGGACGATCCTCAGATTGAAATCATCAATATCCATGGTAAGGGATACAAACTGATAGTTCCTAACGAAGATTAAATGATTCTGTAATTAGGAAAAGATTCCCAAAGATATAAAAAGGATAAGTCGATGACCGGCTTATCCTTTTTTTAATGAATATACAAATCCGGCTACTCCCGCCAGAATGAAAAAGAGACCAGCGAAGAGTACGCTGTTTCCCTGAATGGAAAACGCAAAGCTGGCCACCATCAGCAGGACGCCTAAAACGATGAAAGCCATGCCCATAGATGGTAGGGTATGGAGCAGAGTAATCAGTTTCTTGTTCATTTTTGCCATATTCTTTACAATTTAGAGGTTGTTTTTATACTATTAACAATTATTTTGTGCAAAAGTACGAAAAATATTTGGTTAATTCAAGAAAAAGTCGTAATTTTGCACCGCAATTCGTGAAAAGGCTGTGTTCCCGCACACATTTTCCGGTTTGCATGAGAATTTTTATATTAATATTTAATCATTTAAAGTAGTATGAATCAATACGAAACCGTTTTCATTTTGACTCCCGTTTTGTCTGATGAACAGATGAAGGAAACGGTCGCTAAGTTCGAGAAGGTACTCACCGATAATGGTGCTGAGATTCTGAACAAAGAGGCTTGGGGTTTGAAGAAGTTGGCTTACAACATCGAGAAGAAGACATCAGGCTTCTACAGCTTGGTTGAGTTCAAGGCTGAGCCAACTGTTATCGCTAAGCTCGAAACAGCTTATCGCCGCGACGAGAAAGTAATTCGTTACATGACTGTTAAACTTGACAAGTATGCTGCCGCTTACGCAGAGAAGCGTCGTGCAAAGCTTGGTAAAAAAGAGGAGGCTTAATCATGGCAGATCAGAAATCAGAAATCCGTTATTTGACTGCTCCTTCTATCGACACAAAGAAGAAGAAGTATTGCCGTTTCAAGAAGAGCGGTATTAAGTACATTGACTACAAGGATCCAGAGTTCTTGAAGAAGTTCTTGAACGAGCAGGGTAAAATCCTTCCACGTCGTATCACAGGTACATCTTTGAAGTATCAGCGCCGTGTAGCACAGGCTGTAAAGCGTGCTCGCCAGATCGCTTTGCTTCCTTACGTAACCGATTTGATGAAGTAATTTAAGGAGGATAAAGAAGAATGGAAATTATTTTGAAGCAAGATATTATCGGTCTTGGATATAAGAACGATATCGTAAATGTAAAGAGTGGTTATGGTCGTAACTTCCTTATCCCTACAGGTAAGGCTGTTATCGCATCTCCATCTGCTAAGAAGCAGTTGGCTGAGGATTTGAAGCAGCAGGCTCACAAGCTTGAGGCTATCAAGGCTGAGGCTGTTAAGAAGGGCGAGGCTCTCGAGGGCATCGTTCTTACTATTGCTGCTAAGGTGAGCGCTACTGGTCAGCTCTATGGCTCAGTTAACGCTGCAACTGTTGCTGAGGAACTCGCAAAGAAGGGCATCGAGGTTGATCGCAAGATCATCACTATGAAGGATGCTAAGAAGGTTGGTGAGTACGAGGCTACTGTACACTACCACAAGGAGGTTGAGGTTAAGGTTCCAGTTAATGTTGTTGCTGAGAACGCTCCTGTTGCAGCTCCTGCTGCTGAGGAGGCTCCAGTTGAGGCATCTGCTGAGGCTGCAGCTGAGGAAGAGGCTCCAGCAGCTGAATAATCCTAGCTCAATCAATTTGTATGAAGTACGATATTTTTCGCACTGTAAAGCAAATTAATATAAAGATCCCTTTTGCCGAAAGGCATTAGGGATTTTTTTATGCCTGTTCCGCATTCAGAATGGAAAGTTTTTACCGCTCTTGTAGTAATTTAGAATATATAACTTTATTTTTTAATATTCTCTGCTGATTCTCAGAATTTTATTGTACCTTTGCAGTCGAATTCAGAGAATTCATATTCATTACAGGAATATTAATTATAAACTAAAAAATATAAGGATAAAATGAAAGCATTTGTTTTCCCTGGACAGGGTTCTCAGTTCGTAGGTATGGGTAAGGACCTCTACGATAACAACGCATTGGCAAAAGAACTTTTCGATAAGGCCGACGAGATTCTCGGCTTCAAGATTACTGATATCATGTTCGCCGGAACCGACGATCAGTTGAAGGAAACCAAGGTTACCCAGCCTGCTGTATTCCTCCATTCTGTTATCTCTGCTCTTTGCCTGGGTGAGGAGTTCAAGCCAGCTATGGTTGCAGGTCACTCTCTCGGTGAGTTCTCTGCATTGGTTGCTGCCGGTGCTATGGCTTTCGAGGATGGTTTGAAACTCGTTGCTGCCCGTGCCAACGCTATGCAGAAGGCTTGCGAGGCTAACCCTGGTACTATGGCTGCCATCATCGGTTTGCCAGATGAGAAGGTTGAGGAAATCTGCGCTGAGGTAAGCACAGAAGGCAACGTGGTAGTTGCTGCTAACTACAACTGCCCTGGTCAGCTCGTTATCTCTGGTAACGTGGATGCTATCAATGCTGCTTGTGAGAAATTGAAGGCTGCTGGTGCTAAGCGTGCATTGCCTCTGAAGGTTGGTGGTGCTTTCCACTCTCCATTGATGCAGCCAGCTAAGGATGAACTTCAGGCTGCTATCGAGAAGACTACATTCTCTGCTCCTAAGTGCCCGGTTTACCAGAATGTAGACGGTAAGCCTCATACTGATCCAGCTGAGATTCAGCAGAACCTCATCGCACAGCTTACAAGCTCTGTACGTTGGACTTCATCTGTACAGGCTATGATTGCTGATGGTGCTGATGATTTCACAGAGTGTGGTCCTGGCAAGGCATTGCAGGGTATGATTGGCCGCATCGACAAGAATGTTGCCGCTCATGGTATTGCTTAATCAACAATAACACTATTCAACGTTTTATCTTTTCAGCAAAGGCGTTGTTGGAAAGGTAAAACGTTTCATTTTTTTAGTAAAGCCGCTAAATGAAGGAAAAAGTTATAATATACCAGGTTCTCCCACGACTCTTCGGAAACCAGAATACAACCTGTAAGGAAAATGGTACCATCGAAGAGAATGGTTGCGGAAAGCTGAATAATTTCTCTGATGAAGTTCTGGCTCGCATCCACGATATGGGATTTACACATATTTGGTATACGGGTGTGATTCGTCATGCCACTCAGACAAACTACTCTTCTTATGGAATTCCTACTCAGCATGCAGAGGTAGTGAAGGGAAAAGCAGGTTCGCCATATGCTATTACCGACTACTATGACATCGATCCAGACTTGGCTGTGAATGTCAGTATGAGAATGAAAGAGTGGGAGCAGCTGATAGAGCGTACTCACAAGGCTGGTATGAAAGTAATCATGGATTTCGTACCAAACCATGTAGCCCGAGAGTATCATTCCATTTGCAAACCAACAGGTGTACGGGATTTGGGAGAAGATGATGATCCGAACATGCACTTCTCTACTAGGAATAATTTCTATTATGCATGGGGCGATTTGGATTTGAATGAAATCCGTCATTCCAAACCAGAGTTCAAGGCTTTTTCTGCGAAAGATGCCAAGATTTATGAACCTTATACCGAGAGCCCAGCCAGAGCTACAGGAAACGACCGGTTTGATAACCATCCTGGCTGTAACGACTGGTATGAGACCGTGAAACTCAATTATGGTGTAGATTACTGTGATGCAGGAGGCAGAAGCTATCATTATGAACCAGTGCCAAACACATGGGGCAAGATGACAGATATCCTCCTCTTCTGGGCAAGCAAGGGCGTAGATGGTTTCCGCTGTGATATGGCAGAAATGGTGCCAACGGCATTCTGGTCATACGCTACCGGAATATTGAAGGCGAAGTATCCTCACATCGTGGTTATCGGTGAGGTATACGATCCTAACCAGTACCGCAACTTTGTAAAGGCTGGTTTCGATTATCTTTATGACAAGGTAGGAATGTATGATTGCCTGCGTGGTGTGCTTCGTGGTGAGCGTCCGGCAGCCAGTATCACTCACGAGTGGCAGGTAGTGGATGATATCCGCGATCACATGCTCTATTTCCTTGAGAATCATGATGAGCAGCGCATCGCCAGCGATTTCTTCTGTGGCTCAGCCATGAAGGCGATTCCTGCTGCAGCCATGAGTCTCTTCTTCCAGAAGAATCCTTTCATGCTTTACAGCGGTCAGGAATTCGGCGAGAAGGGAATGGATGAGGAAGGATTCAGCGGCACGGATGGCCGAACCACGATATTCGACTATTGGAGTCCTGAAACTCTGACACATGCCTATCAGGATTCATCTGACTCGGCATTGAGTCAGGAGCAGAAATATCTGGCAGCCACTTATCGTCAGCTTCTTCGCTTCGCCAATGAAGAGAAAGCCATCCGCGAGGGTGAGACCTTCGATTTGATGTATGTGAATCCGGGTTCTGAGAATTTCGATCCCCGTACCAATTTCGCCTTCCTTCGCAAGAAGGATGATGAAGCCATGCTCATCGTACTTAATTTTGCTCAGGAGGCGCGTCAGTTGCAGGTTTGCATCCCTGGTCATGCTTTCGATTTCTTCCATATTGCTGAAGAGGAGTTGCTGGTAACAGAACTGTTCTCGGGTGGCAAGAAGAAGGTTGAATTGAAGAAGGATGGCGTGTTCCCGATATCAATGGATGCTAACGGAGTAAGAATCTATAAATTCAATGTCAAGATGGAGGAAAGTGATATCATATTGAATGAGCATCATAAGGAGGAGTTCCCTCCTGCTCATACGGCAGAGCATTTGCTCAATCAGCTGATGGTTCGCATGTTTGGCTGCGATCGCAGCAAGAATGCTCATATTGAGCGAAAGAAGAGTAAGATGACTTTCTTAGTCGATCATAAGCCTACCCGTCAGGAGGAGAAGGAGATTGAGACGGAGATGAATCGCCTGATAGAGCTTGATATGCCTGTTACTTACGAGTTTGTGGATCGTGACCATATTCCGGCTAACGTCAAGTTAGACCGTCTGCCGGATGATGCGAGCGAGACCTTGCGTCTGGTTCGTATCGGTGATTATGATGTTTGTCCATGTATCGGCAAGCATGTCCGTTCTACCGCCCAGATTGGCAAGTTTGTATTGCTTGGTACCAATTGGGATGAGCATGCGCATTCTTTGCGTATCCGCTTCAAGATTGTTCAGTAAAATATAAAATAAGCAGCAATGGAGTAGTAGCCATTGCTGCTTTTTTCTTGTATCATCATCGCTTCCTTTCTTCTTTCTTTCGCGCACATAAAAAGTTTTTTTTCTTGAAAAAGTCTCAAAGTCTCATTATTCGTGTTTAAAAATGCTATATATGGTTGATATATAGTGGTTTATAAAAATGATACTTTTCTGTTTATTTTACAAAAAGTATCATAGAAGTATCATAAATTCAATAGAAGTATCATAAAACTCAGGTAAGTTGCTTGCAAAAAAGCCTTTTTTGAGGATTTATGTCTAGAAATACAGGCACAAAAACTAAGAAATGTCTAGTATTTCCGTTTTATAAAACTGATAGTGTGTCTACCTTTCTAGTTTATAAAGTATGCCAATATTAACCAGGAATAAGATGGAAAACAGATAACTGTAGTTAGGAATAAGCACATAGGTTGGTCTCTTAGTGCCCGTCACACGGTCACTAAGGGATCAAGTGACGGGCATCGATAGACCAAGTGTTGGGTACTCATTGCCCGTGCTGCGGGCATTGAGTGCCCATTTCATGGGGTAATTTTTGGGCACAATTTTGAGCAAGTAAATTGTAGTTTTTCTAAATTTAGTTGACTATAATTTCGTGTTTTTTTATGATGCATTATGGTGATTTAATGATACTTCTATTGAATTTATGATACTTCTATGATACTTCTTTGTAAATATATTTGGAAGTATCATTTTGTAATCCGTTATGTATCAGTGATATACTTGTAAATAATGATACTTTGAGACTTTTTTCAAGGAAAAACATTTATGTGCGAGGATAAAGGGATGGGCGAATCTGCGTCATTTGTAAGCGACTCTCACCCAGGAAGAGGTTGCCGAGTTTACAGGACTTGGCTTGACCACCATCCACAAGTTTGAGAATGGTACAGCGGGCAATCTTTCGCTTGCCACTTTTCTCCTCTTGCTGAAGGTGGTGGGGCAGATTGATGCCATCAATGATGTGCTTCCAGAACTACCCCCTTCACCTTATCTGATGAGAAAGGATGAGAAGAAAGCGCAGAGAATACGTCATACTAAATAATAACTGGTTATGGTAAATATGTTGGGAATAACAGCCGTCTCTTTTACGATAGCTTTACCATGAGTTTTATTAATTATGGGAATAAAATCATCCATTGTGCAATGTACTTTTTGTATATCAGCTATATCAACGAATCAACAAACTTTGCTGAAAGCCTAGGTGGTAGTGGCGATACTAAGGATTGGGGACATGAGAAGGATGAAGATAAGATAGAATGGATAAGACGATGTTTGCGACAGGCAACGAAGATGGTGAAGCCAATAATAAAAGGAGACTAAGACGATAGAAAGCTATTAGGGAGAGGAAGTATGTCAAACACACCTCTCCATAATACTTTTAACACGAGCAAGTAGTTTGAGAGTGTAAACTAAACTGTGTTAAACTACTTTTATTGTAGCTTGACACAGTTTAGTTTACACTCTCGTTGCAGCAACAGAATCCGCCACGCTTCCCATTTGAACAGCGAACCAGGGCGGGTCTTTTGCTTTCTATGAGTATATTAAGATTATACACTAAGCAGGCTCTTTCTATTTCGGAATAAATAGAACTACTAAAAAGTAGAGGCTTAAATATTGCTGATTCATCCAAGGCTGTAAAATTTCTTGGTGAGGTCAGCTATTTTCGTTTTGTTTAATACCTTCGTCCTATGGAGGAAGATAAGACTACACATCAGTTTAAGCCTAATAGTAGATTTGAAGATGCCGTAGCTCTATAACTTTGATATAGAGTTGAGAGATTTGATGTTCAAGGCTGTTCAACGATTAGAGATTGCTTTGCGCACAAATATTATACAAGAGTTCTCTTTGGGACATGGACCATTTTGGTTCTTTGATACAAGCCTTTCTGACGATGAGCACAAGTTTATTGAGAATATGAACTCCATAGACCGAGAGCTTCAGCGTTGTAAAGAGGACTTTATCAAGGAACATAGGCGCAACTATGACACGTTTCAAGCATGTTTTGTTGAATTGTGGTTCTATTTTTGCAGTGATATATTGTTAATAATCAGAAAAATGCTTGTTTTCTGAAATATTATCTGTATCTTTGTACATTAATTATTAAGAGTAAGATTATGGCTTCAAAGAGATATCCTTTGGGAATACAAACGTTCTCCGAAATCGTGAAGGGGAATTACTTCTATGCTGACAAGACGGCTATCGTCTATCAGCTGGCTCATTATGCCAAGTTTCATTTTCTGAGTCGCCCACGCCGATTCGGAAAATCCTTGTTTGTATCTACCCTCCAGGCTTATTTCGAGGGTAAGAAAGAACTGTTCAAGGGACTTGCCATTGAACAGATGGAGAAGGAATGGACGGCATATCCTGTCATCCACTTGGATCTGAGCTGTGGTAAGTATTATAGTTTGGAGAATACATATTCAATTCTAAACGGAATACTAGAAGTAGAAGAGAAAAAATATGGTTTAAAAGTTAATCCAATAGATGAGAAGTCTTTTGGAGGTCGTCTTAAGAACATTTTGCTTGCAGCAGCTGCTCAAACAGGTAAACAAGTTGTCGTTCTCATCGACGAATATGACGCACCTATGCATGATTCTGTCAGTGACGAAGAGTTGCAGAAGACCATCCGCAACATCATGCGAGATTTCTTCAGCCCCTTGAAGCAGCAAGAGGGAAACATTCGCTTTGTATTCATCACAGGCATCTCCAAGTTTAGTCAGCTCAGCATCTTTAGTGAATTGAACAATCTCAAGATTCTCACGTTGAAGGATGAATACAGTAGCTGTTGTGGTATTACCAAGAGTGAATTGACTCAGTATTTCCGTGAGGGAATCGAGGAGATGGCTGAGCATAATGGACTCACTTATGAGGAGACCTTGCTGCAACTCAAGCAGCATTATGATGGCTACCACTTCAGTATCAATAGCGAGGATATCTTCAATCCTTACAGCATTATCAATGCTTTGGACGATAAGGAGTTTAATAGCTATTGGTTTACATCTGGTACGCCTACGTTCCTGATAGAACTGTTGCAGCAGAAGAATTTGGATATGCTCAATCTGGACGATCTGTGGATACAGGCATCACGTTTTGATACACCTACGGAAAGGCTTGCTGATCCTATTCCTGTCCTTTTCCAAAGTGGCTACCTTACCATTAAAGGATATGAGAAGAAAGGCAAGTTGTATCATCTCTGTTTCCCAAATCAAGAAGTAAGACAAGGTTTCTCGGAAAGTCTCGTCAGGTATTATACTGCGCAAGACATGAACAGATATGATGCCATCGTGTATGCTTATTCCAAGAATGTGCTCATCAATGATGACATGGGTGCCTTTATGCCTCATTTGAAGGCATTCTATGATAAGTTCCCATATACGATTATCAACAATAATGAGCGTCACTATCAAGCCGTGATATTCACCATCTTCACCATGCTTGGCGAAGATGTGAAGGTGGAGCATACCACTTCGGATGGAAGAATAGACCTTGTTCTCAAGACGGATAAGAGTATCTTTATCTTTGAGTTGAAATATAAGAAGTCTGCCGACATCGCCATAGCGCAAATCTGCGATAAGAACTATGCCAAGGCTTTTGCCGATGATGGGCGGAAGGTAGTGAAAGTGGGTATTAACTTCTCGGAAAACCAGCGAAGTATAGAGGATTGGGTGATAGAATAAATGAAATAGAAGAAAGTTGGTGACCTTCATCAGGTGTATGTCACCACACTATATAGATAAAAATATGCTTGAACAGGGGCGGTAACTCGATTTCTTAGGTAGTTACCGCCCCATTTCATGCATATTTTGTTCTTTTGTACAGTTGCAGAACTTAGATAATCACCGCCGTTCCGCTGCATGTAACCATCAGCATGGAACCGCTGTTGCCCACGGTTTCGTAATCCAGGTCGATGCCCACGATGGCGTTGCAGCCCAGGGATGCGGCACGGTCGGTCATCTCTCTGAGGGCTGTATCCTTAGCCTCGCGGAGGGTGCTTTCGTAAGAACCGCTTCTGCCGCCGATTACATCACGGACACTGGCAAAGAAATCCTTTACAAAGTTGGTACCGATGATGGTTTCGCCGGTTACTACGCCACGGTATTCACGGATAGGGTGGCCTTCTATGGTTGGAGTGGTACTTAAAATCATAACGTATGTTCTAAATAATTGAAAATTAAAAACTTATGCAGACTGCTTTTTCCTTGTGCAGTTTTTATTCAGGTTTTTCACGATTTCGGGCGTGAAGCCAGTTGCATAGAACTCTCCCGAGCCAAGGAGCAGCCAGTATGGGTTGATGTGGTAATCACGTACCAGGAACTGAACCCAAGACGGACGAAAGCGACCGTAGTACTCGGCAGGCTCGTCTCGCAGGGACATGATGTTCCAGCGGTTGAGACCATACCGGTCGGTTATTGTCTTCAGACCGCCAATGCAACCATCAGCCTTCAGGCGGTCGATGGCAGAGAAGAAACGAACTACTATATCCACATCAGCGGACATCAGATTTTTATCTTCCATAATCTTTCTGTTTTTGATAGGCACGACTGAAAACGCTTTCCAGCCTTGCCCGATGATTATTCAATCTTTGCGACCAGTCCTGCAACTGAGCCAGCGAGGGGCGAGAAGTCAGCAGCCCATCCACCTCGGAAGGGGTAAGCACTGGCAGGTATTTCTCGTAGGCGAGAAGAACACTAAGATACTTCATTCAAACACGAATTGCCGAGGTTGTTTCTTTCTTTTAATTTCATCAAAGCCACCTTTGGCAACATCAGCTAGACTTTTGTAGGTATAGAATGATGAGGATGGAAGAAACCCTTTTTTGTTTTCGATGGTAACACCTTCTGCGGATGGGATAAAGAGGAAACCTTCTACCTTTCCAGTTGTTACCTCGTTTCCGTCAATCGTGTCGTCAAGCCTGTAAGTCCTACCCTTTTCTTCACCTTCAAGTGAGACAAGAAATTTGAGCGTTCTTTGCAGTTCGTTTCTTCCACGAAACCTAAGATAGAAAGATTCAATCATCTTAGCTGAATTAACATTGTTTATCTGCCAGTAATACACCGTGTCTTTTTGCGGCTCAAAAACGGTGTAGCTAATAACTGGAGAAACGTCATAACTCCTAGATAAAAGAGTTTGCGAACGCACACCCACGCACGCAAGCGCAAGCACGAATAACATTATTATCTTTTTCATATTACTTTTCGTTTAAATGATTAATATTTCTTTCATAGAACTCATTCCAAGCCTTTTTCTTGATGAAGACGAAGAAGAGCAGCAGCCCTAGGGCGACCATCAGCAGCTGCAGCGGCTGGCGAAAAACACCGAACCCGAAAGAACGCTGGAAGTCGATGCAGAATGAAATCAGCACTCCGTATGTAGCGAACGCTCGATGCACCCAGCAGAAGCCATAGGCAAGGCTGACGATGATCCAGGCAATGAACCCGAACAGTGAGCAGTCGAATATCCACTCTGTGAGTTTTGCCCGAATGCCGAACGAGAGCAGAGTGCAGTGAACCAGCATTACAAGCGCACCCACTGGAGGGATAATGCCTATTATCAACCTGCTGGCTTTCCACAGCCAGCTTTTCCCGAGGGCGGCAAGAAGAACCTTCTCCTTCCGCTCTATGAAATCCTCATCTTTCATCGTTACTTAGAATTTTAGTTGATATTGTACCTTGAGCGAGAACTAAAGTTCACGCAACCACTTCTCGCCCGATTTCGTCTTAGACCAAATCACGAGACCTGTGCCGATAACCGCACCTATGAACATAAATAAAGTTGCTAGTTCCATAATCTAAACATTTGAATTATTATACTTCATTACATTATTAGCGAAATAAGCGAAGGCGAATGACGCTATGACACCGAAGGCAATAAAAAGGATATTATACAATCCTATCTCATCGCCAGTAATCAATGGTGAGAACCCACCAATGCCCGTTCCGCTTATAAACAGATTGGAGACACCGTACAGATACGTTGCAAGCAGCGTCCTGCGGTCGTGCTCTTTAATTAACTTACTAACCATACTTTTTCATTTTGCAAAGTTACAAAATTATTTCTGTCCCACAATGGCAAGCAGCGTTTTTACTTGACTTTGAAGGAACTCATTCTGTTCTCGCAGCAGTTTATTCTCAGCAGCCAAGGCAGCATCACTACCTATTGACTGGGAGACATTGGAGCTGTTCGAACCATTGACGTTTGAACCGAAAACAGCCTCTTCCATCTCGGCAGGGAGGGGAGGGGCACACTTGTCGATGATTTCCTTTATCTTTTGGATAAAATCAATTTTTATAGTTTTGCGACCAAGACGAGCCTGCACATTCTGTGGTGTAGTCCCCAGTTCTCTAGCTACATCGCTCATTGTCAAGCCCGAACGCTTTATATACTGCTTTAATTCTTCTCCACTCATAATTGTAAATCAATTTAAAATTAATTAAAAACTTACTAAAAACAACCACAAAACAATTGTTTTTCAATTTTCTTTTTGTATTTTTGCAACCGAATTACAAAGCGAGTTTAAAAACTCATTTGCAAAGATAAAGAAAATAATTTAAAATACAAATAAAATGGGAGAAAATTTTAATTATGATTTTCGAACACCGTTGCAGAAGCAGCAGGACGAAAGAAAGAAGAACATCATAGCGATGTTTGCAGATTTCCGAGCAAAAGCACCTGCCGAGACCTCAGACAGCAGAATTATGCTCGCAGTATCACAGCGTGTTGGTTGCACCCAGCAAAACGTGCGTGTTATCCTCATCAAGGCTGGAGTTATTACACCAAAGAAGAGACGTGCAGCCGTACGCAAATAATCAAGTGGAACCATTAAACATTCAGAGCGTATGAAGAAGTTTATCGAGATTATCACAAGTGACGAAGTAATAAGCCTGGCAGTTGCCATCGTATTAGTAACTTTAATCTTTTGGAGGGCATAATTATGACGAACGAAGAACCAAAGGTAGCAGACGCAGGCAGATACACCATGACAGAGACCTGCAAGGTGCTTGGCATCCATCGCAACACCCTGCGCAGATGGTTGCAGGCTGGTAAGATTAAGGTCAAGTTCCGCAGAATCGACAACCGCAAGGTTTTCGAGGGCAGCGAGATTAAAAAAGTCTGGAGGATTGCCCTATGAGCAAGTTATCAATCAATATGCGCAGGATGATCGTGAAGTATACCGACATCTGCTGGCTTATCACTAACTGGAATGCGAACCGCAAGACCAGAAAGCACTGCAAACTGAACAATAAGTGCTATTTGGAGGCAGAGCGAAGAATCCAGTACAGAGAGTTTAAGGGCAACCTTTACGTGGCACTCGATAATATACCGCTCATACATCTGAACGGAATAGATAATGATATATTGAAATCGTGCCGTGAGACCTTCCAAAGTTACTTATTCAATCAGAGAGGAGGTAACGAATGAAGAAGATAATAGAGGATTGCAGGAAGAAGATGTACGATGCCATCTGGCTGGAGCTAGACCGTGAACCACAGCGACCAGCGGTTGCAAGGGTAGACATCAAGACCACGGCAGGCGACATCTGCGTATGGTGCAACAGGACCGGGAACGTAGCGGTCGTGACGCACAAGAATAGCAACAACGACAGCGAGCGGCTGGAGGAAGCTATCGAGGGTTGCGTTAACTATCAAGACGTGATGGACGACTGGCTGGAGGAGAACAGCCAATACGCAGACCAAGACCCGATGGACGCATTCGAGGAAAGCAGGCTCGACAGCCTTATGGCTCAACTGGTTTGATTACGATGTTAAACAATTATTATATGGCTCCCTGCAGCGGCAGGGCAAAGAGCGCACGCAAAACTCATTTTTCAAGGTTATCTAAAATTAGTTGTTTTTACCATGTAATATGCGGAAACGACAGCGTGCGCCCTGCAACGGAAGGGCATCCCTCGGCAGCTGGCAAGGGGGGTAAGTTTTGGCGGTCAACTGGGGTTCGAATCCCCAGCCTTCCACTAGAGTTAATTAAAAGATTATGTTGAACAATAAAAAGAACGAATTATGGAAAATGAAATTATTCAAGTGAGCGGTGGCGAAATGCTGGAAGCTATCAACCGCTCGGAGATTGACGGACAGATTGCAACAGCGCACAAGTTCCCGAGAGACATCATGCAATGCAAGAAGAACATGGTAGCATTAGCAGCCATGGACGATGATGTAGCCTACAACTGCTTCTATCATCTGGAGCGCACGGACAAGAACGGAAAGACAACAGTAATCGAGGGTCCTAGCGTCAGGTTTACGGAAATCATTTCCGCCTGCTGGAAGAACCTGCGCATCGCTGGCCGCATCATCGCAAACGATGGCAAGACCATCACGGCACAAGGCGTATGCCATGACCTAGAGAGCAACGTTGCATACTCTACCGAAGTAAAGCGAAGCATTCTGACCTCGAAGGGCTACACCTACTCGCAGGATATGCAGGTGGTGGTTGGCAATGCGGCAGTTGCCATTGCTCAACGCAACGCAATCTGCAAGGTCGTGCCGCAGGTCTTAATTGCAAGCGTGGTGAAGGAAGTGCAGGCAAAGGCACTCGAGCACATCAAGCAGACTGGCGTACAGAGCCAGTGGAAGAGCTGCGTAGCCTGCTTCCAAGTGTACCAGGTAACAGACCTTATGCTGCTGGAATACCTGGGCAAGAAATCAGCCGAGGAAGTCACGGCAGAGGATATTCAGAAGCTGGCTGGTGTGTACAACGCCATCAAGGAAGGTACGACCACAGTAGAGGAGACCTTCAAGAAGCCAAAGCAGCAGGAAGCAATCGCACAGCAGGCGCAGGCAGCAGCCGAGAGCGCACAGAAGAAGGCAGAGAAGGCAATGAACCGCAGCCAAGGCAAGACTGGCACAGCAGCGAAAAAGTAGTTTAGTTTATAAAGTTATAACGTTTGCCCGAACCGCCACGGCACAACCTATGGGGTGGGCTCCCATCATAACCTACCAAGGGAAGCCGTGGCAACTATTAAACATTCAGTAAAAATTGTGGCAGAAAAAGAAAACAAACAGAAACACAAGAGCACCATCGACAAGTACTTTAGCAGAACCGCAGATGGGTACAAGGCATGGGCAGAAGAAGCCGAAGAAGAAAGATGCTATCTGCAGGCTGCAATAGAGCCGACTGGAGATGCAGATGAAGACGGAAACCAAGGATTCGATTTTCATATTGCTTACCACGGTAAAACCGCTTACCTCGCAGATGGAATTGCTCAAGCAATGCAAAGGGATAAATTCCTTCGCACGATCGTTATTACAGCAGCTAGAAAATTCTTTTTTGATAAATAAGACATTCAGACAATGAAACAGATAATAAAATACAAAAGCAGAGAGGAGTGGTTGCAGAACCGCTCAAAGGGAATAGGAGCATCAGAGGCAGGCACAGTACTGGGACTGAACCCATGGGAAACACCATACCAGTTGTGGAGACGCAAGAAGGGTATCGACCCACCAAAGGTTGAGAACTTTGCGATGGTTGCAGGACACCTGCTTGAGGATGCCGTTGCACAGTTCTTCAAGCGAGAGAGCCACTGCCACATCATCAAGGCATCGACTGACGACTACACCATCACGAACACCGATACTCCGTATCTGAGAGTAAGTCCAGACCGCACCTTCTGGAGAACCGGGGCAACGCACAACGAAGCGAGCAAGAGCATCCTCGAGTGCAAGACCACGCAGATGCAGATAGATGCAGACGACCTTCCGAAGCATTGGTTCTGCCAGCTTCAGATGAACCTCGGAGTGGGCGAATACAAGGACGGAGCACTTGCCTGGCTGACAGCAGGCAGGGAGTTCGGCTACCGTGACATCGACTTCGACCCCGAATTCTTCGGATGGATGAGGGACGAGATAACCAAGTTCTGGCTTGACTACATCGTGGGAAACCAAGAGCCGCCAGCCTACAGTGCACAAGACGTTCTCCTAAAGTCTCCTCTACATGTAGCTGGCAAGGAAGTGACCGCAACGAAGGAGATACTCGAACAGATTGCTAGGCTCAAGGAACTCAAGGTTCAGAACAAGAAACTGGAGACCGAGCAGGATGAGATTGAGGACAACTTGAAGCTGTTCTTCGGGGACGCAGAGAGCATCGTGGACGGAAACGGCAAGATGCTGGCAACGTGGAAAGCACCGAAGGCAAGCGAGAAGTTCGATGCCAAGGCTTTTCAGGCAGACCATCCCAAAGCGTGCGCAAAGTACATCAAGCAGGTGCAGGGAGCACGGAGATTGCTAATTAAGTAAAGGCAGGGCTTATGGCTGTTCCTATATCAAAAACCGACCTAAGGAATATAATTCTCCAGTTAGGAAATTATATTTCCCTAGGTGGGAAAGTGACAGCACCGACCGACACAAGCCAGCGGAACAAAATCCGGATGGCCACAGTGTTAAAACGGAAGCTGGAAAAGAAACTATCATTATCAGAATAAAACATCATGAGTGATTCATTTATCTTATACACATCATACTACGCTCTTATCGAGGGGCTGACCGATGAACAACTCGGGCAACTGACGAGAGCGATATTTCTCTACGCAAGGGATGGGGAGGCTATCAGTCTCGAACCAGTCGTGCGTATGGCTTTCGGTTTTATCGTTGACGATATGAAACGGAATAAAGCCAAGTACGAAGAGAAGGTAGAACGATGGAGAGCCAATGGCAAAAAGGGTGGCAGACCAAGAAAAAACCAAGAGGATAAACAAAAACCAATTGGTTTAGATAAAAACCAAGAGGTTTCAGAAATAACCAAACAAAACCAAGAGGTTTTTTCAAAAACCTTATATGATAATGAATATGTAAATGATAATGTTTATGATAATGTAGATGTTAATGATGTTTCTAAAGAAACAAATAATAAACCTTCTAAAGAAGGTATTCAGAGTGCATCGGTCAAGCCCGAAGCACCCGGTGGCGGCAAGGGTTCAAAATCTCAAAAGATAGACTATTCTGCCGTCAAGGAATACTGGAACCGCAAGCATGATGAGACGAAGAGTGCGATGCCGCCTATTACGCTCATGACCGAGAACCGCAAGGTGATGGTCAAGGCAAGGGTTCGTCAATGCAAGGGAGACGTGGAAACTCTGTACCGGGTAATTGACATTGCGATGGCATCTGACTTCATGAACGGCAACAACAAGCACGGCTGGCTCGGCAAGTTCGACTGGATATTCGGTAATGAGCAGAATTTCGCAAAGGTGCTGGAAGGCAACTTCAACAACGAGCCAGCCACAAGCCAGCAGCCGCAATCGGCAGCAGTCAAGGCGCAGGATCCTGCGGCAACGGCAAGACCGAGCATCGGGGAACTCTACGAGCAAGCCAAGCACCAGCAGCCATCGAGCCAGCAGAACCAAGACAACAAGTTCCGGTGGGTAATCCAGCAGAACCTCGAAGACTTGAAAAAGAACCCGAACAACAAGCCTGCAAAGGATTCGCTGACAAGATACTACGAACGTGGAGTTCTGCAGCGGCTGGGCATCGACTGGAAGCCCGAAAAATAACGGATGAGGGCAAAAATAGCCGCTCTGAGCCGTTTTTACGCTTCGGGCGGTAAATTATAAGGCAAACAGATTTTAAACACTTTAAACAAAGAATTATGGCAAAAGAAGTATGTATTGTAAACAACGAATGCTTCAAGACAGAATACCCGGTAGGGTCGACAATTAGCATTGAAGGTGTAAATTGCAAGGTGGTTGAGGATATAGGTCTATCTGAATATAACTGCCACGAGTGCATCTTGAACGGTAAGAGAGAAGGCATTATGTGTATGAATCTTGCTTGTCTGAATAGTGAAAGAGAAGACCGCAAGGACGTACACTTCGTAAAGATTTAGAAGTATGAATGATATGAAGAAAATAAAAAGCAAGAAAGTTCAGGACTATGTTATGAACGACATGGTGTTTAAGGTTGATATGCCAAGGCTATTGAAAGAGATAGCAGAGTGTTCAAAAAGTACTCCTTATCCTGTGACTTTTACGATTATGGCACGTGTGCTTGAAATACTTGCAGAAAGGGCTGTTGAAATAGATGACCCTGCGCTAAACATCATTATGATGCATCTTGGACTTTACGAAGGGGTGCATGATGAGAACGCAAGTAAGGTTATATCTCGATTGCGCAAGTTGATTACGGATGAACAAAAAACGGAGGAATAGCCATGAATGAATTATTTTTTCACGAATGCAGAGCCGCAGGGCTCGTATTCAAGACATCGAACGATTGGTGCAAATGGCTGACCGATAACAGCTACGGCATCAAGAAGCCGGTTGCAGAGCACGAAGGCTTCAAGTACAACATCTACGATGTTTGCATCAATCCGCACGTAATCGAGTATGCCGCAGAGGGTGCAGACAACTTGGGATGGAAGGTAATGACCGCCAATACACAGTTCGGCTGGATATGGGGCTACAGCATTCAGAAGGGAAAGCATTGGTACGACAGCCCGGTAGCCTACCCGAGCAGATACGACACTCTCAGCATCTTCTACGGTAATGAGAAGGAAGCGGAGCACGATGCCCTGACCTGCATCATCAGAGACCTCGAGAAGAATGCTGGAACCAAGAACACCAACCTCCTTCTCTGGGCGGCTAAGAAGAAGCGAGCAGACATCATTCATCCACAGCAGGAACTTTTTAAATAACGAAAAATATGAAAAAGATAGAAATCATCACGGACGAACACCGACATCACGTATACATCGGCAACACCGATTTCTGGCTCAATACCAAGGAACTGCTGGAACTTTATTTTAAACTCGGAGACGTTAAGTTATAAACAATAAAAAAACATTCAGACAATGGAACAGAAAGATATTGATATTTACGAAATACTCAAAAATGAAGAGTACGGTACAGAGTTGTACACGCCAATATGTGGGAAGGTGTGGCACAGTGGAATGGCAAACGACAAGGACATTGCGAAAGCAATCTGGACTGAGGACGAAGCTGGAAGAGAACACTTCTTCGACAAGAACGGAAAAATCTATAAAGAAGGAGAAATTCTGCTCTTCCCATCAAAGGAAATGAGAGACTGGAGCAAGTTATTCAAGAAGGGAGATGTGCTTGTTCATAGAGATGCCAACATACATGTTATCTTTGAAGGGTTTAAAGATAATCGCTACACAAGATTTAAAGGCAAGCATTATCTGTGGAAAGAATGTTTCGAAGATTATAGCAAAGAAGTATCTGAAATGATAACTTTTACGTTTAGGAAAGCTAGCGATGATGAAACCCAGACTTACATCAACACTTTAGAGAAGCATTTTGGTGGAAAGCTGAACCGGGAAACCCTGGAGATTGAGAAACCTCATCCTGAGTTCAAGGATGGGGATATAGTAGCCCTTGTGGTACGAAAATGTACACATATTGCTATATTCCAATCGAGACAAGAGGCATATATAGGATTCCATGCAGTTCTTTGCCAGAATGATGAGCTCCTTCTAGAAGAACCATTCAGAGAAGATGTTGGAGATATTGAACTTCGCCTTGCTACGGACTCGGAAAAGCAGCAACTCTTTGATGCTCTCGCAAAGGAAGGCAAACGCTGGGATAGTGAGAAGAAACAGATTGTGAGCTTGAAGCCAGCGTTTGAAATTGGCAAACTTTACGTTTTCCATGAGAGAGACGAGGACGGAGAGCTGGCAATCATAGGAGAACTTATCGACAAGAACGAAAGCGAAGATACGCTGACATTCGGAAACCAGTACGAAATCGAGAACGAGAAGTTCGTGACCGACCAAGCCTTCGACCTGCGTATCAGCGTTAACACGGAACTTCGAGAAGCGACAGAGAACGAAGTCGAACTGTTCAACAAGCATTATGCCATCTGGAAGAAAGAGAAGGAAGCGAGGAAGCAGCCAGCCTTCAAGACCTTTGACAAAGTTCTTGTAAGGTGCGGAAAAGGTTTCAAGTGGCTCCCAGCGTTCTTTATCCGAGACCGTGGAGAGGATTTTGCGGCTAGATACAACGTCTTGCCTTTACATAGCGGAAAAACAGCAGACTTCACCAGCTGCATCCCATACGAGGGGCATGAGAATTTTGCCTTCACTGACTACGATTTCGTAGACTTACCATTCTAGGACGTATGGCGAGTGAATTATGCAAGGCTTGCGATGCCGGGCGAAACTGCTTAAATGGGCGATACTGCCCGGCACGCAAGCAATATGTAGAACATCAGGCAATAAGTGAATGCAATGAGCGATTTCGCAACAAGGGAGAAGAACAGAACGTACTACCAGGAGCACCGGGAACAGATCCTCAGAGCCACAAAGGAGTGGCGAAAGAGAAACCGGGAAAAATACCGGGCGTATCAGAAAGAGTACTGGAGTAAGCACTACCGGAACTACGGTACAAAGAACCGGGTAGCTGACAGAGCGATGCGTGAGAGAAAGAAGCCGGACGTAGAGAAGGCTCTTTCCATGTTCAAGAATCCGCAGCAGGCAGCGCATCTGGCATGGCTGCTAGAAAACAAAAAGAATAATCGGTCGTGAGTTCAATAATAGAGTTTTTAACCAGCGAGGACAGAAGGGGATGGCTCCCTATCAGAACAAATAACTTATAACATCTTGAAATTTAGATATGAGAGCCGGAAACGCATCTCCCGAAGTCTGACAACAAACAAAGAAAGCGAGGTGGTACATGAAGAAGTAAGAAAAAGAAATCGTTAGAAATTATGCTTTTATTCATTCGGCTGGCGGTGGAAGAAGGAAGAACCCTGCAACATATTAATTTATTGTTATTCTTATTTTGCCCGCAGATAGCTTCCGGAATCCCTGCCAGCTTTCTCTATCGCAACCAAAAAGAAGGGAAAGAAAGGGGTAGGGGAAAGATAGGGATAATAACGCATGTGTGTACGTATGTGCGCACGTAAAGGGTGTTGGTTGATAAACTACACCAGCAAAACAAAATAAACGCTTATGCGTGAAATTTAAACAAAATAAGTACTTTAAAGAAAAAATGGAAAAAGGAACAGTTATAATCGGAATCGACCCCGACAACCTGGAAAGCGGAGTTGGAGCAGTCTTTGACGACAAGAAGTTTCTCGCTTATAAGATGAACTTCCCAGCTTTGATAGATTACCTCAAGGCTATGAACGAGAGTTGCAAAAAGATTAAGGTCGTTATTGAAGGCGGCTGGCTCAACAAAAGCAACTGGCATGTGCTTAATCGGTTCATGACAGCAGTCAAGGCAGCAGCAATCGGACGCTCTACCGGAATGAACCATCAGACCGGAATCTTGATTGTTGAGTGCTGTAAACATTACAATATCCCCTGCGAAATCGTCAAGCCACTAAAGAAGTGCTGGAAGGGTAAAGACGGAAAAATCACGCAAGACGAACTTGCTTATTTTGTAAGCGCAGGAGAAAAGATGCCGAGAATGAACCAAGACCAGAGAGACGCACTTCTTCTCGCATGGGTATGCGCAGGATACAAGGTCAGAGTGAAGCCGAAGAAACCGCAGACAACCCTGCAAAAGACCATCAGAGCCTTTGATGGATAAGATAAAAACGAAGTGTTGGAAAAAGTTAAAAGTGTGCAAAGAACAAACAACTAAAGCAAAAAAGTCGTATCTTTGCGCCAGTGTTTATCAGATAAGCATGTATTTCGAACTTAAAACAAGAAGAAAATGAAAACAGAAGAAATCGCACTATCGAGGGTCAGCGAGAATGAGGCGAACCCTAGAGAGATAAGTCAAGCGAACTTTCAGAAGCTTGTGCAGAGCATCATCGTGTTCCCACGAATGTTGACCCTGCGCCCGATTGTTGTTGATGAGACCTTCCACGCATTGGGTGGCAACATGAGACTGAAAGCCTTGCAGCACATTGTCACGATGGACGAAGCAAGCATTCAAGTAAAGCTGGATGCAGAGCAGCGTCTGTCCGATGAGGAGCAAGCCGCATTGATGGAGTATTGGCAGGGATGGCAGCAACAGCCAACAGTTACCGTGGTGAGCGCATCAGACTTGACAGAAGCACAGAAGCAGGAGTTCATGATTAAAGACAACCTATCCTTCGGTAACTGGGACTTCAACGACCTTGCGAACCGATGGGACAGCGCACAGCTTCAGAACTGGGGTATGCCAGTCTGGAACCCAGCACCAGTGGAAGCAAGCAGCACCAGCAAGTGCAAGAAGAAAGACAAGGACGACCAAGAGGGCGACCCATTCGCAGGGGAACTACCTCCTGAAATCGAAGGGAAAGACTTAACTCCTGACGACTTGCCAACGATAATGGGCGATGGCGTTTTGCCACGTGAGAACGTAATCATTCACTACAAGCCAGCCGATGAGCCATTCCTTGCCAAGTTGCTGGGAGTTGATCATATCGACCGCATCGTCTGGAACTTTGACGAACTGAAACAAAGACAAGAAGGAAAGGAGGAAGACAATGGAGAAGAATAAAATCGAGAACATCAACCTGCACGACCTGGTGGAGAACCAAGACAACCCACGCAGCATTGAGCCACAGCAGATGCAGAAACTCGTTGAGAGTATTCTGACGTTTCCAAAGATGTTGCAGATGAGACCAATCGTCTGTAATGAGAACCGAGTTATCCTCGGAGGAAACATGCGCTTCCGTGCCCTGCTCAACATCGAGCAGATGGAAGACGAAGCTATCAGGAACGCAATAGAAGCCGTTGCCGTGAAACTGACCGATGGAGAGAAGCAGCAGCTTTGCAGCCACTGGGAGAAGTGGAAGGCAGAACTAAAGGTCGAGGTCGTTATTGCTGACAGCCTATCCGATGAAGAGACGGACGAGTTCATCATCAAGGATAACGTCTATTTTGGCAGCTGGGATGAAGAGAAGCTGAAGGGAGCATTTGACGTTGACGATATGCAGCGATGGGGATTAAACCCCTGGGAAATCCAGCAGGAAGCCACGACCTACGAGCCAGCAGAGGACGAAGAACAGCGCATCATCATCGTTTACCGCAGCGAGGACGCACAAGCCGTTGCAGATATGCTTGGACTTGACGCAATCGAGAAGCGCAACTACGATATTGAAGGCGAGGAACTGAAATAAATACGCTGGTACGTACGAAAGCACGTTGAATGTACAATCACCAACCTTCAACGTTTGACGTACACAGAAGCGAAAATTTACAAAAATAATTCAGCTATGAAAGTAATAATTGACCTAGATGATACCCTCTCAAAGACAGAGAACAGAGACTACGAGCACTCGCAGCCCATACAGTCTGTAATCGACAAGCTTGGAGAGATGAGAGAAACTTTCAATGATGTTGAGGTTGTCTTGCATACTGCAAGGGGCATGAACAGCTGCAAGGGAGATGTGAAGATGGCAGAGAAGAAGAACAGACCTGCCATCGAACGCTTCTTACAGCGATACGGCATCAAGGTAGACCACATAATCTTCGGAAAACCGCTTGGCGACCTATACATTGATGATAAGGCAATGGCAGCGCACGACTTTGCAGCCAGCACTATCGAAAGCTACAGAGGGCTGAGTGGTGCGACCGTTGAGCGTGTCGGGGATATTGTTGTCAAGACCGCAAAGAATGTAGCAGAGCAGGCAGAGTGGTACGAGCAGGCTAAAACTTACGGAATTGCCGTTCCTGCCGTTTATTGTGTGCAGCTTGGAAAGTTATATATGCAGTACGTTTCGGGTACACCAGCGTGCTGGAAAGTGGATATTCGAGTACTTAGGCGCATCATAGAGGATATAAGGAACTTTCCATCGCTTGATGGAGAGAACGACCTGCAAGGCTATTCGAACTATTGCGAGAAGAGAGCCAGCGATGCGGGTTTGGAGTATGATTGCCACGGCATCACGGAATGCGAGATACTAAAGAAACGCACTTTCTGCCATGGTGATTTATCACTGACGAACATCATCGTACGTGGCGGCATGCTAATCTACATCGACCCATCGCAGAAGAAAGAAATCAGCAATTGGCTTTTGGATGCTGCAAAGGTGAGAGCGAGCCTTCGGTGGCTTGATGCAGGACTTGTCGGACTGGAACACGACCAGCGGCTTGTGCAGTACTTCGATGCAAGATTTTCAAGCGAGGAACTGGAAGCCATCAAGATACTGGAAAGAACCCATTTCTACCGTGTCTTCTATTACGCAAGGAAGCTCGGCAGGGTTGATGTTGCAAACAGATTAATAGAACACTTTAATACAGCCGAAATATGAGAAACGGAAAGAAAGTAGGTTTTACATCGGTGGTTGGCGACCTTTTCCATGCAGGGCACGTTGCCATGATCCAGGAGTGCAAGCAACATTGCGACTATCTCATCGTTGGGGTAATGTGTGGTGTGCACGACCGCCAAGGGAAGAACGAACCGATACAATCGGTGTTTGAGCGCATGTATCAAGTGAAGCATTGCGAGGGTGTGGATGATACCATCGCATTAGGGAGCGAGAGAGACCTAGACCTTTGCATCAAGACTCTTGCACCATCAATCGATGTGCGTTTTGTCGGCAGTGACTACATCGGGAGAGATTTCACGGCAAAGCATACCTGCGAGGAACTTGGAATACCTATCGTGTACATCAGCAGGGAGCATGGTTTATCGTCAACGGAACTAAGAAAGAGAATTGAAGATGAAAAGGTTTGATTTTTATTTTGGCATAGCCAGCTACAACCGCAAGGATAGACAACCGATGTTGAGATTGCTGAACAGTTTTGGCTATCCGAAGGAGCAGATACTGCTGGCGGTGCAGTGCGAGCAGGATTTCAAGGAGTATGAACCTATCTATGGGGATATGGCCACGATAATCTACCAAGAAGGTAAGAATATCAGCGACAACAAAAACGCCATACTCGACTACATTGTGGAACACCTCGAAAATCAGAGAGTTGTTATTCTCAGCGACAAGGTGCGAGCCATTAACTGGATTGACCGAAGTCGCAAGACGCACACCGTTGAGACAAAGGCACAGATGGATAAGTTAGTAAGAACCGCCTTCGAACTTACAAGGCAGATTGGCGGCAGGGTTTGGGGGTGCTACACTTTGGACAACACTTTCTTCATGAAGAATACAATTACCACCAATATGCAGATGCTTGGTTGCTTTATGGGGATTGTAGACCCATCGGAACAGAAATTCGACACACTTCAGCCTTTAAAGGAAGACTTCGAGTTCATACTGCATCATATAAGCAGGGGCAACCAGACTGTCCGGTTCAATGATTTGTTTCTGACAGCTACACTCCACACGAAAGGTGGTTGCCACGAACTATGGAACAGTAAAGGTGACAGCGTTAACGAACGGTGCTGCAAGCGATTACTTTTCAAGTATCCAAAACTAGTTAAGAAACATGCAACAAGGAAGAACGAATGCAGGTACGTAGGTTCACGCATTACCCTTCCGCTTTCGATAACTGACTATTTGTAAAATGATATTGTTATGGCAGAACATTATGGCAACACGCCAAGAATAACATACGAGTTCCCCGACTGCTCAATGCCAATGGCTTTTGACACTTACAATAATTGCAGCTTTGGCTGTATGTATTGCTTTGCTCAGAACCAGCGAGGTATTGGCAGCAAGAAGAAGGAATACCTGCACAAGGAGGTTAAGGACGTGAGCGTTGAGCGCATCAAACGAATGTTCATTGACCCCGACAAGCACGGTGGAGACTTTGCGCCATACATCAAGGCTCGCAAGGTTATGCAGTGGGGAAGCATGAGCGACCAGTTCGACAACTTCGAACGGAAGTACGGAACGACACTGGAACTCTTGCGTTTCTTCAAGGATATAGACTATCCGCTTTGCTTCTCGACCAAGGGTGCATGGTTCACCAAGGATGAGCGATACATGGACTTGATCAGAGGGCAGAAGAACTGGAACTTCAAGTTCTCAATTATCACCAGCGATGCAGAGAAGGCTAGAGTAATAGAGCGAGGGGTTGAAAGCCCACAAGCAAGACTGGAAGCCATCGAGCGCATCGCCAATGCAGGGGCAGGAGGTGCAACGCTGAGACTGAGACCCTTCATCATCGGAGTGAGCACGCCAACGTACCTCGACCTTATCAAGGAAGCATTCAACAGAGGGGCTACAGCTTTGAGCACCGAATTCTTCTGCCTGGAAACGAGAAGCCCGACATTGAGGGAATTGTTGCCTACCATCAGCAAGATGGCAGGTTTCGACATTCTCGCATTCTACAAGAAGTACAGCGTACAGTCCGGCTATCTGAGACTGAACCGCAAGGTAAAAGAACCGTTCTTCAGGAACATGAAGGAACTGTGCGACCAGCTGGGAATGCGCTTTTATGTATCGGACGCACACTTCAAGGAACTTTGCCACAACGGAAGCTGCTGCGGATTGCCGCCAACGTGGAACTACAGCAGGGGGCAGATGTGCGAAGCACTGAACATTTGCAAGCGCAAGGGATACGTGAGGTGGAGCGACATCAAGCTGGATGCAGAGATTTTCTTGAGGGCGAAACTGGATAAGGCGATGAACATGGGAACAAGAGAGAAAAGTTCGAAGTATTACACGATGAGCGCAGCCGACTACATGAAGTGGTGCTGGAACAATCCGCAGGCAGCGCACTCGCCATACAAGATGTTCGAAGGTGCAATGGTACCAGCTGACGAACGAGACAGCGAGGGAAACATCGTATACAAGTACAACGGAGCGAAATTTTAAATAAAGAATCGTATGCCACAAGGTAATAATAACAAACATCGAGCGCAGAAAATCGACATCGAGAACCGCCTGCAGATTATCGCACCCCTATACCGCAAGGGATGGACGGAGCGAGAAATCACGGCAGAGGTGAGGAAACGGCTCGACAGACCGAAATACAATCAAGCGCACTGCGACATTCAGCGGTTATTGAAGGAGTGGAGGGAAGAGAGACTTACCGACACAGACGAAAAGATAACCAGCGAGGTGGCAAGGTTGAAGCTGGTGATACGTGAAGCGTGGGAAGCCTGGGAGAAGTCCAAGGAAGACTACCACGAAAAGACAGCGACCCAGCAGGGACTGCCAGTCGTAGATGAGCGAGGAAAGCAGATTTCAATCGAGACCGTCAAGGCGATAATGTACGATGCCGAGAAGCGAGGATTCGGAGAACCACGCTACCTAGACATCATCCTAAAGGCAGAGACGCAGATTTGTAAGCTGCTCGGACTTGATAAGGTCGTGCTCGACCTGAACGCAGGATTCCAAGGCGGCATCGAGGTTCGCTACATCAACTCTGGACACCAGTGTGCATCCAGCGAGCAGGAAGTAATCGAGCGTGAAGGATTGGATAAAGAATAATTTTTTACCATAATTTTGTTTTAAGTTTTATTGTTTGAAAGTATGGCACTATTTGACGTTATTGGTGAACTGTATGACCCGAATGCGGACGTGAAGCCAAGGTTTCTCGTGAACCAAGGAGGCACGTCCTCGGGGAAGACATACACCATCATGCAGCGTCTTATAGTGCTTTCTTTTGAACACCCCATGGCAATTATCACGGTGTGCGGTCAAGACCTCCCGAACTTGAAGGTGGGAGCCATGCGAGACCTCGACACCATCCTGCACACAAGGGCAGAGTTGCTGGACTGGTTCAAAAACAACAAGAGCGACAGCAGCTACCGAGGGAAAAACGGCTCAATCATCGAGTTCAAGAGTTATCAAGATGCGCAGGACGCAAAGAACGGTAAGCGAGACTATCTGTTTGTTAACGAGGCGAACGGTGTGCCCTACGAAGTTTTTTGGCAGCTTGCCATCCGAACCCGAAAGCAGGTGTTCATCGACTACAACCCAAGCGCACGCTTCTGGGTGCACAACAACATCATCGGCAGGGATGATTGCAGGTTGATCCTGAGCGACCATCGAAACAACCGATTCCTTACTGAGCAGGAGCACAAGAAAATTGAAGAGATTGACGACCCCGAACTGTGGCGAGTTTACGCAAGAGGACTTACCGGAAAGATAACCGGGCTTATCTTCACCAACTGGGGCATCGTTGACAAGCTGCCACCAAGGGAGGAGTGGAAGATGGAATGCAGGGGTATGGACTTCGGATTCACCAACGACCCAACTGCGCTGGAGCACGTTATATTGGCGCACGGAGAGTTATGGGTGGACGAAGAAATCTACCAGCCTGGAATGACGAACGATGACATCGCAGACCGATGCAAGGAACAAGGACGGACGAAACGAGACCTTATCATTGCGGATTCGGCAGAGCCTAAGAGCATTCAGGAGATACACAACCGAGGGCTGTGGATAATCGGCAGCACCAAGGGAGCGGACAGTATCAACAACGGCATCGACATCTTGAAGCGTTTTCGCATCAACATAACAAGACGCAGCCACGGCATCATCGGGAACATGCAGCAATACAAGTGGAAGAAGTCAAGGGATGGAGAGACAACGAACCAGCCTATAGACGCATTCAACCACGGCATAGACGCAATACGATACGTAGCCTTGAAGAAGTTATCCGTAGCAAGCCATGGAACGGCTAGGGCGCACGTATTGAGGCAAAGATAACGATAAAAATTATAAAGCGTATGGATAATAACACTACATTCAAGTACTGGCTGGCAGTGGCAAGACACACCAGCTACAAAATCGGCAAGCAGCCACGACCAGCGTTCGTTGGAGGCAAACAAGTGCCCGACAATCTCAACCAGCTATCCATCGGGCAGCTAATAGACCTTTCCCAGCTATCAGACAGCGAAGAAAGTCTGTATCAGATAGTGACAACCGTCCTCGGTCTGAGCCACGACCAAGTGGAGCAGGCTAGGGCGGTTGATGTTGTTATGCTCATCGGCTGGGTAACATCAGAGGTGGAACGTATCAACAAGCTCTTCGAGAGCACAGACACAGCGAAGCCAACACGACTGGAGAAGGAGGCAGGCATCGATACCCTGCGGTTCGGACTGTTCGGCATGCTGGACTGGTATGCGGTAAGGATGGGCATCAGCGACCACGACCAAGTTCTGAAAACACCATGGCTTCGCATCTACAAGTGCATGGAAATGGACAACAAGAGAAGCGTGTACGAGCGAAACCTGCAGAAGTTGCAAGCGGAAGAAATGAAACGTAAATCTAGATAATTATGGCAACAATCAGAGAAACATTAAAGCAGCTGGCAGCAGACACGCTACCAGACTACACCTACCTATTCGAGGACTGGGACACAGCGGACACCAAGCTGGAGAAGCTGAACTATCCGGCAATCGTCTGCATCATCCCAGCCAGTGGCACGACAGAGATACGCAACGGCAGGGTATACGACACCGTAAACGTTGCCCTGGCTTATCTCGACACCGTACCGAGGGCAGCGGAAGGAGAAGACAATGGAGAGTGCATCGACCGAATGAAGGTGGCAGGGGCAAGGATGATACGAGCCATCAACCAGTCGCACCAGTTCGAACCATTGGAAGGGCAGCAGTACTACGAGACAATCATCGAGCGTTTGAGCACGATCGTGTCGGGCGTAATGTACTCCCTTCAGCTGACACAGAGAATAGGAGGGTGTGAGGTATGAGCAAGGGAGGTATTCAATTCGACCCCAAGGCGGCATCGCTCATCATGCGTGAGGAAGTGGAGAGAGCACGGCAGCTTATCATCAACCACATTCGTATCAACGGACAGAACGCATCAGGGCGAACGATAGCGAGCCTAAAGGTGGAGCAGCCCAGCGAGGAAGAAACCATCCTCTGGGGGCACAAGCCATTCGGGGTTCTCGAAACCGGACGAAGGTCAGGCAAGATACCCTACGGCTTTGCTGGCATCATCCGGCAGTGGATGAAGGACAAGGGACTGCACGGCAGACCTATCCCCTACAAGACCGACCGGGCACACAAGTACACTCCACAAGAGCGTGGCGACATGAGCATGGCAGGAGCCATCGCCCACACCATCGCAAACAAGGGTTCTAAACTGCACCGGACTGGCGGCAGGGCTGACGTATACAGCAACGTTGTGCCCGACACAATGAAACGGCTCGGACAGCGACTTATTTTCTTAATCCACCAGTCGGTGGGAAGTATCAAACTAAACAATGAGACGGTATGAGACAGACAGTGAACAACGGATATTCTTTTTTCTACCCCGATGAAGTATACTTTGCATTTTTGCCTTGCATTATCAAAGCAAGTGGAAGTAACCTTTCGTGGATTGAGGTAATAATCAGATATGGCAACAAGGAACGAGCCTACAATGTGGAGGCGTTCAACAGTGAGTGCATAACAGACTTCAAGACATACGTGCAAGCTCTTTTTGACGGACGTATCAATGCAGCCTATGATTGGACAATAAACTATGATTCCAGCGTTCTAAACCTTCTAGTGGGCATCGAGGTCAACGTATACGATGACAGAGACGAACAGCTTGCGAGCATCGACTTCACCACGAACATGGTTTGGGGCGCACCAAAGTATGGGGAGACCTGGAACGGCTACAAACGTATTACATGGTTTACTCATTATCCGTTCACCTTTGGCATATACTTAAGCAAGTTGAACGCAAACCTACTAATCGGTTACGAGGGAGCACCAAATAAGCTACTGAAGATTCCGGTTAACGGTATGGTGGACTTCTACGCAGGCATATTGCCTAGTGGTGCAAAATACTGGAACATATACGATTATGATGGAGAGATTCAGCAGGGAACGTTTGACAATACTTTCGACCTTACTTTCAGATTAACCACCGGAGGTAAGCAGTCACTATTGTTACGCATCGACAGAGACGATGCTGAGAGTGGTATCTATCTGCGTTGGATTGACCGGCACGGATTCATCCGCTATTGGCTCTTTGCGGCTGGGGAGGAAACGAGGGAGATAGCCAGCGACCTGAGTTTCATACGCAACAATTTAGCCGATTATCTATACGGCTACTATGGCGATAATGGAAGAAGGCAGGGATACGAGCGTACGGATTCAATCAAACTTTGTGCTCCGTTGGTTGACAGTGATACGTTCGATATGCTACAAGACCTAGCCAGCAGCCCGGTCGTTGACATGTACCTAGGGGGAGACTGGACGCAAGAGGAAGACATGTGGATGAGCGTAACAATCAAGGCAGGAAGCTACACGAAGAGCACAGCTTGCTTGCAGGATTTCGTGTGCGAAATGATTATTAACAACATTAACGTTCAGAGACTATGATAGACCAGCAACTTTACATTGACGGTGTTTTGATGGACTTGCCGGAGAACACCGATGTGGTGCTCGACATCAAGAGCAACCTTTTTCGTGACGTCACGAAAATGACCTCGAACTACACGTACACCATCCAGTTGCCACGGACGGTGCACAATCTTTCAGTATTGCAGCAAGCGGACAGACCGAAGAGCGGCAGCAGATACCCCTATATTTTCCATAAGTGCAGTTATTTCCGTGGAGGTGTGCAAATTATCAAGGACGGACGTTTGAACGTTCTGAGCATCGAGGAAAATATCGAGGTCTCAATCTATTGGGGTATAATGCCAGCGTTCACGAAGCTACTAGAGAGCGGAATGAAACTGAACGAACTGGGAGTGACAGACAGAGTGCTTTTTGAAAAGTACAACACTCCAAACACCAGGGAGGAAGCCGTGAGCAATGGGATATTCTTTGCTTATTACAATCCATACCGAATTGAGAGCAAAGGTAACTTTGGCATTAATTTGGTGCAGAGGAATAAATATACCACGACACAATACTCGCCTAGCCGTGGACGCATCAGAACAGGTACAGAGGTCGGAAAGTATATAAGCGGAAATATAGAGAGCGCATCGAACATGATCTGTGCTCTTATCCCTTTCTTGCCATCATCAACGGCAAAGGTGCAAGCGCAAGGAAAGGGCGATTACAGAAGCTATGCAGTACTGGATAAGTACATGCGGGTTATATCCGTGAGCGGAGAAGATGAGACGCTGGAAGCATACACCATCAGAGGAGAGGCTAGAGCTGCATACCTCGTAGTGAATGCACCTGCCGAATATTACAGCACTCTGTCGCTATCAGTTACCGGGCTGACACCTATGCACGAAATGATAGATGGCGATAATAAGGAGGATTTCGTAGGCGATGATGTGGCGGTGGATGAATATAAAACGTCCCCAAAATTCTTGCAGCCATGTGTGACCGTAAACTGGCTATTGTCAAGGATAGCGAGGAAGTCGGGCGTATCTTTCGTTTGGCAGGATGATGAAGCAAAGAAGATGTTGAACAACCTCGTTGTGCCTATAATCAACAACAAGGCAGACGACAAGACAATCATCGGTAATCTGACCGCAGACGTTAAGAGCCGTGACGGACTGGGAGCACTTTCCTTTTCCGTCAACAACTCATTGACGTCAGTCACACCAAGCACTGGTAGCGATGTACAGAAACTGACGATAACGAAGGATTGCGAACTGACCTTTGATGTGCAAGTGCAATACTACGTCAGACATCAGTTTGAAGACGCAGCGGAGATTCAGGTGCCTATGGGCGTGAAAATGACCGTGACAACGCCAAGCACTACTGGAGGTGAGGCATCCACGCAGGAATACGAGTTCGGAGATTTGAAGTACGAGGATGGACAGGTTAAGTACCCGGTCGTACTACGCAGATATGCTATCGATGGCTATCTTTATTTGCTTTCGGCAGGGACAAACACTATATCGCTAAAGAAGGACGATGTACTGACGTTTGAGACTATCATGCACGGAATAAACACAGTCAACATGCCTTCCGTTTATGGCGGCAAAATCACTGCGAGCGTCAAGAGTGGGGACAGCGTTCCGATTGGTGGAAGTTTCCCTATCGGCATAAACCTGCCTGAAATCGAGGTAACAAACTTCATTAAGTTTTTGGCTTTGATAACTGGCTCATTCCCTAGACAGCTGACAAATAGCACGCAAGTACAGTTCGTTATGTTTTCCAGCGTCTGGAGCAACAAGGCGAACGCCTACGACTGGAGCGGAAAACTCATTCCGTATGATCGCCAAGGCTCGCCACGAAAAAGCGAGTATACCGTTTCTGACTTCATGCAGCACAACCGCTACAAGTGGAAGGAAGACGAAGAGACAGCCGGGGACTATGATGCAGACCTCGCAATCAGCAACACAACTTTGGACTATGAGCAGGACACGTGGACGCTACCTTTTGCAGCCAGCGATGACAACCGCATACCGATAAGAACACTTGATTCTTTCGGCATGAAGAATGGTGGAGAGTATAAGGGATGCAAGGAGCGAATAATGACGCTAAGAGATGATAAGGAGCAAGCTGCACTTCGATTTGGTATTGACCTTCAGAACATATTCGATACGAAGTACAAGCAGCTTGCAGCAAGTATCGCCAGGGCGCACGTAATCACGGAACGGCTCAATCTGTCGGACTTGGATATACTAGATTTTGACGAAACGAAGCCAGTGTACCTTGCGCAGTACGGAGCGTATTTTGCAGTTCTTGAAATCAAGACAACAAGCAGCGGATATTGTGAGGTTATAATGATAGAGTTGAACAACTAAAAGAAAAAACTATGGTAAGTGAAGACAAACAGCAGATTCTTGACATCAAGGTCAAGTACGAGGATGCAATCTATGGCATCATCAGATACAAAGAGAAGATAGACCAGCTAAAGGCAAGCATCAAGGACTTGCAGCAGCAGGAAAAAGACAAGACCATCACGACCAACGAGATGAAGGTGCAGACGGAAGCCATCAACGCAACCATCAAAGAGTACCAGTACAACGTGCGAGCCTTGCAGAAGGAGATCCAGAACAACGTGCGCACAGAGAACGAGCAGGAGGGCAGCTTGAAGCAGCTGCGTGCCCAGCTATCCAATGCCACCAAGAAATACGATGAAATGGCGAAGGCAGAACGTGAGGGAGCGAAGGGGCAAGCCCTAGCCCAGCATATCAACGAGATAACTGACAAGTTGAAGTTGGCTGAGGAGGAGACGCAACGATATTATCGCAACGTTGGCAATTACTACAACTCGATGATGCAAGCAGCAGATGACCTGCAGGGGACGGAGTTCTTTGGTATGGATATTGTCAATGATACCGAGGTTAGCAACATCATCAAACTGGCGCAGAATATGGATGGACTGACAGACAAGCTGAAGGCGTTCGGTAAGACCGCAATCGGCTTGGTTATGAATCCATATTTTGCTGCACTCGCTGGCGTTGTTGGCGTTGGTATGACATTCAAGTGGTTCTATGACTACAACAAGGGATTGCTGGAAGCCACACGACTGACAAGGGAGTTCACTGGGTACACCGGGGAAGCATTGGAGACGATGAGGAACAGCATAGCAGCCACAGCGGACACGATGGGAAAGGATTTCAAGGACGTTCTTGGAACGGCTGACAACCTTATGGCTAATTTCCATCTATCGGGCGAGCAGGCGATGGACGTAATCAACAAGGGCTTTGCGAGCGGTGCAGACCTATCGGGCGATATGTTGCAGAAGATACAGCAGTATGCGCCTACCTTCCACGATGCAGGAATATCGGCAGACCAGATGGTTGCTATCATCCAGCAGACACGTAGCGGTATCTTCAGCGACAAGGGTCTCGACATCATCGATATGGCGAGCAAGAAAATTCGTGAGATGAGCAGCGGCACGGCTTCCAGCCTTGATGCTATCGGTATTTCAAGCAAGCAAGTGCAGGAAGACCTAGCCAAAGGAACGAAAAGTACCTTCGATGTTATCCAAGAGGTCAGCACGAAGATGAAGGACTTCGGAGCGGACAGCCAGCAGGTGGGCGATGTTCTGAAAAACGTCTTCGGTAAGCAGGGAGCGCAAGCAGGTATTCAGCTTATCGAGCAACTAGATACGATGAGCACCAGCCTTGACGAAGTGAAGAAGCAGACTGGAGCATGGGGAGATGTGCAGCTGGAGAACATCAAGTTGCAAAAGGAACTGAACACCTATATGAGTTCTATGTTCGATTTCAGTCAAAAGGGCTTTGCATCAATCATCACGGCAGGAAAGCAATTCGGCACAAAGATTCTCATACAGATAATGAAGGGTTTGTTCAATGCTATCAACTACTTCATTGACTGGTACAATGAGAGCCTTCTTTTGCGTGGAGTTATTCAGACATTGGGGGCGGCTTTCCGTGGCGTTTGGTCGGTAGTCAAGGGCGTTGCAAACCTTATCATCGATGCAATGAAACAAGTCGGCAGAAGCCTAAAGGGTGCGCTCGATATATTGGAGGGTATCGTAACGTTCGACCTTTCCAAGGCACAGCAGGGATTCAAGGAGATATTCGACCTCTCAAAGTTCATCAAGGAAGGATGGAAGGATATCAAGCAGACTGGCGCAGACTTCGGACACGCATTCGCTGACGGATACGAGAACGCAGTGAACGGAAGATTGCAGCACCTAAAGCTAGCAAATGTGGACGGTGGAGCGACCAGTAGCGAGCCAACGAACGGAAACAAGGGAACGACACCAGCAGCCAAGGGCAGCACCACCAAGACCAAGGCACAGATAGCCAAGGAGAAAGCGGAAGCCAAGGCAGAGGCAGAGCGCAGGAAGAAGCAGGAGAAAGAATTGCAGGCACAGATTGCACTTATCCAGTTTCAGTACAACGAGCAAGTAATGGACGCTAAGAAGCGATACCTTGCAGGCATGTACGACAGCGAGCGAGACTACAGCAACGACCTCGAACAGCTGGAGAAGAACATGGTGGCGAGGAGCATTGACGCATACGTGGCGGCAGGGCAAGTCGGAGCGGAAAAGGCGCAGGAAATGCAGGCTAAACTACTCGACATCATGATAAAGGCGAAAGCGGACTTGAAAAACCAAGCAAAAGAGATTGTGGACGAACTCAACAAGGAGTTCGAGGACGCAGAGAAGGCACGCAAGGATGCGGACATCATGAACGGTGGCACTGGAGAGGAAGACGATACAGCCAAGCTGGAGAGATACAAGGCTTTCCTTCAGAGCAAGCTGGACGCATACAAGGACTATTCAGCCGTTCAGGACCAGCTACAGAAGGATTTGAGCGATGCAGAAGTCAAGGAGCAAGAGGAAGCCAACAAGAAAAAGGCAGCTTTGACGGAAGAGCAACTGAAAATGATGAGCGACATGATACAGACCATGGGAGACGGTCTGTCCGAGTTCTTCGAGAGCGAGGATAAATCGCTGCACTCATTCCTCAAATCGATGCTGACATCAATACTTGACGCTATCGAAATAGCAGTTAACGCTTACTATGCACAGATCCTAGCGAAGGAGATTGCAAGCAAGTCGTGGGGAGGTGTTGCGAGTGCAGCAGCATTAATGGTACTTATCAAGGCAGCCTTTGCAGGAGCGAAAGCACTCGTCAAGGGCTTCTCCACTGGCGGCTACGTCCAAGGCTCGGGCACTGGAACCAGCGACAGCATCCCGGCAAGGCTTTCCAATGGCGAGAGCGTAATGACCGCCAAGGCGACTTCAATGTTCAGTCCGATATTATCCGCATTCAACCAGTTAGGAGGTGGTGTTCCTATCGTAGTAAACAACGGAGGCAGCAACATCGGCATGGATATGCTGGCGGCAGCTGTAGCTAGAGGGTATCAGATGGCTCCACAGCCAGTAGTGAGCGTTGAGGAAATAAACCGAACCCAGCGGAGAGTGCAGACGATAGAAAATATCGGCAGGCTCTAAGGGTTGCAGTTATTTCATCAAGATTTGCGTTCTGAGCGGTTTTCGGTCGAAGGTGGTAAAGTTACACACCCAAGGCAATAAAAGCCGCTTAGAGCGCAAAATTTGGGCTTGTTTAGAAAAATTAACTGCTTACGAGATAAACATATTGAAAAATATCGTATCTTTGCAGCGTTTTAAAACTTAAAATCACGATTCAATGGCAAAACTCAGAATATACAACGACATCGACAGCCAAGACAACAAGTTCTGGTATCAATGGTGGGGAGGTGATTGCGTGTGTTTTCAAGACATAGATGCTTTTGCAGCAAGCATACCGAAAGACGATGATACAATCGATATGCGCATCTTCTGCAATGGCGGCTCTGTTGTCGAAGGTTGGGCGATATACGACCGACTGCGGCAGAGCGGCAAGAAGATTTCCTGTACCGTAGAGGGCAAGGCAGCATCCATGGCAACAATCATCATGCTCGCAGCACCAAAGGAGAGCCGCAAGGCATACGAGAACGCTGCCTTCCTGCTGCACAATCCGTGGGTTCCTGGCTGGGGGTTGGGCGACCAGCTGAACGCAAAGGACTTGAAGAACCTGGGCGAGGAAATGCAGATGTGGCAGGATAAGATGGTGGACGCATACGTAGAGCGGTGCGAGTGCGACCGGGAAGAGATACAAGCCCTTATGGATAAGGACATCTTCATCAACACCAGCGAGGCTTTGCGCCTAGGTCTTATCAGCAGCACCATTGTACCACTCAGCGCAAGCGCATCAAAACGCAACATAGAAAATTTTATTAATTCAAAACAACAAAATCCAAAAGCAATGGAGAAAAAGACAGAAGTAAAGGCTTCTCTCCTCGACAAGATTCTCGCCAAGTTGGGCGTGAAGACACTGGAGGAAGCAGAGCAGGTGGTGGAAGAGCCACAAGCCAAGGCAGAGCCAAAGGCGATGGAACTCAACACATCGGACGGTCAAGTTCTGACCGTTGAGCGTGAAGAGGGAGATCCACAAGTTGGCGACAAGGCAAGTCCGGACGGAACTTTTGAAATGCCGGACGGTAAGACAATTGTTGTCGAGGACGGTGTAATTACCGACATTCAGACCGCAGACAACACCGACAACGACACCGACAATGAGGGCGGTGAAGGCGGTGATGGCGGCAGCGCATCAAGCACCGACAACGAAACCGTAGCCAAGTTGAAACAGCAGGTAGCAGCACTCAAACAGCAGTTGAACGACACGAAGGCACAGCTGGCAGGCGCACAGAAACTCGCAAAGAGCAAGGAAGACATGCGCATTCTGAATGCCGTGAAGATGGCAGGCGGTGCGGAGAAGGTGTTGGCAGGCTACAGCAGCCACTACCAGCCAGCGCAGCGACAGCCAAGCGGCAAGGGCGCAGGCGACAACGTGAACGCTGTCGAGGAAGGCAAGAACGCCATCAAGGAGAGACTTGCCAAGCTCCACAGAAAGGGCAAGAAATAATCAAGTATTAACCCATTAAATCAAAAGAAAATAATGGCAGGATTTACAAAACAGCAACTCGAGAACCTTAAACTCGAGCCAGAAAACCTCGCAAGCATCAAGGATGCCGTGCAGGAAACCTTCTACAACGATGAAGATTTCTCTTCATTCGTGAACATTCAGAAGGTCAAAGAGAAAGACCCTATCGCTCTTCTCGGAGAGATGGAAATGGTCGGTAAGAAGGGTGGCGGTTGCGACCCTACCTACGAAGAGAAGGGAATCGCCAACTCTCAGAAGCGTTGGGAACTCGGACAGTGGGAAATCCCTCTCAAGATTTGCTACGAGGCATTGAAGGGAACCATCGCAGAGTATTCATTGAAGACTGGTACAGCCATTGGCGACCTCACCAGCACCGACTTCATGACAATCTATGCAGATGCACTCCAGCGAGCCATGCAGCAGATGATTTGGCGTTTCGGCTGGCTTGGCGACAAGGAAGCAGCACTGGCAAGTGAAGAAGGTGGCGGTGGCGGCAAGCTGACAGCAGGCTTAGATGTCAGTAATTTCAACGTCTGCGATGGTCTGTTCAAGCGCATCTTTACAGCCACAGCGACCAAACATACCGCCATCGCAGCCAACAGCGAGACCACGGCAGCATTGCAGATTTCTGCATTGCGCAAGAGTGGTGCGGCTACTACACTTGTAGACACCATTTTGATGGATGCAGACACACGTATCGTTGACGACAGCGATGCCGTATTGCTCATGACACGCTCGCTTGCTGACGCATTGACCTACGACCTCAAGAAGACCTACCACGACATTATGCCATGGGAGAAGTTGTTCGATGGCTTCGAAGTAGCGACCTACAACGGAGTGAAGATTGCACGTGTCGGCATCTGGGACAGAATGATTAAAGCATACGAGAAGGGCGCAACGACTGTCAACCTTCCACACCGTGCGGTATTCTGCAATCCGAAGCACCTTATGATTGGTACAGATGCAGACAACCTCATCAGCGACCTCGACATCTGGTTCGACCAGAAGGAGCGCAGAAACTATCTCTACGCTACCGGAAAGATTGGCACGGCTCTCCTCGAAGAGGACATGATCCATGCAGCTTACTAATCGCTCCAAATTTTCAGTTTAGTATTAAGTTATTTTGACAATCCTCAACACCCACAAAACGGTGTTGGGGATATAACAATTAAAAACGAATTAATATGGTAACAACTTGCGAGAGCCTTATCGCTCAGGACATCATCATCCCTTGCGAAGACCAAGTAACAAAGGGACTGGAGGGCGATGGACTTATCATCAACCGAGACGACATCGACTTCACCAAGTCCGTTGTAGCGGGCAATATAATTAAAACATTAGTTTTGAAGACTGGCAAGAAAGCATACGCTATCCGGCAGGAAGGCAGCAAGCCATTCACTGGAACCAAGACCGAGCTGACCGTTGGCACGTACCGCAACAGCTGGAAGAACACCGTAGCAGTCGTGGTATTGGCTAACACACCTGACGTTTGCGCCAATATCATTGACGGACTGGCGAATGGAAAGTTCGTTATCATCCTTCGCAACCTCTCTAAGGGAGCGGAAGGAAAGGCAGAGTATCAGGTATTCGGATATGCGCAGGCACTGAAGGCAAGCGCAGGCGAGAACGACAAGTACTCAGACGATACCGAGGGCGGCTGGCTTATCACGCTGGAAGAGGAGAGCGTACCAAAGGCAGCTTACTTCTTCTTTGACACCGACAGCGAGACAACAGCAGCCAAGTATCAGAGCCTTCTGACGGAAGCAGCAGCGTAGCCTATGACATACAAGGAAGCAACAGCCAAGGTCGGGGAGTTGAAGGCACGTTTCGACAGTCCCTTTGATGCAACTGACAAGGCAGTTATAGAAACTCTATATTTCGAGGTAACACGCAAGCGTTTTGTTCCGACAACCTGCCAGCAGTGTTACCACGATGCTTTAATCGAAATTTATCTAAAACTCAAAAAAGAAAAGGCAATGCCAAAAACATGTAATTACGCTTTAAAGGCAGGTTTTATCATTTCCTGCCCGGATTTCTACCATGGTAAGATTTTCACGAATGAGAACCTGACCGACAAGGTAGCGCACGAATATCTGACGAAGTACCCACACATGGAAAGCTACTTTCAGAAGATACCCAGCGATGAACTCATCGAGAACAAGCAGCCGCCAGCAGGCAGCGACAGCGGTGCAGATGATACAGCAGGGAAAGATCCTGCCGAAAAAGCAGCAGGCAGCGACAAGAAGAAAGACCTCGACCAAGCCGAGAAAGCAGGCAAGGAAGAGTAACAAAACAACAAGTAAAACGACACAAGCAGTATGAACGTTAAAACAGTTAAAAAGCCAAAGCGAAGGGTTGATATTGGCTACGTCAGCCGATTCAAGATGCAGGCATACGGATATGATAATCTTTATCCGCAGAACCTCGCACGCATCACGGAAGCCAGCGGTACGGCAATGCTGTGCCTTAACCGATATGCCCGATTTATTGAGGGCTACGGCTTCGATAGCGACATTCTAGCATCGTTGGCGATGAACCCGCAGGGGGACACGGCAGACGATTTGCTCCGGAACGTAGCGCAAGACCTCGCACGCTTTGGAGGCTTCGCCCTTCATGTTAACTACAACGTTCTAGGGCAGGTGTCGAGCGTGAGCCACGTACCCTTTGAAAATTGCCGCCTTGAAGAGACGGACGACAAGGGGAGCGTGGCGCACGTCTTGCTGCATCCAGACTGGGAGCAGAAGAAAACGAGGAACGGAAAGCGGTTGATGGTGAACGACAAGACTATTGAACGCATCAACATTTTCAATCCCGACCCCGATATCGTTCTTGAACAGATTGAGAACGCTGGCGGCATCGACAGCTACAAGGGGCAGATTCTGTGGCAGAGCCTAGACGGACAGTTTATTTATCCTACAGCCAGCTACGATTCAGCCATCACGGAGATTTCGACCGATGAGGGACTGGGAAACGTGAAGATGCGAAACGTCCGCAACAACTTCCTCGTATCGTGTATGCTTGTAACAAAAAAGGGCGTTCCAAAGTTCGATGAGAATGGCGAAGAGGTGGAGAGCGGACAGATGATTTCCGATGAAGACCTTTTGCAGTTCCAAGGGGACGAGAACACAGCGAAGATTCTTGCTGTAGAGGTGGAGAACGAGGAAGACGAACCGAAGGTTGTTGCCTTCCCGACGAAAAACTTCGACAAGGAGTTTTCCGTGACCGACAGCAGCGTTATTGAACGCATCTACGCACAGTTCCATCAAGAACTCTTCTACTCCATCCGTATTGGCAAGCTGGGATTCAGCGGACAAGTGATGCAGGACGCTTACGAATACTATGCCGGAGAGGTGACGACCGAGCAGCGATTCATTGAGCGAGCCTTCAAGAAGATTTTCGAGAATTGGCACGACCCAGCCATTCAGAACCTAGACCCCAAGCTACAGCCGTTGAAGTATATCAGCAGCGAGGTGGCAGGGAACAACACGATAGATTGATTGAGCCTATGGGAGAACAAAGAAAACAACTTATCACGGTTGATCAGTTCCGAGAACTGGCACGACCGACCAGCACACACCTAGATGAGAATGAAGTGAACGCATACATTCGGGAATGCGAAGATGCGAACATCATACCAGCCATCGGGTGGGAGCGGTTCAAGGCAGCGACCGAGCAGGGAGAGTGGGGTGATTCGGTATTGCCCGATTTCCAGCCTGCAACTTTCCTGGACGGTGGCGAATACACCACAAAGAAGGAGGGCGATTGCAGCCAAGAAGAAACCAAGGTGCAGAAGTACACCAGCGGAATACGCAAAGCACTCGCTTATTTCACGTATGCGAGGCTTTTTCGTGCCGATGGCACAATTATAAGCCGAGCAGGTGGAATGCGCCACAGAGACGATTATTCAGACCATGTTCAAGATTTGTCGAACAACAAGCAATACAACGACATCATGGACATGGCAGAAAGATATTTATCAGATGCACTCGAATATCTCAAGGCATTCACCTCGAAAGGAGAAGTGAAGGCACAGCGAGGAACAAGGGCGCACATTCACGCAATAGGCAACTAAAAGCACATAAGACATGAACGAGGATATTCAAAAAATGCTCCGTATGGCAGAGCTGATACGAGATGCAACGCAGGTTGGAGAAAACACAGCGGTGCGTGTCGGCACTGAGATATACGACATCGTTGTCGAGTTAAGCAGGATGCTTGCCATGATGGACGATAAACTGGAGAACGATGCGGTCGTTAGGATTATCAAGAGTGAACTCGCCAAGATAACAATAACGGAAGCGCAAATTGCGGATGGGGCGATAACGGCAGCGAAGCTTGCCGATGGCTCTGTAAAGAACAGACACCTAGCATCCAATTGTGTGACCTCAGATAAACTACAACCGGGAGCGGTCAAACACGACCATCTGACCGAGGACTGTATATCAACTGGAAACATCAGAGACGGCAGCGTGACAGCAAAAAAACTCGGCACGGACATCTACAAGGATATTTCAAACAGAGTGACCGACATCGTGACGAAGAACTTCCCTCCAGCAATCACGGAGGAACAGATAACAGATATTACTAGTAAATAACAATTTAAAACAATAGATTATGCAATTTTTAGACGCAATTGGACTTGCTTCCTTTTGGGAGAAGATTAAGAAATGGGTTAATGGTAATTATTTATCATTAACTGGTGGTACAATTAGAGGAAGTGTGTCTTTTCTTAATGAGGCAGATGGTGGTAAGTCTATAAGAATAGACCCATCCAATATTACTAATAGTAACTATGGGGTTAATTATCTTTTTGCAAGTGGAAAAATGATTCCTATTGGTGAAGCTAATGGTGTTGCAGGACTTGATTCAAATGGCAATGTTCCATTAGCCCAATTAGGTAATCTTGATACTACAGTTGCAGAAGTGGTAACTGCTCTTCCTACAACTAATATTAAGAAGCATATTTATCTTATTAAAGATCCTGAGGGTGTTGCACAGAATCTATATGAGGAATATATTTATACTGGTGATACCAGTGCAACTTATGATGCTTCAAAATGGGAGAAGCTAGGAGACTTCCGTGCTACAGTAGACCTTGCAGATTATGCTAAGAAGAGTGAGGCAATGCATAGTATGGACGTTTATCATACCGCAACTGATATTCAGATATCACTTAAAGGTGTAAATGACTTTCCATTGGGTTTTATTGCCATAAATGCAGTTACAAGTCAGTCAGCTGGTGTTATGATACCATCAGATAAAACTAAGCTTGATGGAATAGCAAACAATGCCAATAATTACTCTTTGCCAACCGCAAGTTCAACCACAAAGGGTGGTATTACCCTTGGTTATTCGCAGAGTGGCAAGAACTACCCAGTTGCGCTTGACGGCAACGGCAAGGCATACGTTAACGTTCCATGGACTGACACGAACACCACCTACGACTTGTCGCCTTATGCCAAGACGGCAGACGTAAATGCAGCCCTTGCGAAGAAAGTAGACGTGGTAAGCGGGAAGGGGCTTTCGACCGAAGACTTCACGGCAGCACTCAAAACCAAGTTGAACGGCATCGCCACTGGTGCAACTGCGGACAGCGCAATCCCAATATCGGTAATTGATGCATTAAATTAGAAAGGAGGTTTGTATGAATTTCTTAGATGAAAGTGGACTAAAGAAGCTTTGGGCGAAAATAAAAGCAAGTCTTGGCACAGCTGTTGTTAATACTTCTGATTATAAAACTGAAGTAGACAACGAAGGACGTATAAGTATTCCATTTGTCGCAAATCATCAGATTGTTAAAATGGATTATACAAATAATATCAACGTATACAATTGGTTTCAAAAGGCATCGAAAGGAGGCATCCTGGAGGTAGTCTTCGCAGGAGCACAAGGAGGTAACACTTTTTGCTATAACAATGGTAATAGCTACATGTATAAAATGTCAATATTATCATCAGCTGGTCCAATTCTTAATAATGCTGAATTTTTGGCAACGTCATATAATACCTATGCACGCTTAATCAAGATGGATGATGATAAACTTACTGTTGCAGAGTTTGTTCAAAACAAATAAAATTGTATAAATAAAATAAATTATTATGAGAAATAAAACAGGTAGAGCAAAACCAGTAACTCCTAAAGCAGGAGTTACTAAGACCTCAAGAAGATATGCTTGTGGTGGTAAACTTGAACTCTAAGTAGCTGACTTTGGAAATTTAAAAATAAGACGATATGAAGAAGAATAAGAAACAATTACATGAAGCACTGGCAGTGCTTCTTACCAAACTATCATCGGCAAGGGACAATCCCCTGCTGATGGATAACTACGCAGTGAAAGCCTTGCGCACGGTTCTTTTGGATTTCAAGGAATCGGGCGAACTTCACGAAGCATACAAGGAGCAGATACAATCCACGCTGGAGAGTGACAACCCCTGGGTAGCTATGATGATGAAGTCAATTGGCGCAGATCCTTCTATTAGGAAGAGCATGACCGATGAAGCCATTGATGGAATGATTGATTCTATGTTAGGAGACGATTAAAACATTTTATTATGAATGACAAGGAGAAAGAACTATGGCGAGTTATAGACAACGTAATCAAGTGTTGCGCTATTGAACTGCCGGACGGAGAATTAAGTATTACAAGAGAAGACGTTCTCGGCAAGTCGAGAGCAGAAAACCTCGTAATGACACGATGTATGGTCGTTGAGCAGATGATACACGCAGGATTCAGCATAACGACCATTGCGACCGTATTAAACCGCACCGTTCCAGCAGTGAGGCATCTTTGCAAGATGGCTTACAGCTATATCAGCACGTCTCGAGTTTATCGACTTGCCACGGCACAAGCGACCTTGCTAAACAAGGACGTTGAGCCGATTTGCATTTAAGAAACAAAAAGAAAATAACCAAAAGCGTTCTTTGAAAACAATTCGATAAATACCCCTGCACTAACTTTTTGGAGCGAGCCAAAAATCAGAGTAACTTTGCAGCGGATTCCAATATTTGGCTTCCGTAACGTAATTAACTCAAAATTTTATGGCAGACACTATCGAGAAAGTTTATTGCACTGGGGACGGTGGCAATGACAACCTAGCAGCAGCTTTGCTCGCTAGAGGTAGAGACAATGATCCAGCGACTATGCTGGCAGCAATGAACGGTGGTATGGGTGGAGGTTGGAACAACCCATTCGCCTACATGATGATGCTGGGAATGTTCAGATTCATGTACGGTGATGGCTGGAACGGACAGAACGGCAACGTTCAGCGTTCCGAAATCCAGTCTCAGATTGACAGCCTTCGCACTCAGATGAGCGACAACCACAACAGCGACTTGTTGATGGGAGCAATCCAGGGCAACAACCAGGACTTGAAGACGCTGGCGGCTAACTTGAACTGCGACTTCAACGCATTGCAGTCTTCTGTTTGCGGCATTCAGGCAGGCATCCAGCAGATAAGCGGACAAGTTGGTTATTCGGCAGAGCGAGTAATCAATGCCATCTCGCAGGGTAACTTGCAGATGACCATTGCACTGAAGGACTGCTGCTGCCAGACACAGCAGAACATCATCAAGATGGGATACGAGAACCAGCTGGGGCAGAAAAACATCGAGAACTCAATGCAGCGAGGCTTCGATTTCAACAACCGCAGCATAGAGCGAGGCTTCTCTGCGCTAGGCTATCAGATGCAGCAGGACAAGTGCGACATCATCCGCTCGAACCAAGACAACACCCAGCGAGTTATCGATGTGCTGAACAATCACTGGCAGCAGGATTTGCAGCAGCGGTACAACGATGCACGCCTGGAGTTGAGCCAGCAGCGACAGAACGCTGAACTTATTGCAGCGTTGAAGACCACCACAACCACCACTGGAGCGTAGTAGGTCTTAACAAAATCTATCAAGGGGCAACTCGCTGTGTTATCAGTGAGACCCCTTTTTGTCTATTTATCGAATTATCTAAAAAGAGCGTATCATGGAATTTAAGAATATACAGAGAAATCACCCGGTCTATCTGCTAGACAAGCAGACGGTGGAAGTTAAGGAAGGCAAGGTCGTAGACAACCAGCCGCACATCAACACTGGCATCGCAACCATTTCCAGCAGCGGACAGCCCATGCGAGACGTAACAATCGAGGTAGAGGGAAAGCAGACCATCTACACCATACCCGAACACCTCGGAGTTACCTTTGCGGGCGAAACCGTACTGGCAACCGATAAGGCAGACCTTTTGCCCGAAGTCGGGAAATTGGTAAATGAAGCCGATGAGATAATCAAGGCATACGAGCCAAGCAAGGAGCGAAAAGCCAAGGGCGAAGAACTTCTTGCAGCTTTGAACCCGGCAATCAAGGAGAAGCAGGAAACCGAAAAGCGTTTCAAGGCACTTGAGGGCGATATAAGCGGCATTCGTGGCATGGTTAAACAGTTACTCGACAAACTAGGATAGGAGGGCGCACAATGAAGAAAATAATCGTTATGCGCCATTCTTGCGACAGCGAGGAAGAGCGACACCAGCACCAAGAGAGCGACATCATCCACGGCTTGCCATACGAGAAGGCAGCAAAGGCACTCATGGGAGCCAGTGGGTACGTGGCATACGTTGCCAAGCACGGCTACCATTTCACGAAGCAGCTAGCAATCAAGGCAAGCGAGCAGATGAAGAACGTAGACGGAACGAGCCACCGATGGACGGTGGACGAAATCCGGCTGGCAACAAACAACGAGATAATCTCCAAGGGCGCAACCATCGGGGATATTCTCTATTTGGCTAATATGGCTTATGCGGACTTCTACCCGAAGGTAATCAAGACCGAGAGCGACTGCGTACAGTATGCTATTGCCGTAGCCAGTGATCCGGACGGATACGAGGGTATGGCATTCTGCAGGTGGACGGCAGACATCATCGGAAAGGGCGTTACCATTGACTGGGAAAAATTGGAATAACCAAAAAAAATAAATTGATATGAGCGAAGTATTTCACGATTTTCAGGTGCACCACCTCTATTTGTGCGCCCTAGTAATTTTTATCTGTTTTGCTACCATACTGGTTGCCATGACGATTGATTTAATCGCTGGAATCCAGAAGGCGAAGGAACTGCATGTTGCAAGAACGTCAACTGGACTAAAGAAGACGTGCGACAAGGCGAAGAAGTATTTCCCCACATTCGGTATAGCTTCGCTTATGGACGTGGCTACGTGTATTATCTCTCCCTTCCCTCTGTTCGCCATCGCATGGACGGTGTATCTGCTTCTGTGCGAGTTCAAAAGTATTAGAGAAAAAGCATACGAGAAGGCAGAGATACGCAAGCAAGACAGAACGATGCAGGTGATCCTCGAGAATAAGGACGAAATTGCGAAGGCGGTTGTCGAGATTATGAAGGAAGAACGAAAGAAAGGAGGAGATAATGAGGATAACTAGAGCGCAACTGGTAAAGGTAATGCCGAATGCAGGCAGCAGGGCAGACACCTACCTTCCAATCATCAACGGATGGGCAGAGCATTTCCACATCAATACTCCTTTGCGTATGGCGCACTATCTCGCACAGATTGCCCACGAAAGCGGAGAGTTGAGATACACAAAGGAACTGGCAAGCGGCAGAGCCTACGAGGGCAGGAAAGACCTCGGCAACACCCAGCAGGGCGATGGCGTGAAGTACAAGGGCAGGGGATTGATACAGATTACCGGGCGAGCCAACTACCGGAAATATGCCAATTATTGCGGCTTCGATGTTGTGGAAAGTCCCGAACTTCTGGAGCGTTCTCTGGGAGCAACGAAATCCTCGATGTGGGTATTCGACACCTTCGGCTGCAATGAGTTGGCAGACCAAGACAACTTGAAGGCTATCCGCAGAAAGATAAATGGCGGCTATAATGGACTGGCATCCTGCGAGAAGTATTTGAAGCGAGCCAAGGAAGCCTTGGAAATTAAGGTGCTTGCGCAATAAACACATCAGTCTAAAGTTTATAAAGTATGGAAAATTCAAGAAAAGGGCGAAATTTGCGTTCTGTGGCGTTATTTCTCGCCATGCTTATAATTACCCCACTTTTGATTTTTGGCTGTTCCTGCGCTAAATCAGCGCAAAATAACACGGTTTATCACGACAGCGCACACACCAGTGTAAGACGTGACAGCGTGAACCAGCGACAGATCCACTTGCAGGACACCCGGCAGCACGACAGCATATTCAAGCAGGACAGCGTGCTTGTGTACATCAAGGGCGACACTGTATTCAAAGAGCGGTGGCACAATCTTACGACAACCAGATGGAAGACGACAACCAAGACGGACACCATCGTTGGCGACATTTACACATTCGTGACCGACACTGTAAAGGTAAAGTATTACGTGAACAGATACAAGACCAAGGAGGTAGAGAAACCAGTGAGCACATGGCACAAGATAAGATTACTCGCTGGCGATTGCGTATTGCTATTCCTGGCACTCATTGCCGTTAACTGGATAAAGGAGCGCATCAAGAAGAGAGTTCATTAGGTTCAATCATAATATCAATTTCAAGAAGGGCAGGAAGCGCAGGAGAGCGTTTTTCTGCCCATTTTTTGTTTGAAGAACACTTTTCATTGAGAGAAAAGGGGTAGGGGATATGAGAGTTAGATATATTCATTCTAGCTAATGCGTGCAGGTTATTATTGTATAGAGCGTGGAAAGCGTACCGAAAACGACAGAAAGCGTACTGAAAACGACCGGAAACGACCGAAAACAGCCGTGCTTACGACATAAACAGCCAATAAAAGTTAAAATATTAATATCTTTCGGGAAAAGTTTTGGTGGAACCGAAAAATATTAATATCTTTGCATCGTGTTTAGGAGATAAGCACATTAAACATTCAGTAACTAAGCCCTAGGCAACACGGTCAAGCCAACGAAAATGAAAAAGTCAAGTTCAAACGTTTTAGAGTTCACTACAAAGTTCATCAACTCTAACTTCCGTATTAAGGTCTTCGGACGCACAGAGGATGGCAAGAAGATAAACACACTCGTAGGAGTAAGCGGAATCTTGAAGCTCATCGGTGCAGAACTCTTCAACAAGTTCATCAAGCGAGCATTGAAGGCTGGTATGGACGCTTGCCGCTGCGCACTCAGAAGAGGATTGGTTGTAACATTGTATGCTAAGTAATCAAGGGAGGACAGAGAAATGAGCGACTGGAAAGTATGGAGAGTTATCGAGTGCTACGGAAGTTATACCGTAGCACTCGTAAAACCCGAAATCAACGGAAGAGACAAGGTTGTTGAGCACTCAAACAAGTGGTTCGGATTTTCAGAAATAAAAGAAGCCGATAAGCTTGCAGCCCAACTTAACGAGCGAGACGGATTAAAAGAACTTTATGATTAAAGATAGGAGACAAGACAATGGCAAGAGCAAAATATTACATCAAGAGCCAGATAGAAGGCGAGGAAATCGAGGAGTTGGCAAACTTTACACGCAAGGACAAGGCAGAGCAATTCTTGAACGGCTTGTTTAGGGAATATAAAAAACCGATAATTTTTATCCTCACTGGGTACGCCAAGGTTATTTCAAGACTGAATTTGCATGCTTAGGATTGAATCGTACAACAGAGTATTGGATAGAAAAGTATTAACCAGCAGGGCGCAAGCCCTGCACAATATATCAAGATATGAAACAGTACATTTTGAACGGCAAAAATAGCCTTGGGCAAGTTGATAGTCACATCGAAGACTACAGAACCAAGGAGATAATGGAGGAAAGGTTTTCTCGAATTAAGAAAACCTTCAGGAACAACCCATTTGCAGAAATGATGGAAGAAGGAGACCGACACTTCAAGGTTAAAATGGGTGGAGTGACATACAAGTATTACATCACGGAACGAGAAATTTAAATTTGGCAAGATATGAAGGAATACGACAAGATACCAGCACAAGCAGTGGTTGAGGTAACGACCAGCTGGGGAAGAACCTGCCTGCGAGAGATAGGGCGAGACCTAAAGGAAGGCACGGTGCTCGATGGCTATTATTATCCGGTAAGCAAGGCTTTCGACTTTAATTGGAAGGGAGAGGGAGCAATGCTGTGGATCGGGGACAACGGAAGGCTTGTCAGTCTTGGAGAAGGGCAAAAGCATAAATACATGATGCTTGGTCGTCTATTATCCGATTGCAAGTACTTCCTTCGCAACCCATACGAGCGACACCTCTATTTCCCGAGCATCGCCCGGCATTGCAAGGAAATGCGCCAGTACTGGCTGGAACTGAATATCAAGCCGGAGTGGTTATCTTATAAGCAGATTGGCAGGCTTGAGCACAAGATGAACAGAATGAAAACGAAGTTAGATAGGCAATTTAAAAAAGACAGAAGACAATGACAAAACAAGAGTACAGAGAAGCCTTGCACGAAATCAACGTGAAGGCTGAGAACGAAAGAAGAGTACTGGCAAGAGCATTTGCTACCGAGCACAGCCCAGTTAATGTTGGCGATTATATCAGCGACCACTGCGACACGATAAGGGTTGAAAGCTGGGATGTTGTGAATGGAACCTACGAATACCCCTTGCCTTGCCTCGTATATCGAGGTATGACCTGCAAGAAGGATGGCACGCCACGAAAGAACCCGAAGAGGTGTAGCATCTATCAGAGCAACCTTTTGCGAGTAAATGGAGAACCAGTAAAGAATCACGGATATGGAGAATAATAGAAGAAACATCAAGAGAACGAAGAAGGGTGCAGGCGCAACGGTCAAGCTAGTTGGCATACAGATAGACAACGACCTGCTGCCTTTCCTCAACGCATTGCCCAACAAGTCACGATTTATCAATGATTTGTTGAGGAAGAAATTTTTTGGCAAATAATTTGGTGTTTTCAAAGGAAAAGCGTACCTTTGCATCACTGAATGTTTAAAGTGGTCTCCACTTATTACCCCAGCGACTCGACTTTTTCACCGCTGGGGTATTTTTGTGCTCTTTTCCCGATTTACCCCGAAATTTGCGTTCTGTGGCGTTTACGTGGTAAGCACGTAAAACTATTCCCAAAAACAATTTGAGCCGTTTCTGCGGCAAATTCGCAAGAAATAAGGCTATTTTTTGTTGTATAGCACGTAATCAATAACCCTGCGGTTTGCTTCATCTACTCTCGATAGGTCTGCATTGATGTAGGTATCAGTTACCCGGACACCGAACGAGTGACCCAGCGCAAGCGACACCACGTCCTTTTGTATACCAATGTTGAAGGCTATAGATGCCCACGTATGGCGAGCGTAGTACGTAGTAAGCCCTGGGCGTACCTTTGCTAGTTTCTTATTAATCATGACCGTTGCGACATCAACGTTCCTGAAATGCTCCGAGAAACGAAGCAGCTTATTTTCCCCTTTGTATTTTTCGATGATTCGGAGAGCTTCGGGATGAAGGAGTATGGAGTAATGCCTGCCAGTCTTCGCCCGGTCGTATTCCAGTCTACCACGGACGATATTCTCCTTTGTCAAGGCAAACAAGTCACTCACGTTGATACCAATCAGCAGGAACATCAGCAGGAACATGTCGACCAGTTCATCACCACCAGCTTCGAAGATAGAGCGGATTTCCTCAACAGACAAATCTCGCTTTTTCGTTGTCTCAAGCCGGAGACTGTACCTGCGGAAAGGGTAGTTTTTCGTCTGCTCATTATCTATCGCAAGGTTGAAGACAGCAGCGACACAGAGCATCCTGCTGGCTCTGGTATTCCTAGACAAGCCTTCCTTTGCCATGAACGCATCGAAATCTTCAAGCCAAGAGCGGTTAATCTCATCGTATGTAAGCAGAGCCGCTTTTTCCTTCCCAAGGAAAGCTTCAATCTTTGCCCAAGTATATTTATATCTGTTTATCGTGTTCTTTTTCAGATTCCTGCCCTCGTAGGCAATAAAGCCATCACGAAGCAGGGCGACTTTCTCCCTTGCAGGCTCGGCTTCAAGCATGATTAAGTCCCGGAGTTCCCTAGCCGTAATGTCGCCACGGTATGTTTCCCTGCATTGCGCCTTCATCATCATTCTATTATAGAAATTAAGACGGTCAAGCAGGAAGTCGTTGATAGCATCACGATCCGGACGCTTTCGCACCTTGCAAGCCCTTTTATCCCATTCATCCTTCTTGCAGTATTGATTTAGGGATATGAAGGCGGTCCCACCATGGTGGTTGACAGCAAGCCGGATGGAGAACTTACCATCCTGCCTTTTAACCCTTGTATCTAAATATAGTCTAAGTGTTGCCATAATTCAGTGCAGTTTTTGTTCAGTTTATTTTCAGCGTTAAGAGCCGCAATTGTGCAACATGGTGCATGATTGCGGCATTTTCAAGTTATCAGAGCATCAGAGACCCCCTTTAAACACTGAGAAACACAGTAAAGTTGTACTTAAAATCATAGTCTTTTCCTTTCTTTTTTATGTTATTATCAATGTTATTTATAGCTTAGACGATAAAAGTAGAGAAAAGGTTGCAGAAAATCCAAAAATAATTGCTATTTTTGCATCGTAAATATAAATATTAATAGGTTATATGAACAAGAGATTGATGTTTTCGGCAGCAGTCGTGATGACGCTGCTTTCGGCAAACGCTCAGAAAAGGGCGTTTACCATCGAGGATTTGTACAGGGTGAAGGGCGTATCTTCGGTGAGCCTTTCGCCTGATGGTAAGACGGTTTGCTATACCGCCAGTTCTTCTGACCTGAAGAACCAGAAGTCTGGCTCCGATATCTACATCATGAATGCGGATGGCTCTCACGCCAAGGCTCTTACCGAGGATGGAAAGAGCAGTTCTGCCGTATGGAGCAAGGATGGGAAGAGTATCTTCTTTACTAATTATGAGAAAGGGACGGCTCAGATCTTTCGCATGGATCTGACTACCTGTGAGACGGAACAGGTAACTGATTATGAGTTGGGTATCGGTAGTCCTGTCATCTCTCCGAATGAGCGATACATTGCCTTTATCGCAGAAGTATATCCCGACCTGGGAGCTGATGCCAAGGCTAACAAGGCCCGGATGGAGAAAAAGGAGCAGGGACCTGTACAGGCGCATATCGCCGACAAGTTGCTCTACCGTCATTGGACGAGCTATAATGATGGCAGATGCAATCACCTTATCCTTTTCGATACACAGACGAAGACTTACAAGGATCTGACTCCGGGCAATTATTCGCTGATATTCGTGGTTGGGGGTGGAATCACCTATCAATTCTCTCCTGACAGCAAGGAGATCTGTTTTGTATCCAATCATGATGAGCATCAGGAGGCTAGCACCAATGCCGACCTGTGGACAGTATCTGTGAATGGGGGAGAACCGGTCTGCATCACGAAGGAGAACAAGGCTTGGGATGGTACTCCTGCTTATTCGCCTGACGGCAAGTATATCGCTTACCGCTTGCAGCAAGTACCTGGTTATGAGTCTGATCGCTTCCGTCTTGCTATCTACGACCGGGCTGCAAAGAAGTCTACCGTCCTGACAGAGAAGTTTGACAACTGGGTAGATGATTACAAATGGGCTCCCGACAGCAAGAGTATCTTCTTCCTCGGTCAGGTACAGGGCGCTCAGCCGCTCTACAAGCTCGATATAGCCAGAAAAACCATCTCGCCGGTATTGACGGGCAAGGCCATCTCGGAGTTTGATTTCGACAATAAGGGTATGGTATATTATACCTATAGCACGACAGGCAAGCCATCGGCTCTCTATCGCCAGCAGATGAAGAAGTGGAATGGAACTCCTGTAGCAAGCGGCAAGGAACAGCAGATTACCTTCCTCAACCAGCAGTTGGAGGATGAGGTGGATATCCGTCCATCTGAGAGTATCTGGGTAGATGGCGCTGGTGGCGACAAGGTACAGGTATTCATCGTGAAGCCACACAACTTTGATGCCAGCAAGAAATATCCGCTTATCATCAATGTGCATGGCGGACCACAGATGCAATGGATGAATTCCTTCCGTGGCGACTGGCAGGTTTATCCTGCTGCCGGTTATGTGGTGGCTTATCCTAACCCTCATGGCTCTACTGGATATGGTCAGGCTTTCACCCGTGCCATTTCTGGCGACTGGGGCGGAAAGGTATTCGAGGATGTAATGAAGGTTACCGATAAATTGGCAACCCTGGAATATGTTGATTCTACCAGGATGGGAGCAATGGGATGGTCGTATGGCGGTTACATGATGAACTGGCTGCAGGGACATACCAAGCGATTCAAGTGTCTGGCTTCCATGATGGGCGTATATGACTTGCGCTCTATGTGGGGCAGTACTGAGGAAGTATGGTTTCCTAACTTTGAGTTAGAGGGACAGCCTTATAATTCCGATCTCTACGAGAAGTGGTCGCCATCCTCATACATCAAGAACTTCTCAACACCAACCCTCGTGATGACGGGCGAACTGGACTATCGTGTACCGTATACCCAGAGTTTGCAGTATTTCACAGCCTTGCAGACCCTAAACATTCCTTCGCGACTGATAGTCTTGAAGTATGATGGTCACTGGCCAAGCAACCTGAAGTCGATGCCGCTCTATTACAACGCGCACCTCGACTGGTTCCATCGTTATCTCGGCGGTGCTCCTGCACCTTGGGATACAGAGAAGATGGTGAATAATGAGATAGAGTACTAAAATGCCCTATATATAATAAGGTGTAGAAAAACAAAATAAAAAAGCTCCATTCGCAATCAGATGCGAATGGAGCTTTTTTCTGATAATTAAAAACTTACTTTGTTTCCTGTTCTTCCTGCATGTCCAGATACTGGTTGTCCTTGTCGTAGAATTCGTACTGGAGGAACGCCAGTTTCTGTGAAGGAATCACATTGAAGCCGAAACCATACTTAAACTGCCATCTGCGCTTCAGGGAAATGAAGCCCTTGTTGATGAAGGCTGCCACGTAAGGATTCACATACAAAGTGAATTTCTTGACGCCAATCTTGTTGACTAGGCGGTCGATTTTTCTTTCCAACTGGTCGGTAAAGAGGATGCTAGACTTAATCTTGCCCGTACCGAAACAGGTAGGGCAGGTTTCATCTACATTCACATCCATAGCCGGACGTACACGCTGGCGTGTAATCTGCATCAGTCCGAACTTGCTCAATGGCAGGATGTTGTGCTTGGCACGGTCCTTCTGCATGTTCTTGCACATGCGTTCATAGAGCAACTGTCGGTCTTCGGCAAGATTCATGTCGATGAAGTCGACAACAATGATACCTCCCATATCTCGGAGGCGCAATTGTCTTGCCAACTCATCAGCAGCGCCGAGGTTAACATCCAGTGCATTTGCTTCCTGACCTTTCTCACGAGTTCTGTTACCACTATTTACATCGACAACGTGCAAGGCCTCGGTGTGCTCGATGATGAGATAAGCACCGTGCTTGTAGTTAACAACACGACCAAAGCCAGCTTTAATCTGCTTGGTAATGCTGAAATTGTCGAAGATAGGCACCTTACCGGTGTAGAGCTTAACTATGCCCGCCTTTTCAGGGGCTATTAGAAAAACATAGTTCTTCACCTCTTTCATCACATCTTCGTTGTTCACGTAGATGTTCTCGTAAGATGGGTTAAACAAGTCACGCAAGAGAGCAACGGCTCTTCCGGTCTCCTCGAATGCAAGTTGCGGGCGCTGCTGGGTCTTCTGTACCTTGGCGATAGCATCCTCCCATCGCTTCACCAGGACTTTCAGCTCAGCATCGAGCTCAGCGACCTTCTTACCCTCAGCCACAGTGCGGACGATAACGCCGCAATTCTTTGGCTTGATGCTGTGAATGAGTTGTTTGAGTCGGGAGCGTTCTTCACCGCTTTTAATTTTCGACGAGACAGAAACTTTATCACCGAATGGCATGAGTACCAGGTATCGGCCCGCGAATGAGATTTCGCCTGTGAGTCGAGGTCCCTTGGTAGAGATTGGTTCCTTTACGATTTGTACCAGCACTTCCTGTCCTGCTTTGAGCACATTCTGTATGCTGCCGTCCTTTTCCAATTCAGGCATTTTGCTGGCTTTAGAGAATGGGAAAAGTTTCTTTCTGTCGCTCTGTACTTGTTTAAGGTACTTCTGGTAGGAATTAAAATGACTTCCTAGGTCAAGATAATGAAGAAAGGCGTCGCGTTCATAACCTACATCCACGAAGCAGGCGTTAAGACCCGGCATCAGTTTTTTTACCTTTGCGATGTAGATGTTGCCCACAGAGAACGATGCCTCACGAGGTTCGTTCTGGTATTCCACCAGCTGCTTGTCCTCCATGAGTGCGATAGAGATGTCTTTCTGTTGGACATCAATTACAACTTCGCTTGTCATATCTTCAATAATCTTTTAACTTTAAATTAATACAAAAAAAGGGTATGTCATTCCATATCAGAACTGACACACCCCCTCAGTCACGAACTGACCGAGAGCTATAGTAGACTAGCTACACTGCTAGCTTACTTGCTCTTATGTCTGTTCTTACGTAATCTTTTTTTACGCTTGTGAGTAGCCATCTTGTGGCCCTTCTTTTTCTTTCCGTTTGGCATGATTTTAAAATTTTAAAATATTGTTATTATAAAAAATGATATTTCTCTCTTTCTGTCCAGTAGTATTACTGGGCGTTCTGCATCTCCTCGATGAAGCTCTTTGATGGCTTGAAGCTTGGTAAGTCGTGAGCTGGAATGGTGATGGTTGTATTCTTAGAGATGTTACGGGCAGTCTTAGCAGCACGATGCTTGATGTTGAAGCTGCCGAAGCCACGCAAGTATACATTGTCCTTCTTTTCGATGAGGCACTTCTTAACCTCTTCCATAAAAGCCTCTACTACAGTACCTACTTCTTTCTTAGGCATACCAGTAGCGATAGCTACCTCATTAATGATATCTGCTTTGGTCATTTCTTTATTTTTTACTAATTTTACTTGTTAATCTTTATTTCGGTGTGCAAAGATACAAGTTTTTTATGATATAACAAAATACTTAAGGCTTTTTTTGCAAAAATAATGCTCTAAGTATTTGCATATAAGGTTTTTATTGCGTATTTTTGCACCAAAATAGAGAAATTATGAGATTTAAGAGATATTTTTTGGCTTTGATGATGGTTGCCTTTCATGCATTGGCGTTGACGGCTGGGGAGGTCTGGACGGCGAAAAATGTACCGATTCCTTTCCTCAGGGATTCTACGCAATATGTTTCCGACCCGGATGGATATGTTGATAAGGCTCAGAAGGATTCTGCCAATTTCTATCTTCAGAAACTGAAGTTGGAGTGTGGCGTACAGAATGTGCTCATCATTGTGGGAAAGGTTGACAACCAGGATGCCTTCCGGATGGCGCAGGATGTGGGCAACCAATATGGTATCGGTTACAAGAAGAGTCGGAGAGGACTGGTTATCGTCATCGCGGTGGAGGACCATAAGTACTTTATTGCTCCAGGAAGTGGACTGGAGGGTGAGTTGACCGATGTAGACTGCGATGATATTGCCCGAGCTTGCATCGTGAAGTATATGCGCGAAGGCAATCCGGGCGAGGCAGTAGCATCTGTGAGCCGTGCTATATATAATAAGGTGAAAAGTGGACGGACGGGAATTGCGGATGTTGATGAAGGTTCGGTTAATGATGAAGAGGACTGGTTCCTGGTTATTATCCTGTTCCTTATCTTCTTCGGTATTCCTATCTATCTGTTTATCAGGTATATTCTGGAGATGCTCGGCATTGTGAAGCCAAGACCGAAGAGCAATCAGAGAAACCAGTCTCGTAGGAGAAACAATGACGATGACTGGATACCTCCTTTCTTTATGGGAGGTGGCGGTTCTTCCGGCGGCGGTTTCTCGGGCGGTTCTTTTGGCGGAGGTACCTTTAGCGGAGGTGGCTCTGGCGGAGGATGGTGATGCCTTTGATAGTTAATAGTTTATAGTTTAGAATTAATAATTAATAATAATGACAATGGAACAGACAATGAATTCAAACATGCAACCGGCAAAGAGAGGTATAAAGAAAAGCTGGATTATTCTGGGCATCGTAGTTGTGCTGGTACTATGGATGTTCAGTGGTTATAACGGATTGGTAGAAAAACAGGAGTTGGCTACCACAGAGTTGGCTAATGTTCAGACTCAGTATCAGCGTCGTGCTGATATGATGCCACAGTTGGCTAAGATTGTAAAGGCTTATGCCAAGCATGAGAAAGAAACCTTCGCCGAGGTGACCAAGGCTCGTGCTGCTGTAGGTCAGGTAAAGCTGGATGCCAATAATCTTACTGAGGCTAGCCTGAAGAAATATACTGCTGCACAGGGCGAGTTGGCGAATGCATTCTCCAAACTGATGGTAGTAGCCGAGAAATATCCTGAGTTGAAAGCCAGCGAGAACTTCAAGGCTCTTCAGGTTCAGGAAGAGGGTACGGAAAACCGTATCAGCGAGGCACGCCGCAAGTATAATGAAGCCGTTCAGAACTATAACCAGACGGCTAGAAAAATGCCTAGTGCCCTTATCGCCGGCCTCTTCAATTTCAATGTGATGCCTAAGTTTGAGGCAGCAGCAGGAGCTGAGAAGGCGCCAGATTTGGATATCTAATTTAGAATTGATCATTAAGAATCCTGTTTTTCAATGGGATTAATAGATTTGTTATCTAGTCAATGGGAACGAGAAGTGTCCCATTGGCTAGATTTTCTGTTTTATGCGCTTTCAATTTGAAAGTAACTCAATATTTTATATATATTTTGTATTTCAGATGTTTTTTATTTCAGAAAATCTTTGTATCTTTGCACGCAATTTAAGAAATATGGTAGAAATACCGCAAACATTGAAATTTCAATAAGGTAAATTACAAATATGAAACAAACAAAGATTGTCGCTTCCATCAGTGATCGTAGATGTGATCAGGATTTTATCCGAAAACTGTTTTTCGCCGGTATGAACGTTGTTCGTATGAATACTGCTCATGCCACAGAAGAGGGTATACGCACCATCGTAAAGAATGTAAGAGCCGTGTCTCCACATATTGGTATTATGATTGATACCAAAGGTCCTGAGGTGCGAACTACAGGTGTGAAGGAACCTATCCACTACAATGTTGGTGATGTAGTGAAAATCTTTGGACGTCCGGAAATGGAGTCTTCTCATGATATTGTGAATGTGAGTTATCCTGACATCGCAGCCGATGTAAAGGTAGGTGATGATTTGCTCTTCGATGATGGTGAACTCGATATGAAGATTATCGACAGCCAGGGTCCTATGCTGGTTGCCGAGGTTCAGAACGAGGGAGTGCTCGGGGCTCACAAGAGCGTGAATGTGCCGGGAGAGCATATCGACCTGCCTGCACTGACAGAGAAAGACCGCCGAAATATTGAACTCGCTATCGAGTTGGATATTGATTTCATCGCTCACTCTTTTGTGCGCAATGCAGCCGATGTGAAGGCAGTTCAGGATATCTTGGACGCTCACAACAGTGATATCAAGATTATCTCTAAGATTGAAAATCAGGAAGGTGTTGATAATATTGACGAGATTATTGATGCCTGCTATGGTATCATGGTTGCCCGTGGTGACCTGGGTATCGAGGTGCCAATCGAGAGAATTCCAGGCATCCAGCGCCGCATCATCTCTAAGTGTGTGAAGGCGCAGAAACCGGTAATCGTAGCAACACAGATGTTGCATACCATGATTAAAAATCCACGTCCTACCCGTGCTGAGGTAACTGATATTGCCAATGCTATCTTCTATCGCACCGATGCGCTGATGCTTTCTGGTGAGACAGCAAGCGGAAAGTATCCTGTAGAGGCTGTGCAGACCATGGCCCGTATTGCTGAGCAGGCAGAGAAGGATAAGTCTCCACTGAATGATATTGATCCAATGGAAGATGGTAAGATTGACCAGAAGCTCTTCCTGGCTCATGCTGCCATTGAGGCTACAAAGAAGTTGGGTGTTGCTGGTATTATTACCGATGGCGAGACCGGTCAGACTGCACGCGACCTGGCAGCCTTCCGTGGTCCAAATCCGGTATTGGCAATCTGCTATAAGGAGAAACTCCAGCGCTGGTTGAATCTGAGCTATGGTATTATTCCAATTCATCAGAAGGATCAGGTTTCTACCAAGGCTATGTTTACCGCAGCGGTACGTATGCTTCGCCAGAAAGGCTACTTAGGTGAGGAGGATAAGATTGCTTATCTGAGCGGTAGCTTTGGAGAGGGTGGAGGCACAACCTTCGTTGAGATTAATAAAGTGAAGAAGATTTTCGATAACAGTTATAGCTTTAATTTGCCATCAAATGGCATCGAAGATAAGTAAAAAAGGCTATTATTTCAAAAAAAAATAGACGTAAATAGAATTATTGGTGCAAAAATTTGCAGTATTCAAAAAAATACCGTAATTTTGCACCAATATTTTAAAACGAAAATTTTAGAAAATGAAAAAACTCGTTAGTTCAGTTTTAGTCGCTTTGACTATGCTCTTAGTACTTGGCAGTTGTGGAAGTACTAAGAATGTAGCTTATTTCCAAAATGCAGATTCTATCAGTTTGGCTGCTTCAAGAATGCTTTATGAAGCTAAGATTATGCCTAAGGACGAACTTACCATTACCGTGATTACGACAGATCCAAAGGCTGCCATGCCTTTCAACCTTTCTGTTTCTCAAACTTTGGGAAACAGCGGGCAGTTGAGTTCTGGTACTGGTTCTTTGCAAGGTTATCTGGTTGACAATTCCGGTAACATCGAGTTTCCTGTTGTTGGAACATTGCATGTAGGTGGTTTGACCAAGAAACAGGCAGAAGATCTTATCAAGAAAAAGGTAAAGCCTTACTTGGCTGCAAAGGAAAATCCAATCGTTACAGTTCGTATGGCAAGTTATCATGTTTCTGTATTAGGTGAAGTTACCAAGCCGGGCATCATTTCAGTACCTCAGGAGAAAATGAGTATTCTCGAGGCTTTGGCTCAGGCAGGCGACCTTACTATCTATGGTAAGCGCGACAATGTGTTGCTGATTCGTCAGGATGCAGCAGGAGAGAAGCATACCTATCGTATGAACTTGAATGATGCAAATATCATTAATTCACCTTTCTATTATCTGCAGCAGAATGATATCATCTATGTAGAGCCAAATAAGGTGAAAGCTCAAAACTCAGCCATCGGTTCATCTACCACATTGTGGTTCTCTGCCGTTGGTACATTGATTTCTATCGCATCGTTGATTGTCAATATCTTGCGATAACAGATCATCGAAGAGGATAAAATCAGGATACTATATAATAAAATTAAAGTATATATATGTGTGGCATAGTAGGATATTTAGGTAAGGGCGAGGCTTATCCCGCTCTTATCAAGGGTTTAAAGCGCTTGGAATATCGTGGATACGATAGTGCAGGCGTGGCTCTAATCAGTAATGATGGAGCTTTGAACGTTTACAAAGCAAAGGGTAAAGTGGCAGATCTCGAAGCGTTCTGCTCTGATAAGGATATTTCGGGACATGTGGGTATTGCTCATACTCGTTGGGCTACCCATGGAGAGCCTTCTGCTGTGAATGCTCACCCGCATTATTCTTCTAGCAAGAACCTTGCCATGATTCATAATGGAATCATTGAAAACTATGCCGATATCAAGAAGAATCTCATTGCCAAGGGAGTAGAGTTCAGAAGCGAGACAGATACAGAGGTTCTTGTCCAGCTGATTGAATATATTCAGGTTAAGAAAAAACTTGACCTGCTGACTGCCGTTCAGGTGGCTCTCCGTCAGGTAATCGGAGCTTACGCTATCGCAATTCTTGATAAGCGTAACCCTAATCAGATCATTGCTGCCCGTAAACAGAGTCCATTGGTTGTAGGTATCGGAAAGGATGGAGAGTTTTATCTCGGTTCTGATGCCAGTCCTATCATCGAATATACAGATAAGGTGGTTTATTTGGAGGATGGTAACATCGCTGTGATGCGCCTCGGTGAGGAATTGCAGGTGGTGAACATCCAGAACGTTAAACTCAACCCTGAGGTACAGACCGTAGACATTGATCTCGGTCAGATAGAGAAGGGCGGTTTCCCTCACTTCATGCTGAAGGAAATTTTCGAGCAGCCAGAGTGCCTTCGTAACTGTATGCGTGGCCGTGTAGTTAGCCGCACAGTGGAAACTCGCGTAATGACTGATGGCGACGATACAACCAGCAAGAAGGAGACTGAGATGGGTGTCGTGCTCAGCTCTATTACCGACCATCGCCAGCAGCTTCTCAATGCCAAGCGAATCATCATCGTGGCTTGTGGTACATCATGGCATGCCGGACTTATCGGCAAGCAGATGATAGAGAACTATTGCCGCATCCCTGTAGAAGTAGAATATGCATCAGAGTTCCGTTACCGCAATCCTGTGGTAACGAAGGACGATGTTGTCATCGCCATTTCCCAGAGTGGTGAAACCGCTGATACCCTGGCTGCCATCAAGCTTGCCAAGGAGAGCGGTGCGTTTATCTATGGTATCTGTAACTCCATCGGTTCTTCCATCGCACGAGAGACAGATACAGGTACCTATATTCACGTAGGTCCGGAGATTGGTGTTGCCTCTACCAAGGCGTTCACTGGTCAGGTTACCGTCCTTATCCTTCTGGCACTTGCCATCGGTAAGGAGAGGGGAACTATCTGCGAAAATGAATATCAGAAGATTACAGAACAGCTTTGGAACATTCCTGCCAAGATGAAGGAAGTGTTGAAGCTCAACAATAAGATAGCTGACTTGAGCCGTACGTTTACATACGCTCGCAATTTCATCTATCTGGGCCGTGGATTCCAGTATCCTGTGGCCCTTGAGGGTGCATTGAAGTTGAAGGAGATTAGCTACATCCACGCTGAGGGCTATCCTGCAGCGGAGATGAAGCATGGTCCTATCGCATTGATTGACAGCGATATGCCAGTGGTAGTTATTGCTACCCACAACTTCATGTACGAGAAGGTATTGTCTAATATCCAGGAGATTAAAGCCCGTCAGGGTCGTGTTATTGCTATTGTCAGCAATGGCGATGAAACCATTTCCAAGATTGCCGACGAAGTGATTGAACTCCCTGAGACCTTGGAGTGCTTGGAGCCATTATTGGCTACCATTCCTTTGCAGCTCTTGGCTTACCATGTAGCTGTATGTAAGGGCAAGGACGTTGACCAACCTAGAAATTTGGCCAAGTCAGTTACTGTAGAATAATATATAAAGGGATTCGTCATTTCTTGGCGTTTCCCTTTTTTTGGAGGGGGATCCCTCGGATAGGTATATTCAAATTAAACTAAATAAGATAAGGATAATAGAGAGATGGAACCATTGAAACATGAGTGTGGTGTAGCAATGATCAGATTGCTCAAGCCACTGGAGTATTACCAGCAGAAGTATGGTACTTGGATGTACGCACTCAACAAACTCTATCTGATGATGGAGAAGCAGCACAACCGTGGCCAGGAGGGTGCTGGTATGGCTTGTGTCAAACTGGGCGGTAAGCCTGGTCATGAGTATATGTTCCGTGAGCGTGCAGAGGGTAAGAATGCCGTGACCGAAATCTTCGGCAAGGCGAATGCCAACTTCAAGAGCCTGGCTCCCGAGCAGCTTGCTGATGCAAAGTTCGCTAAAGATGAACTGCCTTTCGCAGGCGAACTTTATATGGGACACCTGCGCTACAGTACCACCGGAAAGAGTGGCATTCAGTATGTGCACCCATTCCTGCGACGTAACAACTGGAAGGCGAAGAACCTCTGTCTTTGTGGTAACTTCAACATGACCAACGTAGATGAAATCTTCGAGGAACTTACCAAGCAGGGCCAGAGTCCTCGCATCTACAGCGACACCTACATCATGCTTGAACTGATGGGCCACCGTCTGGACAGAGAGGTGGAGCGCAACTTCGTAGCTGCAAAGGCGATGGAGATGCAGAATACCGATATCACCAACTATATAGAAGACCACGTGAAGATGAGCAATGTACTCAAGACCACGATGAAGAACTTTGATGGCGGTTATGTGGTTTGCGGTATCACCGGTTCGGGCGAGATGTTCTCTATGCGCGACCCTTGGGGCATCCGTCCTGCGTTCTATTACAAGAACGATGAAATCGTGGTAGTAGCCAGCGAGCGCCCTGTACTCCAGACCACCTTCGACCTGGAGGCAGAGGAAGTGCAGGAACTGATGCCGGGCACGGCGCTTCTCGTGAAGAAGAACGGAGAGTGCAGCATCGAGCGCATCATGGAGCAGAAGGGCGATTCAGCCTGCTCATTCGAGCGCATCTACTTCAGTCGTGGTTCCGACAAGGATATCTATAAGGAGCGTAAGCAGTTGGGCGAGCAGTTGACCCAGCCTATCCTGAAGGCTGTGGATTATGATGTAGACCACACCGTGTTCAGCTATATCCCGAACACTGCCGAGGTGGCTTACTATGGCATGTTGAGCGGTTTCAAGAAGTATCTTAATGAGACCAAGATTGAGCAGATTGCCAACCTCGACCATGTTCCATCAAAAGAAGAATTATACGAAATCCTCGGCGACTTCGTCCGCTCAGAAAAGATAGCATGGAAGGATATCAAACTCCGTACCTTCATCACCGAGGGCAACAGTCGTAACGACCTGGCGAGCCATGTGTATGATGTAACCTACGGAAGCATCGAGCCGAATGTGGATAATCTTGTCATCATCGATGATAGTATCGTGCGTGGTACTACCCTGAAGGAGAGTATCCTCCGCATCCTCGACCGTCTGCATCCTAAGAAGATTGTAGTGGTTTCCAGTGCCCCTCAGATCCGATATCCGGATTACTACGGCATCGATATGGCAAGACTGGAAGAGTTTTGCGTGTTCCGTGCTGCCATCCAGCTTTTGAAAGAGCGCAAGATGGAAGACCTTATCGAGCAGACCTATGAGGCTTGCAAGGCAGAATTGGCAAAGCCAAAGGAGGAGCAGATCAATCCGGTACGCTCCATCTACAAGCCATTCAGCACCGAGGAAATCAACGAGAAGATTGTTGAGATGCTTCGCCCAGAGGGCATGACCACTCCTATCCAGCTCGTATTCCAGAGCATCGAGGGCTTGCGCGAGGCGATTCCAAACCACAAGGGTGACTGGTATTTCACCGGTCATTATCCAACCCCAGGCGGCACGAAGCTCTGCAACCAGTCGTTTGTAAACTACATCGAAACCGTTTATCATAAATAAGTGAATAGAGAAGAACGAAGAGTGAAGAATTCATTTGCTCTTATAAGTATGAAATAAAAGAATCAAATGTCAGATATGAAAAAAGTAACCTTAGTTTTGAGCGATGGAACCAAGTTCCATGGCAAATCTTTTGGATATGACGCTCCTGTAGCGGGCGAGGTTGTGTTCAACACAGCCATGATGGGATATCCAGAGAGTTTGACCGACCCTTCTTACGCCGGTCAGTTGATGACACTTACATTCCCTCTCGTGGGCAACTATGGTGTGCCACCATTTACTTTTGAGGAGAATGGTTTGCCAACCTTCATGGAGAGTGACAAGATTTATGCTTCTGCCATCATCGTGAATGATTACAGCGAGCAGTACAGCCACTGGAATGCAGTGGAGAGTCTTGCCGACTGGTTGAAGCGCGAAAAGGTGCCAGGAATCACAGGCATTGATACCCGTGAGTTGACTAAGGTGCTTCGTGAGCATGGTGTGATGATGGGTAAGATTCTCTTTGATGATGAGCCTGACAACATTCCTGAGGCTAACTACGAGGGTGTAAACTTCGTTGACCAGGTAAGCTGCAAGGAAATTATCCGTTATAACGAGGGTGCCGGCAAAAAGGTGGTTCTCGTTGACTGCGGTGTGAAGGCAAACATCATCCGTTGCCTCATCAACAGAGGCGTAGAGGTGATTCGTGTGCCATGGAATTACGATTACACCGATATGGACTTCGATGGATTGTTCCTGGCCAATGGTCCTGGTGACCCAGATATGTGCGAGGATGCAGTAAACATTATTCGCAAGCAGATTAGCCAGAGCCGCAAGCCTATCTGCGGTATCTGTATGGGTAACCAGTTGCTTTCTAAGGCAGCCGGTGCTACTATCTACAAGTTGAAGTATGGTCACCGTTCACACAACCAGCCTGTGCGCATGGTAGGAACCAACAATTGCTACATCACCTCTCAGAACCACGGTTATGCCGTTGATGCCAAGACATTGGGCAACGATTGGGAGGAACTCTTTGTAAATATGAATGATGGCTCTAACGAGGGTATCCGCCACAAGATGAACCCTTGGTTCTCAAGCCAGTTCCACCCAGAGGCTTGCTCAGGCCCTGTGGATACAGAGTTCATGTTTGATAAGTTCGTAGAAACACTCAAGTAAGTGAAGAGTGAAGAACGAAGAGTGAAGAATTCGAATGATTTTATTGTAATTTAGAAAAATAATGAAAGACGAAAATATAAAGAAGGTGCTCCTCTTAGGTTCTGGAGCCTTGAAGATCGGTGAAGCAGGTGAGTTCGACTACTCAGGTTCGCAGGCCCTGAAGGCATTGCGCGAGGAAGGTATCGAGACTGTGCTCATCAACCCGAATATCGCAACCGTACAGACATCAGAAGGTGTTGCCGACCAGATTTACTTCCTGCCAGTGCAGCCTTACTTCGTAGAGCGTGTCATCCAGAAGGAGAAGCCAGACGGTATCCTCCTCAGCTTCGGTGGTCAGACAGCCCTCAACTGTGGTGTGGAACTCTATCGCCAGGGCATCCTGGAGAAATATAATGTCAAGGTATTGGGTACTCCAGTTCAGGCTATCATGGACACTGAGGACCGTGAGCTCTTCGTAGAGAAGTTGGATGAAATCAATGTGAAGACCATCAAGAGTGAGGCTTGCGAGAACATCGAGCAAGCCCGCAAGGCTGCTGCCGAGCTCGGCTATCCTGTCATCATCCGTGCTGCTTACGCCTTGGGTGGTCTCGGTTCTGGTTTCGCAGACAACGAGGAGGAGCTGAACAAACTTGCAGAGAAGGCTTTCTCTTTCTCTCCACAGGTATTGGTAGAGAAGAGTTTGAAGGGCTGGAAAGAGATTGAGTATGAGGTAGTTCGCGACCGTTACGACAACTGTATCACAGTTTGTAACATGGAGAACTTCGACCCACTGGGAATCCATACAGGTGAGAGTATCGTCATCGCTCCATCTCAGACCCTGAGCAATTCTGAGTATCATAAGCTCCGTGCCCTCGCCATCAAGATTATCCGTCACATCGGAATCGTGGGTGAGTGTAACGTGCAGTATGCCTTCGACCCTAAGAGCGAGGATTATCGTGTAATCGAGGTGAATGCCCGCTTGAGCCGTTCATCAGCCTTGGCATCTAAGGCTACTGGTTATCCTCTTGCCTTCGTTGCAGCCAAGCTCGGTATGGGCTACGGTCTGTTCGAGTTGAAGAACTCAGTAACCAAGACCACATCTGCCTTCTTCGAGCCAGCATTGGACTACGTAGTTTGTAAGATTCCTCGTTGGGACTTGTCTAAGTTCCGTGGTGTAGATAAGGAGTTGGGTTCATCTATGAAGTCAGTAGGTGAGGTAATGGCCATCGGCCGCAACTTCGAGGAGGCCATCCAGAAGGGTCTTCGTATGATTGGTCAGGGCATGCACGGTTTCGTAGAGAACAAGGAACTTGAAATCGACGATATCGATGCAGCTTTGCGCGAGCCAACAGATAAGCGTGTGTTCGTGATTTCAAAGGCAATGCACAAGGGCTATACCGTAGATCAGATTCACGACTTGACCAAGATTGACAAGTGGTTCCTTGAGAAGTTGAAGCACATCATCGACATCGACGAGGCGATGAAGAAGTGCAACATCAATACTCTTGAACAGGATTTGCTCCGCACCGCTAAGGTTTACGGTTTTACCGACTTCCAGGTAGCCCGCGCCGTGGGCTTGGAGCAGGAGTTGGGCAACATGCACAAGGCTGCCCTCCTGGTTCGCAACAAGCGCAAGAGCTATGGCATCCTGCCTGTAGTGAAGCAGATTGATACCCTGGCAGCAGAGTATCCTGCTCAGACCAACTACCTCTATGTAACCTACGCAGGCGTGAAGAGCGACATCACCTTCGAGAACGACCACCGTTCTATCATCGTACTCGGTTCGGGTGCTTACCGCATCGGTTCTTCTGTAGAGTTCGACTGGTGTGGCGTTCAGGCATTGAACACCATCCGCAAGGAAGGCTGGCGTTCTGTGATGATCAACTACAATCCAGAGACCGTATCTACCGACTACGATATGTGCGACCGTCTCTACTTCGACGAGTTGACCTTCGAGCGTGTGATGGATATCATCGAGATGGAGCAGCCTCATGGCGTCATCGTATCTACCGGTGGTCAGATTCCAAACAACCTGGCTATGCACCTCGATGCACAGAACGTGCCAATCCTGGGTACTGCTGCCAAGGACATCGATAACGCTGAGGATCGTGCCAAGTTCTCTCAGATGTTGACCAACAACGGCATCAACCAGCCAGAGTGGAGCGCCCTGACCTCTATGGAGGATATCGACAACTTCATCGAGCGTGTAGGTTTCCCTGTATTGGTTCGTCCTAGCTATGTGCTTTCGGGTGCTGCGATGAACGTATGCTCTAACGAGGATGAGTTGAAGCGATTCCTGCAGTTGGCTGCCAATGTAAGTGAGGATCACCCAGTGGTAGTAAGTAAGTTTATCGAACATGCCAAGGAGATTGAGATGGATGCAGTGGCAAAGAATGGCGAGGTGATTGCCTATGCGATTTCCGAGCACATCGAGTTTGCCGGTGTTCACTCAGGTGATGCTACCATCCAGTTCCCTCCTCAGAAGTTGTATGTTGAGACAGTTCGTCGTGTGAAGCGAGTAGGTCGTCAGATTGCCAAGGAGTTGCACATCAACGGTCCGTTCAACATCCAGTTCATGGCTCGTGACAATGATATTCTCGTTATCGAGTGTAACCTTCGTGCCAGCCGTTCGTTCCCATTCGTGAGCAAGGTATTGAAGATCAACCTCATTGAGTTGGCTACCCGCGTAATGCTCGGTTTGCCAGTAGAGAAGCCACACAAGAATCTCTTCGATCTCGATTATGTAGGTATCAAGGCATCTCAGTTCAGCTTCAACCGTTTGCAGAAGGCAGACCCAGTATTGGGTGTGGATATGAGCAGTACGGGTGAGGTAGGTTGCTTGGGCGACGATACATCTACCGCACTTCTGAAGAGTATGCTTTCTGTGGGTCATCGCATTCCTGCCAAGAACATCCTGCTTTCTACAGGTTCTGCCAAGCAGAAGGTAGATTTGCTCGATGCTGCCCAGATGCTGGTTAAGCATGGTTACAAGCTGTATGCAACTGGTGGTAGTAGCAAGTTCCTCACCGAGAATGGCATTGAGAACACCCGTGTGCTCTGGCCATCAGAGGAGGCAGAAGGCGGTGCGCCTAAGGCTTTGGAGATGCTCCACAACCATGAGATTGATATGGTAGTGAATATTCCAAAGAACTTGACCAGCAGCGAGTTGAGCAATGGTTACAAGATTCGTCGTGCAGCCATCGACCTGAACGTGCCATTGATTACCAACAGCCGTCTGGCGAGTGCCTTCATCTATGCATTCTGCACCACCAAGCTCGAGGATATCGATATCAAGGCTTGGGGAGAGTATAAATAGTTGATAGTTAATAGTTAATAGTTAAGAATTGACAGTTAAGTCATTCTTGATGATTCCCAATAGAAAAATCCCTGCTGTAGGATAGGTTTCCTATGGCAGGGATTTTTATTATTTGTATGACTATTTTTTGCACATATCTTCAGCTACCATCATAGCAACATTTTGCGTATTTGGAAGCTTGTATGGACGATGGCTCTGTGTTGTGGTAATGATGTCATCACCAAGAACCGTCGCCATCTTTGCAATTGTAGCTAATGTGAGATTATGTGTTCCACTCAACCAACGACTCACTTCTGTTTCTGTCTTGCCAAGAGCCTTTGCAAAATCACGCTGTTTCATATTTCGTTCCTGTAATAGTTCAAAGACTCTGTTGGCTATAGCAACGCATAAGTCGACTTGTTTGTTTGTGTCCGCAGGAGTTGACTTGCGGATATCATCCATCAGTTTATTTGTTTTCATATTAAATCCTCCTTATTATAGTCGATATCTATAGTCAATTCAAGTGGTCCATGTAAATTTGTACCATTGATTGTTATGATTCTTTTATTCTCAAGTTTCTTTATAATGATGTCTATCTTTTGTAAGTTTTGTACGGCTCTATGCAGATTTACATCTTCTTGATATGTTTGCGTTTTCTTTATACCACCATTACCTAAGATTAAAATCTTATGGCTGATATTAAGGCAATACAATCTTAAATTAGATGTATCAAGATGAGAGGGTAGTGCCATCACCCTGTCACGTTTGCTTCCTTCATATCTGAAGAATCTATCTTCTGCACCATTTTCTTTGATAATATCAATCCTTCTAACGAGGATTTGTACATCTTGGGCATATTGGTCCTTATAGGTGAGAAGGAATTTCTCAAATTCGGTATATTCCTCACCCTCGAATCTTGGAGAATAAAGGCTGACTTTTTCTCCAGTTTCCAATAGCTCTATTAATAAGTTCTTTTCCATATAACTTATATTTTTGCTGCAAAGATAAACATAAAAGTTGATTTTTGCAAGAATATTATGTTAAACTTTACTTTTATGTTTATCTTTTTATGATAGCATGCATAATCCCACTTGAAGCTTTTCGATTTGTTAGTTTATAAACTTAGAAGTTTATAATATTGATGCTTAGCTATTTGCCATTTGATAAAACTGCAAAGTAATTATGTCGAATTGTGAGTGTAATAATAACAACCAGCCAACAAATCCATGTAAATTATGCAACGCATACAAAAAGGGTTAAATATATAATGATAATAGGGAAATTATTTGTTGTATAATAGATTTTTCTGTATCTTTGCACAGAATTTTTAAATAACACAAAAATAAAGGTTATGCAGAAAAAGTGGACAAAAGAAACTGTTTTTGAAGAAAGCAAGAAATATTCTTCAAGATCTGAGTTCAAAAAAAAGAAATCTGGTGCATTCCGTATTGCGTATATGAACGGATGGTTGGACGAAATGATATGGTTGGTGCGTCCGACAGCCAAACCTATCAAATGGACTAAAGAGGCGGTTTTCGAAGAGTCAAGAAAGTATTTTATAGTTACGGAATTTATGAATAATGCCGTGACTGCATACACTATTGCAAAAAATAATAATTGGCTAACTGAAATGGATTGGTTAGCTCCTAGCAAGCGTAAGCCTTCTGGATATTGGAAGATAAAAGAGAATGTAATAAATGAATCTAAAAATTATAAGTCGGTTACAGAATTTCAAAGAAAGAATAGTCGAGCTTTTGATTCGGCAAAACTCAACGGATGGCTTGATGAAATGGACTGGTTGGCAAAAACAAACAGAAAACCTGTTGGCTATTGGAAAGAGAAAAATAACGTATTTGAGGAATCTAAGAAATACAACAATAGAAGTGATTTTTGTGAAGGATGTTATCTTGCTTATATTACAGCTAAAAATAATGGATGGCTTAATGAAATGACATGGTTGAAAAAAACAAGAAATTCTCCAAAAGGGTATTGGGAGGATAAAGAGAAAGTTTTTAAGGAAGCCCGAAAATACAAATATAAAAGTGAGTTTCGTCATAAGGCTCCGTCTGCATATAAATCTGCACTATTACATCATTGGCTCGGAGAAATGGAATTTGAAACAAAAGTCTCAAAAGGGGATCCACGAGGTCCGATTCATATTATTTATGTATATATAGACGAAGTAAATAAATATGCTTATGTTGGTGCAACGAATGATATGAAGAGGCGAGATTGGGAACATAAAAATCAGAAAAATGATCCTGTCTATAAGTATTTTTATGGTAAGAGTTTGAAAATTCCAGCATATAAAATCTTATTAGACGGGCTAACAATAGTCGAGAGACAAAGAGAAGAACGTGTTCAATCTTTATATTATCGTGATGTTTTGCATTACACATTGATTAATAATATCAATCTGACAGGTGAAAATGTTGGCTCTGTTGGAAGTTTAATAAAGAAATGGACAAAGAAAGCAGTATTGTGTGAAGCTGAAAAATATAAAACTCCAACAGAATTTTTTACAAAATCTGCTGGAGCGTATGATGCAGCTATAAAATATAAGATGATGAACAATGAAACATTTCCATGGTTTTACAGTAAACGTATGCCTCCACGATGGTGGAGTGTAAAAGAACATGTGTTTGAAGAGTCAAAGAACTATAAATCATGGAATGAATTCTTTTTGAAGTCACCAGCAGCTCATTTTTCTGCAAGAAAGCATAAATGGGAAGATGAAATGACATGGTTGCTCCGTGACCAAGTTCCACAAGGTTATTGGCAAAATGAAGAAAATGTAATAGAAGAGTCTAAAAAGTATTCAACGAGAACAGACTTTTTCAAAGGTTGCCATGCTGCTTATGACTATGCAGCCAAAAATAATCTATGGGAGAAAATGCCTTGGATAAAAACTAAGGTGAAAGAACATGGTTATTGGACAAAAGAACGTGTATTCGAAGAAGGTGGCAAATACTCAACCAAAATGGAGTTTAAAAGAGGTGCACCAACTGCTTATTCTTTAGCGACAAAAAACAATTGGATAAACGAAATGGAGTGGGCTGCTTCTGATGCCAAGCCACAGGGATTTTGGCAAAACAAGCAGAATGTAATAGCTGAATCACATAAATATTCTTCACGAAGTGAATTTAGATGGGGTACTCCGAGTGCTTATAGGTCAGCTATAGATAATGGCTGGATAGATGAAATGAAATGGCTGAAGCGTCCGCAAAATTATAACCTCAAGTGGACTCGTGAGAATGTATTCATAGAATCCCATAAATATGACTCTCGTGGTGCCTTTAAAAAAGGATGTCCATCTGCATACCGAGTGGCAAACGTAAATGGCTGGATGGTAGAAATGATATGGTTGAATATAAAGAACAAAAAATAAGATAGATATGAATGATATAAATTTTGATATAACAAAACATTGGCTTCCTGTTGGTGAAAAACAGAGAAGTATAGAGAAAGACACCTTAAGAATAAAGGTGTCTGGCATAAATTTTCACACAAAACCTGAAGCTAACTTTTGGGGAGTTTTTACAGGATGCATCAAAACTGAACCAAACAATCCATATGATACTAATGCTATTGGTTTCTATAAGACTGATGGGCAACTTTTGGGATTTGTTCAAAAAGAGTTGCAAGATTACGTTAATAAGTTTAGCAAAGGAAAAGAGTTGGACTGTGTAATTGCAATTACACCATTCATTTCTAAGGATGGTAAGGTTCGAAATCAGGCTTATGCAACAATCCTTAAATTTTTTGAGGATGATGTAGAATATGCAACAGAAATGATTAATAGAATCACTGAAGATGTTGGCAATGACGCTTTTATTGAAATTACTCATTTTGAAAAAGAGTTGCCAACACTCAATGTGTCACAGCCAAAAGTTGATGATAAGGATAATAATAATGAAGATAATGATAGTAATGTCATATTCAGATATGATGAATTTTACAAATTTCCACAAAGCGATAAAACAGGAAAGAAAACTTATGATACACTCACAGTAAGAATAGAGGATGCGGATTGGTACTTTGATAGAAAGAAGTGGCAAGCAGGAGTATTCAGTGGATATGTGGATGTAGTGCATTTGGAAAGCCTTAATCAATATGGCATTTATCGAGAAGACAATACCCTTGTTGGTTGTCCTAATAGTTTTGACTTTGATGATGAAATCAAGGAATTCGCTGAAGGACAGCGTATATATTGTATATTTTTGCTTGTTCCGCATATTGACAGCAAGACTTCTTGTATTGATATTAAAGGGAAGGCTGTTTTGATTAAGTTCTTTGAAGGGGAAAAGGACTATGCCCGTAAATTATTTGAAGATACTAGAACTCGACTTGCCCAAAATGCTATTTCTGATTACAAGAAATTCATGGAAAAGAAAGAAGAGTTAGAACTTTGTGATATTAAGGTAATGTTAAGTTGGTCATTTGATACTCGCCGATATACCTTTGGAGCTGATGCTACAACCTATCTTGATGATAAAGGGAAGCCCCAAAAGCCCAAAAGTGGGTGTGCAACTCTTGTAGCAATGCTTGTCTTGGGGCTGTCTCTATGTTGTTTGTTATACTTGGTGATAGTTATTGATTAATTTGTAATGTTGAAGTAGCAAGAGTTATGTTCATTTACAGCCCCAATAGTAAGTCTGTTATCTGATTTTCAAAATCACAAGCAGAATCTATTGATAGAAGATGTGCTAAAAACAGCATTTGCAATGATAGATGAACTTGATAATAGAGTTCGCAACATGGAATATATAAATAGTCAAGAATTTATCTGTGACTTGTTACGAACTGTAGATTATTCAAAAGATGAAATCGATGAAAATAAAAGAATTATGTATGCTAAATATTTAACAGCATGTTGCCACATTGATAATGCTGAGAATAGATGCAAGCGTTTAGAATTAATGGAAAAAATTGATGGATTAGATTTCTATATTTTAAAGTCTTTAAAAAACACTTTTGATGGTAAAAATGCCATTGAAAGGATTTATAGTAAGTACAACGATGAATATAATAGCGATGTTTCGAAGAAAGAGGTTATGAACCACTTCTACTATCTGACTTCGCTTGGTTTAATAGAGATGTCAGACCAAGAAGAAGTTGAAGCTTTTTTGCAAAAATACAAAGAATGTCTATCTAGCAGTACGTTTAGAAAGGCTCATTTATATCAAAGAACAACTTTGGGTGATGATTTATACCATTTTATAAGTAAAATCGACATGTCTTCTTGTAGTGAAGCAGATTGATACCCTGGCTGCAGAGTATCCTGCTCAGACCAACTACCTCTATGTTACTTACGCTGGCGTGAAGAGCGACATCAACTTCGAGAACGACCACCGTTCTATCATCGTACTCGATTCAGGTGCTTACCGCATCGGTTCTTCCGTAGAGTTCGACTGGTGTGGCGTTCAGGCATTGAACACCATCCGCAAGGAAGGTTGGCGCTCAGTGATGATCAACTACAACCCAGAGACCGTATCTACCGACTACGATATGTGCGACCGTCTCTACTTCGATGAGTTGACCTTCGAGCGTGTGATGGATATCATCGAGATGGAGCAGCCTCATGGCGTCATCGTATCTACCGGTGGTCAGATTCCAAACAATCTGGCTATGCACCTGGATGCACAGAATGTGCCAATCCTGGGTACTGCTGCCAAGGACATCGATAACGCTGAGGACCGTGCCAAGTTCTCTCAGATGTTGACCAACAACGGCATCAACCAGCCAAAGTGGAGCGCCCTGACCTCTATGGAGGGCATCGACAACTTCATCGAGCGTGTAGGTTTCCCTGTATTGGGTGTGGACATGATATCCTTTGTTTTAAATTGTTATTTGGGGCAAAGGTAATAAAAAATAATGAGAAATGAGGTGTTCTTGTGAATTTTAACACAGATAATCTTGATTATAATGGCTCGTATGAGTCTGATAACTCTATCTTTTAACAAAGTTAACACAAAATAATTGCTTATCTCACTAATAATCAGTATTTTTGCGCATAATCTTTTAAAGAATCAAAACAACTAAGAATATGGCTAGAGCAACAGGTTCAATCAATTATTTGGAGCATCGCACGCCCTTGAAGGACGAAAGCGGTAAGTATCAGATACATCCGATGTTCGTGAAACAGGATATCGTTGACAGGGAGAAAATGGAAAAGCGTGTTCGCGATCATTGTGCGATGAACGTTTCGTCCTTTATCTCTGCATTGGAAACGCTGGAGGATGAAACGCTTTACGCCTTGGCTGAAGGCAACGAGGTGAGGGTAGGCGATATGTTTATCGTCAAGCCTAAGCTGGGGATGGTGAAGCATAAGGACAAGAATGGAATCGAATGGAAAAGGACCTATCATGAGGGTGATCTGATTCCAGCCAATGAGGTGGATATCTGCGGCTTGGAAATTCAGCCCACGAAGGAGTTCCTGGAAAGGCTGAAACGCCACTCTAATGGCTGCAGCCGACAGTATTGGAGTGTGAAATCTACTCCAAAAGAGGCGGATAAGGAGTTTGCTGATATTGTAGAGATTTGTCAGCAGCAGGGTTATATCACGGTGAAGGATATGATTCGTGAATTCGGTGTCACCCGCTATCATGCCAATAAGGTGTTGAATGATCTCTGTGAGGAACCGGCTGCCAGAATGTATGCTACCAAGGAAGGTCCTATAACGCTCTATCGTTTGTGGAAGAAGGAGTAACTAAGACGTAGTTGTTGAAACGGCTCTTTAGGTTGACGGAATCGGTTCCTTAACTTGAATGAAGCGTCTCTTCTCGTTGAAGGAAGCGTCTCCTTAACTTGAATGAAGTGTCTCTTCTCGTTGAAGGATACGTCTCCGAGAGTTAAAAGAAGCGTTTCCTGGAGTCAGAACAAGCGTCTTTTAGAGTACAAGCATAAACCTTCTCAGACATTGCCACTAGGTTCAGCAGCTCTGCCGAGCCTAGTCAGCAAGTCTGCTGACTGCAGTCAGCACCTCTGCTGAGCCTAGTGACAACACCTTTTAGTCGTACAGCTATAACCTGTTTAGTTGTACAACTGTATACCCTATAGTCGTACAACTATAACCTCTTTAGTTGTACAACTATACACTTTTTAGTTGTACAATCGTAAAATGATGATACTTCTATGATATATTGGGTGCTCTCATTCAATCCAAACATACAGCATCTTCCTTTTATAACGTTCGTTTGCTTTTGTTCTATTCAACGAACGAAATGAGGAAAAGCAGCTTCTCCTAATTCTGGCTCATATTCAAAACCTTCGTAACTGAAGCCTGCCAGTTCCTCTGGAGTAAGAAGCTGATTATTCAGAATATATCTCACCATGGCTCCACGGCAAGATTTAGCCCATACAGCCTGCATCTTCAATCTGCCGTCTTTCTGGCGGACATAAAAGAGTGGCTGAATGACCTTTATCTCCTGACAGACTCTCTTCCAATCGAACAGATGTTCATATTCCTCTGTAGAAAGATGGATGAGTATACCATCATCAGCTTTCACACTATCGATGAGAACATCTGTCAGTTTGTCTTTCCAGAACTGATTGATAGGCTTGTCGTTTGTAGCTTCGAGCGATACGCAATGCTCCATACGATAAGGTACGATGCCATCCAACGGTCGAAGCAATCCATAAAGAAAGCAGGTAATCCAGAGATGTTTCTGGGCATACTCTAACGACTCCTCGCTCAAAGAACTGGCACGCAAATGTTTGTATGCCTGACCATTGTAAGCCAGGATAGCAGGCATCTTTTCAGTTGCCATAAAATCATGATATCGCTTCCAGTTCGTCATTGCAATCTTGCTGCTGCAATCCAGTTGCTTAGCCAATTCCTCTACATTCATCATTGCCATTTCTTTGGCCAAGGCATTGGCAACTGATTGGAATAGTGGCACGGAGATAGGCTTCCTGTCTGCCTTCTCAAACATGATTTTGGCATTAGCCAATAATATCTGCATAATAATCAATCTTTTGAATTGTACCTGCAAAGATAAAAAAAAAATCAATATACAATGCTAAATAGCCAAGAAAAATCCCATAAAATTAAAATTTTTTATAAAACGAGCATTATATAGTACTTTTTCTTGTGTAATCTATAAATATTTGTTACCTTTGCCCCATGAAAACATTATTAGACGTTCATACACATACAATAGCATCAGGTCATGCCTTCAGCAGTTTGCAGGAAATGACCTTGACAGCAAAGGAGAAAGGGTTGGATATTTTGGGAATCACAGAGCACGGTCCCAATATCCCGGGTACCTGTAATCCTATCTATTTCAGAAACCTTCATTGTGTTCCACGCCAGCTCTATGGAATCAAACTGATGCTTGGAGCAGAACTCAACATCCTCAATACGAAGGGAGATATCGATCTCGACGAGGATTACTGGCGTATCCTGGATATCCGAATAGCAGGCATCCATAGCCTTTGCTGGCAGGGAGGAAGTAAGGAGGAGAATACGCAGGGTGTCATCAATGCCATGCGCAATCCCTTTGTGCAGATTATCTCTCATCCCGGCGATGGTACGGCAGAACTGGATTTCGAGGAACTCATGAAAGTTTCTAGGGAAACGCATACCTTGCTTGAAATCAATAACCATTCCATGGCTCCCATCCGCCACAAGACTGTGGCTGCTCCCAATAATCTGGAACTGCTGGAACTTGCCAAGAAGTATGAAACTCCAGTCATCTTCGGAAGTGATGCCCACTTCTCTACGATGATTGCCGACTACAGCAACATTATGCCACTGGTAGAAAAAGCAGAGTTCCCGGATGAGCTGGTTCTCAACTATCAGCCAGAGAAATTCATGGCTTACCTCAAGCCAACCCCTGAGAAATAGGAAAATTTAGTTTCACATTTCAATTTACATGACTATGATTATAGAAGAAATCATCAAGTATAATGAAAACTTCGTAGCCAGTAAGGCTTACGAAAAGTATCTTACGAGTAAATATCCAGACAAGAAACTTGCCATTCTTTCCTGTATGGACACTCGCCTTACTGAGCTTCTGCCAGCAGCTTTGGGCCTGAAGAACGGAGATGCCAAACTCATCAAGAACGCCGGTGGACTGGTTATCAGTCCTTTCGACTCTGCCATGCGTAGTCTCCTTGTAGCCATCTACGAATTGGGTGTAGAGGAAATCATGGTCATTGCCCACTCCAACTGCGGTGCATGCCACATGAACGGACAGCAGATGAAGAAATTGATGCTCAAACGTGGCATCCATCAGAATGTTATCGATACCATCGGGCTTTGCGGCATCGACCTCGACCATTGGCTGGAGGGATTCCACGACACAGAGGATTCTGTAAGGAATACCATCAATACGATCCGTACACACCCTCTCGTACCAAAAGACGTCAATCTTCATGGCTATATCATTGACTCACAGACGGGCAAACTGACAGAAGTGAAATAGAATAAAGGTATTATTTTAATTAAAACACATAACAGCAGTTTGTTGTACTTTCACCTTCCCTCTATGATGCTCTTTCCAAGAAAGTAACTTTCGTTACAGCCCCCACATATCATTCAGCATACTGATAGCTGATTCCGAGCGGAATACATGGTCGCGGAAGGTGATGATGCCTTCGGGAGCAAGGTGGGCTTCGAAGGAATTCACCAGGAAATCTGCTTCGAGCAGAATGCGGTGGTCGAGGCTGGTAACATCTTGATAAGTATGATGATGGGCAATGAGCCAGCAGATTCTTTCTATCTGTGCGGCTGTGAATCCATCAACTTCTGACAGTACTTTTCTTGCCTCGTCAGGACCAAGTTCTTCCTGGTGCTTGCCATCGCAGTTGCCGTATCTGGCTTGTGAAACGTGAATGCCTACATCGTGAAGAATGGCTGCTGCTTCGAGCACGAAGAGGTCTTCTCCGGTCATTCCCTCTGCTATCGCAATCATACGGGCAAAGTCGTGCACCTTTACGAAATGCTGGATGAGTGGCGCATCGCCACCATCGTACTTAATCATCGCCCTCATCAAATTGGCGAGTATCAATTCCTTGTTTGTCATAATCTTATGTTTTTTTACCAATAAAAAGAATACTAATCGAAGAGCTTCTTCCAAATCCACAATACCGCTATGGCGCCAATGACGCAGAAGACGAAGTTGGTAAGATAACCCTTGCCAAACAATTCTATGTTCAGCAGATTGCTGATGATGGCGCCGGCATAACTGCCCACAATACCTATGAATAGGTTCATACAACATCCTTTGCCTTCGCCGCTCATGATGCGGTTGGCAATATAGCCAATGAAAATACCAGTAAGGATTGGCCACGCTGTGAAATCTGCAATATGTTCTAACATACTCTTTTGATTTTATTTTTTCTTGTTATCTGAGCTTTCTGATAACCTTTGCCGGATTTCCTACTGCCATGGAGTCATCAGGAATATCCTTGACCACTACGCTGCCGGCACCGATTACGCAGCGGTTGCCGATGGTTACTCCAGGGCAGACGATGACTCCTGCGCCCAGCCAGCAATCCTCGCCAATAGTGATGGGGAAGCCTGTTTCTACTGGCTTGCGGCGTTCCATATAATTGATGGGGTGGTTAGGGGTTACTAGCTGGCAGTTCGGACCTATCAGGGTGCGGTCGCCGATGGTAATCAGGGCTTCATCGAGCATCGTGGCGCCATAGTTGATGAATACATTCTCACCCACCTTGATGCCGTGACCATGGTCGCAGTGAAAGGGTGGGCAGATGGTGGCTGAAGCTGGAATGCCAGGAATCAGTTCTTCGATAATGGTTCGATAGTCTTCATCAAACAGGGTTAGCGTCTGCAGGCGGCAGCAGAGACGGTTGGCGTGCTCTATGCTTTTCATGCCATCCTTGTTGCTGAAATCATAGAGCTCGCTGTTTCTCATTTTTTCAAATTCTGTCATATTTGTTCTCTATTGATGGATGTAATCCAGAATCTGTTCTGCATGAATCTTGGTCTTGATCTCCTTTGGAGTGAAGATCTTTTCGATGATGCCTTCTTCGTTGACAAGATAGGTGGTGCGGAGGATTCCGATGGTCTTTCTGCCGCAGGTTACCTTCTCGCCCCAGCAGCCGAGTTCCTGCAGTAGGGTGGTTTCGGTATCTGCGATAAGAGGGAACTGCAAACCCTTGGTTTCGGCAAACTTCTTCTGCAGAGCTTGCTTGTCCTTGCTTACGCCGATAATCTCATAACCGGCTGCTGCCAGCTCCTCCTTATGTGCTTGCAGGGAGCAAGCCTCGGCAGTGCATCCGCTGGTGTTAGCCTTCGGATAACTGTAGAGCACAATCTTGCGACCACGATAGTCGCTTGCCTTGATCTCACGTCCGTCCTGGTCAATGCCAAGAATCTCTGGTATTTTATCTCCTACATTCATAATTCTATATTTATTTATTATATGTCTTGTTATGATGCAAAGATAATAAAAATAATGCGAACCGATGTGATTCTTATGATTTTTAACACAAATAATCGTTGTTTATCTTTCTACCTGGAAGTTTAAACGAATCTTTCTTTTGGATAAAAAAAAGAAAAATATAGGGAGGATATTTGGTAATATGCTGATATTTACTTACTTTTGTGTGATGAACGTTCATGGTATGAAACAGGGAGCGTGATACTAAACAGGTAAAAAAGGAAGAAAATGAAGAAGATATTTTTGTTTATATTATTCTGTCTTTCCGTATGCAGCATGTCGGCTTACGACTTTCTGCGAGCTGTGAAAGATGAGATTCCGGGAGGTTACAACTTCTGGGTTTATACGCCGGTAGATTATTTCTATTCGCAAGAGCAGACACCGGTCATCATCTTTCTGCATGGTGCCAGTCTTTGTGGAAGAAATCTGAATAAGGTGAGAAGATACGGACCGCTTGATGCCATCGTCAAGGGGCGCGATATCGATGCGCTGACCATCGTTCCGCAGAATCCGGGAGGAGCCTGGAATCCGAAGAAAATCATGGATATGCTAGACTGGGTGAAGAAGAATTACCCATGCGATTCTAATAGGGTTTATGTCCTGGGTATGAGTTTGGGCGGTTATGGTACCATGGATGTCTGTGCTACTTATCCCGATAGGATAGCTGCCGGTATGGCGCTGTGTGGCGGCTGTTCGTATAAGGATGTGAGTGGATTGGGCGATTTGCCATTCTGGATTATCCATGGCACAGCAGATAGGGCAGTACCGGTCAAGCAATCGAAGGTTGTGGTAGATAAACTTGAAAAGGATGGCAAGGATACCCGATTGATATACGACTGGTGGAAGGGTGCCAATCACGGTACCCCTGCCCGCGTGTTTTATCTGAAGAAAACCTATCAGTGGCTCTTCTCTCACAGCCTTTCAGATAAGGACAGACCCGTGAACCGCAACATCAGTATTACGATGAGTGATCTGGGCAGAGCATATGGTGATGTGAACAGAAATGCCTCTCAGCCTGAACTCATCGATGGTCCGAGTGTGATCAAGCAAGAGGGAAATGAATATTAAGGAATCAGGTGAACAGTTCTGCTACCTTCCCCAGCCAATTCTTATCAATATCATCGAAGGTGCTGAGGTGTTCGCTGTCAATATCCAGTACGGCGATTACCTCACCATTCCTGATAACAGGTACTACAATCTCCGAACGGGAGGCGCTGCTGCAGGCAATATGCCCCGGAAATTTCTCAACATCTTCTACCACGATGGTTTCCGCCTTGTTCCAAGCTGTGCCGCAAACTCCCTTGCCCCTTTTGATGCGGGTGCAGGCCAGCGGTCCCTGAAAAGGACCCAGCACAAGGGTTCCGTCGATGACCCGGTAGAAGCCCACCCACCAGAAGTGGAAGGTGTCCATGATGCATGCTGAAATATTCGCCATATTGGCGATGATGTCGCTTTCGCCCTCTACGAGCGACTTGAGCTGAGGGAGGAGCGTGGCGTAAAGTTCCTCCTTCGTTTCTCCTTTTATAATAAGATGTTCTGCCATGATGTCTTTACTTTTCAATTCTGTGTCTATTATCTGTTTAGATATTCTATCTCTGCAAAAGTAATAAAAATAATTGAAATACTGTCATTTTCATAGAATTATTTCTATCCTTTCAATCTTTTTTCGTACTTTTGCACCATCAATTAAAATAAAGAAAATCCAGTTTTTAAAATGTGAAGTAAGAAAATGGCTGATAAAGATATGAAATGGAAGACGCTCTCGCAGAAGTATCTGATAGAGAAGCCATGGCTCACGGCACGAGTGGATAAGGTGGAATTGCCTACGGGAGCCATTATCGATGAATATTACGTGCTGGAATATCCCGATTGGGTGAACACCATCGCCATTACGAAGGACGGAATGTTCGTATTTGTGCGCCAGTATCGCTATGCGATAGGTAAGACGGTGAATGAACTCTGCGCAGGAGTGATAGAGAAGGGCGAGGACTCGATGGCGGCTGCCAAGCGAGAGCTGATGGAAGAGACTGGGTTCGGTGGCGGAAACTGGCAGAAGTGGATGACGATTTCGGCTAATCCGAGCACTCATACCAATCTTACCCATTGCTATTTGGCTACGGATGTGGAGCGCATGGATGTTCAGCATCTTGACCAGGCTGAGGATATCGAGGTTCGCCTCTTCTCCAGGGATGAAGTGATGGATATGCTAGAGAAGGGAGAAATCTGGCAAAGCCTGATGGCGGCTCCGCTATGGAAGTATTTTGCGAAAGCAAAGTAAGCTGTAGGGCTTCATCTGCTCGAGCAAAGTAAACATTAAACAATAAACATTAAACATTATAAAAATGGTAATAGATTTCGAAAAGATTGCTGAGGCTCATTTGGAGGGCTTCAAGGGTGGACAGGGTAAACTTGATACTCGTAACTATGTGGATGACAAGGTGAAGATTATGTATTCTACCTTGCGTCCGGGTGCATCAACTGGTCTTCATACTCACGAGGGCAACTGCGAGATTATCTATGTGGTAAGCGGCACTGCTACTTTCCATTATGATGATGTCGTAGAAGAGGTTCGCCAGGGACAGGTGCATTACTGCCCGATGAACCATGCTCATTATATGGAGAATCTCACAGATCATGATCTGGTGTATCTCGCCATTGTGCCTGAGCATCATTAATATCCTTGAAGTATCTGGGAAAACCATATCATATTCCTCCTGAGGAAAATGTAAAAAGAAAGTCCAACTCGGATGCCTCTCTCTTAAAGGCTCCAAGCTGGACTTTCATCGTTTTTATTTCTTTATATTAATCTTCTTCATTCTCTAGCAAGTCGGTGCCGAGGTGGGTGGTCTGCTCACGCTTCAATCGGTCGCGCACTTCCTTAGGCTTGGTGGCGTAGGTAATCATTCGGATGGAATCGTTGTAGCTCACGTACTTCCAGAGCCAGTTGAGCAATACCATTACCTTGTTCTTTACTCCGAGGATGGAGCGGAGGTGAACCACCAGCCACAATACCCAGGCAAAGAAGCCCTGACTGTGGAACTTGCCAAGCTCTACTACAGCCTTGTGTCTTCCGATGGTAGCCATAGAACCCAGGTTCTTGTAGCGGAAAGGCTTGAGCTGCTGGTCGATGTTTGGGGCTGAAGAACCAGGATGCTTCTCATTCTCCTCATCTGCCTTCGCAATCTTCTGGATATTCTTAGCCAGGAGTGCTGCCTGCTGAATGGCTACCTGAGCCAACTGTGGATGACCGCCAGGATAAGCTGGGTCTGTGGTCTGGATACACTGGTCGCCGATGGCGAAGAGACCGTCCATGCCAGGGATGCGGTTGAATTCATCTACTACGATTCGGAAACCACGGCCCAGATGGTCGCCATCGATACCCGTGATAGGCTGTGCCTTTACACCTGATACCCAGAGGAAGGTGCGGGTAGGAATCTCCTGACCGTCCTTCATCAGGACCTTGTGGTCCTTGTAGTCGGTTACCATTTTGCCAAACTGTACATCCACACCCATACTGGTAAGGAATTCGTATGCTTTCTTAGAAGAGTCCTGTGACATTCCGGCGAGCAGTCTGTCGCCCGCTTCCAGAAGATAGATGTGCATCAGAGATGAGTCCATATCAGGATAATCATAAGGAATCACGTAGCGCTTCATTTCAGAGAGGGCTCCGGCAATCTCTACACCTGTGGCACCACCGCCTACAATGACCACGTTCAGGAGTTCCTGTCGCTCCTCTTCTGTGGCACAGGTCAGTGCACGCTCCAGGTTGCTCAACACAGCGTTGCGCAATCCCATTGCCTCTGAAACGGTCTTCATCGGAATAGCCCACTTCTCGATGTTGGCATTGCCATAGAAATTGGTAGTGGTTCCTGCTGCGAACACCAGGTAATCGTACTCAATCTTACCGATGGAAGTTTGCAGAATCTTCTTGTCTGGGAATACGGCTCTCGCCTCTGCCATGCGGAAGTAGAAGTTCTTGTGCTTGCGGAAAATCTGGCGGAAAGGGAAGGAGATGGAGCTTGGGTCGATACCTGCTGAGGCAATCTGATAGATAAGTGGAGGAAACTGATGGAAGTTATTCTTATCAATCAACACCACCTGCAGGTTTGCCTTGCTCAGGTCTTCTGCCAAGCGAAGGCCACCGAGTCCGCCACCTACAATCACTACTCTCTTCAACTTATTTCTCTTGATATTAATGCTCATAACTACTGCTGTTTTTTATATATTAATTACATATATTTGCTGAAAATTCTATTCTTTATAAGGCGCAATGCCTGGTACTCGCAGAAAATTCGATTGCAAAGGTACAACTTTTTTATGAGGCGGCAAAAGAAGATGGGTAGAAATATGGGATTGAAGCTTGTTGCAATCGTTCTCATTTTATATTCTTGCAAATGATGTTACAAAATGTAATATGCAGATAGCATTTTTACTTTGGCGGTGGATGGCTTGAAGGAATATACTTCCAAGGCTTCGGGCTTGTTCATGATGGGAGTTTTTCTTTTTTTATCATTCCGCAATCTGGTGAATCACATAGGTAACCACGCCCCAGATCATGAAGCGGTTGGTTTCATCTACCCGGATAGGGGAGAAGTTCTTGTTCCATGGGATGAGCCAGCCGAAGGTGCCGCTCTCATCCATCTTGAATTTGTGCCTTGTATGGCCTGGCGTATGGTGCCATAACCATTCTTCCGGTTGATGGCGTCGATAGCCTCCATCAGCTTTTTTGCTTGCTTCGGTCGATGGGGTCGAAGAGGTCTTGCTGGCGAGGATGGTCGGGTGAGGCTATCTTGTCTCCTTAATTTTTCTGTACAACGTACAGCGAAATTAGCCACGGCTTCTTCTATCACATTTTTGTCGGTAATGCCCTCGTTGGCAAAACTCCTGCTGGTGCAGATGCTCTTCTTCTGCGGCAATTCCTCGATGCTGATGCAGCTTTCGCCATTCAGTTCTTTCCATGTTCTTAGGGTGGTGATATTGAAATGGCTGCGGACCCAACTTTCTTTCTTGTCGGCGAACTGAGCGGCGGTCCTGATGCCCATATAATCGAGCTTTCGGGCTATCTGTCTGCCTATTCCCCATACATCTTCTACGGGGAAGAGAGACAGCGCCTTGTGTCTCCGTTCATCCGTGTCGATGAGGCAGCAGCCTTGGAAGCCCTTGTATTTCTTGGCGAATTTAGAGCCGATTTTCGCCAATGTCTTCGTTTCTGCAATGCCTACGGATATCGGGATTCCAACAGCCCGAAGTACATCTGCCGATATTTTGGAGCCATAGCGATGGAGCAGGCTATCGGGCTTTTCTGACAGCTCGTCTATTGTTATTTTATTGAACAAAGTAGGATGGTCTTCCGTATGCTCCCGAAAGAAAACTTTCGCCATTGATTCGTCTGCCTCGAAGAAACTCTCATCAATAGAGTATTGGTCGATGCGTGGGGAATAATGGGATTGCATCGACATCACGCGGTTGGAGAGCGAACCGTAGAGCGTATAGTTGCTCGAGAAGATAGCCACTCCTTCAGTCTCCAGTTTTTCCTTCACCTGATAGAAGGGGTCGCCCATATTATAGCCCAATGCCTTAGCTTCTTCAGAGCGTGCGATGACGCACCCGTCGTTGTTACTCAATACAACCACGGGCTTTCCTGTCAGGTCGGGGCGAAACACTCGCTCGCACGAACAGTAGAAGTTGTTGCAGTCTGCCAGTCCTATCATATCTTAGCATTAACACCTCTTGTTCTCACCAGAAATCCTGGTATAATGTGCAAAAATACAAAAAATAATCCGAAAACGATAGTTTTTCATTCAAGTTTTTTTGTCGTTTCGTGATTTATTCTTACCTTTGTGGTCATAAGCTAGTATTGAAACATTATAAAACTGAACGATATGAATGATAAGAATAACATGTTGGCATTGAGCCAGGAGCGTTTTTCGGCTCGCAAGTTTACTCCGGAGGCGGTGAGCCAGGAGAATCTGGACTATATCATGGAGTGTGTGCGCCTGGCACCATCGGCAGTGAACAGGCAGCCTTGGCGCTGGCTCATTGTGCGCTCAGAAGAGGCGAAGAAAAAACTGCAGGATTGCTACGACCGCGAATGGTTCAAGACGGCTCCTATATATATTATAGGTATGAAAAACGTGAATGAGAACTGGGTGCGCAAATATGATGAGAAACCGCATGGCGATATTGATGTGGCGATAGCGGCAGAGCATCTCTGTCTGGCTGCCACCGAAAAGGGACTGGGCACCTGCTGGGTCTGCAATTACGATACGGCGAAGATGCAGCAGTTCTTTCCGCGTGAGGGCTATGAGGCGGTGGTCGTCATCCCTCTAGGTCATATTGCCGAAGACTGTCCACGCACAGAGAAGAAGCGCAAGGAGATGAGCGAAATCACAGAAGAAATCTAGTTCTGATATAAAATCTGGTACAAAAAGAAGCTGTATGGAAATGAACGAAGAATCCATCCTGGCATGGAATATCATAGAAAAGACAAATGCCAACCTCTTCCTTACCGGAAAGGCGGGCACAGGTAAGACGACCTTCCTCAAGCGATTGAAAGAACTGTCGCCAAAACGAATGATTGTGCTTGCTCCTACGGGCATTGCAGCCATCAACGCCGGAGGAATGACCATCCATTCGTTCTTTCAGCTTCCCTTCTCGCCATACGTGCCGGGCACGACCTTTGGCAGCGGCGAACAGAAACGCTATCAGTTCAGCAAGCTCAAGCGCAATATCATCCGCAGTATCGACCTGCTCGTTATCGACGAAATCAGTATGGTGCGCAGCGATCTGCTCGATGCTGTAGATTCTGTGCTTCGCCAGTATCGCAAGCTCCACGATTTGCCTTTCGGTGGTGTGCAGCTCCTGATGATAGGCGATTTGCAGCAGCTGGCACCCGTGGTTACGCCACAGGAAGAGCATCTGCTGGGGCAGCATTATGATACTCCTTTCTTCTTCAGCAGCAACGCTCTGAAGCAGGTGGGTTATCTCACCATCGAACTTAAAAAGGTGTACAGGCAGCAGGATGAACAGTTTATCTCGCTGCTCAACCAGATTAGGGAGAACAAGGCTTCTGAAGCTACGCTGCAGGCTCTGAACCAGCGCTATATTCCAAATTTTGTACCACCTAAGGAGGGCAATTATATCAGGCTTACCACCCATAATGCGCCTGCCCAGTATATCAACGAACAGCAGCTTGCTGCCTTGCCTGCGCAGTCATTTTCTTTTACAGCAGATATAGAGGGCGATTTCCCTGAAACATCTTATCCGGCTGATTTTAAGCTCACATTGAAGCCGGGAGCACAGGTGATGTTCATCAAGAACGACCCGCAGCACCGTTTTTATAATGGTATGATTGGCGAGGTGATAGGGGTTAGGACCGATGAAGACGGCAGCAAGATTACCGTTCGTAGTAAGGATTCGGGCGAGGAGTTTGACCTGGAGAAAATGGAGTGGACCAATGCGAAATATACGCTGAACGAGAAAACCAAGGAGATAGAGGAGACGGTGGAAGGAAAATTCATGCAGTATCCTCTGCGTCTGGCGTGGGCGATAACTATCCACAAGAGTCAGGGACTTACTTTCGAACATGCCATCATCGATGCTTCTCATTCTTTTACCCATGGTCAGACTTATGTGGCACTGAGCCGCTGCAAGACTTTGGAGGGCATGGTGCTCAGTCAACCGCTTTCTCGCGGAGCCATTATCAGCAGTCAGACGGTGGATGCATTCACCAGCCAGCTTGCTGCGCCTAGTCAGGAGCAAATCAGCAGTCTGGAGCTGCAATACATCATTTATTGCATCAGCGAACTCTTCGATTTTTGTTCCATCAGAGCCAGCTATGAGCATCTGATGCGCTGCCTGGTAGAGTTTTTTAATGGTAAATATCCGCGCGTGGTAAGCGAGTATCAGAAGTTGCAGGTGGTGCTGAAGAGTCTGATAGCCGTATCGGATAAATTCCGTGTGCAGTATACGGGTATGCTTGCCCGAAATCCTGATGTAAGGCAGGCTGAGCTGCAAGACCGTATTCATAAGGGAGCTATGTATTTTCTTGACAAAATCGGCATTCTGAGTGATTTAATCAGAAAGTCGAATCTTGATACAGACAATAAGGTGGCTAGGAAACAGTTTGAAGACCGCTTCTCTGTTTTCTCAGAGGATGTAAAATTAAAAGAACGGCTTTTGAAGTATGAGTGTAGTGCAGAATTCACGGTAACAGATTATCTGAAAAAGAAGGCGCAGTTCTTGCTGTTGGATGCAGATGCCTCATCAGATAGCGGTTCGGGCAGAAAGTCAAGGAGACAGAAGAAACCGAATGAACCGAAGGTGCCGAAAGTCGCTTCGAAGGAGGTAAGTTATGATTTCTATATGCAGGGAATGACGGTAGATCAGATTGCTGCTAAGCGGGGTTATACCAAAGGTACCATTATTGGTCATCTTACTCCTTATGTGAAAGAAGGAAAGATTGGACTGCGGGCGCTGATTTCAAGTGCCCATGAAAAGAAAATCCGTGATTTCATGAAGGCGCATCCAGAATTGGAGCTTTTTAGTGAAATAAAGGAAGCTTTGGGAGCTGGTATTGATTATTACGAAATCAAACTGGTTCATGATTTGATGGAGGGGGAATAAAGCATTCTTCCACCATATTATAATAATAGCCGTAACTATATTTGCAGTAGTTACGGCTATTTTTTTTAAATATCTAGAGTTGGCTCACAGCCTTTTCCAGCTGCTGCAAAGCCTGTTTGATAACACTTCTTGGTGCAGCTACATTCAATCGCATGAATCCTTCTCCGCCAGTACCAAACATCTCTCCATCATTCAATGCCAGATGCGCCTTGTCGATGAATAGTTCGAGAAGCGCATCGTGAGAAAGATGCAGATTACGGCAGTTGAGCCATACGAGGAAGGAAGCCTGTGGACGCAAAGGGCGAATGCCCGGAATATGCTCACGGCAGTAATCTTCTACGAACCGGATATTGTCCTCAATATAGGCAAGCATCGCCTTGCGCCATTCTTCTCCCTTGCGGAAGGCTGCGATAGTGGCTATAGGAGCAAAGAGGGTTGGCTCATCCAACTCGTTAGCGCTTAACCATTTGTAAAATCTATTCCGAATATCTTCGTTTGGAATAATGGCGTAGCTACTCACAATTCCAGCTATATTGAAGGTCTTGGAAGGAGCCTGGAAGGTGATGCTGATGTTGCGTGCCTTGTCTGAAACCGAAGCAAACGGGATGTGCTTGTGGCCGAAGAGCGCCATATCCGCGTGAATCTCATCGCTGACAACGAGCAGATGGTGCTCATAGCAGAAGTCGGCAAGCTGCTGCAGGGTTTCTTTGCTCCAGGTAATACCGCCCGGATTATGAGGATTGCAGAGAATGAGAATCTTGCATTTCTCATCGCAAACCTTCTCGAGATTTTCGAAGTCCATCTCGTAATATCCGTCTTCCCTCATCTTCAGCGGATTGAAGACCACCTCTCTGCCATTACCCTCTGGGGTGAGGCGGAATGGGTGATAAACGGGTGGCTGGATGATGACTTTTTCGTCAGGTTGGGTGAAGACATTCACCACGAGTCCGATGCCTTTAACAATACCAGGAATGAATCTTATCCACTCTCGCTTCACATCCCACTGGTGGTGGTCGCGAACCCAGTCGATGATGCTAGGAAGGTAATCTTCCGGCTCCATCGTGTAGCCGAAAAGAGAGTGTTCCAATCGTGCCTTGAGGGCATTTGTAATGAAGGATGGAGTCTCGAAATCCATATCAGCTACCCAGAGTGGCAGCAGATCATCTCGCCCCCAACGAGGCAACAGGGCGCCATGCTTCAGGTCGTTGCTGCCCGAACGGTCTATGACTTTATCGAAATTGTACATTTTACTTTGAGTCTATTAACTATAAACTATCAATTATAAACTATTAACCGCCTGCTTGATGTCTTCGAAGAGATCATCCACATCCTCCAGGCCTACGCTGAGGCGGATAGTGGTGTCTTTCACATCCATTGACTTGCGCATGCTCTCAGAGAAAGCTCCGAAGATGGTGCTTGCCGGATGAATGGCGAGCGAACGGTTGTCGAAGAGGTTGGTGGCGCGATGGATGAGCTTCAGATTGTTCAGAAAACTGAAGCAGGCTTCCTTGCTCTCCAGGTCGATGCAGATCATGGCTCCCGCAGTTTTTCCAAACTGGTGCTGCGCCAACTCGTGATAAGGATTATCCTCCAGACCAACATAGTTTACTAATTTTATCTGAGGCAGAGAGCGCAGTTTCTTGGCAAGCTCCAGGGCATTGCTGCTCTGCACACGATAGCGAGCATCTAGCGTTTCAAGTCCGATGGTTTGCATATAAGCCACCTGTGGAGTCATATAGGCTCCGAAATTGAAGAGCATTTCTCCATAAAGACGCTTGGCGAAATCGCCGTTGTAAGGAGTACCGTAGTCGATGACCAGACCGCCGAGCGAAGTAGCACCGCCGCTTACATATTTAGAGCTGGAAACTACCTCAATATCTACTCCCAGACTCTTAGCTGAGAATTGTGTGAAAGGAATCACGGTAGAATCCACCACCAAAGGTACATTTTTTTCATGTGCCACTTCTGAGATGGCTTTCAAATCGGCAACCTCCAGCTGTGGGTTGGTCAGGATTTCGAGAAATACGCAGCAGGTGTCATCATCAATGGCTTCGCGCACGGCTTCGATATTGGTCAAATCGCGCAAACGCACCTTTACACCAAAACGGCGCAGAGTGGCTACGAGCAGGGCATAAGTATTGCCGAAGAGATGCTTGGATGTAACAATATTTTTGCCTTGTGCTGCCAGCGCCATGAGGGTGTTGCTGATGGCCGCCATTCCTGAGTTGAAGGCGGTGGTATGAGCAGCATCGGTAAGGGCTGCCACACGACGCTCCAGGTTGGTTACCGTAGGGTTCTCTACGCGCGAATAATCTGGAGCCTTGATCTTGTCGGTGAATGCTTCAGCCATGACGGCAGCATTGTCGAATTCGTAGGCAAGGGTGTTATATACTGGCACGCTCAGCGAGTCGTATGCATCGCGGCGCTCATATTCCAAATGAATAGCTTGAGTCTGTTTCTTCATCATTCTGTTATTTTATGTGATATTTTGCGTGCAAAAGTACAAAAAAGAAATCAAATAGACAATAAATCGCATAAAAAAAAACGAGTTGCGAATGCTTTTTATGCATTGCAACTCGTTGGAGAGGGGTTTAACCTAACAATAACCTACTGGCTCATCTGATTAACTTAAAGATAACATTTGTAAGGCAAAAATGCAGCAAAAAAAGCGAATTGTAACAGAAACATTCGTTTATCTCGAATTTTATTTGTAATTTCGCACCAAAAACAAAAATAAGGATATTTATGAATAAACTGATTCTGAAAACAACAAAAAGCGGACTGCTGGCAGCTGCCCTGATGGCTTCAATCTCTGCCAGTGCCGAAACCATAGAGGTGAAAACGCTGAAATATGCAGGTCCTTATGCCGTAGCACAGCCTTGGATGGCTGACAGTGTGAACATCAAGGGCGAAGCGTTCGACCTTAAGCAGTTGCTCGATTCGCCGCTGTCTTTCACCTTATTAAATAAGGGTAAGGAGGTGAGTGCAGCCCAACTCCTTGCCGACAAGCAGGATGCGCTCCATCTGGCTTCTTTCTGCGTTTCTAACACCCAGCGCACTAAAGCAACCATAGCGGTAGAAGGATTGGAGCAATACCGCCTGTTTGTAGACGGCGAACAGGTAGAGGTGAACGGCGATAAGGCTGAAACCATCCTGACTCCTTCGCAGCATACAGTTGTCATCAAATATCTTACCCGGAAGAATGCATCTGCTGATAAGAAATCTATCAAGTTGACCGTAACCGCAGCCAACGGTGCTCCGCTTTCTGTAGGCGATGCGACGGTAAAGCGTGCCTATAACATCTATGATGTGATTTGTGCGCCCAACTATCCGAGTGTTTCTATCTCACCAAACGGAAAGTTTATTGTAGTTCGGAAAACCTGGGTAGATAGAAAAGGTAATAACCATAGCATTAATGAATTGCGCAACTCTCAGACTAACAGACTGATGGCTACATTTGAGGAGAGCGTAAAATGGATGCCTTCAAGCAATAAACTGTATTTCACGCAGAAGGCGAGCGACAGCAGTATTGCCGGAGAAGAAAAGCAGGATGGCACATTGCAGCTCATTACCATCAATCCGCTGACGATGGAGCGCGAAGTGCTGGCAAGCCATCTTCCTGAAGGCTGGTTCCAGTTTACACCCGATGAAAAAATGCTCATCTATACGCTCACTACTGAAGGCAGAAAAAAGGATCCGCAAGTTTATGATGTAAAAGAACCGGAAGACAGACAGCCTGGTTGGCGCGAGCGTAGCAATCTCGCCAAATATGATCTTGCATCGGGCATTCTCCAGCCGCTTACCTTCGGTTACCACAACATCTATCTGATGGATATTTCTGCCGATTCGCGTTATCTGCTGATAGGAAAGGAAGAGGAGCGACTCACTAAGCGTCCTACAACCCTGACATCATTCTACCGCCTGGATTTGGGCAGTATGAATGCATCTTCAGCCACAACGCCAAAGGTAGAAACCCTGATAGAAAAGGGCGAATTTCTGAACAGCGCCCAGTTCTCGCCGGATGGCAAGAGCATTCTCGTGAGCGCTTCGCCGGAAGCTTTCAACGGCATAGGAAAGAATGTGGAAGAAGGACAGACACCTAGCATGGTCGACACCCAGCTCTATCTGATGACCTTGTCGGATAAGAAGGTTCGTCCGCTGACCAAGGATTTCAATCCGAATGTGCAGAGTGTGGATTGGAGTAAGGCAGATGGCAACATCTACTTCACGGCAGAAGATAAGGATTGCGTGCATCTCTTCCAGCTCAATCCGAAATCGGGTAAGTTTACGCTTCTCAAGACTCCTGAAGAGTACATCAAGAGTTTCTCGCTTGCATCTTCTGCAGCAGAAATGGCTTTCTCCGGTCAGAGTGCATCCAATGCTGACCGACTCTATAAGATGAATACGAAGGCGCTGAAATCGCAATTGGTTGACGATTTGAGTGCGCGCGAGTTGAAGGATGTTGAACTGGGCGAATGCAAGGCTTGGAATTTTGTCAATTCAAGAGGCGACACCCTTTGCTGCCGTTACTATCTGCCACCTCATTTTGATGCTGCTAAGAAGTATCCGATGATAGTGAACTATTATGGCGGTTGCAGTCCTACGAGCCGCATGTTCCAGAGCCGTTATCCTCATCATGTTTATGCGGCAATGGGCTATGTAGTGCTGGTTGTAAATCCTAGTGGAGCCACCGGATTCGGTCAGAAATTCTCAGCCCGCCATGTAGATACGGCAGGCGAGGGAGTGGCCGAAGACATCATCTCCAGCACCCAGGCTTTCTGCGATGAGCATGCTTTCGTAAACCGCAAGAAGATAGGCTGCATCGGCGCAAGCTACGGCGGATTCATGACTCAGTATCTTCAGACCAAGACCGACCTCTTTGCTGCTGCCATCTCGCATGCAGGCATCAGCGACCACACCAGCTATTGGGGTGAGGGTTATTGGGGCTACAGCTACAGCGAAGTTTCTATGGCGAACGAATATCCTTGGACCAACAAGCATCTCTTTGTAGATCAGAGTCCGCTCTATAATGCCAATAAGATTCATACTCCGCTGCTGTTTGTTCACGGCACGGCTGATAATAATGTGCCTGTGGGCGAGAGTATCCAGCTCTATACAGCGCTGAAACTCCTTGGCCGTCCTACGGCGATGGTATTGGTAGATGGTCAGGATCATCACATCATCGACTACGAAAAGCGACTGAAATGGCAGAACACCATCTTTGCCTGGTTTGCCAAATGGTTGCAGGATGATGCTTCCTGGTGGACGGAAATGTATGGTGATGAAAAGATGTAGTTGAAGTTTTGGCAGAAATGCCAGCTTCAGTCTCTATCAAAATAAGAAAAGAGATTATGTTCCTGTAAGTCGGGAATATAATCTCTTTTCTTTTTTATATGTTTATTTCTTGCAGTTTAGCGTGATAAGCAGAGAAATCATGGCGAAGGCGATTCCTACGATGCAGACACCTAGCCAGTCGGCTTGCGTCCAGACGTAACCGGCACAGAAAGTGCCTAGCGAACCACCGATGAAATAGCTGGTCATGAAAATGGTGTTGGCGCGGTTGGAAGCCTGCGGAATCTCCTGCAGACAACCACTCTGATTGCTGAGCTGCTGACATTGCAGACCGATGTCAACCAGGATGATGGCTGTGATGAGTCCGGCGTAAGTGTTGCCGAAAAGCAAGGCTATTGCCCAGGCGATGATCTGCATTCCTGCTCCGAACAGATTGAATTTTCGAATGCCAAACCTAGGAATCAGTTTTCCAACACCACTGGCAGCAACGGCTCCCATGATTCCGCAAAGTCCGAGCATTCCTACCATATCACTTCCTGCGCTGAAAGGTGGCTGCGCCAGATGGAACGCCAGACAAGACCATATTGCCATCATACTGCCGAACCCGAAGGCTGCACGGGTGGAATAGATGCGGATAGAAGAATGGAAAAAGAAAATTTCTGCTATCGTGGTCATCAGCCCTCGGTAGGTTCCTACATAGTTGCGCTTCATTTCAGGCATCATCAGCAGCATGATTCCCATGCAAAACACCATCACGAAAGCAGCTATGATAAACATCTCCCGCCATCCCAGCCATTCGCCGATGTAACCGCTGATTACTCGTGAGGCAAGAATGCCCGTCAGCAGTCCGGAGAGTACAATGCCCATATTCCTGCTCTTGTTCTTGGGTTCCGAAAACTGTCCGGCTATCGGAATGAAGAACTGCGGAATCACCGAACAGGCGCCAATCAGCAGTGAAGCTCCCCAGAGCATCCAAACGTTTTGCGCTGCAGCCATCACAATTGCCATCAATGCTGCAATGGCCATATTGACAAGGATGAGTTTCTTGCGCGAAAGCATGTCGCCCAAGGGGATGAGGAAGAATAAGCCCAGCGCATAACCTATCTGGGTAATGACGGTGATGAGGTTAGCCTTCTGCTCGGTAATATCCAGGTCGTGGCGGATGAGTTCGAGAAGCGGCTGATTGTAGTAGCAGTTGGCTACGGTGAGTCCTGCGACGATAGCCATCATCAGGAGAATGCTGCGGGGAATGCCCTGATTTTCTTTTAGCTGTATCATTTTCTGTCTGTTTGTTTCTTTGTTTTGAGTGCAAAGTTACGAAAAATTCTCGGCAATCAAAGTTTTTGGGGACGATTTCTTGGGAAAATCTTCTCTCTCATGCAGAAAATCTTCTTTCTCATGCAGAAAAAGTTTCTGTTCTTTCCCTCTCGCGCGTACCTTATTATATGTATATAGTGCTGCTCTGAAGAGGTGTTGGCGCGCACCCTTGTTACGCTAAAAACACCGAAAAGTGTTAAAATTAGGCTGTTTCCGAGCACATTAAAAACTTTAACCTTTGTTAGCATTTTGTAAGTAGTTGATTTTTAGCGATTTGTAATTTTGTTACAAAATCACCTAAAAAAAAATCGCAAAAAAAAGAACAACGTATCAAAAAAATGCTTACCTTTGCACCGTTCAAAAGAACAAATGATTGTTTTACAGATTTTAAAAAAGCAAAGAAAATGAAGAAATTAGTTTTTATGTTCGTAGCTATCGCAGCTATCTCTTTCGCATCATGTGGTAACAAAACAGCTCAGAACACAGCTTCTGCTGATTCTGACACAGCTCAGGTAGATACAACTGCTGCTGACACTGCTGCTGCTGATACAGCTGCTGCTGATTCTGCTAAGTAATTTGAAATTACTTGCGAACGAAAAATGAGAGAAACAACCGCTGGACTTCGGTCTAGCGGCTTTTTCGTTTTATAGAGACTATGTTTCATTTTTTTAGGTTACCTTTTAGAATATTAGAAAAGATAATTTATGATAGATTCAAGTGCCTTCCAAGGTAAAAAGGCAGCTTACTATACGCTAGGCTGCAAACTCAACTTCTCTGAAACTTCCACTTTTGGCAAAATGCTCGAAGATATGGGCGTCATTACTGCTAAAAAGGGGGAGAAAGCTGATATTTGTCTGATTAACACCTGCTCGGTAACAGAAGTTGCCGATCATAAATGCCGTCAGGCTATCCACCGGATGGTGAGAAACAATCCGGGTGCATTCGTTATCGTGACGGGCTGTTATGCGCAGCTCGAATCTGAGAATGTCAGCAAGATAGAGGGTGTAGATCTCGTGTTGGGTGCTAACGAGAAGGCGCACTTGATTCAATATCTCAGCGATGCATGGGCGCAGAAATTTGCTCAGGAAAACGGATTGGCTGCTCAGGCCCCTCAGAACGTCGATGCTGAAAGTTCTCAGAACGTCGATGCTGCGGCTCTTCATCAGCATTATAGCGTAAAGACGAAGGAAATCAAGACCTTCCAGCCTTCTTGCTCACGTGGCAACCGTACCCGTTATTTCCTGAAGGTGCAGGACGGCTGCAATTATTATTGCACCTATTGCGCCATTCCATTTGCCCGAGGCAATTCGCGCAACCCGAGCATCCAGTCGCTTGTGGCTCAATGTGAGCAGGCAGCTGCTGAAGGCGGTAAGGAAATCGTCATTACCGGTGTGAATATCGGTGATTTCGGTCAGACTACCCACGAGCGATTCATCGACCTTGTCAAGGCGATGGATCAGGTAGAAGGAATCAAGCGTTACCGCATCTCGAGTCTGGAGCCTGATCTCTGTGATGATGATCTCATAGAGTATTGTGCCCAGAGCCGTGCTTTTATGCCTCATTTCCATATTCCTCTGCAGAGCGGAAGCGATGAGGTGCTCAAGCTGATGCACCGTCGTTACGACAAGGCGCTCTTCGCCCACAAGGTGAATCTTATCAAGGAGAAAATGCCTGATGCGTTTATCGGTGTTGATGTGATGGTGGGCTGTCGCGGCGAAACTCCGGAGTGTTTTGAAGAATGCTATGAGTTCCTGAAGAGTCTGCCTGTTACCCAGCTTCATGTCTTCCCTTATTCTGAGCGTCCGGGCACGGCTGCCTTGAAGATTCCGTATGTGGTTGACGAGAAGGAGAAGAAGAAGCGCTCCAAGCGACTGTTGGAGTTGAGTGATCAGAAGACGCAGGAATTCTATGCCCAATACATCGGTACTGAGGCTGAGGTTCTCTTCGAAAAGGCGCCAAGAGGCAAGGCAATGCATGGATTCACCAAGAACTATATCCGCGTAGAACTTTCGCCGGCTCTCGCCAAGGAAGAATACGACAACCAACTTATCAAGGTTCGCCTGGGTGATTTTAATCACGATAAGACGGCGCTGAAGGGAGAGCTTCTTTAGTTGATAGTTGATAGTTTATAGTAAATAGGGCTTGTTGATAGTTTATAATTGATAGTTTATAGTTAATAGGGCTAAGTAAAAAGGGTTAATCGTAAAGTTCAAAGTCCAATGTATTACAACGATTTTGGAACATGGATCCGGAAGCAGTTTCCTGATTTCCGTGTTCAGAAGATTTCGATAGACGCGGGATTCTCCTGTCCTAACAGAGATGGAAGGATTTCGAGTGGCGGATGTACGTATTGCGACAACCGCACCTTCAATCCGAGCTATTGCGACCGGAAAAAGTCGATTACTGAACAGCTGGAGGAGGGAAAGGCTTTCTTCAGCAGGAAGTATCCTGATATGAAATATCTGGCTTATTTCCAGGCTTATACCAATACATACGCCAGGGTGGAGCAACTGAGGCAGATGTATGAAGAGGCTCTTGAGGTGGCAGATGTGGTAGGAATCGTTATCGGAACCCGTCCGGATTGTGTGAGCGATGAATTGCTCGATTATCTGGAAGAACTGAACCGCCGAACCTTCGTGCTGGTGGAATATGGCATTGAGAGTGCCAATGATGAAACCTTGAAACGCATCAACCGTGGACATGATTTTGCCTGTTGCCGTAGTGCCGTAGAGCGTACTCATGCCAGGGGAATCCTTACGGGCGGCCACATCATCATCGGTTTGCCGGGAGAAGATGCGGAAGAAAGTCTGCGCCAGGCTCCTCTCATCTCTTCCTTGCCGCTTGATATTCTCAAGATTCATCAGATGCAGATTATCAGGGGCACCCGGCTGGCACAGGAATATGCTGAGCATCCCTTCCATGTTTACACGGTAGAGGAATATATTGATGTCATCGTGAAATACATCCGTCTGCTCAGAAAGGATTTGGTGCTGGAGCGCTTCGTCAGTCAGTCGCCCAAAGAACTGCTGATTGCTCCCAAATGGGGACTCAAGAACTATGAGTTTACCAATCTCCTGAATAACAGATTAAAGAGTTTACAATAAATATGGCAAAAGTAGCAATCGTTATATTAAACTGGAATGGACAGAAGATGCTGGCAAAGTATCTTCCGAATGTCATCGAATATTCCCGTCAGGATGCTGAAATATGGGTGGCAGACAATTCTTCTTCTGATGGTTCGATGCACCTTCTGGAGACTCAGTTTCCTCAGGTGAAGACCATCGTGCTGGAGCAGAATTTCGGCTTTGCTGAAGGCTATAACCGTGCCTTGAAGCAGATTGATGCAACGTATTATGTGCTCCTGAATAGCGATGTGGAGGTTTCGCATCATTGGCTTACACCGCTCATTGAGTTTATGGATTCGCATCTGCAGGTGGCTGCCTGCCAGCCTAAGTTGCTTGCCGAATACGATAAGGACAGCTTTGAGTATGCTGGCGCTTGCGGCGGATTCCTCGACAAATACGGCTATCCGTTCTGTCGCGGCCGCATCTTTGATACGGTAGAGCGCGATAACGGGCAGTATGATTACCAGCAGGAAATATTGTGGGCTACGGGTGCCTGTATGATGATCCGCTCAAAGGATTATTGGACTGCCGGAGGTTTAGACGGCCGTTTCTTTGCTCATAATGAAGAGATAGATCTTTGCTGGCGCTTGCGTCTGATGGGCAGAAAAATCTACTGCATTCCTGAGAGTGAGGTTTATCATGTGGGTGGTGGAACCCTGCCGAAAAGCAATCCGATGAAGACTTATCTGAATTTCAGAAATAATTTAACCATGCTTTATAAGAATCTGAGTGATACGGAGTTGTCTCATGCAATGCGTATGCGAAGGTTCTTGGATTACCTTGCTGCTTTCGAGACATTGGTTCTGAATCGCAACTGGGGTGACTTCAAGGCTATCTTCAAGGCGCGCAGGGCTTTCAAGGCATGGAAACATGAGTTTGACGAAGATCGCAGAAAGATACAGGCGGGTAGGGTGAAGGAGGAGATTCCGCAGGTTTACAATCTCTCTATCATCTGGCAATATTACGCCAAGGGCAAGAAACTCTTCTCGCAGTTGTAGACTATTAATAAACAAACTTAAAATAATAAACAAATTTAAAAATTAAATCTATGAAGAAAAAACAAATGATGATGGCGCTGGTTTCGCTGATAGTTCTGTCAGCCCAGGCGCAGGTTAATTTCCAGGTGTCGGTTTCCAATCCTTCCAAGGTGGCAAGAACCGATGCTCCGGTGGTTGTAGATCTCAGCAAGTTGGGCGCTATCGGCAACATTCAGCGCGCTGTAGTAACCGTTGACGGTAAGGAGATTCCTTCACAGCTCGACGACACCAACCGCGATTGTACCAACGATGAACTCTGTTTCCTTGCCGATTTGGGCAAGAAAGAAACCAAGACCTATCAGGTGCATCTCTATCGTGAGGGCGAGCAGGCACAGTATCCGGCACGTACCTTTGCCGAACTCTGTCTGCCAAGCAGAAACCGGAAGCTGGCTAAGAACAGGCAGGATATTTATCTGCGCAGCATCTCGTTTGATAAGAAAACCAAGGATCCTTATCACTACGTCCATTCTCATGGCATCTGCTTCGAAAGCGAACTGATTGCCATGCGTGTTTATTTCGACCATCGTCAGACCATCGACCTTTATGGCAAAATCAACAAGGGACTGGTGGTTCAGGATACGCAGTTCTATCCTTCAGAAGAGCAGATTCAGTCTGGTTCGGGCGATGATTGCCTCTGGGTAGGCAATACCTACGGGCTGGGTGCGCTCCGTGGCTGGGACGGTAAAGACCAGGTGCTGTTCAACAACGTGAAATACCAGGAGCAGCGCATCATTTCAGAAGGTCCGCTCCGTGCCATCGTCGAGGTAGTGGATAAGGGTTGGATTCCGGCTCCGGGCTTGCAGCCTGTCAATGCCACCATCCGTTACACCATCTATGCCGGTCATCGCGATTTCGATGTAGATGTATTCTTCAACAAGGATGTTTCTGATTATCAGTTTGCTACAGGACTCATCAACGTAAAGGGTTCCAGCGAATTTGCTGATGGCAAGGGATTGCGAGGCTGTTACGGCAGCGACTGGCCAACAGGCAAGGACGATGGAAAGCATAAACTGGAGACCGTAGGCTTGGGCATTTATGTGCCACAGTCAGCCCTGGTAAGTCAGCAGCCAGCCAATAAGGATTGCTATACTCAGGTGGTGAAACCTGCAGGCAGCCAGCTCTGTTATAAGCTTGCTTATACCAGTGCCAACGAAACCTATGGTTTCAAGGGCGAGAAGGAGTGGTATGAGTGGTTGAAAGCCTGGAAGAAGCAGATAGAAGAGCCGGTTCAGGTTTCAGTTTCTGTCATCATCCGATAAGCAGTTTCTTTTATCATCCGATAAGCAGAAAACTGCGCAAATAGCCAGCAATGAGCAAAAAAGCCTTACGTTTTGCTCATTGCTGGCTATTTTGCAAACAAATTTAAGAGAAAAACCCATTTTTTTTTGCGAATGCGTATGATTTTTTAGCAAAAAAGCTTGGTAATTTAAATAATTTTTAGTATTTTTGCAGTCGTAACTCGAAGATTTGTAAATTATCGTGAAAAGGTTTTTTAATTATATAGTCATATTAGCAATAGTGCTTCTCAGTTCGGCCTGCGAGTTTAAGTTCAAGCCGAACGAGGAAGGAGAGGCTGTGCCCCTGTCAGTACAGCGTTACGACCGATTGGAAAGCAGATATCTTACTACCGGTGATTTCTCAGCCCTGCAGCAGATGAACACCGATTACCCGATAGAAACCCGTACGCTGATAGAGAAAATGCTTCAGCTTGGCACCATTACCGACGCCAATATCAGCAACCGTTTCCTCATGTTCTATCAGGATTCTACCCTGCAGGCACTTATTGCCGATGCTGAGGCAGAATTTGCCAATATGGAAGACATCAACGAGCAGCTGAAATCTGCCTTCTCGCGACTGAACAGTTGGATTCCGGAGCTCCAGCAGCCTTGTTTCTATGCCCAGATTGGCGCTCTCGACCAGAGCATCGTAGTAGGACAGCACTCAGTAGGAATTTCGCTCGATAAATACATGGGCGAAAACTATCCGCTCTACAAGAAATTCTATACGCCGCAGCAGCGCAGCACCATGTCGCGCCAGTATATTGTGCCAGATTGCCTTACCTTCTATCTGCTGAGCATCTATCCGATGGATCAGTTCGACACCCGTCCGCAGCTCGACCGCGATCTGCACATGGGCAAGATCATGTGGGCTGTAAACAAGGCGATGGGCAAGGAGATTTTCAAGACCAAGTATGTGAATACAATCAACGCTTATGTAAAGCGCAACCCTAAAGTAACGGTAAAACAACTGCTCAAGGACGAAGATTATTCGCCTATTGAGGCATTACATAAAGATTAACACATGAAAAGATTTCCAGTTTTTATTGCAACTGTCATGATGGTTTCAGCAATGCAAGCTGCAGATAAACTCGACCTGAAGGCCATTACCTCCGGCGAGTTTGCTGCCTCTTATGTTACCGGTATTAACCCTATTGATGGCACCGATTTGTACGCTTCTATCAGCAATGATGGCAAGCAGGTTATCAGTTATTCGTTCAAGACGGGCAAGCAGATGAGCATCCTCTTCGATGTGAACGCAGTCAAGGCTCCCTTCGAACAGATTGAGGGTTATGTAATCAGTCCTGATGGCAAGAAATTGCTTATCATGACCCATCGCGAGGCTATCTACCGCCGCTCGTTCAAGGCAGAGTATTTCGTATATGATATTGCTAAGAAGAGTTTGAAGAAGCTTTCCCAGGGCGTTAACCAGCAGGTGGCTACTTGGTCGCCTGATTCACGCCACATCGCCTTCGTAAAGGATAACAATCTCTTTGTTACCGATGGAGATAAGGAAACCCAAATTACCCGCGACGGTAAGTTCAACGAGGTAATCAATGGTATTCCTGATTGGGTTTACGAAGAGGAGTTCAGCTTCAACCGCGCCTTTGCATGGAATGCGGATGGAACTGCCATCGGATGGATACGCTTCGACGAATCGCACGTAAAGACTTATTCTCTGCAGATGTTTGAAGGTTCTCATCCTACCCATAGCGAGTATCACGACTATCCGGGAGAGTATTCCTATAAATATCCTAAGGCAGGACAGGACAACTCTAAGGTGAGCCTCTGGAGCTATGATATGAAGAACGGCAAGACCGTGGCGCTCGATGTGCCTGTAGATTCCGACGGCTATTATCCACGCATCAAGACATCGCCAGACGCCAACAGTCTGATTGTCTATACGATGAACCGCCATCAGGATGATATGCGCCTCTATGCAGTCAATCCTTTCACCGGCAAGAGCAGGATGCTCATCAAGGAGAGTGTGCCTAAGTTTGTAAAGGAAGAGGTGATTGACAACAGCATCGTGGGCAAGAAGAACATCCTGCTGCCTAGCGACCGCGACGGCTTCATGCATCTCTATCTCTATGATATGAACGGCAAGCTCCTGCGCCAGGTAGAGAAGGGCAACTATGATGTTACCTCTATCTACGGAATGGATGAGAAGACGGGCGATGTTTATTTCCAGGCTGCCAAGCTCAATGCGCACGACCGCCAGGTTTACGTGGCTCATAAGAACGGAAAGGTGGAGCGCCTTACCGATGCGGCTGGTTCCAACTCGGCTAACTTCTCGGGCGATTACCGCTATTTCGTCAATACCTGGAGCAGCTACAGCCATCCTTATGTCTTCACCGTACGCAGCAACAAGGGCAAGCTTATCAAGACATTGGAAGACAACAAGCAGCTGCTCGAAAAGACCCGGAAGTATAATTGGGGCAAGCGCGAGACTTTCTCTTTCACCACTTCCGAAGGTGTGAAACTGGACGGCTGGATGGTGAAGCCTGTAGATTTCGACGCCAGCAAGAAGTATCCTGTCATCCTCTTCCAGTATTCCGGTCCGGGCAACCAGCAGGTGCTTGATTCATGGAGCACGGGCAGTATGGGCAATGGCGGTGCTTTCGATTATTATCTTGCTCAGGAAGGATTCATCATTGCCTGCGTAGATGGTCGTGGAACAGGCGGTAGAGGAGCTGAGTTTGAGAAGTCTACTTATCTCCGTCTGGGCGATTTAGAGTCGAAAGATCAGGTTGAGACAGCTCTCTACATGGGTTCTCTGCCTTATGTAGACAAGGATAATATCGGCATTTGGGGTTGGAGCTATGGTGGTTTCAATACGCTGATGAGTATGAGCGAGGGCCGTCCTGTGTTCAAGGCAGGTGTGGCTGTGGCTCCTCCTACCTGCTACCGCTTCTATGATTCGGTTTATACTGAGCGCTACATGCGCACTCCTAAGGAGAATGAGGAGGGTTACAAGGTGAACCCTATCGAGCGTGTAAAGCAGCAGCATGGTGCGTTGCTTATCTGTCACGGATTGGCAGATGACAATGTGCATCCGCAGAATACCTTCGAATATGCTGAGGCGTTGGTTCAGGCAGACAAGGACTTCAAGACCCTGTGGTACACGAACCGTAATCATGGCATTTCGGGTGGCAATACCCGCAACCATCTGCTTCGCCAGATAGCTAACTGGTTCAAGCAGAATCTGAAGTAGAAAATGATATGATATAAAAAGTGAAGCCATTCCCGGTTGAAACGGGAATGGCTTCTTAATTTAGTATTAACTTATTTACTTTGTAGAGTAAGGAATGTTTGATAACTTATTCATTTTTAGCGCCTTTTCTGCGCTCTTCTTTCTTGGCTTTCTTAGCCTTCTTCACTTTTACCTCTTCAACCTCTTCATCGTTTGGCTGAACAGATGAAAAATGAAAATCTGTAGAGTTGATGGTCTTCACCTGATATGGGCTAGGCGCATCGTTCATCTGCTGTCCGTTCTTTGCCTTCTTAGCCTTTGGCTTCTGAATGTATCTTGCATAGAGCTTGTTCCATTTCTTTTCAGCCTTCTTCTGGTTGAAGTCAAACATCACGATACACGTGCGGTTGCCGGCACCTTTCTGCTCCAGATAGTCGCGCAACTGGTATGAATAGTTCTCGCGGCTTACCAGAAACTTGTTCTTGCGGGTGAAATAGGCAGAATCAACCTTCTGAACGTCTGTGAAATAGACTGTAGAGTCATTAAACGACGAGGCAAATCCAAAGATGTATGCAGTCTTAACTTCGTTCTTGGCTGATGCAGAGAGCGAGCTGAAACATGCTAATGCAATAGATGCTAATGCAATTTTTGTAATTTTCATTTCTTTTTCTGTCTTATTTTGTTTTGTGCTGTCTGCCCCATCAGTCATGCAGGAGCTTTCCTTATCCCAGATAGGACTTCAGCAGTTTATCTGTCGTTTTGTTCCGGAGTCGCCTTATCGTTTTTTCCTTGATCTGGCGTACTCTTTCCCTGGTGAGATGATACTTGGTTCCGATTTCTTCGAGCGTCAGTTCTGGTGTTCCTATGCCATAGAAGGCAGCAATGACTTTCTGGTCTTTGTCCGGCAGCGTCTTGAGCAGTCTTTCTATTTCTGCTCTCAGCGACTCTGTCAGCAGCTCATTGTCGGTCGGATCATCCGAATTGGCCATCAGGTCGAGCATGCTGCCATCTTCATCATCAGAAAAAGGAGCATCCACGCTCAGGTGGCGACTTGTCGATGTAGCCTTCATGGCGTCCTCTATCTTGTCTTCCGGCAAGTCTATGCGGTCAGCTATTTCGTCTACACTCGGTTTGCGTTCAAATTCCTGTTCGAACTTACTCATCTCTCTGTTAATCTTGTTAACGCTTCCCACCTGGTTGAGCGGAAGGCGCACAAGTCTGCTCTGCTCGGCTATGGCCTGCAGAATGCTCTGGCGAATCCACCATACGGCGTAAGAGATGAACTTAAAGCCTCGGGTTTCATCAAACTTCTGTGCGGCTTTGATAAGCCCCACATTTCCTTCGTTGATAAGATCAGGCAAACTGATCCCGTGGTTCTGGTACTGTTTGGCAACAGACACCACGAAACGGAGATTGGCTTTTGTTAATCTCTCCAATGCCCTACGGTCACCTTTTCTTATACGCTGAGCGAGCTCCACCTCTTCATCTGTAGAGAGCAGCTCCTCATGAGCAATATCTTGAAGATATTTTTCTAACGATGCGCTTGTGCGATTCGTAATTGACTGAGTAATTTTTAATTGTCTCATGCTGGCATCAAATTTTAAGTAGTTGCAAAAATACACTTTTTTGTTTAAATACCAAAAAAAATAGTAGATATTTTTCAGAAATACCTACTATTTTATTGTTTTTTGTCTGTTTCTTGAGTTTTTTGGCAGTAAAAATGCCTTTTTCACTACTCAATCATGAGACGTTTCTCTTAAAACTCTTACTCTTAGTCTTTCTGCAGCGGAACAGCGAAGTAAGCCTTCTTGCCTGTTGGCCATATACCCTGAATGTAGAGCACTGGGTCCTTGCTGGTAGAAGCACTCTTTACAGCCTTCTGCAGGTCATCAATCGTATTGATGTTGTTGTCGTTGATGCGCTGGATGATGAAACCGCGTGAAATGCCACCATCCTTCAGGGCGCCGCTGTTCACCTTCATTACCTCTACACCATACTTGATGTTGAGCTGGTTCTTCTGGCTCTCTGTAATAGGGCGGAAGCTGCCACCGAGCACGTCGAGGTCGGCACTCTTGATAATCGAAGTATTACCCTGGGCATTCTTCAGTGTGATGGTCTTGGTGCTTGCCTTCTTGTTGCGCAGGTAGGTGATGCTCATCTTGTTGCCAGGGCGCTTGCCATTCAGGATTTCCTGCAGCTCAGCCATCTTGGTCACCTTCTTGCCGTCAACCTTGGTAATCACGTCACCTTCCTTCAGTCCTGCCTCAGCACCGTTGCCGTCTTCATCAACATTGGCAATGTAAACACCCTCGTTGGTTCCCAGGTTCACTTCCTTGCCGTTCTCCTTCTGGGCGTTGATATAGTTCAGCACATCGACTCCCTGTATGCTCAGCATCACGCGCTGTACGCTGCCGTATTTCTTCAGGTCGTCTACCACCTTGTTCATGATAGAGGTAGGGATGGCGAAACCGTAGCCGGAGTAAGAACCGGTCTGAGAATAGAGCATGGCGTTGATGCCTACCAGTTCGCCCTGGGTGTTGACGAGTGCACCGCCCGAGTTACCTGCGTTGATGGCAGCATCGGTCTGGATGAAACTCTCTACACCGTTGGCACCGAGCGAACGTGCCTTGGCAGAGATAATGCCGGCTGTAACCGTATTGTTCAGTCCGAATGGGTTGCCCACGGCGATGACCCATTCACCCACCTTCACCTTGTCGCTGTCGGCGATAGGCAGGGTAGGCAGGTTCTTGCCGTCTATCTTGATGAGGGCGAGGTCGGTAGTCTTGTCGGTTCCGATGATGCGAGCCGAGAATTCACGATTGTCGTTCAGTGTTACAGTCAACTCGTCAGCACCTTCTACCACGTGGTTGTTGGTAACGATGTAACCGTCCTGACTGATGATGACGCCCGAACCTGTAGCCTCTCTCTTCGGAGTCTGCACTTTCTGCTTACGTGTGCCTCCGTTGCCCTGTCCCGGGTTGCCGAAGAAGCCGAACGGGTCGAAGAAACCTCCGAATGGGTCGTCCTGCACATCTACCGTCTTCACCTTCGAGTTCTGTACATATTTAATATGTACTACAGCAGGCAGCGCCTTCTCGGCAGCATAGGTTAAGTCTACAGGCTGACCTGCTGGCGCAGCGGTAGCTGCAGGTGTAGCATTTACTTTCATGAAAGCACCGGCTGAAAATGCGAGCGAACCAACGCAGAGCACAGCCACAACATAATTACTTAATTTTTTCATGTCTCTTATTTTTTTATTGTTTACTTTTCTTTTCCTTGGAACTGCAGCAGCTAATATCATGCCAAAAGTCAGCTTGTCATGCATCGCTCTGTTTTCCGGTTGCAAATATAGGGTCATTTTTTGAGATACGCTTCATTCTCTGCATAAATTTATTCCGTTTTAACATTTTAAATTAACACTTTAACGGCTATTAAACAAGAAATGCCCTAAATTCACAAATATTTGAATGTAAGCACGAAAATCTTAGTTTTGTATACGTAACTATCTTTTGCTAATTGTTGAATATCTGTTAAAAGATAGAGGCTCGAAAACTCGGTTTAACCGGGGGGAAGAGTGAAAATAGCCTTGCGAATAACTAATGATGCATAAAAAAGTGAGGAATCGTGCGATAGTATCAAAAGTTTTTTGTACTTTTGCATGTCGAAAGCAGTGCTCCGGTCTGTCGCTGGCATCTTTCAGGTGCGAGAGGAAAGTCCGGGCAGCATAGGGCATCCCACTTCCGAAACTAGAAGCTATTGGTGACAGTAGGTGTCGGTAGAAGAAAATAACCGCTTTCACTTATCCCGTTTGTCCAGTCTGGGGTGGTGAGAGTAAGGGTGAGAAGGTGGTGTAAGAGACCACCAGCTGGCGGGTGATCGTCAGGCTGTGCCATCTGGGAGCTGTAAGCTCATGTATACCGCAGATTGAGGGCGGCTCGTCCGATTGCCTTCGGGCTGCTGTGGAGGGTAGAGTGCTTGAGCCCAAGGGTGACTTTGGGACTAGATAAATGACAGACGTTCTTATTTTCAATAGGAACACAGAACTCGGCTTACAGGGGCACTGCTTTCTTTTTTTCAGCATCGCAGCCTTTATATATAATAAGGTATAAGATGCATTCATTTTTAAACGATTTTAAAAACTAGCAAGATTATGAAACTCAGAGAACCGGAAAAGCAGATATTAGATGATTTCGAACATAAGGTAACGGGCAAGATAGCGAAATATGGCAATGAGCCCGATTTCCCAAAGTTTGAGAACTACGGCATTACCCGCATGGAGCTGGATGATTATCTTTTCGATAAGCAGTCGATACTCGACATGGGCGGTTCCAAGCGCAGCCAGCTCACCATCGGCGGTTTCATCACCGTACTCCCCGTATTGGTGCTGTCCTGTTTTCCGGATAAGTCACCCGTCTACGACAACGGCAAGATGCTCGCCACGGTCATAGCCGTCATCATCGGTCTGCTGCTGGCGTGTTTTGTCAAGGCACTTCTCCAGATGATCATCGCCTATCGCGTGAACCATCATAAGGAGCCTAAGATGGAGACCTTCATCAAGGCAGTCCTCTTCTACGAGAAGCGGTCGTAACTGTAAACTGTAAATTATAAACTATAAACTATAAGTAGTATGACATTACCAGACTTTATGGACTATAAGGACAAGTTCACCCAGCGTGCATTTGTCGAGAAGATTTCGCATGTTGCCAAACGTGCCGGTGCCAAGATGGTTTATACAGCGCTCATTCTCTATTATACGTTAGAGAGTGACAAGGTTTCGCTGAAGGACAAGGCTCTGATTGTTGGAGCCTTGGGTTATCTCATCAGTCCGCTCGATGTGATTCCAGACGCCATACCTATTGCCGGTTTGGGCGATGATCTGGCCGTATTGCTGTTTGTGCTCAAGAAAGTTTGGGGTGAGGTTTCAGAAGATGTAAAAGCAAAGGCTCAGGACAAGTTGAAGAAGTGGTTTGATGAAGATGAGATTCCATCAGCCGATGACCTCTTCAAGGATTCAGCCACCGATACACCGGTTTGAAAAATGATAATGACCCTTAATGACTTTGACCCTTCATGACCAGAATTCTCGGTAGAACGAAAACGGCCGCTCTCCTCATATTGAGGTGAGCGGTCGATTTTGTTTTTATCCCATGCAGCTCGTTACTCCGAGCGTAGTAGCGATAGCGGTCAGAATGCTGATGGCTACCTGCAGAATTGTTTTCCAAGTGTTCGCTTTCATCTTTTTAATGTTTAAAGTTTAGTGTTTCATGTTTACTTTTTGGGGGCGGATAGGCTGGGCTAGGGGCTAGCACCCTAGCCAGTCTATCCTTGGGCTATTCAAGGCCGTCGTTGCCGGTCTGACCGGTGTTTGAACCGCCTGGGGTAGAACCGCCTGGCGTATTATCCGGAGTGGTTGGGGCGTTGAGGTCAACGTTGGTCTTACCCTCCTTAATCGCCTTGATAACGGCTGCCTGAGCGCTGCGGCTGGCTACGAGGTTGAACTCGGCGTCATCGCGAAGGTTCTTGAACTCCTGACCAGGCTCCCACTGAACCTTTACGCCGGTGATGTTCTGTGCGGTGAACTTGTCGGCATCCTCGGCACCCTTTGAGGTGAGAAGGAGAGAGAAATCACCGAGGTCACCCAGACGAATCTTCTTGCCCTCGAGCAACATCTCACGCATGCAGTCTACGGCAATGTAGAGGATGGCGCTGATGTCGGCTCTCGAATAGACACTGCCATGAGAAGTGATGTGCTTGGCAAACTTCTCGATGGTCATGATGTCAGTGTACTGTGAGATGGCGAAAGCATTCTGCTTCTCGGTCTTCACGAGTTCCAGGTCCTTTGGGTCAGGGGTCTTACCCTCCTTCTTTGCCTGGTTGATGCGTGACTTCGCCTGGTTGATTTCCAGAAGATTTGCGTTCACGCTACGCATTACGATGCTGTAATTAATCATAGTCGTTTGTAGTATGTTTAGAGTCCTTTGTTTTGCAACTCCCCAGAACGCCCCGTTCCTGCCGTTTTCGGGGTCTTCATTGATGACCGGCGCCTGCCATCATTTATCACCCGTGTTGGTCTTAAGAGAAGACCCGAGCAAGGTACAAAAGGCTGTTCTTTCGATTGCCGGTGCAAAGATACAACATTTTTGGGCAGAATGCAAGCTTTCACCCTAACTTTCTATGTTGAAAATTGCGTAAGTAGCTGATAGATAATACTTTCTGTCGTTTTCTATCAGAACTTTATTGCAGAAACATAGCAAAACAGGAAAATACGCATTGAAGGTAGCCGAAGAAACGTGAAAAAGCGGTCATTAAGGTCAAGGTCATTAAGGTCATTAAGCACTTTTCGCTCGCTCTCTTTTCTTATAATATAATATTAAATAATTTTAATATTATATTATATATATATTCCGTTCCCCCCGAAACCCTTAATGACCTTAATGACCTTGACCTTAATGACCGGGGAACACCAGTTTTTGAATGTTTGTTTGTGGTATAAATACTTTACATTTGCAAAATGAGTATTGGGAGGATGCTTATAGGTGTTGAGTTGATAATATGTCATTTTTGGTCATTAAGGTCAAGGTCATTAAGGTCATTAAGCTTTTTGCATGAAGTTTAGAATCCGCTTTTAAAAAAAACGGCCTGTGTTTGCATACGTTTATAACTGTCTGAATAATAGTGTAAAAGCTTTGCTAATTGCCTGGAATTCTAAAGCTTTTGCCCTTGCAGGGCGTGTGGAGCCTACATGCGAAACTTCAGTAAATCATGTGCTTTTAAAAGAAAACCTCTCCCTCAGCAAATCAACAGCTAAGGAAGAGGTTTGTACAGTTGGTCTTTTTGAAGACCGATTATAACTTAAAAATATTTGAATTTTCTTAAAGCTTTGACCAGTCGATGCTGCGGATAAATGCCAAGGTTGAAACCCAATCGCAGTCGAGGCAGAAAGGAGTAGGAACATCCGGGGTGTTGTAATAAGCCAGGGTAAACTCTGTATCTGCATCCTTAAATGCCTTGTGGTCGATGGTTGCCTGCTTGAAAAACTGGGTTACGAGCGGCTTGTTCTTGTTTGAAGCCTCCTTCAGTCGCTTCTGGTAGAGCGTAATATAAACACTCATGGCGTAGGCCTGCTCGTTGAGATAGCGAACCTTTATGTTCAAGGTGTCCTTGCTCAGATTTTTGTCGAGCATTACATACGGTGGCAGAATCTTGCTGCGCATGTAGGTCATTGCGTCAAACTTGAAGAGGGCTGTACGGCGCTCGTCCATACTCTTCGTGGTGTCGTTGAGGATTGCATCAGAAGTGCGGAGCACCTCGTTTAATACATCCTGGGCGCTTGCCTTAGCTATGCTGAGGGTGAGCGCAAATAATAATATTATGTATCTCATCTTTTTGAAATTATTAATTATTAATTCTTTTTAATCGTTGGTGTGGCGCAAGAGGAAGATGCTGTGGTCGATGCACGCTGGCAATTCTTCCTTATAATGCGTTACCATAATCATGGTTTTGTTCTGGCGGCGACAGAAGGCTTCGATGACGTCTTTTACAAGACGGCGGTTGCGGTTGTCGAGTCCGTGGAGCGGCTCATCGAGAATCAGCAGTTCCGGATCCTTGACAAAGGCACGTGCCAGGAGAACGAGGCGCTGTTCTCCGCTGGAGAGCTTCAGGAAACCACGGTCTTCAAGACCTTCCAGTCCGAAGACTTTCATCCAGAAGCGGCACTTGTCCATATCTTCTTCCTTCGGCTTTACATAGAGGCCTACGGAATCCATCAGACCGCTTGCCACGATGCGGATGGCTGGCAGGTCGCGCTGGTAAGAGCGGTGAAGCTCAGGCGATACGTAGCCAATGTGTTTCTTGATGTCCCAGATGCTTTCGCCGCTGCCTCGAGGATTGTCGAAGAGGGTGATGTCGCAGGCATAACTCTGCGGATTATCGGCACAAACCAGACTGAGGAGCGTACTTTTTCCGGCTCCGTTCTGTCCGCTCAAAGCCCATCGTTCGCCGTTCATCACGGTCCAGTCGAGGTCGTTGAGGATGATTCGCTCGCCATACTGTATGCGTACCTTGTTCATCTTCACCACTTCCTGGGTGTGATATTCGCGGTCGCTGTAAGGCTGGTCTACGATGGCCTGTTCCAGCTCCGGGCTCAGCACATGGGCAGGCACGGATTCTCTGCCGGCAAGATATTCGGCGAGGGTTACCTTAGGCAGAACCTTCATATCCTTCACTTCTACCACGTGGGTGATGAAGTCGGGAATATCATCGCTCTTGCTCAGTACGAGGATAATCTGCAGGGCTCGCTCTGAAGAGAGGGTCTTGAGCAGTTCCTTGAGCTGGTCGCGGGTTTCAGCATCGAGTCCGATAAACGGATTGTCCATGATGAGCACGCGAGGCTCTGAGAAGAGGGTAGAGGCAAGTTTGAACTTGCGGAGCTCGCCACTTGAGAGCAGGATGGTGTATTTGTCCATCAGGTGCTGCATGTGGAAGAGTTCGTAGATGTGCTGCTGCAGGGCTCTGCGCTCCGGAGTGTCTTCGCCTGCCATCTGGTAGGCTTCTTCCAGCTTGTCCTTTACGATAGGCGTGTTCTCGTCTATTTCGAGCTGGTTCCAGCGCTGCTGCAGGAAATAAGTGCGGTCGTTATCGCCTCCGTAGGTGTCGCGGAAGGTAATATACTTGATGTTGTCGCTCACCATTGTCTTCTGACTAGGTGAGAAATCGTAATCAGGGTCGTGCATCAGGAGTGGGTGGCGACCTACGATGATGTCAACAAACATTGATTTTCCTCCACCGTTCGGACCTACGATAGCGATGTGTTCACCATCGCACGCCTCGAAGTTTACGGGGTCTGCCATACGCCATTCAGGCATACGGGTAACACCATTTTTAATGCTAATAATCTTTTGCATCTTTCTTATTTTTTTATTCTACTCTGATTCTTTGTTGCAAAGTCTTTCCAGCTGCTGTAGTGCTTGGCGTCGGTCTCCGGGCGGTTCATCTGCAGAAAGTGGCAGTAGGCTGCCCCCAGTGCATCGGTAGCGTCCATGAACTTCGGCATTTCGTCTTGCTGAATATGGAGCAGTCGCTGCAGCATTCCCGCCACCTGTTCCTTCGAAGCCTGTCCCTGTCCTGTAATGGCCATCTTGATTTTGAGCGGCGCATATTCGTGGATAGGAACGCTGTGATGAATGGCGGCTGCGATGGCTACGCCCTGTGCCCTGCCCAGCTTGAGCATCGACTGC
>SKER01000102.1_pt1 | contig 117293 bp, 87 predicted proteins | sample 4826961 | NCBI WGS metagenome assembly SKER01 (sample SAMN11008804, study PRJNA524170) | human gut metagenome | biome: Human fecal sample; material: Feces; isolation source: fecal sample from pouch patient p47 | host: Homo sapiens | place: Israel: Tel-Aviv | collected 2016-11-16
CCTTTCCTGCTCCTGCGGAGCAACGGAAAGGCGGGCCTCGCGCTGCGGATTGTTTTCAAAACCAAGCCCGGCCCCGGCCTGCGGTGACGTTGCTGATGGTTCTTGGGCATCGCTTGCTGGCGGGGTTCCTTCTCTGAGTTGGACTTAGTTGGTGGGGCTACTGGTCCCGGTCGCTGTCCCGCGCCTTTGGCGCGGGAGGCGCGCCTCTTTGGGATGGAAGGGCAGCACTGTTGAAAGGATGCTACATCCCGATAGGTTTACTTTGGACTCGAAGATAGTCTCTTCTGTTAGAAGTCTCTATCCCCCTTTCGCTGGTTCGCGCTTTGCGCGAACTCCGCGCTACTGGGGATCAATTAGGCTTTCGTTGCTGGGCCCGCCACATCTTCCCGTCCCAGCATCGACCTTAGCTTCTCAAAGCTCTCTTCACTCAGGCAATGCTCCATGTGACAGCCCTCTTGCGAGGCAACCTCGGGCGCTACGCCTGCGTCCTCTAGCAGCCTCACAAAAAAGCAATGGCGCTCCCACATTTGGCGGGCAACCTCAAGACCACGTTCCGTCAAATGTACATCGCGTTTGCCCATCTCCACGTAGCCGGTGCTCTCCAGGGCCGCCATGGCTTTAGAGACGCTCGCCTTGGTTACGCCCAGGTATTCGGCGACGTCGATCGATCGAACGATGCCCTGGCGCTCCGAGAGCACATAAATAGATTCGAGATAGTCTTCTCCGGATTCACGCAGGGCCATGGGCCGCCTTTCGCGATGATTGTTAGTTAGCCTTTGGATACTTTCCACGGCTAACTTTACCGCAAAAGTTGCCCATGTCTTACTACTTTGCCTAAAAGTTAGCCGTGTTTCACAAAACGTGCGGGACGAAAACAAAATGGGGACGCCCCGCAAGGAGTGTCCACAACTGCCGGCGGAAAAGGAACGTCCCCAAATGCCGAATTCGCAGCTACAGCAGGCCAAAGTGCTTCGCGGCGTTGTAGATCCCGTCGTCGTCCACGGCGCTCGTCACATAGGTCGCCGCAGCCTTCACCGTGTCTTGCGCGTTGCCCATGGCCACGCTCGTGCCCACGGCGGAAAACATCGACAGGTCGTTCTCGCCGTCGCCAAAAGCAATCGCTTCGCTCGCATCGATGCCCAGGCGCTCCAGCGTCGCCGCCACGCCCAAGTCCTTGCCGCCGTTAGCGGGAATAATATCGCAGAACAGGTCACACCAGCGCGTAGTGAGCGAATGCGACACCTCATCGGTCACGATATGCTCGTCGGCCGGGTCCACAAAGGCGCAAAACTGGTAGACCGGCGCGTCAAAGGCGCGCTCAAACGGCTCCTCGTGGTAGACGATTCCCGCGTTGCTGCCAGCCGTCACCACGCGCTCGGACAGGCGGTTCACAAACGAGTTCTCGCCCTGCATGCACAGCGAGTCGTAGCGCCCCTGCGCTACCTGGTCAACAATCACCGCAACGTCGTCCGGATCGATCGGGCAGCTGCGATAAACGCCCTTGGCATCAAAACAGTGCTGGCCCGAAAGCGTAATGTACGCATCCCATCCCAAGTCGAACAGCCAATCCGGCATCTGGTAGGTCGGGCGGCCCGTGGCGATCACGCACGCAATCCCCTGCTCGCGAAAGCTGTCGAGTACCTGCTGCGCCGACGCCGGAATCTGGTGGGTCTTAAAGCTCAGCAACGTGCCGTCGATATCGAAAAACGCGGCCTTAATCATCCTCGCCTACTCCTCGCCCTCGAGCTTCTCGCTCGCCTCGAGCCACGCCATCTCCAGCTCGTCCATGGCGGCGTGGGCCTCGTCGATCTTTGCCTGCTGCTCGCCCAGCGCCGTGTAGTTGGTGGGGTCGACCTGTGCCATCGCGGCCTCGGCCTCCTCCACGCGAGCGCGCTGCGTCTCCATTTTGCGCTCGAGCGAGCTCACCTCGCGGCGGAGCTTCTGGCGTTCGGCGTTGGAAAGGCCATTGGGCTGGCCACTCGATTTGGGCTTTTCGGCCGCAGCCGCCGCGGCACCGGTGTCAAACGTGCCGGTCTTGGCACTCGGCGCGCCCACGGGCTCGCCCTCGGCGGTGGCGTTGCACAGGCGCAGGTACTGGTCGACGCCGCCGGGCATATGCGTCAGGTGGCCGTCGAGCAGCGCCCACTGCTGGTCGGTCACGCGCTCCATCAAGAAGCGGTCGTGCGTCACCAGGATCAGCGTGCCGGGCCAGCCGTCGAGCAGGTCCTCGACAATCGCGAGCATGTCGGTATCCAGGTCGTTACCGGGCTCGTCCAGGATAAGCACGTTGGGCTCGTCCAGAATCGTCAGCAACAGCGACAGGCGACGGCGCTGGCCGCCCGAAAGATCGCCGATGCGGCTCCAGAGCTGCTGTGTCGTAAAGCCCAGGCGCTCGCAGAGCTTCTCGGGCGAAGTCTCCTTGCCGTCGATGACGTAATACTTCTTATAGTTGCCGAGCACCTCGCGGATCGTGTCGCCCATGTAGGGTTCGAGCTCCTCGAGCTGCTGCGACAGCACGCCAAAGCGTACTGTCTGGCCAATCTTCACACGGCCGCGCGTGGGTTCAATCTTGCCCTGGATCACGTCGAGCAGCGTCGACTTGCCAGCGCCATTTTCGCCCAAAAGGCCATAGCGGTCGCCCGCGCCGATGAGCCAGGTCACGTCGGAGAGCACCTGCTTGGGCGTGCCATCGGTATCCGCATAGCCGGCGTCCACGTCGACCACGTCGATAACCTGCTTGCCCAGGCGACTCACCGCCAGGCGCTTGAGCTCCAGCTCGTCGCGCACAGGCGGTACGTCGGCGATAAGCTCGCGAGCGGCATCCACGCGAAACTTGGGCTTGGTGGAGCGCGCCTGGGCACCGCGGCTCAGCCACGCGAGCTCCTTGCGCGCCATGTTGCGACGACGCTCCTCGGTGACGGCGGCCATGCGGTCGCGCTCCACGCGCTGTAGGATATATGCGGAGTAGCCACCCTCGAAGGGATCAACCCGGCCGTCGTGGACCTCCCACATGCTGGTGCAGACCTCGTCCAGGAACCAGCGGTCGTGCGTGACCACGAGCATGGCGCCCTGGCCGCGCTGCCAGCGGGCCTTTAAGTGACGCGCGAGCCAGTTGATGGTGCGCATGTCCAGGTGGTTGGTGGGCTCGTCGAGCATAAGCACGTCGTAGTCGCCGATCAGCAGGCGCGCAAGGTCCACGCGACGGCGCTGGCCGCCCGAGAGCTCGCCCACCGTGCCCTCCCAGGGCACATCGCTAATAAGACCGGCCAAGATCTGGCGCGTACGAGGGCTCGAGGCCCACTCGTACTCGGGCGTGTCACCGACGACGGCATGGTGCACGGTATCGGTATCGACCAGGTTGTCCTTTTGGCCGAGCAATCCGATCGTGGTGTCGCGGCGGTGCGTCACGCGGCCGTCGTCGGGCTCCAACGTGCCGGCGAGCACGCTCAGCAGCGTCGACTTGCCGTCGCCGTTTTTACCGACAATGCCAATGCGGTCGCCCTCGTCCACGCCGAGCGTCACGTTATCGAAAATATGCTTGGTGGGAAACTCTAGGCTGACGGAATCGCATCCCAAAAGAATCGCCATATGCCCTGCTCCTTCGTAGAAATTCAACGTTGTCCATGATAGCAGCGAGCCCCACCCCAAACCACCACGAAGGTGCCTGTCCCCTTTGTGGTGGTCGTTTCGGTCGCGGAGCAAAAAGGCGGGCCATCTCACGCAAGAGATGACCCGCCTCTCCAATCAGTCCCGCGGCAACCGCGGCCGCCGCGGGCCTCAAGCATGTCCCGGACTAGGAGAACATGCCGGTGAGGTAATCATTCAGCCGCTTATCCTTGGGCCGTTGGAAAATCTCGTCAGTCTCGTCGTACTCGACCATATCGCCCATGTAGAAGAACGCCGTGCGGTTGGACACGCGCGACGCCTGCTCCATGTTGTGCGTCACGATGACGATGGCGCGGTCGGCAACAATCGATGACATGAGGTCCTCGATCGCCAGCGTCGAGATGGGGTCGAGCGCCGAGCAGGGCTCGTCAAACAGGATCACGTCGGGGTTGAGCGCCAGCGTGCGCGCGATGCACAGACGCTGCTGCTGGCCGCCCGAAAGCGCGTAGGCGCTCTTGTCGAGCTTGTCCTTGACCTCGTCCCACAGCGCCGCGCCGCGCAGACTCTCCTCGACCATGCGGTCGAGCTCGTCGCGGTTCGTAATGCCGTGGCGCTTAGGCGCAAACGTAATGTTGTCGCGAATGGACTTGCGGAAAGGGTTGGGCTGCTGAAACACCATGCCAATGGACCGACGCAGCTCGTAGGTGTTCTCGGCCTTGATGTTCACGTTGCGCCCGCGGTAGTTGATCTCGCCCTCCACGCGGCAGCCGCGAATCTCACGATTCATAAGGTTGAGGCTGCGCAAGAAGGTCGACTTACCGCAGCCCGAAGGCCCAATGAGCGCCGTGATCTCACCCTTGTGAAAGTCAAGCGACGTGTCGTGCAGGGCATGGTGGTCGCCATAGTACACGTTGACGTCCTTGGTAGAGAGCACGACCTCGTCGCTCACGGCCTTGCCGCTCACGCGCACGCGTTTCTCGCTCTCCCCCACGCTCGACAGGAAGTCCTGGGTCTCGGACGTGGCCGCCTCGATTGCGGGCGTTGCATTCATCTCGCTCATTCGGCCGTCATCTTCCTTGCCAGTTGCTTGCCCACGATGCGGGCGATTACGTTAAACAGCAGCACGCAAATCATCAGCAGCGCCGCGGTGCCCCAGACGATCTGCTGGGCCTCGGGACTGCCCTCGCCATAGATCTTGTAAATATGCACGGCGAGCGACTCGCCGGGACGGAACACGTTCCAGGCGCAGGTGGGGCTCGACAGGTTAAAGCTCAAGAAATTCAGGCGAACCGGCGAGCTCATGCCCGAGGTAAAGAGCAGTGCCGCAGCCTCACCAAACACACGGCCGGCCGAAAGCACGATGCCGGTCACGATGGCGGGCATGGCCTCGGGGATCAGGATGTGCAGCGTAGCCTCCCAGCGAGTGAGGCCCATGGCCAGGCACGCATCGCGCTGGGCCTGCGGCACGTCCTCGAGCGCCTGCTGGATCACGCGCACCAGGATGGGAATGTTGAACATGGTGAGCGCGACGGCGCCGGAGATGATGGAGTACTTCCAGCCCAGCTGCACTGAGAACACCAGGAATCCGAACATGCCGACGACGATGGAAGGCAGCGAGGACAGCGTCTCGATGGCAGTGGAGGCAACGTCGCGAATGGGTCCGTCCGGCGCGTACTCAACCAGGAAGACCGCGCCGCCCAGGCTGATGGGCACCGAGATACCTAGGGTGATCAGCAGCAGATAGAACGAGTCGAACAGCTGATAGAGCACGCCACCCTGGGTCCCGTTGGCGCGCGCGGGCTGCGTGAGAAAGCCCGGCTGGAACAGCGTCGAGATGCCCTCGAACAGGATATAGGTCACCATGGAGACAACGATGAGCATGACGATGGCGACGATCGCCGTCAGCACGCCCGTGGCGATGCGGTCCTGCTTTTGGACGCGCCCGAACCTCGCCTCGTCGATATGGATGCGCGTACTAGCCACGAGCCTTCGCCCCCTTGCGGCCGATAAGGTGGATGATCAGGATGAAGATGAGGCTCATGCCCATCAGCAGCAGACCGAGCGCCCACAGAACATCGTCCTGGGCCGAGCCCTCGGCATAGACCGCCATGGACGTGGTGAGCGTGGTGGTGATGGTGGACGCCGGCGACAGCAGCGACGTCGGCATGGCCTCGATGCCGCCGATAACCATGCGCACGGCGAGCGTCTCGCCAAAGGCGCGGGTCATGCCAAGGATGACCGCGGTCATGAGCGACGGCATGGCAGACTTGAGCACCACGTGCCAGATGGTCTGCCAGCGGGTGTAGCCCAGCGCGAGCGAACCCTGACGGTAGCTATCGGGCACGGCGCGCAGGCCATCGACCGAAAGCGTGGTCATGGTCGGCAGGATCATGACGGCCAGCACGATGGCGCCGGGCAAGATGCCCAGGCCCGTGCTCACGTGGAAAACGCTCTTCATAAGGCCGACGACCACGTGAAAACCGATCAGGCCAAAGACGACCGAGGGAATGCCGGTCAAAAGCTCAATAAGCGGCTGAAAGACCTTGGAACCAAACTTAGGCTGAATCTCGACCGCAAAGATGGCAGAGCCGATGGCGATGGGCAATGCGATGAGCGTGGAGAGCACCATGACCGCAAACGAGGTGACGATCAGGGGCAGGGCGCCGGTATAGGGCAGACCGTTTTCGGCTGTGTTGGCCAGGTCCCACTTGGTGCCGGTGAAGAACTCGACGACCGAAACGCCGTCCTTGAGAAAAGCCGAGAGGCCCTTTTGGGCGACCATAAAGATGAGCGCGGCAACGACAAACGTCACGAGCGCTACGCACGCGCCCGTGACGCCCAGGCCCACGTTCTCAAGGTCGCGCTTTGGCAGCTGTTTTGCCATTGCAAACCTTTCCGGGGGCGATTACTTATTTAGCAGAGACCTTGCCGCTGGCGTCCTTGACGACCTTCATGGCAGAGACGGGGATAAAACCCTGCTCCTCGACGAGCTTGCCCTGGATGTCGTCGGAAAGCATGAACTCCAGGAAGGCCTTGGTGGCCTCGTCGGCGTCCTTAGCGCAGTACATGTGCTCGGTAGCCCAGATCTTAAAGGAGTCGTCGGTGACGTTTGCGCTCTTGGGCTCCACGCCCTCGACCTTGATGGCGTTGAACTTGGAGTCATCGAAGTGCGAGAAGTCCAGGTAGGAGATGGCGTTGTCGGTGCTGCCCATCTGAGTCTGGACATCGCCGGACTTGTCGAGCTCGGCGTCGCCCTTAAAGTCGACGGCCTCGTCGCCAAAGACGGCTGCCTCGAAGGTGGCGCGGGTACCGGAGCCGGCCTTGCGGTTGAGCACGACGATAGTGGCGTCGCCGCCGCCGACCTCCTTCCAGTTGGTGATCTGGCCGGAGAAGATGCCCTTGAGCTGCTCAAGGGACAGGTCGTCGACCGTCACGTTCTTGGAGACGACGGGACCCATGCCCACAACGGCGACCTCGTGGTCGACGAGGTTCTTGACCTGGTCGGCCTCGAGCTTGGTCTCGGCGAAGACGTCGGAGTTACCGATGGTAACGGTACCGGCGGCGACAGCGGTCAGGCCCTTGCCCGAACCGTTGCCCGAACCGGAGACGGAGACGTCCGGGTTGGCGTCCATGAACTTCTCGGCAGCGGCCTCGACGAGAGCCTGGAACGAGGAGGCACCGTCGTAGGTCACCTCGCCGGAGACGGACTCGGCAGCAGCGGCGCTGCCCTTGTCGGCAGCGTTGGAAGCGCCGGAGCCGCCGCAACCAACGAGACCGAGGCCCACGAAGCTGGCAAGACCACCAGCGAGGCCGAGGAACTGACGACGAGAATAAGCCTGATCGAGCATGATCTTCCTTTCATACATGCGAATCGCGGGCACCCTGCCCGCTTTGCTGTTTGGAAAGATACGGCCCCGACCGGGCAGCGCTCGCGCCAACTGCGGTTTCTTACGGGCATCTGATAGACCCTTACCGCAAGCGCGGCTCGGCTTTACAAGCGAATAACAAATTCACCACCAAGCATGACCCGCCTTTTACACCAATAAAAACAAAGTTGCGGTGAAATAGTTCCTGTTTGGCCATCAAAAGGCCCATTCTAGGAACTATTCCACCGCAACTTAGATTGGGAAACCGCGTAATCTTAAAGTTCGAGCTCGTTGAGGCGCAGGATTGCCACGATGTAAATCTTGAGTGCTTGCTTGAGCTGCTCCTCGTTGGCGCACTCGTTGGGGCCGTGCATCTGGCCGCCCCATGCGGGCAGCTCCAGGCCGGTCTCCTCGGGGCCAAACGATACGGCGCGGGCAAAGTTGCGCGCGTACGTGCCGCCGCCCATGGCAAAGGGCTCGGCATGCTTGCCCGTAAACTCGTTATAGGTATCGATAAGCGCCTTCACGGCCGGATCGTCGGCAGAGACCGAGAACGGCACCTTGGCACGACCCACGCGATACGTCACACCAAAGCGGCCCACGAGCGGCTCAAGCTGCTCGCAGATGGTATCGACACTGGTGCTATCGGGGAAGCGCACGTCGATGACCTGCTCGATATGGCCATCCGCCACACGGATGCCGCCGGGGTTGCACGTGAGCGGGCCAAACGCCGCGCTCGTCGCATCGATACCCAGGCCGCGACCATAGGCGTCCGCATGCACAAAGGCCAGAAACTTGACAAACTCATGCTCGGCAGGCGTCAGCAGGCGCTCGTCGCGCGCACCAAACGCGTCCTCGGCCTCACGCAGATACGCCACGATGAGGCCGACGGCATTGATCGTTCCCTCGGGCATCGAGGCATGACCGCCAATGCCGTGGGCGAAAATCTGCGCATGCCCGTTATCGAGTGCGGTGATCTCCAGGCGGTCGGCATTCTCAGCGGGTGCCGGCAGCTCATCGGCGGCAATCGCAAGCTCGCAGATAGACTGCGACGGAATGGCGTTGCTCGCCTCGGCACCGCTCCAGGACACAATGCGCCCGCCGTCGATCTTGGGGCTCACAAACGTCGCCCCAAACTGGCCCTTCTCGGCATTACAGACCGGGAACTCGGCATCGGGCGTAAATAGAAAGTCGGGGTCTGCGTGGTTCTCCAGATAATGGTGAACGTCGGACATGCCCACTTCCTCATCGCAGCCCAGCAGCGCACGGAAGGTATAGCGCGGCACAATGCCGTGCTTGAGCAGGTAGGCGCCGGCATAGAGCGACAACACCGCCGGACCCTTGTCATCGATCACGCCACGGCCGAGCAGCCAGCCCTCGCGGCGCTCCATCGCAAACGGGTCGGTGTTCCAACCGGGGCCAGCGGGTACCACGTCCACATGGCAGATGGTCGCGAGCTGCTTATCGCCGCGGCCCGGAATATCGGCGATTCCCACAAAGCCCTCGTCGTCGCTCGTCTGGTAGCCGAGCTTTTGCGCGATGCCGAGCGCGCAATCGAGTGCGTCACGGACCGGGCGGCCAAACGGCGCGCCGGGCTCCGCATCAGCAGAAACTGCCACGGACGGATAACTCACCAGCTGCTCGATATCGGCGACGACATCCTCCCAGACCTCGTCGACATACTCGGCAACGCTCTGCTCCACCTGATTCATGGACGACCTCCTTAGCAATGAGCGGCGAGCGTGCCCGCCCCTCACATCACGTCATTAGATAGCGAAAAGTTTAGCAAGCTCGGCCACCGAGTGCACCACCGCATCGGCACCCGCCGCCTCGTGCTCGCCCGGCGCCGCCGCGCCCGAATAGATGCCGATGCACGGCACGCCCATCGCGTGCGCGCCCTCCACATCGTTAAAGCGATCGCCGATCATCACGGCGTCGTCGGCCGTCGCGCCCAGAGCCGCCAGCGCATCGCGGACCGAATCCGCCTTGATCTCGCGTCCCTGCGGCGGATTCATGCCGACCACCGCCTCAAACTGAGAAAGCCCGAGCTCATGTACCATGTCGATGCACTTTGCCTCCATGCGCGACGTCGCCACGGCCATACGCTTGCCCTGGGCGACCAACCCATCCAGCAGCTCGGGGATCCCATCGAACACGGGGTACTCTTCCGGTCCCAGCTCATCAAAAAAGGCGCGGTACTCGTCGGCCACCACCAGCGACTCCTCGCGGGAAAAGCCGTAAAAGTCGTGAAAGCTCTTCCACAGGGGCGGCCCGATCATGCGGCGCAGATCACCCATCTGCGCCTCCGAAAACCCGCGCGCAGCCAGCGTCTTGCGCGTCGAGGTCATCACCGCCCGACCCGTATCGGCCACCGTGCCATCGAAATCGAACAGCACGACCGGCCGTTTGCCTATCTCCAACGCCCCCATCGGCATTCCTCTTCCCCAGTTGACGATTTCCACACCGACACTTCAAACTGTTGACTATTCAACAATTGAACCTAGTAATGTGGAACGACTCTACTATACTTGTCGCACTTTGCTCTCAGAAGGCGGCGCGCAAGCGCCCCAACGAAAGGTGCAATTATGTCTTTTGCCATCATAACCGACTCCACGTCGGACATCTCCCCCGCCCGCGCCCAAGAGCTCGGCATTTACGTGATTCCGCTGCATGTGATTATCGAAGGCGAGGACCTGCTCGACCAGGTGCAGATTACCGCCCAGGAGTACGTCGCGCGCATGGCCGGCTCCGAGCAGCTGCCGCACACCTCGCAGCCAAGCGCCGGCGAGTTCAAGGCGCTCTTTGATCGCGTGCTCGCCGACGGCCACGACAGCGCCATCTTTATCTCGCTGTGCAGCGAGTGGTCTGCCTGCTACGCCAACGCGTGCCAGGTTGCCGATACCCACGAGCTCGACGTGCGCTGCATCGACTCGCGCACCGGCTCGGCTGCCGAGGGCCTGCTGGTGGAGTACGCGCTGGCCATGCGCGAGGACGGCCGCAGCCTGGACGAGACCGAGGCGCAGATCCGCGCGACGCTGCCCGACGCCCACCTGCTGCTGATTCCCCGCACGCTCGAGAACCTCGTTAAGAACGGCCGCGCGCCCAAGCTCGCCGGCCAGCTGACGCAGATGCTCAACATTCGCCTGGCCGTTTCGCCGGAGTGGAAATCGGGCGAGATCAAGGCCATCAAAAAGGGCCGCGGCGCCAAGCGCATCGTCGCCAACACCATGGCCGATTGCCTCGCATTTTTGGCCGAGCATCCGGGCTCCAGCGTGCGCGTGCTCACGACTGGCGCTACCGAGGAGCAGGAGCTCGTCAACCAAGCGCTCGCAGGCCAGGACCACGTAGACGCCGGCACCGGCCCCATCGGCTGCACCATCGCTACCCATGTAGGCGTCGACGCCATCGCCATTAGCTACTGTCCCCGCTACCAGCCCATCCACTAGGGGCACCTTTACCACTTGCGGTGAAATAGGGACTGTTTTTGGCTTATCAGCCGCAAATCAATCCCTATTCCACCGCAACTTAGAAATCGGCAATCAGCCCTGCGGGCCCCGGAACAGTTCCTCATGCGAGCCCATTCTGACCAGTCGGATCACAGGATTAGTCTTATGCGGCAAGTACAGAACGGCCACATCGACCAACCCATCGGATAGATGGAAATCGATGTGGCCGTTGTAATTGCCGCCCGGGTTTGAAAGCTCATGGGCGCCATATTCCGCGGGAAACGAGCCGCGAGCTGCAAGCTCTGCGACCGCCGCCTTAAACTCGGTTTTTAGCTGCGGATGGATGCGCATCGTCCATTTGTAATCCGCCTTAAACTGAGCCTCGACTTTAATCTCAAACATCGCTAGTCCTCATCGAGGAACGATATAAGCTCATCAGCGTTATTGAATGACGGGCTGTCGTCTGGCAGAATCCCCAACTCATGAGCCTCGGCAATCACCATGGCGCGCCTCGTCGCCTCGTTGGGAACTTCGGATCGACCAACGATCTCAAAAGGAATCTTTCGCTGATTTACCAGCTGCCGAACAGCAAGGTTGAGATACGAATTGAGACTCAGACCAACCGTATCCAAGAACTCAGTCGCCTGTTCCTTGAGCCCCTCTTCGATGCGAACCGTCGTAGGCTTAACCGTTGCAGTAGACATACGCGACCTCCTCGCCCTCGTCTTTTGCATCAGTATACCCAGTTTAGAAGGCAGACTGATGTTAAATAGCATCTGTCTGCCTTCTCATCACTACAACGACAGGCACGCTCGCCCTACATCAGCCCGCTCAGGGCGATGTCGACGGCCTCGTTGAGGTCGTCGGTAATGTGCACCAGCTCTGGATCGAGCGGACTGATCATGCCGGCATCCATCACCGGGCCGTTGAGCCAGTCGAATAGGCCCTGCCAGTACTCGCTGCCCACCAAAACGAGCGGCATGCGCTTAACCTTGTGCGTCTGCACCAGTGTGAGCACCTCGAACATCTCGTCGAGCGTACCAAAACCACCGGGGAAAACGATGGCGCCCGAACTGTATTTGACGAACATGGTCTTGCGCACAAAGAAGTAACGAAAGTCCATGCCGAGGTTCACGTATTTGTTGAGCCCGTGTTCGTGCGGAAGCTCGATACCCAAGCCGACCGACTTGCCGTTCACGCTCGCCGCTCCCCTGTTGGCCGCCGCCATGACGCCGGGGCCACCGCCGGTGATAACCGCCACGCCGCGCTGGGCGATTTTGCGGCCGACCGTGCGAGCCGCCTTGTAGAGCGGATCTGTCTTGGGCGTGCGGGCACTGCCGAAGATGGTCACCGCAGGACCAAGCTCGGCAAGCGCGCCAAAGCCATCGACAAACTCGGCCTGGATGCGCAGCACGCGCCACGGATCAGCATGCAGCCAGTCGGTCGACTCCTCGGGCGCCAGCAGGTTGGCGTAGGTGTTGTCCTTAGGAATCATGGGGCCGCGCATAACCACGGGGCCGCGGCGGTACGTCTCGTCGTAGGCAGGCTCGCCCTCGACATTCTCGTTCTTAATCATGGGTACTCCTATCGAGAAAAAGAAAAACGGGCGGGGTCGACGCCATGCGCCAAACACCCGCCCGAACATCAACCATTCGGTATGGTACCCACGATGCATCAAGTGCTTGCAAGCTATCGGTCATCGGTCGCGCAGACGGTGTTAGCGAACGTGATGACCGGCCAGCGCTCGCCCCTTGCCGTTGCTAGCGCTCTGCAAGCGCCCGCGCCGCTCTTAGTAGTCCACCGCCGCAGGACTGTTCATCCAGTCGCTCACAAACGCGCCGTAGCGGCCCTCGATAATGGCCTGACGGGCACGCTGCATAAGGTTGAGCAGGTAGTAGATGTTGTGCATCGACAGCAGAATACCGCCGAGCATCTCCTTCTGCGTGACCATGTGACGGATGAGCGCACGGCTGTAGCCGCCCGTGCACACCGGGCAGGTGCAGGTGGGGTCGATGGGGTCGTCGTCGTGCGCAAAGCGCGCGTTGCGGAAGTTAAGGCGACCTTCACTGGAGAACGCCGTACCCATGCGGCCGGTGCGCGTCGGCAGCACGCAGTCGAACATGTCGATGCCCACGCCAACGCCGCGCACGAGCGTGGTAGGGTTGCCGACGCCCATGAGGTAGCGCGGCTTGTGCTTAGGCATGTACTCGGAAACCAGCGGCGCCAGCGTCTCGAACATGGTCTCGTGGTCTTCGCCCACCGAATAGCCGCCGATGCCGTAACCCGGGAAGTCGCCGCACTCCTCCAGATGGCGCAGCGAGCGCAGGCGCAGGTCCAGGTGCATGCCGCCCTGGACGATGCCAAAGAGCGCCTGGTCATCGCGGGTATGCGCCTTATAGCAGCGCTCGGCCCACATACTCGACAGCTCAACGGCGCGCTCAACGTAGGCGCGCGTGGCGGGATAGCCCGGGCACTGGTCGAGCTGCATGCAGATGTCGGAGCCGAGCTTCATGGCGATTTCCATGTTGTCCTCGGGCGTCCAGAACACGTGGCGGCCGTCGTAGTCGTTGACGATAAAGCGCACGCCCTCGTCGGTGAGCTTGACGGCGTCGTTGTGGCTGAACACCTGGAAGCCGCCTGAATCGGTGAGGATGGGGCCGTGCCAGTTCATAAACTTGTGCAGGCCGCCCAGCTCGGCGATGGTGTCCTCGCCGGGACGCATAGACAGGTGATAGGTGTTAGCAAGCACGATCTGGGCGCCGAGCTGCTTGACGGTCTCGGTAGGAATACCCTTGACGTTTGCCTTGGTGCCCACGGGCATAAAGATCGGCGTCTCGATATCGCCGTGCGGGGTGTGCAGTACGCCGGCACGCGCGTGCGTCGTCGGGTCCTCGGCGATCAGGTCGAATTTAAAAAGGCTCTGGTCCATAAACTGGAACTCCTTGGTTGCGGTTCATACGCAAACCATTATACGGGCAACCCGCAAGGAGCACCGACTCGACAGAAACCACTCCCCAATGCACCAAAGTACAATGGGCGTGGATTATCGGACACTTACCTAACGAGAGTGGATAATCTCCCACTTTTGGCAAGAATACTGACCAAAAACGGGAGATTATCCACTCTCAATAAAATGATCCGTTTTCCTCCGTCCCCAACGGATCATTTCCGACAGCCACAGCAACGCCGATGTTATGGCGCCGACAGCGAAAACCCGCCAGAGCGAGCAAGGTGCCTTCAAGCAAAATGGCGCCGCAGGTTGAGCATAAGCCAGCGAGCGAGCCGCATTTGAGACAAGGTGACGTGAAACGAAAGGGCGCTGACCTTTCGGTCGCGCCCTTGAAGTTGAACGTCAGATTGTCCAAATGCGGCCCGCGCAGCGTCGGCTGGTCCGCCGTTCGTTAGAACGGCGGAACCTGAGACGTAACTCTTAGGGCCGCTGGCCCATGCCACCCTCGAGGGTGACAGTCTCGCCGTTCATGTACTTAAAGGCGGGGCCGCAGAGCTGAACGACCACGCGGCCAATCTCCTTCTCGACGTCGCCGTAGTGGCCTGCCGGCGGCATGTGGACGTTGGCCTTGAACGCCTCGGGATAGGCATCCTGGAAGTTCTCGAGCGCAGCGGTCCAAGCAAGCGGGCACACGATGTTGACGTTGATGCCGTCCTTGCCCCACTCGTTGGCGGCAACGCGGGTCAAGCCGCGGATGCCTTCCTTGGCGGCGGCGTAGCTGCACTGGCCGTAGTTGCCAAACAGGCCGGCGCCCGAAGCAAAGTTGACCACGGAGCCCTTGGTCTCCTTCAGGTGCGGATAGGCCTTCTGCATGTACAGATAGGTGGCATACAGACCGGAATAAATGGCCAGGTTAAACTGATCCATGGTGTGGTCGGCGATGGTCACGCCCGAGGCGCTGGCCTGAGCATTGTTGACGACGGCGTCGATGCGGCCGAACTCCTCAATGGCCTTGTCGATGACGTTCTGAACAACGGCCTCGTTGTCCTGACCAGCCGAGACATCGGCCTGAACAGGCAGAACCTTGACGCCGTACTCGGCCTCGAGGGACTCCTTGGCAGCCTCGAGCTTGGCAACGTTGCGACCGGTAATGACGAGGTTTGCGCCCTCCTTGGCAAAAGCGATATCGATGCCGTAACCGATGGAGCCAGCGGAGCCGTCCTTAAGCGTGGCCTTGCCGCCGCCGGTGACGATCACGGTCTTACCAGTGAAAAGTCCCATACAAAGTCCTTTCGAATCGCGACGGGCACGCCCGCCGACTGCGCGTATCCAACTTCACGCGCCAAAAGCTGAAATGCAACTTTAGCGGGTTCAAGTGAAAAATAAAGACCGCACCAGGCGAACGGCGCAACGTCATTCGGCGAAGGGAATGTCAAGCGTAAACTGAATTTAGAGGACGAATTTTTGCTATCGACGCGAGCCATCGAACACGTTTTGAAACTTTGCTGCGGCGCGCGGGAAGTCGGCGCGAGACTTTATCATAGGGTGACAAACAACGATGAGGAGCACATGCCTATGACAGACGAGCTGGACCCCCAGACTCAACAGCATATTGATGATTCAGCAGACGTCGCCGCAGATACTGACGCTGCGACCTGCAATGATACCGACGTCGACGACGCCACTCTGGATAACGGCGCTGCTACGGAAATCCCTACGGCCGAAGATGCCGGCGAGCAAAACGACGATTCGGCCGCTCAGGACGACGCCCCCGAAAAGGACGCCGCCCCGCAAGCAGAAGGCCCTATCGAGGTGTCTTCGGAAGAAGAGCTCGATGCCGTCATGGACTCCATGATGGATGCCGTCAAAGCGATGAAAGACGCCGTGGCCGACGCCGATATTGATGCCGAGGAAGAGGAGGCCGCCGAGGCCGCCTCGACCTTCGTGCCCGGCGAGACCCCCGTTGCCGACCAAGGCAGCACCCTGCCCTCGTTCCTGCAGCTTGAGCACCCCACCATTGGTGCCGATGCGGTTGACCCGCATGCAGCGGGCTTTTCCGTAGTCGAGGGCGGCACCGGCAGCATCGCCACGTCACAGGTGCCCGATGCGGGCACGGAAAACGCCGCTCACCCGACCGCCCCACAAGCCCCCACAGCCAGCCGCGATCTGGGAAGCGCCGTCTCAAACACCGCTAACGCCGTGGGCACTTTTATTGCCCAGGGCGCCTCGGCCATGCGCGAGATGAACGCCGCGAAAAAGGCACTCGCCGATGCACGCGATCACCTGGCAGAGTTGGAGCAGCGCATCGCCGATCAAGGCGAGGAGCTCGAGACACGCCAGGATATCGCAGGCCGCTACGACCAAATCGTCGCCGAGCAGCGCCAGACTATCGAAACGGCACAAAAGGCCGCCGAGGCAGCAGAAATCGGCCGCGATACCCATGCTGCCAAGGCAACAGAGCTCAAGGCGCAGCTCGAACAAATGAAGGAAGAGGACGACGCCACCGAGCGGCGTCTCAAAGCCGCACTCGACGCGGTGGAGGCGCGCGAAGCCAGCTCGCGCGAGACCGGTAACCGCCTCGTTCGCCGCCTCGAGGATTCCAAGCGCATCCGCGACAAGGTGCAGGCCGAGCGCGACGCCGGCGTTGCCGCAGTACAGCAAACCGTCGACGCCACGCGTGCTCAACTCGAAACGCTGCGCCACGAGTATGCCGAGCTGCAGCGCAATCCTTCGGCGAATCCCGCCAATTACACGGTGCGCACCAGCGAGCTTTCGATGCAGATCTCCGACACGGCCGATGCCCTGCGCAAAGCCGAGGAAGATGTCCCGAACATCACCGCCGATCTTGAGCACTCGCTCGCGGCCGCCGAGCACGCCGTCGAGCAGGCGCAAGCCCCCATCGCCGACGCCAAGCGTGCCCATCCGGCCGTGACGGCCGAGGCCGATGCCGCGCGCGACGAGCTGCAGACCGCAAAAACCGCCGCTGCAACGCGCCAGCGCGAACTGCGCGAGAAGATCGCCGCCGAGGACAAGGCACGCCGCGACCAAGAGCAGAGCATCGCCAACGCCCAAGCAGATGCCGCACATGCGCAGTCGATCATCGAACAGGCGAACGAAGTACACGACCACCCAGAGATTACTGAGTCGCTTGCAGGATCCTTGGCCCGAGACAAAGCCGAACACGCCGAGACCGAGCGAGAGGTTACCCAGCTCGAAGCCACCGAGGACGCGGTGCGCGAGCGTACCCGCGACTCACGCATCAAATTCACCGGCGCCATCGTCTGCATCGTCGCCGCAATCCTGGCGATCATCCTAGTCTGGCTGTTCGCGAGCAAGTAGTCATTTAAGAACGTCCCCAATGACTACAAGGAGTGTCCCAACCTGCCGGCAGAAAAGGAACGTCCCTAACTGCCGCATCCGGAGCAAGACAACGCCGCAGGTAGAGGACGGACAGCGAGCGGGCCGCATTTGAGCCAAGGTGACGTGAAACGAAAGGGCGCTGACCTTCTGGTCGCGCCCTTGAAGTTGAACGTCAGATTGTCCAAATGCGGCCCGCGCAGCGTCGCCCGGTCCGCCGTTCGGCAGAACGGCGGAATCTTCCTGGTCATGCCGCCGAAGTTGAAAGGCAGATTGCCGCTCTGGCGGGTTTGCAGCGTCGACCGGTTACGGCGTTTGTAAAACGCCGTAACCTACTGAATGAGCATTGCGTCGCCAAAGCTGAAGAAGCGGTAGCGCTCCTCGATGGCGGCGGCGTAGGCATCCATGATCTGGTCGCGGGAGGCAAGCGCGCTTACGAGCATCATGAGCGTGGAGCGCGGCACGTGGAAGTTCGTGATCAGCGCGTCAACCACGTGATAGGTCGAGCCGGGCATGAGGTAGAGCTGCGTCGTCGCATTCTCGCGCACCACGATGTCACCGCGGCCGAGCGTGTCGGCCCCGTCCTCGCGGCCCTCAAAATAGCGCGCCGTCACAGCCGGATCGGACACCGGCACGTCCGCGTCAAACGCGCTCTCGAGCGAGCGCACTGCGGTAGTGCCGACGGCGATCACACGATGGCCCTCGGCCTTCGCCTTATGCACAGCGTCGACAACCTCCTGCGACACGTGGTAGCGCTCGGTGTGCATCACGTGCTGTGTAGGGTCGTCCTCCTCCACCAGACGGAAGGTATCGATACCCACCTCGAGCTCGACGGCGGCAAACTTCGCACCCTTGGCCTCGATAGCGGCCATGAGCTCGGGAGTAAAGTGAAGACCCGCCGTAGGAGCGGCAGCCGAGTGCTCCTCCTTCATGGCGTAGACGGTCTGGTACTTCTCGGGATCGCCCTCGTAATCGGTAATGTAGGGCGGCAGCGGCACGTGGCCGGCAGCGTGGATGGCCTCGTCGAGCGTGCGCGGGTCGCCGGCGGCATTGCAACCGGCCGGCTCAAAGCGCACCAGACGGCCACCGCGGCTATCGGTAACAAAGTCGACGACCTCGGCCGTCAGCACCACGGGCGCGCCCTCGGGCGCATGGGCGCCGCCCGCACGATACTCAATCTGAGCACCGGGCTTCAGGCGCTTACCCGGCTTGACCAGGCACTCCCAAACGTGACCCAGCGGATCCACATCCTCGCGGCGCTTGAGCAGCAGCGTCTCGACCACGCCGCCCGAGCCGGCCTTGCGACCGATCAGGCGGGCCGGCATCACGCGCGTCTTGTTGATGACGAGCACGTCGCCCGGCTCGATATAGTCGATGATGTCGCGGAAGATGCGGTGCTCAGCGGTACCGCCGTGCTCCAACGGCGTTCCCGCCCGGGAGCCCTTGCGATCCACCACCAACAGGCGGCAGGAGTCGCGCGGCTCGGCAGGAGCCTGTGCAATCAGTTCCTCAGGAAGGTTATAGTCAAAATCATCGGTACGCATAGACACGTCGGATACTCCTTATATAGCTAAAGTCCGCTCTACATCCTAGCAGGCTGACGTCCCAAGTGAACTACTTTTTGGCGGCTTTGCGCTCGTCGCGGATGCGGGCGCGGTCCATGGCCGCCTCGACGGCCGAGAATCGGCAGCCGCAGTAGTTCTGCCGATACATGCCCAGCTCGCGCGAACGGCGTGTCGCCTCGGGGTAATACGGGCGAAAATCGCGAATCACCGGGGTGAGCCCATGTGCCGCCGCCAAGCGCTCAAGCACGTCATTGCAGGTATCGAACAGCTGGTACGGCGAGACGGCGAGCGTCGTGCCCACAAACTCAAACCCGCGCTCCTGGGCCACGCGGCACGCCTCGGCCAAGCGCAAGGCATAGCACGCGCGACAGCGACGAGGCCGATCGGCGCCCAGCGGTGCCACGCCGGCCTCCCAGCGCTTCCGGTCCTCCCCCGCCTCGATAAGCTCGATGTCGCCATCGGCACACCACCGGCGCAGCTCGTCCAAACGCCGCTGCCATTCATCGTGAGGCTGAATATTGGGGTTTGTCCAGCAGATTGTGGGCTCAAACCCTTCCTCGCGCAGCAGGCGGACCGGCTCAAGCGAGCACGGCGCACAGCACGCATGCAGCAACAACGGCTTCATCGACATCTCCTCACCCAAAAAAGCGCACGCCGAAGGACGTGTCCTCGCAGGCAACAATGCGGCGGTCGCGCAAGATGGTCCGCACGTAATACCAGTCGCCCACACAGCCCGACAAATGCAAGCCGGCCGCCAGGTAGCACAGCAGCGGATGGCCCGAAAACGCAAACCCCAGGGCAAGCGTTGTCGTCACAACAACCGTCGGTGCCAGGCAAACCGCCACGTACCGCCGGCGAGAATACACAACGCCTTCGGCGCAGGCATAGATCATCGCTGTCTCGCGATTCGCCCCAAAGGTCACCTTCGCGCCCGCAGGCGCCAGCAGCTTAAAAAACACACCGTGCACCAGCTCGTGCACGGCGAACGACGCCATTGAGATCGCAGCCAAGCCGACTATCCAGCCCACGACCGCCGTCCAACCGCCCGCGTCAGCCGCATCCAGGTCCGCGGGTCCGCCCAGCAGCATAAACACCGGCACCAGGCACACGGCAAATGCGCCGAGCACGGCCATCCCCCACACAAAGCAGGCGTGCAGAAAATCCTCGTCTTCAAACGCATGTATGTTGGAAATCTCATTCATAGCATCTTAGGATAGCGCCCCTGCCACGTACCCGTCCGCATGTGCGATAATGTCGAACGATATGCACGAATTGACCACCGCGCCGCCGAGCCCCACGCCCGGCTGCGCTCTCACCATATGCGAAGGAGTCCCATGGCATCCAAATACTCCATGAACGACCGTCCCAGCTGGCCTCGCCGCGCCATCGTTACCGCCGGCGAGCCCTACGGCAACAAGGGCCTTCACTTTGGCCACGTCGGCGGCGTCTTTGTCCCGGCCGACTTCTTCGCCCGCTTCCTGCGCGACCGTCTGGGCCGCGAGAACGTCATCTTCACCTCGGGCACCGACTGCTACGGCTCGCCCATCATGGAGAGCTACCGCAAGCTCAAGGAGAACGAGGGCTACGACAAGTCCATTAACGAGTACGTCGAGTCCAATCACTCCCGCCAAGCAGCGACCCTCAACAACTACAACATCAGCTGCGATATCTACGGCGGCTCGGGCCTTGAGCCGGCTGCGCAGATTCACAACGAGGTGACCGCCGAGATTATCAAGCGCCTGCACGAGCAGGGCACCATCTCCAAGCGCTCCACGCTGCAGTTCTACGATGCCAAGGCCGGCACGTTCCTCAACGGCCGTCAGGTAATCGGCCGCTGCCCCATCCAGGGCTGCAAGTCCGAGAAGGCCTATGCCGACGAGTGCGACCTGGGCCACCAGTTTGAGCCCGAGGAGCTCATCGCGCCCAAGAGCCAGCTCACCGGCGAGGTGCCCGAGCTGCGCCCGGTCGACAACCTCTACTTTGACCTGCCGGCCTACCTCGACTTTATGAAGACCTATACCGCCAAGCTAGCCCAGAACCCGCAGGTTCGCTCCGTGGTCTCCAAGACCATGGAGGAGTGGCTGCTGCCGGCTCAGCTCTATATCCAGAACAAGTTCCGCGAGGCCTTCGATGCCGTCGAGGATCAGCTTCCCGAGCACACCGTGCTGGAGCCCGAGGGCAACAAGAGCAGCTTTACCGTCACCTTCCCCAGCTGGAAGGAGCGCGACGACGCCCACGCGGTGCTCGCCAACGGCGGCGTGCGCTTCCGCAGCGGCAAGGCGCTCGTGCCCTTCCGCATCACCGGTAACATCGACTGGGGCGTTCCGGTGCCCCAGGTCGACGGCGCCTCCGACGTCACCTGCTGGTGCTGGCCCGAGAGTCTGTGGGCGCCCATCAGCTATACGCGTACCGTGCTCGCGCGCGATGCCAAGGCCGCCGGCGTGACCGAGGGTGTCGCCGCCCAGGATGCCGCTCTCATGGGCGAGCCCGCTGCCGACTCCACGCAAGTGCCCGCGCCCACCTACCAGCACAGCTCGCTCGACTGGCGCGACTGGTGGTGCTCTGACGACGCTCAGATTTACCAGTTTATCGGTCAGGACAACATCTACTTCTACTGCATCGCGCAGACCGCCATGTGGGAGGCCCTGGGCTGGAACCTCACGCAGAGCACCGTCAGCGCCTGCTACCACCTGCTCTACATGGGCAAAAAGGCCAGCTCGTCCTCGCAGACGCCTCCCCCGCCGGCAGACGACCTGCTCAACCACTACACTTGCGAGCAGATGCGCGCGCACTGGCTGTCGCTCGGCCTGTCCGAGAAGCCGGTAAGCTTTAGCCCCAAGGCATATGACACGCGCGTGACCGGCAAGGACAAGGACGGCAACGAGGTGCGCGCCTGCGACGACAAGCGCGTCATCGATCCGGCCCTTAAGGAAAGCGCCCTTTTGACCGGCGTCTTCAACCGCCTGGCCCGCAGCTGCTTCTACGGCGTCGCCGTCAAGGAGGGCGACGAGAGCCCCTATCGCAACGGTTGCATCCCCGCCGGCGCCGCCTCGGCCACCGTGGTGGAGGCCGCCGAGCAGGCCGCCCTCGCGTTTGAGCAGGCCATGTACAAGTTCGAGACGCACCGCGCGCTCGCTGTGTGCGACGACTACCTGCGCGCCGCCAACAAGCGCTGGAGCGACGCCTCCAAGGCTGCCAACAATCTTGAGGGCGAGCAAGCCAATACCGCGATGACGCAGGCCCTCGTCGACGCCTTCACCGAGCTGCGCGTGGCGACCGTGCTCATGCACGGCATCGTGCCGGCCGGCTGCGAGCTCATCTGCGAGTACTTCGACGTCGACCCCGTCGCCTTCTTTAGCTGGGACAACATATTTGCCTCCACGGACGAGTTCGTGGAAAGCCTGGGCGAGAAGCCCGGCGAGCACCGCGTGAAGCCGCTGCCCCCGCGCTTCGACTTCTTCAGCAAGCACGAGAGCCAGTACTAGGCAACCGCAACGCGCCCGGGAATGATTATTCTGGGACGGGGATTAAAAAATCATTCCCGGGCGCCACAGTACAGTCTTTTTGGGACGGGGATCATTAAATGATTTTTTAATCCCCGTCCCAGAATAATCATTTCGGTGGAAGGAAAGACGGATGTCCAAGCCGCGTCGTCGTAAGCAGAAAAAGCAGGTTAAGCCCGAGCTCAAGCTTAGGCAGTTTGCCGCCACCGAGCTTTCCGACCAGCTTGCCGCCCAACACTCCGCCGCCGACCTGCCGCGCTTTATGGTCGACACGGTTGCCGGCGCCTACACGCCTACCGATGCCGAGCTCATGATCGAGGGCTTTGGCGCCGCAGCCACGCGCCCGGTCACGCTGCGCGCCAACACGCTCAAGGCGACCGCCGAGGACATCGCCGCGGCACTCGATGCCGCCGGCATCGCCCACAACCCCGTCGCCTGGTACCCAGAAGCCTTTATCCTGCCCGAGGCCCAGGTTTCCGATCTGTGGGATCTCGACATCTACCGCGACGGCAAGATCTACTTGCAAAGTCTGTCGTCCATGATGCCGCCTTTGGTATTAGGCGCTCAGGCCGGCGAGGACATCTTGGACATGTGCGCGGCCCCCGGCGGCAAGACGACGCAGATCGCCGCCCTCACCCAGGGCCAGGCGCACCTCACCGCCTGCGAGATGAGCATTCCCCGCGCCGAAAAGCTCGAGGCCAACTTGGGCCGCCAGGGCGCCAAAAACGTGCCCGTCATGCGCATTGACGCGCGCGAGCTTGACGAGTTCTTCCGCTTTGACCGTATCCTGCTCGACGCCCCCTGTACCGGTACGGGCACCGTCATCAGCGGCAACGAGAAAAGTCTGCGCGGCCTCACCGAGCAGCTGCTCGTCAAGTGCGCCCGCTCGCAGCGAGCACTTCTGGACCGCGCCATGGGGGCCCTCAAACCGGGCGGCACGCTCGTCTATTCGACCTGTTCGATCTTGCCGCAGGAAAACGAGGACGCCCTGCAAGAGGCCCTCGACAAGCATATGGACTGCGAGCTCATCCCCCTCGACGGCACGCCAAACAAAAGCGAAGCGCGTCGCGCACAGGATGCCGGCGACAAGCCGCATATCGAGTGCAACGCCCTTACCGCGGCCATTGCCGCGGGCCACGTCTCGGCCATTGCCAACGGCATGCCCGGTACGCTGACCATTCCGCCCAGTCGCGACTTTGAGGGCTTCTATATCGCCCTGGTCCGAAAACGCAGCTAGCGCACGGATTCAAAACTCAACAAGCTATCGCCGTGCGCGCTTGTCCTGCTGGTCATGGCACTGCTTAAGTGCCTCGCGCTCCTTGCGCTCGGCCTTTTTGCCCTTGATGGCCGTGACCGCAAAGTAGATGACCGCGGCGGCAACGATTGCGCCCACGCATAGGCCAATCGCGCCCAACATTGCCGAGAATTCCATACCGCGTCACCTCTCTTTTGTATACGGGACATTCAAGATAGCACCTCGATTCCCGCCACCACAGCTCCTTCACGTTCGCCGGCACTTCAGTCTAACGAATGGCGCAGCGGGGAAAAATCAACTCGTCAAACGATTTAGCACTCACAACGCCGGTCGCACACTGCCGACCGCACAACATAGAAATGGACCGCCATGGATTCTCTCAACGATTTGAACGAGCGCGTCGACGCCTTTGTCGGCACCAGCTCCTTCGATACGTCTGCCACGACGAACGACCAAGCCCCCATCGATGTTCCCGCCGAGGTTCACGAGGACATCGTCGCCTCGGTCGACTTCTCCGAGGTAGAGCTTGCAGACGAATTTACCGAGCCCCAGGTGGCCGTAACTCCCAACGGCCTTTTGCCCATGGAGCCGCTGCCCATCGACGGGCGCTTGCGCAAGGCGGCCCTCCGCATGCCCGATGAGATCGAGGAGGCCAGCGGTTTTACGCTCTTTGGCCGCCGCATCAAATCGCTCATCTACACCACCGACGTGGCGGTCATCCGCAACTCCAATGCCGATGCCGTGTTTGCCGTCTACCCCTTCACGCCGCAGCCCGCCATTACGCAGGCGCTGCTGACTGTTGCCGAGTGCCCGGTCTTTGTGGGCGTTGGCGGCGGCACCACCACCGGTAAGCGTTCCGTGCAGATGGCGGCCGTATCCGAGATGCAGGGCGCGGCGGGCTGCGTGGTCAACTCCCCCGCTACCGCCGAGATGGTCGAGCACATCACCAACATCGCCGACATCCCCGTCATCGCCACGGTCGTTCGCTGCGACGACGATGCTCACGCCAAGGTGCGCGCCGGAGCCAAGATCCTCAACATCGCGGCCGGCAAGAACACGCCGCAGGTCCTGCGTGAACTGCGCGAGCACTATCCCAACCTGCCGCTTATCGCGCCGGGCGGCAAGACGCCCGAGAGCATTCGCGAGACCATCGCTGCCGGCGCCAATGCCATCATCTGGACGCCGCCTTCGGCCCAGCAGCTTCAGACCGACATGATGCAGCGCTATCGCAAGATGAAGGAAGACGCCACGCCCGTCATCTCGCGCGACGATGTGCCCATTATCGACCAGGTCGCCGCCGCCGAGGTCAGCCAGGTCGAGAACATGAATCCCGATGTGCCGATCCCCGACGAAGTCATCGAACGCGTCGCTTCGATCCACGATCATATCGAGGAACGTCGCGCCAACCGCGGACTCAAGCCCTCGCTGCACGGCTTTTTCTTCCGCGGAAAGAAACGCTAGCCGCAACAGCAAGGCCCGTCCCGCAAACAACGGGACGGGCCTTTTTCTGTTATCAAGTGTCAGGAGGGACAGGCGCAGCCGTTAAAACCGTCAGCCAGCCCACAAACGCTAATCCACGCGCTTGTCGCCCATAAAGAAGACGGCCACCGTGCCGGGGCCGGTATGCGAGCCAATCAGGGCACCGATGCTATTGATCTCAATCTTGCCTTTGAGCTGCGGAACTTGTTCCTCAATCAGCGCCGCAACGGCCTCGGCATCCTCACAGCACGCCGAATGGGACAAGACGCACTTACCCGAATAATCCGCACCGTCCTGCACGTGTGCCATCATGGTCTTAGCCATCTCGGAAATCGCGCGCTTCTTAGTGCGAATCTTCTCACGTGGCGACAGCCCACCTTCGCAATCGACCGTCATAAGGGGGCAAATCTTAAGCGCCGTGCCGATGATCGCGCTCGCGGCCGAAATGCGACCGCCGCGCAGATAGCTCGACAGATCGGTCGAGAAGAACCAGTGGTGAAGGTTGAGTTTATGCTCCTCAATCCAAGCGGCCGTCTCGTCGAGTGAAGCCCCGCTATCGCGCACGTCGGCGGCATATTCCAGCAATAGGCCAAAGCCCGAAGACGCCCCCAGCGAATCGATGACGCGCACCTTGCCGCCCTGAGGATAGCGATCCGCGAGCATCTGCGCCGCAACGCAGGCCGATCCATACGTGCCCGAAATACCCGACGACAACGTCAGGTGCAGCACGTCTTTACCCTCGGCAACAAACGGCTCCCAAAACTTCTCGTACTCACCCACGCTCACCTGAGACGTCTTGGGCATGGCACCCGCGGCAATCTGGGCAAAAAACTCGTCCGGTGAAATCGACTGGTACAGATCGTCCGCATGGACAACACCATCAATCTCGTAATGAAAACACACGACAGGGATATTGCGCGACGCAAAGAACTCACGGGTTCGATCGGCGGCGGATTCACAGGTCAGGACAAAATCACTCATATGAGGCTCCTTAAGTATTGCTACGCAAATTATCGCACAGCAAGCCTAAATACGATACAAATGTCCACTATTTACCAATTCGAACCATTGGCATTGAATATCTTTATCATCAACATCCCCATCCCCGCCATGGGCCAACATGGGCAAAATCACCCCCTTCGTCTCCACTTAACCGACACATCAACCTCAACTAAATCGATTTAGCAAACCGTTCAGCCGACAATTCAGCCACCGGCGCTAAATCGAAACAAAGCCGGCGCATACTGATAAACGTTTGACGCTGTTTTATCAGTTTTACCAACCATATCGGAAGGTGTTTCATGGTCGCATTCGATCGCAATCCGCAAGACTTTAAGTATCTGCGTCTGCTGTCGAGACAATTTCCCACCGAGCAATCCGCGTTTACCGAGATCATCAATCTCTCGGCCATTCTCAACCTGCCCAAAGGCACCGAGCATTTTATGAGCGACGTGCACGGCGAGTACGAAGCCTTTATGCACATCCTCAACAACTGCTCGGGCGTCGTGCGCGAACATGTCGACGAGATCTTTGGCGACACGCTCACCTTTGACGAAAAGGGCGAGCTGTGCACGCTCATCTACTACCCGCGCGAGAAGATCGAGCTGGTCCGCAGCCAGCACGAGGACTCCCCCACCTGGTACAAGACCATGCTCGACCAACTCATTGTGGTTGCCCGCTCGCTTTCGAGCCGGTATACGCGCTCCAAGGTGCGCAAGGCCATCCCGCGCGATTACGCCTACATCATCGACGAGTTGCTGCACACGCATCCGGATGAGAACAACTACCGCGTGCGCTATCACGAACGCATCATTGAGTCCATCCTGGAGACCGCCAGCGCCGACGACTTTATCGAGTCGCTCGCCTCGCTCATCAAGCGCCTGGCCGTCGACCACCTGCACCTGGTGGGCGATATCTTCGACCGTGGCGGCGGCGCCGCCAAGATTATGGACCGTCTGCTCACCTATCATTCGCTCGACATTCAGTGGGGCAACCACGATTTGCTGTGGATGGGCGCTGCGGCCGGCGAGCCCGCCTGCATCGCCACGGTGCTGCGCAACAACCTGCGCTACGACAACTACGAGATTCTCGAGAACGACTACGGCATCTCGCTGCGCGAGCTCGTCGCCTTTGCCGATGCCACCTACACCCCCGGCGAGTCCATCAGCCCGCTGATCAAAGCCATCAACGTGCTGCTCTTTAAACTCGAGGGCCAGATTATCCAGCGTCACCCCGAGTTCGACATGGCCGACCGTCTGCTGCTCGACAAGATCGACCACGACACCGGTACGGTCACGCTCGCCGACGGCAGCGTGTGGCCGCTCACGACCAACGACTTCCCCACCGTCGACCCGACGGACCCCTACACGCTCACGCCCCAGGAGCAACACATCATCGACAAGCTCGTGTCCGAGTTTGTCACCGCCGATCACCTGCATCGCCATATCGATTTCCTCTACACCCACGGCTCGATGTACAAGGTCACCAACGGCAACCTGCTGTTTCACGGCTGCGTGCCGCTCAACGAGGACGGTACCTTTAGCAGCATGAACTGCATGGGCACCTGGCACGCTGGCCGCGATTATCTCGATTTTTGCGACCGCATCGCCCGCCGCGCCTGGCGCGTCGGCGACCGCGATGCCCTCGACTGGATGTGGTACCTGTGGATCGGCTTTAACTCACCCGCCAGCGGACGCCTGGTGCGTACCTTTGAGCGCGCCTATATCGCCGATAAGAGCACCTGGGCCGAGCCGATGGACCCGTACTTTACGCTAACCAAGTCGCCCTCGGTCTGCGACGACATCATGCGCGAGTTCGGCGTTGCCCCCATGGCATGTTCGCCGACCGGTCACATCATCAATGGCCATACGCCCGTCAAGACCACCAAGGGCGAGCAGCCCATCCGCGCCGAGGGCAAGCTGCTGGTCATCGACGGCGGCTTCTGTCGCGCCTACCACCCCAAAACGGGCATTGCCGGCTACACGCTCATCTCGAGCTCGCGCGGATGTCGCCTTAAGTCGCACCAGGCCTTTACCACGGTTGCCGAGGCACTTACCCGCAATGTAGACATCGAGAGCGAGACCAACCGTTTTGACCAGGCCGACCGTCGCCGCATGGTGAGCGACACCGATACCGGCGCCAAGATCCGCAGCCAGATCCAGGACCTACGCCAACTGCTCGATGCATATAGAAACGGTGCTATCGAGGAGCGCGTCTAGCTCCACCCGTGGGGATTGGCTAAACTTGCTGAGTTTGTCATCCCCACAGCGCTCCGGCGCAATCCTAAGGCAGGTACCATGCAAAAGCTCCTTGCGCAGATCATGAAGTTTGGCGTCGTCGGCGTCGTCGCCACGGTCATCGACTTTGGCATCATGAATCTGCTCCACTACGGTCTGGGCCTTAACATTCTGATCGCCAATACCAGCGGTTTTATCGTCTCGCTCATCTTTAACTACGTCGCGAGCATGAAGTACGTGTTTGCGCACAAGGAGGGCATGAGCCGCCGCCGCGAGTTCATTATCTTTGTCGTGCTGTCCGTGATCGGTCTGGCGCTCAACGACGGTATCGTGCTGGCGCTCAACGCCGGCCTGGGGCTCGAGGCCAATATCGCCAAGATTTGCGCCACCGCGCTTGTTATGGTCTACAACTTTGTGACCCGAAAGATCTTCCTGGAGGGCGAGGAGACCAAGTAGCTCGGCCTCCTCGTTGCACTACGGGGCCCACGGACGACGTGCGTCGAGCGCTGCGTTGTTCGTGGGCCTTGCTCGTTTACGGAAGGATTTGCAACGTTTGCGGATTGTCTCTTGCAAATTTGGCGAGTTCATATAGTTCTTGCCAAAGCCCTTACGTTTCCCTTGCAAAAGCTCTAAAGTATCCTCTGCTCGATTCGTCAACGCATTGGATGTGATTACGTGCGCAAGGCACTGGCACAACCTCATACTAAGCAATTCCTCAAGTTCGCTGTCGTGGGTCTTATCTCCTTTGGCATCGACTGGGGCATGCTCATTGCGCTCGTCGAGCTGTTCCATCTCGACTTTCTGATGAGCACCACGATCTCGTTTATCACGTCCGTCGTGGTCAACTACTGGCTCAGCATGAAGTACGTGTTCGACCATCGCGAGGGCATGAGCCGCAAGCGCGAGTTCACGATCTTCACCATCCTGTCGGTGATTGGTTTGGGCCTCAACGACCTGTACATGTTTGTGGGCGTCACGTTTTTGAGCATCGGCTACCAGGCCATGAAGGCCATCGCCACGTTCCTGGTCACCTGGTACAACTACTTTAGCCGCCGCTTCTTCCTCGAGGGCGCACGTTCGTAGACAGCCCAACATAATCTCGCTTCGCAGCCGGTTGGAATTCACGTTCCAACCGGTTTTTTGTTTGCAGAGCCTGCCGAGGAAGGCGCACAAGGCGAGAAACGGCGTCCCATTCGCATGAAAAACGGGCGGCTCGGATGTAGGTCCGAACCGCCCGTTTGGCGCGCCATGTCTAGGCCTCTAGCCCGTTACGTAATACCACACGACGGTGTCGCCATTTTTGAGAATGTAATTGCTGCAGGCGGTATTGGGCGTTTTGCCGTTAACGGAGTACATCCAGCCGCTCGTGCCGCCGTGTTCCTTCTCGGCCAAACCGCCAATCGCGGCAACATAGGTACCATACGACGAAGGGCGCGCATTGATAGAAAGTCCCAACGCACACAGCGCGTCGTAAGGAGTCGCGCCCTCATTGAAGGTGAACGTACCGCCAGAAGACACAGGATTGCCTACGGCACTCGATGTGACCGAGACCGTCACCGTGACATAGCCAGGCTGCTGCGAGCCGCCCTGGCTGTCCGCAGAGGCACCACCACCGTTAGAAGTGGACCCACCGCCGGTCGTCGATCCCCCACCCGAAGACGAGCCGTCAGAAGCGCTCGATCCGCCAGTGGAATCAGAATTCTGCGAACCCGATTTATCCCCGGACTTCTTACCGCCCTTGCCTTCGGACCTCTTCTCCTTCGAATCCTTGTCAGACTTCTTGTCCGAAGATTCAGACTCGTCCTTCGCATTGTCCGAAGATTTGGAGTCCTTGGGCGCAGTCTTACCCGAAGCGGTAGTCGAGCCGGAAACCGACGCATCCTTGGCAACGACACTCTCCCCCGTCACAGCCCGCGCAATCCAGTCGATGGACCATGCACTGCCGGCAGAGGGATAGACAAAACCCAGCGACACAACGATCAAGACGATGCAGACGGCTGTCAGAACACCAACAAGTGCCTTGCGCCGCGGGGCGGACGCCGCCGAAGCGGCGCCCTTTTGCTTTGCATCGTCGAGCTGAATGAACGACGAGTCGGATTGCTTGGAGTCGGCGTCCTGAGGTTTATTGGACACAGCCCTCACCTACCGACGCTTGGTAAACACGAACACGCCGATGACCGCAAGCCCGATCACGCCAGCCGCAACACCAACGACGGCAAGCGGATTGAAGCCAGACTGCTGCACAGGAGCCTCAGCGGACTTCTTGGCGGTAGTCGCGACGCCCGAACCAGTATCGGACTTGGAGCTGGACTTGCTGGACTTCTTGTCCTTCTTGCCGGACTTATCGGAATCCTTCTTGGAATCCTTGCCGTCCTTGGTCTCGGTCGCGGTGGTCGTGGAGACCGGCTTCTGACCCGGAGCAACGGCGCCGCCAGACTGTTGGCCGTTCGTGCCGTTGCCGGAGTTACCGCCATTGCCGCCGTTGGAGCCAGAGCTGCCGTTACCACCAGGGTTAACAGCATTCTTGACCCACTTGGCATACAGCGTCATATCAGCCGTCACCGCAACGCTAAAGTCATATGCCTCCGTACAAGCCTCGTCGGTATACCAACCAGCGAAAGTGTAGCCCTCGCGCGTCGGATCGGCAGGCTTGGCGACAGAGCCGTTGGCGGTCGTAGTCTGAAAATCGACCTTGGACCCCTCGCCGGCATTGAACGAAACCTTAACACCAGCATTCAGCTTGAACAACGCGCCAGAGTCGTTGATGTAGTACAGGTTGCCCTTGGCATCACAAGCGATTGGCGAGTCACAGTAGTTGTTGTGGCCCGTTGCGCTAAACACGCCAGAAGCCTCAGCGTCACCCAACTTGTAACGATATACGCCACCGCCCGAGGTGTAGTTAACGTAATCAGAGCTCTCGCCGTAGTTAACCGTAAAGTACACATACTTGCCATCTGCCTGAGCGCTCACCAGCGGAGCACCCTTGATGCCACCTGTAGGAAGCGCAGAGCCATCGGCAGACGAAACCAGCGTCTTGGCAAAGTCGTTGGCCGGATCAACAATCGCTAGCGCAGAGCCGCCAGCAACCTCGCCGCCAACAATCAGCTTGCCATCATACGTCGTAGGCACGCACGCGCAGCCGGTAAGGCCAAGGTCAACTACGCGCTCCTCGGTAATACGCGAAGCGGCATCCGCATCGCGTGAGTCGCCATCAGAAATCGCCAACACGTGCAGCTTGCCGTCGCGCGAGATGAGATAGGCATGGCTGCCATCATCCGAAAGCACGCAGGTGGAGTTGACAATCGCCCCAACCGAAACACTGCCGAGCACATCGCCCGAAGACTTGCTGAGCATCTCGACGGTACCGGCACTGGTGGGAACCAAGACATAGTCATCGCCCACCGTCGCGCCCGTCCAGTAATAACCCTCGTCGGCATTGACATGCTGCCAAGAAACAGCGCCGGTCAGGATATTAATACGCGTCAGATGACCGTTATTGTACGTACCCTTTCCATAGTCGACATCAACGGTGCCGACATAGAGGTAATTGCCATCAACCGTCAGTTGAGAATTCGACTGGGCAATCTCGCTCACAGAGTCAGTGACCCAAACCGTTGTGAGCGCGTCAGCCGTCAGGGCCTGGACCGCGCCGCCGTCAAGCGGAACGATAACCAAACCGTTCGCATAAATCGGGCGCGAGGTGTAACCGACCGCTTTCTTAAGATTCGACTCGGCAAGGACCTTGCCCGACTCGGCGTCAATCTTTAGCAAGCGCTTGTTGACGGCAAGGTATACGTTGCCGTTCACGACAATAGGCTCGCTCGCGTTGGGATACGCCGAACCAGAATACGCCTTCCAATCGAACGTCCAGGAGCTCGCTAGCGCACCCGTAGGCGTCGAAACGTTTTCGACCGCTGTATTGGACTTGCCGTCCCAATCGGACTTCCAATCGGTCGGACGCGGGGCGCTCGGATTTACGACGACCCCATCGGGGTTGGGCACGGTGTCGCCAGCAGCATAGGCCCAGACGATCGTATCGCGCGACTTGAGCACATAGTCACTATCGAGCTGAGACCCGGGAACGCCGTTAACAAAGAACGACCAAGCGCCGGCCAACTTAGTGCCGTCAAGCGGAGAGACAAGGCTGTGAACGCCCCAGAAGCCCAGCTGATCGTACATCTCGGACTTGATGCCCAAAGCATCAAAGTAGGCGGCAGTGGCGTCCTTAATCGTCGTGCCCTCAACAAACACCTGCGTCGAAGGATCGGTCCAGCGCTGCGCCTTATCGTCCTTCTTGCCGATGATCTCCATCGAGACGGAGACCTGACCGGGCATGGCGCCATCGGAACCATAGACCCAGGTAACCTCGTCGCCGGCCTTAAGCGTGTAGTTGCCGGCGCCGACATTGGCCATCTTGCCGTTAACGAAGAACTGCCAGGACTTCCAAGTGCTTTCGTTAACCTGTACGGTCGAAAGCGTCACGTTCTTATTGAACGGGGAAGTCAGCGAATTGAGGAACCAACCGTACGAACCGGTTTGGACGTCGGCGCCAATACCGGCCTGCTTAAAGACCTGCTCGGAAAGATCGGCGGCAGTTGCGCCCTCTTCGACCAGCGCGGTCGTAGGCTGAGCCCACGTTTGCTGAGCGCCCGAAGCGTCCTGACCGATAACGGTGCAGCTTACCGAAAGCTGGTCGGTGGGTGCAGCGTCACCGTACTTCGAGTAGCACCAGACGACAGAGTCGCCCGCCTCGAGAGTGTATTTGCCAGCGCCCACCGACGCCGCAACACCATTGATAAACAGCTGCCAATAGGCACCCGTGGCGGAATCATACGCAAGAGTACGATTAGCGTCGAAAGGCGATGTAATGGAGTTGAGCACCCAGCCCCAAGAGCCATTGGGGTCGTAGTCGGCCTTGAGGCCGGCCTGCTTAAAGAGCTCCTCTGAAAGATCGGCGGCCGTCGAGCCATTCTTGAGCGTGTACTGCGTCGCAGCAGCCCACGTCTGCTGCTTGCCCTTGGAATCGACGCCGATAACTGTGCACGTCGCCGTAACCTCGGGATCGTTTTGACCGCTCGTGCCCAGAACCGTGATCTTTGCCGATACATCCTGGTTGGCAAGCTTGGCATACGCGGCATTGTCGGGATAGCGCTCAGCATAGCGAGCGTACTTCTCGCTCGTCAGGCGCGAGGAAACGACAACCTTCGTGTTGTACTGCGGCTGCGTGACCTTGAGGTTCTCAGCAGAGACAATAGAGCTGTTGCTCGACTTAAACAGACGCCAGTCCTGTCCAGACATCGCGTCATAACCAGGCAGGTCAACCGGAACAATGCCGAGGGACGTCGAATCGGTCGTTGCCTTGTTGTAGCTCCAGGCAAGGTTGCCGTCAGCATCCAGATACGCTTTCTGGAACGCGTGCATGTCGGCCGAAACGGCATTGGCGTCCTGGCCATTCAGAATGGCGGCAGCATAGCCGGCCTTCGCCTTTTCCATAAGAGAAAGCTCGGCATCGAGCTCGCCCTGATCCTGCGGAGTAATCGCAAAATCGAGGGTCTTACTAGCCGTGACCTCGGCGTTCGACTTGTCGGTCACCGTGAGGGTAATCTTGGTCTTCGCTGCCTCGGTGCCAGGCAGCGGCTGATAGACCGTGCCCTTGTAGCCGTTGAACGTAATGTCATCGGTGCTGGCAGAGTACTTGACCTCGTAATACTTGCCGTCGATATTGAGCGTGCTCGTGCGCGGCATCTGCAGATCGGCGGTCAAGCCATCCTTGTTGGCGACCGTGTCGGTGCCGGAGTACTTGATGTTGTCGTAGGTAAAGGCCGCATCGACCTTCTCCTGGAGCGCCTTCTTGTCGGCGGCGACCTTCTCAGGATCACCCTTGACCGTCACGACAAAGTCATGCGAGCCGGCAAGCTTAATGTCGCCGCTCGTAACCGTAACCTTGGCGGTCAGCGTCACGTCTCGATCGCTCGATGCGCGCGAAACCTTACCTGTCTTATCTTCCCAGCTATAACCAGAAACAAACAGGCGCTCGGTGTCGGAGCTTGTCCATTCAACAGAGAATTTCTTTGCGGAACCCGCCTTGTACGGAAGCGTGACATTTTGGGTCACGCCATCGGCGGACTCGCCCGACGCGTAGCCAATCTGCAGGGATTCGGCGGCTCCGTCAAGAAGGTCTTGCAGTTTAGCCTCGTCCCAAGCAACCTGCACGGACTTGTTGGGCAGATAATACTCGGTCTTGCCATCGCGCGATAGTTCAAACGCCACATCGGCGTTGCGCAGATCGTCGATGTTGTAACCGGTGTAGTCGTTGGGATCGATGTAGAAGAACGTCACATCGCCGTTGGTCTTATCCTGGGCGTCGGAGATACCGACCGTGGCCTTGTCATCCTCAGCCTTAAAGGCAACGCCGCCCTCAGAGATCTTGACGTCGATATCGGTAAATCCCAGATCGGCAAGCTGCGCCTTCAGAACATCGTTGACGTTGCCGCCCTTGGCGCTGTAATCAACAACGATCTGCTTATTGGCATCGTTGAGCTTTTGGACTGCAGCCTCGAGCGAGCCCGCGGCGATAACCTTGTTGGCGGAGACGAGCTCGACCGTCGAGCTGCCGCTCGTGGCGACAGCCTTCAGATACTTGCCCGCGGCAGAAGCCGAAACAGTCGCCTCGGCGCCCGACATATCGGGCAGCAGCGTCCAGTCGGCCGCCGGAGTCTTCGCGTCGTCGGCCGCATACCAGGCAACAGTTGCCTGGTCGGTGACATCGATACCGTTGGTGGCCGAACCGTCGGCGCGCTTGGCCTGCGCCGTCGCCTTGACGCTATCGCCCGAGACGAGATGGGTCGAATCGCTATTGATCTGCGGGTTGGCAATCACGCGCAGCAGGTTATACTCCCCCGCCGCGGTAACGCTGTCGGACGAAACCCATTCAACCGTGTTGTCGAGAGCGTTCGCCGTAACTTTGATGCGCTTGCCAACAAGCGCGTCCGAAATGGTCAGGCTGCCATCGGTCGTATCGATGCCGTCGGTGAGCTCGGTCCAATCGGCATCGCCCTCGCCCTTGGCATACCACGCCATGGTGAGCTCGGCATCGTCGGGCACGTCCTTCGTCGAGCCCGACCAGCTGCCCGGAACCTGCACGCTCGGCGTGATCTTTGAACCCACGCTCAGCGTAACGTTCTTATCGGCAAGCTCAATGCCCGCCAGCTTGTACTGACCCTTAAGCGTCACGGGGCCGAGCGGGGCAACGGACTGCGTGCCGCCGTAGGAGCTCTTCTTCTGCGTGCTGGAAACGGTATTTTCGCTCGTAACCTTCACGCGCAGGTACTTGCCAGCATAGGCGGCGTCAACGGTATAGGTCGCCTCGGTAGCACCGGGGATATCGGTATAGGCGGAGTCGTAGCTCGAGCTGCTGTTTGCATACTGCCACTGGTAGGTCACGTTATCGGTGCGGTCGATATAGTGATAGTTGGAGCCGTCCTTTTTGCGCACCTTAGTCTTGAGCGTATCACCCACACGTACGCCGTTGGTGGCGGGAGAGCCCTCGAACTGCACGTCGTAAAGCTCAACTTGGCCAGCGACGGAGACAGGACCCGCCGCATAGTAGGGCTTCTGCTCGCCATAGCCGCCGTTGGCCTTGGCCACGACGTAGTAGCCCTTAAGGGCGGCGGTCACCGTCAGGGTGTTACCGGTCGCGTGCTCGATAGGCGTGTCGCACTTGCTTGCGGTGTTCGAAGTGCCCTTATACCACTGCCACGTGACATGTGAATTGGTGGTAACGTCGGTGGAACCCGCCTTGGCGGTCGCCGTAATCGTGGAACCAACCTCGACTTTGCCCGAAGTCGGGCTCATAGTCACGCTCGAGACATTAATTGAACCAGCAGCAGCGACGAGAGCGCCCGTCGAGTTGGTCAAGCTCGAAGAGCCGATCTTCGAGGACACCTTGCACTTGAGGTACTTGCCGCCCAAAGCATCGGTTAGCTCGAGGGTCTCACCCGTGGCACCCGCAATGTCGGCATACGTGCCACTCTTGGTGTCAGAGCACTGCCACTGATAGTTGAGCTTACTCGCGTCGACGAATGCGCCGTACGCGCCGCCCTTCTCCTTGGCGCGGGCCTTAGCGGTATCCCCCACCGCAAAGACGCTCGTGTTGTCCTTGGTGTTAACGATAGACACGGCCGAAAGCTCGACCGCACCGGCCTGTTTGACCTTGCTGGAAGTGGTCTTGTTCACCGTGTTGACGCCGGCGTTGGCCTCGACCCTGATGTACTTGCCCTCAAGGTCGTCGCCCACCACGAGCGTAGCGCCCGTCTCGCCCTCGATCTTGGTAAAGCCCGAGTACTGCGAGGCGGATGCGGACCACGTGTAGGTGACCTTGGCGTCGGCGGGGGCTTGCTGATAATAGCTTATGTACGGAGTCGCCGTCAGGGTATCGCCTATGCTCGGCGTGTCGCTATTCAGCTTGACGCTGTTAAGCTCCATCTGCCCGGCACCCAGCACGGGACCGGGGATGTTGTTGGCATTGATACCCGAGCCGTACGAAACCGAGGGGCCGAAGTAATCCTTGCCATCAACCGTTACCTTGCAGATGAAGTATTTGCCTTCCATCGCGGCGGTGACGGTGAGCGACTGCTCGTGGCCTACGACCTCGGTGTAGTCGGTGATGTTGCTGCTGGCCCTGGTCGTGCCGGCGAGCCAGGTGTAGGTCCAGGTGCCGGGATTGGTAACGGACTCAGTCGAAGTGCCGTACCAGTCGTCCTCGACCTCATCGTACATATTTGCCCAGAGCGTATCGCCCGCGCTGAGCGCGCCGGACTTCGTGGAATACGAGTTGTCTTTATCCTTGGCGTCCTGAATGAAGACCTTTGCCTCACCGGAAAGCGTTGTGGCGGATGCGGCGGCAACGGCGTTCTTCTGCTCCGAAGCAGCAGGCGCCGCCGCAGAGTTCTCGGACTCAGTCGCGTTGTCTGCGGCGGTGTCAGCACCATTCGCGGCACTCGCAGTTGCGCCCTGACCTGCGTCGGCGCCATCGGCAGCAGCGTCACTGGCACCCGCGCCGTCCTCCGCAGCAGCACCGTTCGCACCGGCATCGGCGGCAGCAGCGCTATCGTCGGCTGCCGCGCCCTCGCCGCCCGTCGTAGCCTGAGCCACGGCCTCGGCAATGCCCTCGGCGCCCTCGGCCCAAAGTTGCGCCGGCGTGGTGCCAAAAGCCATGGCAAAAGCCAGGAACGCCACCAGACCGCGCTTGGCTACGCCACGGGCAATCGCTCCATGACGACGCCACGAGGCGCGCTGGCACTCGTCCTCAAACATATCCATTTGTCTCCTACTGTCTTCACTGGGAGCATTGCCCAGCGGCTGCCCCACATCATCGCGCATATTGCGCTTGAGTACCCCCATCGGGGTCCCCCTTCCCTCCAGAGCCCAACGCGTACCGGCGGCATGCGCCGCGCCCGCGTGCAAGATGGGAGGCGATCCGACTTAACCTTACCGACCCGGGTGCGCCGTCCGATCTGCGACGCGAACATCCCGGGCCAAGAGGAATTACGGTTACTGGTACAGCCGGGGACTTGCACCCCGATTCTCCCAAACGCGCAGGAAAACCGCGCATTCGTGCGTCTCCGCACCACCATCTAGGCCATCGATTATTACTGTCAGTATGGTATCACGCAAAAGGGCCCCGCACACAGGCGAAGCCCAAGGTAAAAGCTATGGTTTGCGATAGGAAGAACTGTCGTCGGACCTTGCAAGAACAGCCCGTTTCAAAACTATGCCGGATTACGGGGCTGATTCAGCACTTCGCAACCATATCTGCCATTTTCGAAAACCAACGACTCATCTACCTGCGGTTTTAAAAGCACGGATTCCGGCATGGTCGAGGTTCGGCACTCCAGCCCCGTAAACCGGCATAGTTTTGTTCGGACCAGTCCACGTCGGCGCGACGCAAGGCAAAATAACCCGTTTCCCCCGATCCCGGGAAATCGCTAACGCTTGCCGCCGTGACTGTTGCGCCAGATTTCGCGGCCCAGCATCAGCGCCAGCACCAGCGCACTCACGTAGCCCATAAAGCCAATGACCGGGATACCGAACACAACCGGCTCGATGCGCGCGTAGTACACCACCGACGAGCCGATAAACAGACCGGCAATCACAATTGCCATCGACATGCGGTCGATAATTCCACCCAGCTGCCGCAGCGTCTTATCGCTGCTCATAATCTGCGTGTTCACCTTAAGCTGGCCGCGCGTGAGCATGCGCGACGCCAAGCCCAGATACTCTGCCGCCTCGAGCGAGCCTTTTGCCGCGCGATAGCTGCTCGCGGCAAGATCGCGTCCCATTTCGCGGACACGCGCATAGGTGCTCTTCTCGTTTTTGATGTGCGCCTGGATAATCTGGATCATGTTGACGTTGGGCATGTACTCGGTCAGCAGGCCCTCGAGCGTCACCATGCCGCGGGCGAACATCGTCACCACGCTCGGCAGCTCAACATCGTTTTTGCGCGCCAGATTGAGCAGCGAGGTCAAAAACTCGCCGATATCAAGATCCTTAAGGTCAAGACCCGCAAAGTCGGCGACGATAAAGTCCAAGTCGGACAAAAAGGCCGAATGGTCGAGCTCGGCCGAGTCGCCGCGCGTCACGGCAAAGCGCATGAGCGAATCCTTGAGCTTGGGCACGTCGCCCTCGGCCACGGCGAAAATCATGTCCTTGACGATACCGCGGTCGTGGCTCGACATGCGCCCGACCATGCCCAGGTCAATAAAGTAGACGATGCCGTCCTTGAGGATGATGTTTCCCGCATGCGGGTCGGCATGGAAAAAGCCGTCATCGAGCACCTGCGTCGAATAGTCCTCGACAATCGCCGAGCCGATCTTTTCTAGGTCATAGCCCTCGGCCTCAAGGCGTTTGGGATCGGCGATGGAGATGCCGTCGATGTAGTCCATGACCACCACGTGTTCGGTGCAAAGGTCCAGGTAGGATTTGGGACACGACACGCCATGGACGCTCTTATGGAACTCATAGAAATCGTTGAGGTTTTTGGCCTCGGCCAAAAAGTTGGTCTCCTCGCGAAACGAGGTCCACAGCTCCTCGACCACGCCGTGCAGGTCAACAAACTGATCAGTGTTGACAAACTTGGAAACGATGCGCACCACCGAACGGATGATGTCGATGTCCTGCGCCATGACCTGCTGCGCACCGGGGCGCTGCACCTTAACGGCCACGTCCTCACCTGTCACCAGACGGGCACGGTGTACCTGCGCGAGCGACGCGCTTCCGAGCGGGCTGGGGTCGATCGCGTCGAACATCTGTCCCAAGCGCTGGCCGTACTCCTCTTCTAGACAGCGGAGCACTACCTCATACGGCACCGGCTCTACGTCGGAGCGCAAACGGCGCAGCTCGTCGCAAAACCGCTGCGGCAAAATCTCGGAGCGGTTGGCCAGAATCTGGCCCATTTTAACGAACATGGGGCCGAGCTCTTCGAGCAGACGACGCAGGCGCACCGGCGTGAGGTTATCCCATACGCGATACTTTTTGATCAGGCGAACGATCTGCCCAATGCGCTCACGACGACCCGCCGGCGTGAGCTGGTATTCCTCGTCCGGCGCCATCGCGTCGGGCTCCTCGGGGACCATATCGACAGCACGCGGTTTCTTGCGAGCGCCCGAGACGGCGGCATCGACCTCATCGACAACCGCCGCCTCGTCACCCAAGGGATCTAGATTGTTGTAGTCGGTGGTGGAATCTGCCATCTGCGCTGCTACTCGGCCTCTTCGGTGTCCTCTGCATCGTCGGGCTCAACGGACTCGACGGGCACCGAAGTCACGTTGTCCTCGACCGAATCGACGATGTCGCGCACATGGGCCAGGAAGGCCGTGCGCTCGGGGGCGGTCATAACGCGGACGCGGGCCAGGATGAGCTCGTCGAGCACGCGCTGCGCCGCAGTCTCACCCTGTATGCCCAGGCGCTCGGTCAGGTCGGAGATGGTGCCGCCGGCCTGCTCGAACATGTCGGACACGCTGCGGGCGATATCGGGAGTGCCGGCGTCCTTGCGAACCTGCTCGCCTTTGGTATTGAGGTCGTCGAGGACCTTCTTGCCGCCCTCGACGGCAACGGCGGCGGCGCCGAAGCCCACGTTGATGGCACCGTTAACAAGCTGATCGAATTTCATAACCATGGTTGGCTCCAATCGTGAACAACTGCATTGGCCTTCTTGTACCCAAGATTGAGCGAACGACACAAAATCGTTTTACCGCCAAGATAGAAATCGAGCGGGGCAAAGCCTTTGACGGCGTTTGCCCCGCTCGCTCGCTGCAAGGCCGTCTTTACCTTACGTTATCGTTCATCGCAAAGGAATTCTTCATGGCACAGCTCGTGGTGTAGAGCACCTTGCCCAACAGAGCATCAGTCTCCACGCGCACGAGCTCGGCAAAGGCCTCGTTGGCGCGAGCGAGCTCGGCAGGCACCTCAGTCTCGGGCAGTGCGGCAACGGCAGCGTCAACGTCGTGAATCTGCTTGTGGCCCATGCCGCCGACCTTCTCCTGATAATCCTCGACCGCGCGACCGCACTCGTGGAAGCGAACATCGGCCAAGGCGCCGATCAGGCGATTTGCCCAATAGAAATTCTCGGACGTCACGCGAGCCTGCGTGTCGGCATAGTACTCGGGCATGGTCTCGACATTGGCGTACAGCGGTACGAGCGCGTTAAACGAGTTGGAGCCAAACGCCATCCACTGCACGGCGCGATACGCCGGCTGCGCATAGGGGCGCAGCTGCAGCACGGCAAGCTGGCTGTTGCGGTTGATGCCGATGGGACGATAGGCGCCGCGCGTGGCGGGCGTGCCCTTGCTGCCGTAGCAGTCGTACTCCGTGCCCTGGTAGTGGCTCGAAAGCACGTACTTGATGTCCTCGATGGTCACCTTGCGCTCGGGCACGCGGCTCCAGGGGATGTCGTCGCTCTCGGGCGTGTAGTCGGCCTCGGGACCGTCCCACACATCGCTGGGGTTGAGGCAGCGCTGCATGTACCAGGCGCGCGGCGTGTTGTAGACGTGGTCGCTGTCGCTGTGCGAGCCAAAGGCCTCGCGCGGGTTAAAGACCGCGGCGGGACCGTCGCCCTTAACACCCAGCGTCAGGTCCAGATGCCACTCGGCCATCCAGGAGCGCAGGTCGGCGGAGCACATGTGGTCGACCTGAGCGCCCTTGGCGTCATCCAGGTCAAAGCTATCGATACCCAGCTGGTTAGGCATGGTCACATAGGCGTCATCGGGCACGCGCTTGGCGATCCAGTGGTGGCCGCCGATGGTCTCGAGCCACCAGATCTCGTCCACGTCACTAAAGGCGATGCCGTTGTTCTCGTAGGTGCCGTAGCGCTCGAGCAGGTCGCCCAGGATGCGCACGCCGTCGCGGGCGGACTTGGCGTACGGCAGCACCAGGGTCACCATATCCTCCTCGCCCAAACCACCGGGCTGCGCCGGAACATAGCCGTCCTCGCCTTCGTTACCCTTGGCGGGCACATAGTCCACGAGCGGATCGGCGCCGCGGACGCGCTCGTTGGTGGTGAGCGTCTCGGTTGCGGACATGCCAACATTGAGCTCATTGAAGCCGGCCTCGGCCCAAATGCCGTGACCCGGAACAACGTCGGGGACGCTCGTGTAACGCATGGGGTTGTCGGGCAGCTCAACGGTCAGGTGGCTCAGGACGCTCGTGTAGACACGCGGCTGCTCGTCGGGGTGCACCACGCGCATGCGCTTGGGCTCAAACACCCCGTTGGACGAGTCCTCATTGCGGGCAACCAGCGTCGAGCCGTCGTAGCTCGCGTTCTTACCAACCAAAATCGTTGTGCACGGCATGCGCATCCTCCTTGAGCGAAGAAATCAAACGGCAACAGTGTATCGCTTCGGCGCAAAAAGGGCGAAACAGCCGCCCCGGCAACCCCTGTGGGCAAAAAATGCCTATTTCGATGCGCGCTCCGCCGCCTCGATCACGTGCTTGACGAGAATCGCCGTGGTCACAGCCCCCACGCCGCCCGGCACCGGGGTAATTGCGCCAACGATCGGCTCCGCAGCATCAAAATCGACATCGCCGACCAGCTTGCCGGCGGCCTCGTCCCAGTTAATGCCCACATCGATGATCGTCTGGCCATCGCGAACCGCATCCGCGCCAATCGTGCGCGCACGTCCAACGGCCGCAACCACGATATCAGCCGCACGGCACTCAGCAGCCAAGTCGCGCGTATGCGTATGGCACGTCGTCACCGTGGCATTGCGAGCCGTAAGCATGGCGGCAACGGGACGGCCAATCACGAGCGACCGACCAACAACCGCGACCTTGGCCCCATCCAGCTCAACGCCGTAATGGTCCAGCAACGCCAACACAGCCTCGGCCGTGCAGGGAGCAAAGCCCTCGCCGCGACCCGAAAGCGTGGTGAGCAGCGAGGCCGGCGTCATGGAGTCAACATCCTTGGCGGGATCGAGTGCCGCGGCAACTGCATCCTCGTCAAGCCCAGCAGGCAGTGGGCGAAACATCAGGCATCCGTGAACAGCCAGGTCGGCATTGATGCCCTCGATAGCCGCCAGCAGCTCATCCTGCGAAACATCGGCGGAGAGCAGAACGCGGCGGGCCCCAATACCAACCTTCTCGCAGCGCTTGAGGGCACCGCGCTCGTAGGACAGATCGTCCTCGCGCTCGCCCACGCGCACGATGGCCAGCGTCGGAACAACGCCGCGCTCGCGTAGAACAGCACAACGAGCAGCAAGCTCCTCGGTCAAAGCACGGGCAACGGGAGCACCCTTGAGCAGCTCTGCCATGGCTATCCCCTCTTCCTTGCGGCGTCGGCAGCGCGGCGCGCCAGTGCATCGGCGCGCGGCAGCCACGTATCCAGCAGCTCATCGCACGCCGCCTCGAGTTCCTCGGCGCGCGCCCGGTCTTTCATAGATGTGGTGTTGGCAAAGAGCGTCAGACTCGCACCCTGCATGGCGGCGCGGCAGAACACGGCGCCACAAGCCACGTCGGACAGCAGTTGCCGCGAGCCTTTGTCTGCCATGTCCTCGAGCAGTGCCAGCGCACGACCGCAGGCATCCATAACGCGGTACGGCGGCATGGCTGCCACATGCAACGCATCTTGAATCGCAGCCGGTCGAGCCGGATCCTCGCGCGAAATACCGTACGCTGCCGACACCTGCCCGTAGGCTCGAACATCCTCGGCAACCAAGTCGACAAGCTCCTGAGCCAGCTCGTCTGCCTGGGCAAACGCGTGCGTCAAATCGTCCGCGCGATCGGCAAGCGCGGGGTTCGTCGCCCCGTAGCGAGCAACCATCCCGCAAAGCGAGGCGCCCAGCGCGCCCACAACGGCGCTCGCGCTACCGCCGCCGGGAACCGGCTCGCGCGCGGCCAGCGCCTCGGCAAACCCACGGCAGGTCTTGTCCATCATCTCTTGGCTCATACGTATGCACCTTCAAGTCATATAGATCAGTCGGGCGGCAACCGCCGACCAACCGCATCAAACACGTAATGATGCTAAGTCTAGCCCATAAGCACATGAGCGTCAGCACACCTGGCCATCGCGGATTTCTATGACGAACGATAGGCGTCCGCGCTGCAAACATGGGACACATGGCCCACCTTTCGAGACTCCCGAACGGTACAAACTGGGGCATATCTATAAGTAAGGAACCCGTTGGGGCACGGCCGCGCAACGGCCACAAGCGATGAACGGAGGCATAAGCCGCACAGTACACAGAGACATCCGCCGCCAGCGCAATCAGTACCCCAACAGCATGCGGCGCCGTGATGTCATCGGCAGACAAGGAGGACGCCACCATGAAGAAAAAGACCCTATCGATCCTTTCCCTTTGCATCGCCCTCTTTGCCGCGCTCGCCCTCGTGGGCTGCGGCGGGAACGCATCGGGCGGAGGCAGCAGCGCCGCCAAGGGCGAGAGCAAGGAAAAGGCCCCCGTCGCCGAAAAGACTGACTTTATCTGGTTTAAGGTCGAGATGCCCGAGGGCGTTGGCGTAAGCGACTCCGCCGGCAAGAACGCCGACAGGGTCCAGCTCACCTTCCCCGAAGACGAGAACGGTTCGGCCGATCGCTTTATCCCCGTTTGGAAAAAAGCGCTGACGGCAGAGGAATCCCACGCCGACCAGGCAGAAAAGAAAGGTGATACGTTCCAGTGGAAGGATGGCGGGTCCGTCGAGTATAACGGCAGGACGTGGCTCGTCGGAACGTACGAGGACAACAACGGCGTCTCAACCCTCCTCTTTACCGACGTTGAGCCGGGAAGCGTCTACGTCCTCATCTCGAACTTCGATCTGCATAAGAAAGAAACCGAGGCGCTCCTCAACTCCATCGAGTTCCCCGATGACATGGCGAAGGCAGTTGCCGAGGCACGCGAAGTTGAGATTTCGAGCATCGAGATCAAGTAGCAAGGGTTCGCGCACGCCCGCACGAACGCCCCATTAAATGAATGGGCACCCAACCCCGGGGAGGGCCGACAGCATCGGCCCTCCCCTCTTTTTGTTCGGCAAAACATTGCCACTTGTCGGCGCAAATCCGGCCCCCAGAATGGGACACATGGCCCACCCGAACGAGCCGCTCGCGCGTACAGTAAAGGCAGGTAATCCATGGGCGGTTACAGATCGAGGAGGACACGACCATGAAAAAGAAGGCCTTAGCGATTCTCACCCTCTGCATCAGTCTCTTTGCCGCAGTTGCCCTGGTGGGCTGCGGTGGCAGCGGCGGCGCTACCGGAAGTGGCGGTGGCGGTGCAGAAAAGCCAGCCGTGGATATGAGGACCGACTTCATCTGGTTTAAGGTCGAGGTCCCCGAGGGCGTCGAGGTCACCGACGTCGCAGGCGATACCGCCGACAGGGCCCAGTTTAAGTTCACCGAGAGCGAGCACGCCAGCGATCGCTTCATCCCCGTCTTCGATCCTGACAAGAACGCCGACGAGCTGTTCGACTACGAGGCAAAGTGGAATGCCAGCTTTGAGTGGACCGAGAATGACCCCGTCAAGTACAACGGCAAGACTTGGCGCAACGCTTCCTATACACACTCGGGCGGCGTGACGACTGAGTACTTCACCGAAGCAGGCGGCGGCAGCGTCTACGTGCGCATCGACAACGTCGAGGAGCACAAGGACGCCGTCGAGACCATGATGAAGTCTCTGGAATTTGCTGACGACATCGCCAAGGCCAAGACCGAAGCCATGGACGTTAAGCTCGACGATATCGAGATTAAGCGCTAAGCGACTCGCGAGCGCAACGAAAAACACGAGCGCAGTGCCAACAAGCGGCGGTGCCCCAGCGCTTCGTACTAAGGGAGGGCCGGTAAACCGGCCCTCCCTTTCTTATGCCGGTAGCCGACGAACGCGAGGATGCCGGACGCCGGAACCGCCCCAAATGTGGCAACAGTACGAAAACGACAAACACCCCAACACGTCCGCCCACCGATTTATTGCGCCGCGCAGACAATTAAACCAGCATCTTTAAACATCTGGGCAGTATAGTGACCAAAACTATCGCATAACCGCACTCTGCGAATGGAGAAGTTATGACCGAACACCACGCCATCAGCCGTCGAGCATTCACGTTGGGCCTAGGACTCGCAGCATTGTCGCCATTTGTAAGCCTGCCCGAAACCGCGGGATTGGGCCTTCCCATGCGCGCGGCATTTGCAGAAGACGCACCCACATCGGCGGCCACCCTCGACAAGTTCGTCATTCGCCTTCGCCCCGCGGGCTATTTTCGCACCGCGAGCGTCAACGAAGACGGCAACGTCATCGGCAACGTCTGCCACCTGTTTAATGACGGCACGTCCAGCAAGCTCATCCTTGAGCACGTAGAGACCGATACAGATAATAGAAATTGGTATGCCATCCGCACCCTGCTCAATTTCGAAGAGCACAAGAAGACGGGCTACAGCATTTGGTCGGTCGATGGCGACTCGGACAAAGATGGAAAGGTCATCCACGTATGGAGTGGCGAGCATGACGGCAAGGCCAGCCGCTCTTTTGCGTTCGACCGCCAGTCAAACGGAACCTACATCATCCGAGACCGCACAAACGAGAAAAAAGACATTAATTACCTGGCCATAGAAAAGGACGGCAAAGACCAAGACAACAACAAGATCTGCCACAAGAGGAAGAGCATTCCGTGGGAGCTCGAACTTGTCGGTTACGACAAGGGCGAGATCAATACCACGGTTAGAAGTATCGACTGGATCACGTATAGCAGCTACGTCGACGGACCATGCTGGATGAAATACGTCGACGGCAACAAATACCTCGACGAGCTGAGCATCCCGGGCACGCATGATTCAAGCACCTGCAGCGTCGACAACGACACCGAGCCCCAAACCTCGCTTGCAAAGTGCCAGCAGGATTACATCCCCACGCAGCTGCTCGAAGGCATTCGCTATTTTGATATCCGACTTGGAAAGAACAACGAGAACGGCGACCCCGGCATCGACCATGGAATATGCTACCTGCTCAAAAAAGACGGGGGCTTTATACATCTCTCCGATGTCATCGGTTACTTCAAAACATTTTTGAACGAACACCCGTCAGAAGCGCTCATCATGCTGGTGTCACGAGGCAACGACGAGGCTACCGACGAAAGTGTTACGACGGCTTTTGCCAATGTTATGGGCAATAACTCCGATCTGTTCTATACGTCGAGCCATGTCCCCACACTGAACGAGGTGCGCGGAAAGATCGTCCTGCTGCGTCGATTTAAACTCGCCGGCGACAGCGTAGACGGCCACACGTGGGGCCTCGACCTCACCGAATGGGATGACAAGATCAAGGCGCATTCCGGAAAGTCCATGTGCCTCGTGAAATACAAGCAAGGCTTTGAGGCTGCGGGCAATACGGGCGACAAAGAGCCCTATAGCACAGCGGTATATGCCCAAGACCATTACAGCTGCACGGGATCCAGTAAGATAGACTGGGTCGATATGGCCCTGAAGGCAGCGTCCGAGTTCGAGCGCAGCACCGTAGATATCACTGCCGCGGACGGGACAGCGGTGCAGGCAACGGAGCGCTGCTGGTTTATCAACTACACTAGCTGCACGCAAAACAACCCTTTTACCGCAGCGCGAGTGGTCAACGAGCACCTGTACAAGAGCTCGTATATAAACAATACCGGAGTTGAGAGCACAAAGGCGGACTGCCGCAAGCACATTGGCATCATCGCATCCGACTTTGTTGATGCGGCACTGGCCCGGAGCATCTACCAGCGCAATTACAACGATGCGCAGCACAAGCAAACCGTTTCGTGCTATCTCCCGACCCGCATGCGCATGACGTACGGCGACTCGCTGAGCGATGCCTCGCTCCAAGATGGCAAGACCGTTGGCGAGGGCCATTTCCGCCTTGTCGACAGCAGCAACGTACTCAACGTAGCAGCCTCGGGACATGCGTTTGCCATCGAATATGTGGATGTCGACGCCCTGGGCAACGAGACTGTTACGGGGCTGCAGGGCCCTGTGCCCATCGATATCGATCCACGTGCGCTGACGCCCCATTTTGAGGGACTCGAAGGCCTTAAGGCCGGCGAAGACGTGCGCGCCAAGATTGCGGCATCACTCGAGGGCAAGCTCGAAACCGATGCCTGCACGGCCCAGCTCGAGTTTGTGCACGACGCGAACGGCGCTCCGGGCACGGCAATGGCCGAGGGCGAAACATTTGCCGCAGGAACGTACTGGGTGCGCGTGAAAAGCCTTTTGGGCGACGCGGCACAGAACTACATGCTCGCCAGCGATGGAGCCGCAAGCTTCACCGTAGCGGCCTCGGGCAGTGCAGGCGGCACCGGCAGCGGCACGGGTTCCAACGCAGACGGCGCTGATAAGAATGGCAAGGGCAACAAGGGCAAGGGCTCGGGCGGAAAACTCGCCGACACGGGCGACGGCTCTGGCATCGCCGCCGGGCTCGCCGCTGCCGCCGTGGTGACGACGGTCGCCGGCGCAGCAATGCTTGCCAGTGACCGCGAAAACGCTGGGGACGACAGCGAATAGGCAAGCCCGCCTTTTAGACACATCGACTCAATCGGGGGCGCAGGACACCGTTCTGTGCCCCCGATTTTTACCTTGGCCCGAACGCCGCCATGGGCTACATCACCATGTTCAGCGCGTTCACAAATTCCTGGGTCTGGGAGCGGCTGCTCAGGCTAAAGACACAGGCAGTCAACAGCCTGTTGCGCAGAAAAACGTCGCGACCCTTGATCCTGCTGACCCCCGTGATGTCCTTAAGGTAGACAATCTCGATATGCTTGCCGCCGAAAGTACCCTTCTTGAGCACCTCGATGCGGTTAGGGTAGATCTTGACGTCTTTAAACCTGCCCGAACCTTTGTCCTGGAACAGCAAGGTGTTGTTATCCATGCGTGTCACTCCCACAGGGTTCGCTAAAACTGGCTCTATGGCCACATTTTAATCACCGAAAGGCTCCCATGCGAAGGCGCCAGACAGCACAGCAATTCGTGTCCGCGCGAGGCTTTAAACTAAATGCAATAAAGATGCATTCCATAAGAGGAAAGTGGGGCGACAGTGATGGGCGAACTGGTAAACCGTGGAGAATCGGTAATCGTGCCAGAAGTTTTTTACAAGCAGGTTTCCTCGATTCTCAACGCCGCTCGCGACAAGGCCTATACCGCCGTTAACTTTGCGATGGTTGAGGCGTATTGGGAGATCGGCAAGAGCATTGTTGATGAGCAGGGCGGAGAGGAGCGCGCAGCATATGGAGAGGCATTGATTGCAGGCCTCTCCAGAAGGCTTACCGCGGATTTCGGAAGAGGCTTTGGCATCGCAAACCTTCGCAATATGCGTCAGTTCTTTCTTGCGTTTCCAATTCGCGACGCACTGCGTAGCGAATTGAGCTGGACTCATTACCGCAGGTTGATGCGCATTCCCGACCCTGATGCTCGCGCCTGGTACATGAACGAATGCGCCGATTCTCGTTGGAGCACGCGTCAGCTCGAGCGTCAGATCAACACCATGTTCCGCGAGCGCCTGCTTGCCAGCAAGGACAAGGAGGCCGTCACCCAGGAAATCCAAGAGAGCGCCCCGGCTCGTCGCCCCGAGGATATCATCCGCGATCCATATGTACTGGAGTTTTTAGGTTTCTCGGACGATACTGCGTTTCGCGAGAGCGATCTAGAGCAGGCGCTCATCACACATCTTCAGAAGTTTCTGCTGGAGCTTGGCCGTGGCTTCGCTTTCGAGGCGCGCCAAAAGCGTATCACCTTTGATGGGCGCCATTTCTATATTGGCCTTGTGTTTTACAACTATCTGATGCGCTGCTTCGTGCTCATCGACCTTAAGACCGATGACCTTACGCATCAGGACCTGGGCCAGATGCAAATGTACGTGAACTACTACACGCGCGAGCTCATGAACGAAGGCGACAATCCGCCTATAGGCATCGTGCTCTGCGCGGACAAAAGCGACTCGATTGTCGAGTACACGCTGCCCGAAGACAACGACCAAGTGTTTGCCGCCAAATACTTGACGTATCTTCCAAGCAAGGAAGAGCTGGCGCGCGAGCTGAGTGCCGAGTACCGCGCCATCAACGAAGCGACTAATGGCGAAGCGCAAGGGTAGCAGCACGTTGCGACCGATACCCCCGACGGCGTTTCATATCCCCCGACATAAGAGGAGCGCTCCATGACAGACAGACCGAAAACGACACTGCGCGACTGCATCTATGGGCTTGCCGTCGGCGACGCGCTGGGCGTTCCTTACGAGTTTAGGCCCCGCGGCACGTTCAAATGCACGGACATGATCGGCTACGGCACGCATGGGCAGCCCGACGGCACCTGGAGCGACGACACGTCCATGACGCTTGCTACCTGTGACTCGATTAGGGAGCTCGGGCACATCGACACCGCGGACATGCGCGACAAGTTCGTCGGCTGGATTGCCCGTGACGAGTATACAATCGACGGCGTTTTCGATTACGGCGGCACGACCGCCCGCGCCTTGCACACCGGCAAAGGAGGCTCCGGCGAGCGCGACAACGGCAACGGCTCGCTCATGCGTATCGCTCCCCTGGCGTTCACCGATGCGACGAACAACGAGATCCGCGAGGTCTCCGCAATTACGCACGCCCACAGAACGTCGACCGACGCATGCATCATATTTGTCGAGCTGATGAGGGATGTGATGAACGACGCGCTCCCCTCGTGGGCACTCCATCTGAAAGGCATGCCTGAGCAGGAGATCAAGTCAGGTGGCTTCGTGCGCGACACGCTTAAGGCAGCCACCTGGTGCTTCGTCAACACTAACAGCTACGAAGATTGCGTGCTTGCCGCCGTCAATCTGGGCGACGACACCGACACCACCGCAGCCGTCGCCGGCGCGCTCGCGGGCACGGCGTACGGTATCGACGCCATCCCACGAGAGTGGATTGACATCCTGCGCGGCAAGGAGCTGATTGAGAGCTGCTTGTTTTAGGGCGCCATTCAAGAAATAAGGCAGGAGGCATCATGGAGAGGAAGACTGCACACATAGATGAGTTCCAAATGGACGAGCACGAGATTCCGCTACTCCCAGCAGGGCTGAAGGAGGAAGGAGACCTCTATGTCCTCCCCGACGGGCGTTATCTTCCCTGCGGAGTCTACAAGACCGCGGACGGCGACTTGCTCCTTTATGAGCCATCCGAACTTAGTTTCTTCGGGCAGATGACTACCCAATTCAAAGAGCGCTAGAGGTTTGATTGCCCGTTAGATCGACACTGTTCCAAACCAGGGGATGGGTGGAGAAGGGGGTCATAGAAAAGGGCCGGTTGCAGCCGGCCCTTTAGACGATAATACCTGCGTTGCCCGCGCTTCCGAAGTGTGACTAGCTGAGGAGCGGGTTCCGCGGCACAACCTGATTTTACCCAGTGAGGAGGCTCTTTTGCAGCCGCTCCACTGTTTATTTACATCTGGCACCCTCAAACAATCAGACGGCAGCCCGCACTCCTGAGAGCTGCCCCGCACCCCCGGCCATCACCTTACGGCAACAACCGGTGCTACTCCCCTACTTCCCAAATAGCGCACCCAGCAGACCGCGGCGTTTGGGCTTCTCCTCTCGGTAGGAACCCTCGACGGCGGCTGCAACCTGGCGCGGTTGCTCGCCGCCTCCACGGCGCACGATCTGGTACAGGAAGGGCGATTTAACGTATTTGACCTCGACGGGCGTGGCGTGCACGGTGCTCTCACCGGACAGATGCAGGCTCGGGCTGAGCGGCGCCACGATATGCGTTTCGCGCTTGTCGCTAAACACCACCGCGGCCGCGCGGCCCGTCTGGCCGTTTACGGCAATGCGCACCTGCTCGCCATCGCGGCCGTCTGTCGCCGGACGATCGACAAAGTAGACCGGCACCATCACCAGGCCGTCCTTATGTTTGCGGGCCTTGCGCGCCCACATGCGAATGCTCTTTTTATTGAGCCCCAGTACAGCCTCGGCGTCGTTGCCCGCAACGTCGAGCGCCAACTTATCAATGACCACCTGGTCCTTGGTAGACGCATCGACTGAGACAACGCGAAAGTCACCTTCCTGCATGGCGGGATCGAACGGACCGACCTTGGCAAAGTCCCACGGCTCCAAAATGCCCATGAGGCGAACGTCCAGGTAGTTTGCCCTGGGGTATGCCCAGTCGAGCACCTCGTAGTACACCAAGGCCTCCTTGCTCAGGCCCTTGCCCGGGAAGCTCGCCATCATGCGCAAGTCCGCCAGCGCCATGGGGAAATAGAAGAGCATCATGTCGTTTTGGATCGCGTCTTCCACGTCGTGCCCGGCAAAGGCATCCGGATACTGGCGCACCAGCTGCAGCGCGTTGGCACGTGCCTGCTGCGGCGAGATTTCGCAGGGAATACCCTGCTCGGGCACATACTCCGCACCAACGCCCATGGTCAGGCGCTTGCTAAACGTCCCCGGCTTGAGCAGGTCCGCAATGCCGATCTTATTGCCGCAGGACGGGCACTCAAACACACGCTGCGTTGACTCGCCCTCAAAGGACGCTCCGCAGAAGGGGCAAGGAATGCTCACATGCGTGGCCTCTTGGAACTCCTGCGCCGTGCCGCGATCCTCCCACAGCAGATGTTCCAGGACCGACTGATTGCGCCAGTGCGCATTGAAGAAATACCAGTCCGGGTCCTGCGGGCGCTCGAGTTGCGACACATGCGTGAGTTTGAGCAGTCCATCCACCACCGTCAACGGCGTATGGCGAATACCCAAAGCGCTCTTGGGCTCTCCGGCGTCCGCCTGCCACGGAACCACCGTGCCGCAATAGGCGCACTCAAAGCTGCGCTTAGCCTGGTGCGAGTACATAGGGCCGCCGCAGTTTTGACATTTAATGGCAAACATCTCGTCCATGGAAACGTCCTCCTTTGCACAGGGGCTGTCGACATTAAGTATGTCGAGCAAGCAGGCACATGCCCATACCCATGTGGCCCAAAATGGCCCCCCCAGGCAGACGAGAAGTCTCGCTCGTTAGCACCGGCAGACTATTGCTGCATTTTCTGAGCATCGGCGCACGGCGCCCCCGTGCGAGCTACACTATCCCCTTAAACATGATTGTGAGGACGACCGCTATGCTATTTGTAAATCGGCTGGTACATACGCTTGTTCCCGGCAGCGAGGGCGAGCCGGTCGATGCATCTTGCCGCACCAACGCGGGTTTTGCCGCAAGCCTCATCTGCATTGGCCTCAACATCACTCTGTGCCTAGCCAAGGGCATCGCGGGCCTGCTTGCCGGCTCCGTCTCCCTCATCGCCGACGCTTTCAACAACCTCTCCGATGCCTCGAGCAACATCGTGAGTCTGCTCGGGTTCCGCCTTGCCAGCCGCCCGGCAGACGAGGGCCACCCTTATGGCCACGGCCGCTACGAGTACCTGGCCGGTCTGTTTGTCGCCGTCCTCGTTTGTGCCGTCGGCATCAACCTGGTGCTCGAGTCCGTTACCAAGATTATCAAGCCCTCCCCCACCGCCTACACGCTCGTTTCCCTTGCGGCACTGGCTACGTCCATGCTCGTTAAGCTCTGGATGGCTGCATTCAACCGCACGCTGGGGAATCGCATCGACTCCGAGACGCTCATCGCCACGGCGCAGGACTCCAAGAATGACGTCATCACCTCGGGCTCGGTCTTGGCGGCGGCGCTTATTTCGCAAGCGACCGGCTTTGATCTCGACGGCTGGGCAGGCCTGGGCGTGGGCATCTTCATTTGCATCAGCGGCATGGGCCTGGTGCGCGACGCCATCAGCCCGCTGTTGGGGCAAGCGCCCGACCCCAAGCTCGTCCAGGAAATCCGCGACAGGATCATGTCATACCCCCAGGTTCTAGGCACGCACGACCTCATGGTGCATGACTACGGCCCCGGCCGTCAGTTTGCCAGCGCACACGTGGAAATGCCCGGCGAGGGCGATGCCTTTGAGCACCACGAGATTCTGGACACCATCGAACACGACATCAAACGCCAGATGGGCATTGGCATTACGCTGCACTGCGACCCCATTGCAACAACCGGTGACGACCTGCGCGGCTGGGTAAAGCGCGGCGTAGCGCAGATCGACCCTGCGCTTTCCATCCACGACCTGCACGAGCACGACGGCTTTGTTTCGTTTGACCTGGTGCGTCCCGACGGCTTTGACATATCCGACGAGGAGCTACTGGAGCTCGTCACGCGCATCGTGCACGAGCGCCGGCCCGATGCATCATGCGTCGTTACGTTTGACTCGGGCTTTAGCTCGCCCGACCGTCCGGCAGAGCAGCTGTAGCCCGCTTAACAGCTAGTTACCCTGTGCGCCCGAAATGCCGTTTTGCAGAGCGTCCCAGGCATTGGTAGCCATATCGCCCAGATTCTGAGCAGTATCACCCAGGTTTTGTGCCGTATCGCCCAGCTCTTGCGCCTTATCTCCCAACTCCTGCGCCTTGTTGCTCAAGTCCTCCAGCGTATTGGAGCTCGAGCTGTCGGTACCGCTTTGGCCGCCGGACGAGTTGCCATAGCTGTTCTTGTGCGTGAGCTGAATCTCCAGGTTGCCGTTGTCGTTATAGTAGGCATTCGTAACAACCCAGTTGGAATCGATGACGGGCGTTGAGCCATCGTCGGTCAGAATCACGGCGTTCGAAAGGTCGGCTCCGCGCGACTTGAGGAGCTTCTTGGCGTTGGACCAGTACTGTCCCGGGATATCGCTCAGGTCGACGGCAGCAGACTGGGTGGTCTCGGCCTGCTCGGTCGTGGCATCGGTCGTGGCGCCCCGCTTGTTGAGCATGCCCGACACGATGGCGAACACGATCGACAAGGCAAAGAAGATCGCCAGCACAATCAGGATTTTCTTGATCACGCTCGACGAACGCGACGGTGCCTTCTCCTCGTCCTCACCATACTGCGGAATCGATTTGGGATACTCGCGATACGGCTGGCACGCATGCGGATCGCGCGACTCATAACGAGACTGGACCTGCGCCGTACGCGGCATATACGTCGTCTGCTGAGGCTGCGGAATGGGATTATGCGGCAGGTTGTTATAAGCATCTGTCGCCGCATTGCCATACGGGTCCGGCGCCGCATTGTCATACGGGTCCTGCGGTGCATAATCAAACGGATCCCGTGGTGTATCGCCGTAGCCTATAACCCGTGTGGGTTCGGCAGACGTCTGCGTCGCGGCGGGGTCGGTATAACCGGGGTTGGAAACAACGCGAGTCGCATCGGCGCTATCGCCAGCCTGTGCGGAGCCATATCCGCCCATCACGGTCGTCTTGTCCTGGTCCATGCAACGTTTCCTTTCCGTCGCCTGCAAGCATCAAGTTATCCATGCATTCTACCCGCGCAAAAGCCTATGATGGGCAAAGCCCGCCGGTATCTACAAGACATGCGCGTGCCTAAGGATCAAAAAGCCCCGCCGAGCCTTGGTAGGCGCGACGGGGCGGGCTAGCAGCTATAGTCAGCAGGCTTAGAACAGGCCGGCGATGTTGCCGTCGTTGTCGACGTCGATGTTCTCTGCCGCGGGAACCTTGGGCAGGCCCGGCATAGTCAGGACGCTGCCAGTCAGCGCGACCACAAAGTGGGCGCCGGCAGAAACCTTGAGCTCGCGCACGGTGATGCGGAAGCCCTCGGGAGCGCCCAGGGCCTTGGCGTTGTCGCTAAAGCTGTACTGCGTCTTGGCGACGCACACCGGCAGGTTACCAAAGCCGTTCTCGCGCAGCTCGGCGAGCTGGCGCTTGGCAGCTGGCGTAAAGTCGACGCCGTCGGCGCGGTAGACCTTGGTGGCAACGGCCTCGAGGGCATCGGCAACATCGGCACCGTCCTCGTAGGCAAACTTGAGCTCACTCGGCTGCTCAATCAGGCGCATGACCTCATCGGCCAGGTCGAGCGCGCCCTCGCCGCCCTTGGCCCAGACCTCGGAAAGCTTAACGTTGACGCCGAGCTTCTGGCACTCGGATTCGATGAGCGCAAGCTCGGCCTCAGTGTCCGTCGGGAAGCGGTTGATGGCGACCACGCAGGGCAGACCGTAGACATTCTGAATGTTGTCGACGTGGCGCAGCAGGTTGGGCATACCGGCCTTGAGGGCCTCGAGGTTCTCCTCGTTGAGGTCGGCCTTGGCAACACCGCCGTTGTACTTAAGCGCACGGGCGGTGGCGACAATCACGACGGCGCTGGGGCGGACGCCCGTCATGCGGCACTTGATGTCGAGGAACTTCTCGGCACCCAGGTCGGCGCCAAAGCCTGCCTCGGTAATGGCGACATCGCCAAAACGCATAGCCATACGCGTGGCCATGATGGAATTGCAGCCATGGGCGATGTTGGCGAAGGGACCGCCGTGGACAAACGCAGGCGTACCCTCGAGCGTCTGCACCAGGTTGGGCTTGAGCGCGTCCTTAAGCAGCGCGGCCATGGCGCCCTGAGCCTTGAGGTCGCGGGCGCGGACGGGCTCGCCGGCATAGCTGTAGCCGACGACGATCTCGCCCAAGCGCTCCTTGAGGTCGTTGATGCTCGTGGACAGGCACAGGATTGCCATAACCTCGGAGGCAACGGTGATATCGAAGCCGTCCTCGCGCGGCACGCCCTGAGCCTTGCCGCCAATGCCGTCGATAACATGGCGCAGCTGACGGTCGTTCATGTCGACGACGCGCTTCCAAGTAATGCGCTTAACGTCGATACCGAGCTGGTTGCCCTGCTGAATATGGTTGTCGAGCATGGCGGCCAGCAGGTTATTGGCGGCACCGATAGCGTGGAAGTCGCCGGTAAAGTGCAGGTTGATGTCCTCCATGGGGATGACCTGGGCCCAACCGCCGCCGGCGGCACCGCCCTTTACGCCAAAGACGGGGCCGAGCGAAGGCTCACGCAGGGCCACAGCGCTCTTGACGCCGCGACGGCGCAGGCCATCGGCCAGACCGATGGTCGTGGTGGTCTTGCCCTCGCCGGCGGGCGTGGGGTTGATGGCGGTCACGAGGACGAGCTTGGCCTGGTGATTGGTCGGCTCGTTGAGCAGCGAATAGTCAACCTTAGCCTTGTCGAAGCCGTACGGAATCAGGTGCTTTACGTCGACGCCGGCGTTCTTAGCCACCTCGGTAATGGGCAGCGGCGTGACGGAACGTGCGATTTCGATGTCAGTAGGCATGGACGGTCCTTTCGTTACCGGATGAGAAAAAGACCAATTCAGCATAGCACGGGCGCGCAATGGTAAAACACCCGTAACCGATGAATGGCGATATGTTTATCCAATGCTCAGCGATAGCCTACAGACCAGCCAAAACAAACCCGCCTCTAAACGGCTGGCTCGATGCCCAAGTGCTCAAAGGTGCGAAGCGTTGCCTGGCGACCCTGGGGCGTGCGAATCATCAAGCCGCACTGCAGCAGATAGGGCTCATAAACATCCTCGAGCGTACCCGGGTCCTCGCCCACCGCGCTGGCAAGGGTCGTCAGACCCACGGCACGGCCGGAGAACGTCTTGGCAAGCGTCTCCAAGATGCGAATATCCATCCAGTCCAGACCAAGCTCATCAATCTCGAAAAACTCGAGCGCCTGACGGCAAATATCAAGCTCAATAGGACCGTTGCCGCGCACCTGCGCATAGTCGCGCACACGCTTGAGCAGACGGTTGGCCAAGCGCGGCGTGCCACGCGAGCGCGAGCCGATCTCGAGCGCGCTCGGATGGTCTATCGTCACGCCCAAGATGGTCGCCGAGCGCGTCACGATCTGAGCAAGCTCCTCGACCGTGTAGTAGTCCAGGCGATACGAAATGCCAAAGCGGTCGCGCAACGGGCCGGTCAGCATACCCGAACGGGTCGTTGCCGCCACCAGCGTAAACTTGGGAATATCTAGGCGAATCGAGCGAGCGGCCGGGCCTTTACCGATCACGATGTCGAGCGCAAAGTCCTCCATAGCGGGATACAGGACTTCCTCGACCGAACGGTTAAGACGGTGGATCTCGTCGATAAACAGCACGTCACCCGGCTGCAGGTTAGTCAGGATGGCTGCCAAGTCACCGGTACGCGCGATAGCCGGACCACTCGTCGTCTTGATCTGAGCGCCCAGCTCGTTGGCGATAACGGTAGCCAGCGTGGTCTTGCCCAGGCCCGGAGGACCCGAGAAGATCACGTGATCGAGCGTCTCGCCACGGCTCTGCGCCGCCTCGATCAGCACGCGCAGGCTCTGTTTGATATGCTCCTGACCGCAGTAGTCGTCTAGGCGCTGGGGACGCAGGGTACGGTCGACATCGAGGTCTTCGGGTGTCAGTTCCGAGCCCACCATGCGCTCACCGTGCGCCATGGATGCCGCCGGCGAGTTGCCGGGCGTCGCCCACAGGTCCTGAGAGTCATCGGCTTCCCACATCACGCATCCATTCCGAGTCGCTTAAGCGCCGCGCCGAGCAGGTCCTCGACACGCATATCCTGCCCATCATACCCGCTCAGGGCAACCTCGGTCTCCTGCGGGCTAAAGCCCATGGAAAGGAGCGCCGCGCGGGCATCATCGATCGCCGAGGGAGTGGCGGCGGGGACCGGCATCGCAACCTGACCGGGGATTACGTCGACCGGAACAAAGCCCTTGTCCTTGGCAAAGGTACTCTTGAGCTCCAGAATGAGGCGCTGGGCGGTCTTTTTGCCCACGCCGGGCACCTTGGCCATGCCCTTGTCGTCCTCGGCCATCACCAGGGAATACAGCTGTCCCACGGTATAGGTGGAAAGCACGGCAAGTGCCAGACGCGGACCGACGCCCGAGACGGAAACGAGCCGATCGAACATCGTGCGCTCGTCCTTGGAGGCAAAGCCAAAGAGCGTCATGGCGTCCTCGCGCACCTGCATACGGGTATAGAGGCGAACCTCGCCGCCGGGCGTAGGCAGCGTGGCGGCAGTGCTGCCCGAAATACCGAGCTCAAAGCCCACGCCCGATACATCGACGACGGCCGAGCTCATCGTGGCCTCGACAAGCGTTCCATGGAGCTGGGAGATCATCAGTATCCGGTTCCTCTCTGTTGATAGAACTCGCCGCCGGTAAGCGCCCGGGTACGGCTAAGGTTAACGTGACAGATGGCGCAAGCCAGGGCATCGGCGGCATGGTCTGGGTGTGGGTCGTGATCAAGCTGAGTGAGCGTGCGCACCATGTAGGCAACCTGCCGCTTGTCTGCGGCACCCGTGCCCACCACGGCCTGCTTAATCTGCATGGGCGTGTATTCGCCAATCTCGAGCGCGCACTCCGAAAGCGCCACGAGCGCGGCACCGCGGGCATGCGCCGTGGGGATGGCCGAGCGGACGTTAGCGCCAAAGTAAATGCTCTCGATAGCCGCGGTATCGGGACGGTAGCGTTCGACGACGCCCTTGAGGTCGTGGGCGATATGCGACAGGCGCACCGCGAGCGGGCTGCCCGCACTGGTCTCGATACAACCGTAGGCACGGCAGCGAACCTCGCCACGTCGTTCCTCGATAATCCCCCAGCCCGTATGGGCCAAACCGGGGTCGATACCCAAAATGACCAAGCCGACCTCCCCTCGTCTTTTGCCAAGCGTAAGGCAAGGCCCCGCGCATCATTCACGAACGTCTGTTCTAGAATAACACAACGCCAGCCCCATACGTCAGCCGAGATTGAATTGTAGGTTGAGCATACGCAAGCGAGCGCCCGCCAGAGCGAGCAAGGTGCCTTGAAAGAGGAGGGCATTGACCTGGCGGTCATGCCCGACGATTGAAAGGCAGATTGCCGCTCTGGCGGGCGCGCAGCGACCTAGTTTTGAGAGAAGAATGGGAATTGCCTCGGATCCACCGGCGGATGCGGCATCGGCGTGCCCTGGGGCCCACCCTGCGGTCCGCCCTGGCCGCCCATCATCTTGTCGATGGCGTCCTGAACCTCGCCCTCAAACCGCTTCATGCCCTCATGCAGACGACGCTGACCGTCTTCGGAGCGCAGCTCTTCCATCTGCTCGGGCGAAATACCCAGCAGCTCGCCCAATATGCCCATCATCTCGCCGCGCATACGGTCACTCGTGTCGTCGTCGGCAAAGCGGCGCACCTCGGCGCGTGCCAGCGAATCAACTGTCATGCGCTCCTTACCGTTGAGCCCCAGATCGGACCACGCAAGCATGTACGGCCAGGCGCGCTCGACAAACGAACGGGCAGAGACGATCGGCGCCGTCGGTAGCATGCGACGGGCAGCCTCGCCCTGGCGCACAAGCATCAGCAGCAGCGAGCAGGCCTCGGGCTTGCCGGCGGCCATCGGGATGTCGTCGAAAGGTCGATTGCGGTCTACGTGCGACTCAAGCGCACCATCGACCTCGCCCGGCTCAAGCCCGCCAAGCAGCTGCGCCGCACGGTCGAGCATATCGACCGGACCGGCGAGCGTCGAGAGCGCCCGCGCCAGCACACGCCCCATGCAATCCTCTACCGCGTTGAGCGTCACGAGCTCTTGGGGCACCACGGCCGAGGCGCGGTTGCGCACACGCGCCACAAACTCAAGCGTCGACAGGTACACATCGCCAAAGGGCGCGTAATCGCCCTGGTAGCCGCCGCAAAGCGCCGGCGCCGCCAGCGCGTACTCGGTTTTGGACAGCGGGCTCAGCGCCATCGCACCCAGCTCGAGCGCTGTGTCCTCCAGCATGAGGCCCAGCGTGCGCGAACGCAGGCGCTCGGCATCGCCCGCCGACACGTCGCGATCGAGCACACGCGCCGCATCCGGTGCATCGCGCTCGACGGTGCGAATGTGCAAACGCTCGGCAATGGCGCGGACGGCGGCACAGCGGGCAGCCTCGGCCTCTTCCTGCGCTGGCGTAAAGATACGGTTGCGCCCCAGCACCAGGCCAATCACATTACGCGGGCCCAGAGCGTCGACGGCCAGCGCCGCCAGCAGGGACGACGGCAAGTCACCCTCGAGTGCCACCACAGCACGCGACGCACCGTGGGCTCGGGCGTTGTCGCGCACGGCGAGCACCAGCGCCTGCCACAACCACTCCTCGGAACGAAACTCGGGCAGCTCGTGGTCCTCCAAAGCATCGAGCATCACGCCGTGCTGAATCTCCTGAACCAGCAGGCTCTCCTCAAAACACGGCGCCTGGGCCACCACGCGACCGCAGTCGTCGAGCACAAACGAACCGCCGGTATACACCGACTCGTCATAGGCACCGACCGGCGCCATGCAGGCAAACCACACGCTGCGCTTGGATGCGATCTTGCGGTAGGCGCCGCTGCGAACGGCGGCAATGGCGGCAGTCTCACGGTCGGTCATGTCAAACGCGTTGAATTGGAAATACGCAATGAGGTCAACACCGGTCGGCAACATCTCGAGTTCGCGGTCCAAGTCAAAAATCACGGCGATGCGCACGCCGTCCACGTCGAACACCGGCGGCGCCCAACGTGTGTCGTTGTTCTCGCCACGCTGCAGGGCAATGCTCGAACGCGCCGGCACCACATGACCGTCCTTGAGCATCATGTAGTCGAGCAGCGGCTGGCCCTCAAACGAAACCGCCGCGGGCACGATGCAGATCATGTCAAGCTCCTGGATACGCTCGGCGACACCAGTCAAACCGGCAAGCACGTCATGCTCAAAGTCGGCAGCGCCCACCAGGCCACCGGGCATGGCGCCCATAACGAGCGGAGCCGGAACGCACAGCACGCGCGCCCCGCGCTCGTGGGCCAGACGAGCCTGGTCCTCGATGCGGCCGCAAATGCCCTCAATATCACCCAGGCGCATATCGATTTGTGCAAGCGCGAGTTTCATGGCCCAGCCCTTTCCGTCGTAAACCATCGAAATCGTAGTAAAAGCGCCGGCCGCATAATGCAGCCGGCGCTTGCATGTGCATATGCTAGCTATGATACCCGAGCGGGGGCGCGCTCCTAGAATGTCGCGGACCACAGCCCGTGCAGGTTGCAGTAGGCATAGACGGTACCGGTCTTGGAGCCGCCCGCGAAAAACGTCGCGGGTTTCATGCCGGGCTCAAGGTAATGGACCTCTAAGCGGCCCTCGGCCTCAAGGGCGATCCACTCAATGTAGTGCTCGGGCAGGCTGGGGTGCTCGACCGAGCCAACGCGTGCGCGAATCACGTGACCGTCACGCTCGGTCTCGACAACAGGCACGTGCTTCTCGTGCGCTGCGTCCTCAGTGTTTGCAGTCAGTTCCGTGCAACCGGCAGGGGTCGCAACGTCGTCGCCAAGGGCGGCGATGAGCTTGCCGTCGGGGTCCTTAAAGAATTTCGCCATGATGTTCTCCTTTGTTGATGTGCCAATGTTCTTGATGGTTCTTATGCCCAAAGGCAGACAAACCATCCACGGCATTGCAAATGAACACATAACGAGCGGGGACGATGGGACAGCGCGGGCTATCCGCCCTGGCGGCCTCACCCGAGCGGGTTAACGCCCGTCGCCGCCGAGCAGCGCCAGAACATCCTCGCGGGTAAACAGCGCCGACGAGATGCCGTCGCCGCCGAGCACGCTGTTGACCAGGTCGCGCTTGGACTCCTGCATCTGCATAATGCGTTCCTCGATCGTGTCCTTGGCGATGAGCTTGTACACGGTCACGGTATGTTGCTGGCCAATACGGTGTGCACGGTCAGTTGCTTGGTCCTGCGCCGCCACGTTCCACCACGGGTCGTAGTGGATGACCACGTCGGCAGCCGTCAGGTTAAGGCCCACGCCGCCCGCCTTGAGCGAAATCAAAAAGACCGGAACCTCGCCCGCTTGGAACTGCGCGACCATCTTGGCGCGGCTCTCCTTAGACGAAGCGCCCGTGAGCTTAAGGAAGGCGATATCCTCCTTGGCCAGGCGCTTGCCAATGATATCGAGCATGCCCGTAAACTGGCTGAACAACAGGATGCGATGACCACCGTCGAGTGCGCCGTGCACGAGCTCCATGCACGTATCGAGTTTGGCGCTCCCCGCCTTGTAATCCTCGTAGTGTAGACGCGGGTCGCAGCAGATCTGGCGCAGCTTGGTGAGCTCGGCGAGCACTTTGAGCTTGTCTTTCTTAAACTCGGATGACTCGCGGTGCTGTACCTGCTGGGCGATGCGGTCCTGGTTGGCCAGGTAGAGCTTGCGCTGCTCGCCGGTGAGCTGAGCCACGACCGTGTCCTCGATCTTTTCGGGCAGATCGGCCACCACGTCCTCCTTGACACGGCGCAGTACAAACGGCGACACGAGTGCCTGCAGGCGAGCGGCGTTGTCGCCCTCGGCGTGCTCGACCGGGCTTTCGAAGCGCTTGGCAAACGACTCGCGCGTGCCAAGCAGGCCCGGCATCAAAAAGTCGAAGATGCTCCAGAGCTCGGACAAGCGGTTTTCGATGGGCGTGCCCGTCAGGGCAAAGCGCACGCCGGCAGGCAGGCGCTTTGCGGCGCGCGCCACCTGGGTGAGCGGGTTTTTAATGTACTGGGCCTCATCGAGCACCACACGGGCAAAGTCCTGCTCGACGTACTCGTCGATATCGCGCCGCATAAGGTCATACGACGTCACGACCACGTTATGCTCGGCCACGCCGGCGATCTGCACGCGACGCTGCGCCTTGGCACCCACAATGGCGCACACATCGAGCGACGGGGCAAAGCGCTCCAGCTCGGCGGTCCAGTTGTACACAAGCGACGCGGGACACACCACAAGCGTGGGTTTAGTGTCCCCCGCCTCCACGCGCGCCAGGATATGCGCGATCATCTGGAGCGTTTTGCCCAGGCCCATGTCGTCGGCCAAGATGCCGCCAAAGCTCAGGTGTTCGAGTGAGCCGAGCCACTGGTAGCCGTCGACCTGGTAGCCGCGCATCGTTGCCTTGAGCGATGCTGGCACCGTAAAGTCCATCTTGCCGAGCGTGTCCAGACGCTCGACGGTACGGCGGAACGCAGCGTCGCGATCGGCCTCGAGCGCGGGCGTGCGCGCGAGCATGCTATCGACGAACAGGGTGCTCGATGCGGGAAGCGACACGCCGTCGAGCAGGTCGACGGCATCGACGCCCAGGTCCTCGGCGAGGCCAAACGCGGCTCGAGCGCCCTCGTCCAGGCGAATGATGTCGCCGGACGTAAGGCGCGCAAACGTTTGATGGCGCTTGTACGAATCGAGATAGACGGCAAGGTCCGCGGCCGAAAGCTCGCTCGCGCCCAGCTCGACATCGAGCAGATTGCTCTTGACGGTCGCATGCACCGAGAGCTTGGGCGCGGGGCGCACCGAAATCTGGCGCAGACGGTCGCTGAGCATGACCTCACCAAGCTCGGACAGGGCGGATAGGCCCTCGGTCAGCAGGCAGAACAAGCTCTCGTCATCGCGCTCCTCAAACGCCAGACCGCCCTCGTAAAAGACGAAATATAGGGCCGCCGTGTCCATAACGCGAAACTCTGCCACCTCGTCGCGGGGCGGCACGCCGGGGCGTTGCTCTTCGAAGAGACTGCCCGGAGCGCCCAGGCTAAAGAGATCTGCCGACCAGTCGCCGTAGGTAACCGTAATTTTGCAGGTCACAAGCCCATCGTCGACGCCGATCGCCATAGCAAAGCTCGGCTCGGGCGCCACGGTATCGAGCGCGGCGGGCGCGGTAAGGTCGGTGTAGTCGCGCAAAATGGGCAGCGCCATACGACAGAACTCCCCCACCTGGTCGACAGCGATATGGATCGGCGTGCGACAGGGCAGTAAGCGCGATAGAAACGGCGCCGCATGCTGGGCAAACGCCACATCGGCGCGGCGCGCACGGCGGGTGTCGACCAGATAGGCAACGTCGCCCGAAGCAAAGCAGTACATATCGGCGGGCAGGCGCAGGTCGTAGCTGCCACCGGCCGCCGGCGCGATCTTGGCGGCAAGGAGCGGCGGTTGTTTTGCCGAGGCCTCGTCCTCCCCCACCGACGACAACTCAACCGCTACCTCGTAGGCACGATGCGTCGTCGTCCCCCGCGACCAGGCGGGCTCAAAGGAGATGGTCTGGCCGCGCAGCAGGTCCAGCACATATACGATGCTATGCTCGGACAGCGGCAACTGACGCTCGGCAACAAAACCGCTGCGGGCAAAGTCGTACGACGCCGAACGCGAGCTTGTGATGTCATCGAGATAGGCAACTGTCGTCACGACAAGGTTGAGCAGCTTTGTCGATGTTTCGTCAAAGGCCTCAGGTGAATGGACAAACGTGAGTTTCTTGCCATAGGAGAACGTGCCGCCGCGCACGTAGGCATCGGCCATGCCGTCGATGTCCTTGACCACGTAGGAGACCGATCCACAGCGAATGCGGAACTCGAGCGCCCAGCTAAAGCGGTCGGCAAACAGTGGATTGTAGTACGGCACCAGCGAGGGCTCCAACACCGCCTTGGGGACATCGGGATCCACACTGCCGGCGAGCTTGCGGCGCATGCTCGCCAGCTCATCCATGCGCGCGTCCGAAAGATCGGAGAGCGCCGCCATGAGGCTGGGACTCGTGGGGACGGGCGCCGGAAAGGGAAAGTTGGGATTGACGACCGGCGCTTTGGGCGCGGTGCGCGCGGGCTGTTTCGGCTGCGCCGTAAACGTGCGGACCGGCGTGCGCAAACCTTCGACGGGCTCGGCGCCGCTGGCATCCAAATACGCCAGAGCCGTGGCAATAGCGTGCTTGCACATACCGGGGTAGCGATAGGCGGCGGGGCAATCGCAGCCGTAGTCGATCACCTCGTGCTCGTCCATATCGAGCGCCACGTGCGTCTTGTACAGGTCGCCGCGCGAACCGCGCACCGAGCCCTCAACCGTCACGTTTTTGGAGAAGCGCGAGCCGCTGTCCTCGATCGACAGCACGGCGCCGTTGAGCATGAGCGAACGCCCCTTCATAAAGGTGCCGCTCAACGCCGCCTCTTTGCGAAGCGCCTGCACAAACGTCCCCTGCGCCATCACTTCCTCCAATCTCACCCGGGGTAGTTTAGATAACCGTCACGCGGCCTTGGTTGCCGACGATGGCCTTTGCCTCTGCCAGCAGCGGAATCGAGCGTGCATTGACCTTGGCCGGCACCTCAGCGCGCAGCACGCGCCCGTCGACTTGCTCAATAAAGATCTCCACGCGGTCGCCGCCCGGGTTGGTGGTGAGCACCGTGGCCAGGCGCGCCATATTGCCCTGGCTAAAGCGGCTGTTTGGCACCATGACCTCAAAGACCTTGGGCTTGTTTTTCTCCTCGTTAAGCTCCAGCGGCACAATCTCCTGCGCGATGATCTGGTCGCCGCGGTCCGAGCGCTCGAGCTTGCCCTTAATGCGCACAAACGCGTCAGACAGCTGCGCGCCGGTCTCGGGATCGACCTCGCCGTACAAATACCCTTCGGCCTCCTTGTAGGTCTTGGGGAACACCACGACCGTGGCCTCACCTTCCATGTCCTCGAGCTGCACGATGCCCATGGGGTCGCCGTTTTTGGTCACGCGCTTGGACACGCTCGAGACCATGCCGGCCCACCACAGCGCCTTGCCCTCGGGAATCTCCTGGTTGATGGTGCCGCCCGTAGGATTCTGAACCTCGTAGCCGGTGTCGATCTGCGAGAACGAGAAGTCGCGCGCCTTGGCTAGCGCATACTCAAACGGGCGCAGCGGGTGGTCCGAGACATAGATGCCCAGAACCTCCTTCTCCTGGCTCAACTTAAGGTGGCGGTCCCATTCCTGGCCATCCGGATCGGGCACGCTCACCTCAAAGCCCGAGCCCTCAACGTCGCCAAACATATCGAAGAACGAGGTCTGACCGCTCGCGCGGTCCTTCTGGCGCTTTACCGCGGCGTCGATGATGTTCTCGGGGTTGTTCTTGTCCACAAAGTGCATCATCTGGCGACGCGGATACCCCGTGGAGTCGAAGGCGCCTGCCTTGATCAGCGATTCGATCACGCGACGGTTGGCCTGGCTCGAGTCCACGCGCTCGACAAAGTCGTGCAGCGTCTTAAACGGGCCGCCTGCCTCGCGCTCTGCGATAATCGCCTGCGCCACGCCGGTGCCCACGCCGCGGATGCCAGCCAAACCAAAGCGCACGCCTTCCTTGGTAGCCGTGAACTCGGTACCGGACTCGTTGACATCTGGCGACAGCACGGGAATGCCGTCGTGACGGCATGCCGAGACGTAGTGCACGATCTTGTCGGTCTTACCCGTATAGGACGTCAGAACGGCCGCCATGTACTCGTGCGGATAGTGCGCCTTGAGCCATGCCGTCTGCATAACCAGGATGGCGTAGCCGGCGGAGTGCGACTTGTTAAAGGCGTAAGATGCGAACTCGAGAACATCGTCCCAAATCTTCTGGGCGACCTCGCGCGTGTAGTTGTTCTTGATAGCGCCGTTCATCCAGTGGTCGTAGGTGGTCTCGTCCGAGCCATCCTCCCAGTGGAGCACCGTCGACGTGAGCAGCTTAATCTTTTTCTTAGCCACGGGCTTACGGATACGCGAGTCCGATTCGCCCTTGGAGAAGCCGCACATCTCGACGGAGATGAGCATAACCTGCTCCTGGTAGACCATGGTGCCGTAGGTTTCACCCAGGATGTCGTCCAGACGGTCGTCGTAGGAGACGGCCGGCTCCTTGCCGTTCATACGGTTGATGTAGGACGAGACCATGCCGGCGCCCAGCGGGCCCGGGCGGTACAGAGCGATCAATGCCACGACGTGCTTGTACTCGGTGGGCTTCATGTTCTTGATCGTAGCAGTCATACCGGCGGACTCGACCTGGAAGACGCCGGCGGTGTGACCGGAGCCCATGAGCTTAAAGATCTCGGGATCGTCAAAGGGAATCTCTTCCTCTTTGATGTCGATGCCGAAGTTCTTCTTGATATTTGCCTTGGCCTTGGAGATAACCGTCAGCGTGCGCAGGCCCAGGAAGTCCATCTTGAGCAGGCCCATATCGGCAACGGTATGGCCCTCGTACTGGGTAATCTCGACGCCGCCCTTGGTGTCGAGCTTGGTGGGCACGTGCTCGTTGACGGGGTCACGGCAGATCAGAACGGCGCACGCGTGCACGCCCTCGCCACGGGTGAGGCCCTCGATCGAGAGCGCCGTGTCGATGATGCGGCGGGCGTCGTCGTCCTTTTTATAGGCCTCGGCAAAGTCGGGGTTAAACAGATCCTCTTTGCCGGGTTGCTTGTCGAGCACCTGCTTGAGCTTGACCTTGGGGTCGCTCGAGACCATCTTGGACAGGCGCTGGCCCATGTAGACCGGGTAGTCCAGAACGCGTGCGGCGTCGTTGATGGCCTGCTTGGCCTTGATGGTCGAGTAGGTGATGACGTGGGTGACCTTCTCGGGGCCGTAGAGCTGGCGAACGTGCTCCACGACCTCGAGGCGCCGCTCATCGTCGAAGTCCATATCGATATCGGGCATCTCGGTACGCTGCGGAGACAGGAACCTCTCGAACATCAGGCCGTTTTCGAGCGGGTCGAACGCGGTGATGTTCATGGCGTAGGCGACGATAGCGCCGGCGGCCGAGCCACGGCCGGGGCCGACGCCGATGCCGTTGTCCTTGGCCCATTGCACGTACTCAGCGACGATCAAAAAGTAGGCGGCAAAGCCCTTGTCGCAGATAACCTTGTATTCGTACTCAAAGCGCTCTTTGATGTTGACGCCACCGATCTCGCGCGTGGCCCAGTCGTCACCGTAGTGCTGGCGCAGGCCCTTCTCGCACTCGCGGCGGAACTGGCTCTCGTGCGTCTCGCCGGGGTCGAGCAGCGGGAAGCGCGGCAGGATGATGGAGTCCCAGTCCAGCTCCACGTAGCACTTGTCGGCGATCTCGAGCGTGTTGTCGCAGGCCTCGGGGCAATACGGGAACATCGCCCGCATCTCCTCCTCGGTCTTCATGTAAAACTCCGAGCCGGTCATGCGCATGCGGTTGGGGTCGTCGACCTTGGCGTTCATGCCGATGCACATGATGACGTCCTGCACGGGCGCATCCTCGCGGCGCAGGTAGTGGAAGTCGTTGGTGGCGATGACCTTGACGCCCACCTGCTTGGCGATGTCAATGAGTGTGCGGTCCATCTGCTCGTCAGTCAGGCCGTTGTCGGTGGTGATGCCGTGTTCCTGGATCTCGATATAGAAGTCGCCGGGATCGAAGGTGTCACGGAAGGTCTCGGCCCACTTGATGGCGCCCTCCATGTCACCGCGGTCGATGTATTTGGGGATGATGCCCGCGATGCAGGCACTCGTGCAGATCATGCCCTTGGCATGGCGGCGCAGGTTATCGAGCGTCACGCGGGGCTTATAGTAAAAGCCCTGCACGGCGGCCTCGGAGACCGTCTGCATCAGGTTGACGTAGCCTTCCTGGTCCTTGGCCAGAAGGATCATGTGGTAGAGCTCGGGCTTATGGTCGCGGGCGAGCGTCTCGTCCGGCGTAAAGTAAACCTCGCAGCCAAAGATGGGCTTGATGACCAGGGGCGGCTTGAGCTCGTCGATGTTGCCCTTCTCGTCCCACATGGCCATGTCCTTCACATACTGGGCATGCTCGCGCGGGTTTTCCTCGGGATCGGGCTCCACCAGCTCGTCGCGGCGGTCCTTTTCCAAGAAGGCCTTGTCGTGGCTCCAGGTTTTGTACTCGGGCGTGTTGTGGTTGACGGCGTCACAGGCCAGCGCCAGGTCGGGCACGCCGTACATGTAACCGTGGTCGGTAATGGCCACGGCGGGCATGCCCAGTTCAACAGCGCGATTGACCATATCCTGGATACGGGTTGCGCCGTCGAGCATGGAGAAAACAGTGTGATTGTGCAGATGGACGAATGCCATGTGATGAGCTCCGATGCGGGTTCGTGTTCTGACTGAACGATTTTACCGCACGGCACGGACAGCACCCGAACCTAGCCAAACCAACACGGGTAGTCTTTTTGGGACCTTCAAAATAGGGAATGAGTGCATCCAGATATATCGAGTATTACTGGAACCCCGGCGATACGCTGAATGATTTGTGACGAATAGTCATGTCCATCTAGAATGCTTGACGCTTCGGACAGCTCGTCAATCGATATATCAATTCTTGGAGACCTGCATTCCTACCATTTTTAAAGAAACAACGGCGGTAATTGCTATCGCGATTGCGCCAATAACACCGAGCGCTATCTGAATGGGATATAACCCCAACACATATCCAAATATGGAGAAAAACATTGCAGAAAAGAGAGCCCTTACCAGAGACGCGACGGAAAGGATCGTCGCGCGGAGATCGTCCGCTATCGCGTCTTGGATTAAGTTTTCCGAAGTGATGTACACCACTTCTGGGAGAAAGCAAAGCACCATGCTAAGGCCAAACAAACACAGCGGATTTGAAGCGAACCACGGAAGAATCATGAAAAGACCGGCCTCGATTAGCATCGAGCCGAGCATGGTATTTCTTTTCCCGAAACGCGATGAGAAGAAATCTGCTGCAATGTAGGCCGTCGCATTTACTGCATAGGATGCACCGAAAAAGATTCCTATTATGGAGACGGGAGCATCAAATGCGTCGAATACCAACTGATTCAAGTTGTAATAACTCCCATAGAATCCATCGAGCATGCTTGTGCCGATTAGAAGAAGCAACACCGCAAAAGCGGATTCTCCAATGCACCAGGTTTCGCGTCTGAAGATCTTGGCTACGTCAAACCTTTCCTCCCCAGAGTTTTTGGAATGGGTCGTTTCCGTCCTCTCAATGGGATACAGAAGGAAAAGCTGCAGGAGATAGAAAACGGAAACGCATACGTAGAGGGCACTCCAAGATACTTGGGCAATGAATGATCCAAGTACGATTGCCACTCCCGTCGCGATTGATTGCGCGGCAAGCAGCCGAGCGTTGATGGTGAGGAAGCGCTCTCCTTGACCGGCATTTCGGGCAATTTCATATAGAAGTGCTTGTTCGGATCCCGATTGAAGGGAGTAGGCGAGTGCCTCAACAAGGGAAAGCGCGACGAGAAAGGGGCCTGAGAGCAACAGCATGCCAGCCGTATGGAAGAAAAGAAGCAGAACGCCCACTTGAATCGAGAACTTCTTTCCAAAGAAATCGCCTACCAGCCCTGTTGGCAGCTCGAGGATGACCGTTGCAATGTTGTACAGGGCTTGATAAAGCGCGATTTCCGTGACAGACATTCCTTTATCCGCAAGGAAAAGTAGAAACACTCCCCGATTTAAAACAAATCCCGCGAGAACGAAAAAGGCGGAATAGATGTGCAGCTGCGCAGTGGCATTCTTATTCATTTGGCACTTCCATCAGCTTATTTAGTCGGGCCGCTCGCTACTGGCTCGAAACCTGAAGCGTTCACAGTTGATGTGAAGAGCGGTAAAGCTTTTGCACAGGATATCAATGGAATACATCCGAAGCGTTTTCGGCAGTATCATCGGCGAAGGCGGGATTAGCCTTTACGCGGCGCTCGCCCTCGATGTATTTGACGACTTGATCAATCGTCTGATTGGCGTGGCTCTTGAGCTTGCGCTCATAGAAGAAGAGTCCAAGCTTGCCGCGCGTACCAGACGTGTTGCCACCCACACCCTGAAAATCCTCGGTATAGGTGAGCTCGCAGGCACCATCGCCAGCAGGTGCAGCCTCATAGCGCATGGTATTGATGCCCGCCGCATACTGAAAACGGACCTCATAGAGACACGGGTAGTCAAAGTGCTTAATCTTAACCTTGATCGCCGTGCCCTTGGCCTTGCCTTTTGCGGACTGGGCGCGCTTCTCGTACTTACAGCCGTTGAGCTTGTTGCGGCTGGGACGCTTGCCCGTGGCGTTCTCGATATCCTGCATGATGAACCCCGCCAGAGCGTCAAAAGCTCCTCCGACGTCACCTTAAGCGTTTTGGTGAGCTGCATGATGGCTCCTTATTCGTTTGAACCGTTCGAGTCATTGTACCGCCCCAGGCTCTCCCATGCGTTGCGGTGAAATGCGGACTGTTTGGCGGCTTTTTTGGCCAAAACAGTCCGTATTCCACCGCAAGTTATCTGAGGGCTAGAGATTATAGGTGACTACTTGAGGTTCAGCGGGTTCGACGAAGATGGTTGGATCCGGCTGCTCCACGCGAACGAACTTGACGGTCACGGCCTCAAAGCCCGCCTTGTGCAGAACATCAGCGTAGACGCGCGCCTGCAGGGCATGCTTCTCCTGCAGCTGTTCCGGCGTCTCGTCCGGCGTGCCGCCCGTCTTGTAGTCGATGACCAGCGCGCATGACGAATCCGCCGGGTTCGTCGCCAAAGCGTCGATGGCGCCCTCGGCATATGCACCGTAGCGAGCGATGTCCTCGTCCTCGCAGCCCAGCGAAAAGAACGGCACCTCGGCGCGAACGCACGGCCACGCGAGCAGGTCGGCACGAACAGCCGACTTGAGCCAGCGGTCCAGGGCAACGTCGAAGCGCTCGCGCTGCTCCGGCGTCAGGCACCACAGGCGCGTCAGTGCATCGGCACGCTCAGCGGGCAGCGCATCGGCACCCATCTCGATCAGCCACTGGCAGGCGGCGTGGAAGGCCGAACCCAAGGCCATGGGATTGCCGACGGGCTCGACAGCAGCCACGTCTGCATCGGCCATCTCCGAGCCATCCGACTCTGCATCATCGCCGGACTCATCCATGGGAACACGAGCCTCGGCGGCACGGGCTTCCGTCTCGGCATGGAGTGCCGCGGCGATTGACGAGTAGCTATACGAGTCACGCGCCGGGAACGGACAGATGCCCATGCGCACGCCCACTGCCTGGGGATACACAAGCTCAAACGAATCGGGCTTGGGGTCGGCAGGACCGGGGACGATTGTACTGGCCGAATCGTCGGCAGCATCCGTATCGGCATCGCCACGAACAAGCCTGCCCTCGGCATCCAGCGAAGCGTTGGCCTCAAACGCCTGCTCGCCAAAGGTAAAGCCCGCGAGCGAAATGAGCTCGTAGTCGCCCGGCTGGGAGTTGTCGAACACCAGGCGGTCGGCATCGAGCTGCGGCATGTCCAGAGCGTCGGTCGGCAAAATACGGCGCAGCACATCGTAGGTCAGATCGGTCTCGACGTCGAAGGTCGGCGCCGTCACCTTGCCACGGCTCACGCCGGCATCCATCGCCAAGATCACCAGCTCGCGCGCACGCGTCATGGCAACATAGAGCAAGCGGGCCCGCTCCTCGAACGAAAGCTGCAGGTCGTCGTTGCGCAGGCGAACGAATGCCTCGGCGGGAGAACCCGTCGCACAGACGTCCTCCATGAGCTCCGGCGGCAGCCACAGCGACGTGCCCTTGCCCTTAAACGCGTGCTCAAACTGCTTTTTGACGTCGTCGCCCTTCACAAAGGTACCGTCGGCAAGCTTAACGCCGTCGAAGCGTGCCGGCAGTGCCACGACCTGCGCTCCGCCCTCGACGCGACCCATCTGTGCCGCACCCGAGGACTTACGCACGCCAAAGCACTCGGCGACCGCCACGACCGGATATTCCAGACCCTTGGAGGCATGCACCGTCATGATGCGCACCGCGCCGTCGCCTTCCTCGTTGAGGGCACCCGGGGCTTCCTTGCCCGCCAAGAAGCGGTCAAAGGCCAGCGCGATGGAACGCGGCGAGTTGCCGAACTCGGCCTCAGCCTCAGCCACGGCGTCGAGCGCCTTGAGCACGTTGGCGGCAATGGCCTTGCCCTCGGGGCCGCGCTGCGCCAGACGCACGAACCAGCCGGAGGCATTGACCACGTCGCGCGCGATGGCGGCGAACGAATCACGCCCCACGCGACGCAGTGCGTAGCGCAGCACCTCGCGGGCGCGCGTTACGAGCGGCAGGTTTTGCAAACCCGGCACATCGGAATCGCTCATGATGCCCATGTCGATATTCCGGCGCGAGGTCTCCCCCGTCTGCTCGTCGAGCTTGGTCGCCAGCGCCAGGAACTCCTGGGCGCCGAGTGCAAACATCGGCGAGGCCAGCAGCGGCATAAGACCCTGCGCCGTATCGGCCGGATTGGCAAGCGCGCACACCAGGGCGCGCACCGTCTGTACTTCGGCTGCCTGGGCAAAGACCGAGCCGCCTGCGATCACGCAGTCGAGCCCTTGGTCGCGGAAGGCCTGCGCATAGACATCGGCATTGGTCATGCGCCCCAGCAGCAGCACCATGCTGCCCTGAGGTTGTTTTTCATCGGCAAGCGCGCGGAAACGCTCGGCAATCGCGCGAGCTTTCGCCTGCGTTCGCTCCTGCGTGTTGCCACCGGCAACGAACAGCGCCTGGCGGCGCGAAGCCTTCGCCTTGAGCTTGTCCTTGCGTTTGTCGCTCGGTTCAAGATCCAAGAACCCCTGCATCAAACCACCGGTGTCGCCGTCAAAGACGCGCGCCACATAGCGCAGCACCTCGTCGTGACTGCGGAAGTTGCGTACAAGCTTAACGAGCTCGCCGGCGGGGGCATCGGATGCGACAGCCGTCACGGGCGCAGCAGAGGAGCCCACCTTGCGCTCCTGACGACGGAACACCTCGACCTCGGCACCACGGAAGCGGTAGATCGACTGCTGTGCATCGCCCACGGTGCACAGCGCACGCTCGCCCGCGCCCGTCAGATAGCGAATCAAATCGACCTGCATCTGATCGGTATCCTGGAACTCGTCGATCATGACCATCTTAAAGCGGCCCTCATAGGCAGCTCGAATAGCCGGGTAGTCGCGCAGCGCCTCGTACGCCATGCGCAGCAGGTCGTTGTTATCGAGCGCGGACTGGCCGGCCTTGAGCGCGCGGTACTCCGCCTCCACAGCGCGGGCAAGCCCCACCAGCGCATCGAGCGCCGGGCCGCCGCAGGCAAGCACGATATTGATAAACGCATCGGCGGCCTCGGCCTTGAGTAGCTCCACCTGCTCCTTAGGAAACGCCTTGCTCGCCCGAGGCATGCTGCACGACATCATGAGTCGCGCCGCATCCTCCATGGTTTTGCCGCTCGCCTCAAACGCGTCGATGGCGTCGAGTGCCACCTGCGCCTTCTCGGTCGTGGCCTTGCTCGCACCCAACGCCGCACGATAGGCATCGGCAAGCGCCGAGGTGTCGGCCTGGCCACGCGCCACGCGTACATCGTCCATGCCGCCCGGAAGCTGGCTCGATAGCTCCAACAGGTCGCGCACCAGGCCTTTGATGGTGGTACCGGCGCCAAACGGCCCGCCCTCTCCCGCCATGGGATACCAGGCGTAGAGGGCCTTAAGCGAAGCGGCGAGCTCGGGTGCGGCATCGGGCGCCGTCGCGCGCCCCAGCACATGCTCGACAGCCTGATCCATAAGCTCATCGGTATCGGTGAGCACCGTGAACTCAGGATCGACGCCCAGCTCCAGCGCGTGCGCGCGCAGGATACGCGAGCACATGCCGTGGATGGTCGAGATCCAAGCGTCGTCGACGGTCAGGGCCTCCTCGTCCATACCTTCTTCGATAAGCGCGCGGCGCACGCGGTCGCGAATCTCGGCCGCGGCGTCTTTGGTAAAGGTAATGGCGAGCACCTGGTCCAGATGCTCGACAAACGGACCGGATTCGGGCGAGAGCGCGTAGACGATGCGGCGCGTGAGGGTAAAGGTCTTGCCCGAACCGGCACCCGCCGAGACAAACAGCGGGCGGTCGAGCGTTTTGACGACTTGCAGCTGTTGCGGCATCAAAGTCGAAAGATCCATGGTCTACACGTCCCTCCTTACAAACGTTCCTTCGTGGTTATACGAGCAGCGCGCATGCGCGGCCTGAGCCGACGTCGGATCGACGGCGGCGACGTCACCCGCCTCGAGCTCGCACAGGCGCTCGGCGATGCCGGCCTCCACGCGGTCGAGCAGCGCATCGAAGTCCATGTTGCCGCCCTCGCCCGGAAAGCCCTTCTTGAGGCCCGGGATGCGACCGTCGCCGCGCTCTTCCTCGAGCAACTCGGCACTTGCGGCACCACGCAGCGCGGGCTTGCCGCCCTTGGTCGAAAAGTAGAGCGCAGCGCGGGTATCTAGGCCCAGCGCCCGACGCATGGCCTGCGCGTAGATGAGTGTCTGGGTATGGGGCGGCAGCCAGCGCGGATCGTCGATGGGGGCCTCGCCCGACTCCTCGTCGCGCACCGTGGGGTCGGCGAGCTTAAACTCCTCGACACCCGAACGATGCTTGTAGTCGATTACCACGGCGCGGTTCTCGGCGTCCACATCCACGCGGTCGATGCGCCCGCCGAGCGGCCAACCGGCATACTCGACCTGGAGCTCGTTGAACGCAAACTCCAGGTAGCGCGGAGCAAAGGGGGTGAGCGCCTCGGACTCGTAGGCAAGAACGCCCTCCAGCTGCGGCAAGATCTCGGCCACCTGACGCTCCTCCACCGGGGAGAGCGGCACCAGCGGGCCCTCGGCACCGCGCTTGCCGGCGTGCTCGGCCAGGGTCTCGGCAAAGACCTCGCGCAGCAGCTCCTGTGCACGCGGCAGGTTCTCGGGCGTCACGCGCTCCATGCCCTCTTGGGGCAGACGGGCGTGCAGGTGTTCCAGCACGTCGTGGACGAAGTTGCCCTTCTCCATGTTGCCAAAGCCCGCATCGATGGACTGAGGTTTGACGCGATACGAGACGAACCAGCACAGCGGGCAGGTGGAATAGGCCTCGATCTGCGAGGCGGACGTCAGGCGCGGCACGAGTGGCGCGTCCTCGCCCTCGCCATCGCGACGACGCAGAACCAAATACGGCACGGCCTCGGCACTCAGATGCTGAGGGGCTTCACAGGTCACGCGTTCGCGCTTGAGACCTTCGCCTGCCGCGGGATCGAAGTCCCTTACGATATCGCCCTCACCCAAGCACTTCGCCTTGTCGGCGTCAGCGGCCTTAGCAGCGTCAGCGGCCTTAGCAGCGTCGGCGGCCTCGGCATGCGCCCGCAACTCGGTCCATACGGCAGCCGGATAGCACTCGCGCGCCTGGCGATCGTGCGTCACGCGCGCAAGCGCAACCGGGCCGCGTGCCGCCTGCATCGCGTGGCCAAAGCGCACGCGCAGCAAGGCCGCGGGCTCAAGCATCACGCCCTCGCGACCAAGGCTCGCCGCCAGCGTGGCCAGCGGCCCCTCCTCGTGTGAGAGCGGATAGCTGTCCAAATCGACATCGGCAAACAGCACGGCATCGTAGCTGCCGGGGCGCAGAGCCGCCGCATCGGCAAGCGAAGCAAAACGAACCTGGGCGCGCGGCGCGCGGTCAACCTCGTGGGTCTCGTAATCATAGGCGGTGCTACGCTTGTCCACCTTGGTGCGAATGCCATCGAGCACGGGCACGGTCGCGGCCTGCGACACATCGAGCGCGCGGGCGCCGTTCATAAGGATGTCGATGGCGTGGCGCAGCAGGGCTACCTCCGCCTGGCGACGGGCCTGGCCATCCAAGCTGCCCAGCGAGCGATCGGGCAACGCCTCGGCAACGGCAAGCATGGCCTTGAGCGCCGTCACGGGCTTGTCACGCCACAGCGCTTGGAACACGTCCGAAACCACACACGGTACGTTCTTAAACCAGTTGTCGTCGCTCGCCGCCTTGCGCGCGCCCCTCACCTGGCCCTGAACGCTCTGCAGCAGGCTCTTAACGCTCGCGGTAGTCTTGCTACGCGAGAGACGCATATTCTTATCGAAGGTACGGGCACTGACGGCATCAGCGCCCGAAAGCGGGCTGTAGATCCAGTCGGTAAGCTCCGGCGCGGGCCACCACTCGGTCTTTGACGCCGCGCCCTCATCGGCGGCCTTCATGCGCTCGATCAGGCCGGCAAGCGCCGCAAACTGCCTGCCCGCAATGGATTGGGAAAACGCCGTGAATTCAGTTGTCTCGGCAGCGATATGACGAGCCGCCAGACGAGAGGCGAGCTCACCGAACAGCTGGGGTGCCCGGGCAGAAACGACGAGCACGCGCACGGGGTCGGTGGGCATTGCAGTAGCTTTATCGACCTTGGACTCCTTGTGCGCTTTCACCAACTTATCGATGGCGTCCGCATAGACATGAGCACGGGCATGGGGGCCGGCGACCTCAATAAAGGCAGGCTGAGCGGCGGTCCCGCAAGCGGCATCAGGCGCGACGGCATCCTCCTCCAGCGGCGCGGCCTCAAACAGCACGCCGCGGGCATCAAATGCCGCGGCAAGCTCCTCGCGCATCGCCGCCTGCTCGCGGGCAAGCAGCACGACGACCTCTCCCCCATTGTTCGCCACGGCAGACAGCAGCTCGAGCAGACCGTGCGTAAACGACGTGATACCGCGCACACATACGGCGCGGGTGCACGCCGGCAGGCTATCGGCCAGGGCACCGGCCATAATGTCAGCTGCCTCGCAGGGCTCGACCATGTCTCGACGGTCCAAACCGCCCGCATAGGCGCGCAAAAGCTCGAATACACGAGCCTCGGCATCGCTTTTTGGCTTAGGCTGGCAATTGTTGCCACCGCATCGCTCGGCCGTCGTCCCCGCCACACCCGGTAGCACGTCGCGAGCCATGCGCGCGAGCATGCGCACCGTGCCCTGGCTGCGCGAAAGCGGCTGCAGATCGGCATCATCGAGACGCGTGACCATATCCGAAAACAGCATCTGGCGTTGCAGGTTGTCGACGAAATCGCGCCCGTCGCCCAAAAGCTCCCAAAGCGAGCGAAGCCACGATGTAGGCGTCTTGTAGTCAATACCCAGCGAAACGCCGGCTTCCGCCGCATCATGACGGCACAGGTCGAGCTCGGCAAACGTTGGCGCCAGCAGCACGGCACGCCCGTGGCGAGCGATAAGGTCGGCAAGCAACGCCGACTCGGCATCGCTCAAATCCGTGCCGGCATTGGTGGTATAGATTCGAACAGGCATGGTCCTCCGCTCAAACTGTTCGCAATAATCAATGCATCCATCCTACCCGCCCAAGCGGACACATTGCCACCGCAGCTCCATCTTTTGGTACAAAGCAACCTGACCCCAACGCACCAGCCGATTGCGGGCATATAAAAACCGCCCCCGAAGGAGCGGTTTTGCACAATTCGTTTTTTGGCGCGGCCTACTCGCCATCCTCCAGTTTAATGAGGATCTTGCGGTAGCCACCGTACTCGCCGTTGAGTGCCTTGGACACACGGCTCACCGTGGTGGACGAAGCGCCGGTACGCGCCTGAACCTCAACATAGGGCTCGCCCTCGTCCAGGTAACGCGCGACCTGTAGACGCTGCGATAGATCACAAATCTCGCGCGGCGTGCAGATATCGGTCAAGAACGCTTGGATATCTTTCTCGTCGTCCAAAAGGCTAAATGCGTGGACCAGCTGCTTGACATCAGGCTTGTCAAACATGTTCTCGATATTCATCGATCACCGCCAAACCCGCCAAAAGGCATCGAAGTTGATACTGACATCGGGCATCGCTCGCCCGTTCTATGCAATAGGGCAACGCCTGTGGCTTTTGCCCGTAGCAGTGTAGCACACCACCAAACTAAAGCGACAAGACTCTCTGCCAGCGGCGCGTTTTCTAGGACGAACGCCGTTTTGAAACCGAATGCGCACGCAAGCTCCATGAATATCTGAGACAATGGGCGCCCAAACAGGGCCATGCCCGCGCATCTATCCGAGTTGCAAAGGCATGTGCCTCTCACGCCTCTTTGCCACGTCTTGCGCAAGAAAGGATTCACACCATGCGCTTTATGCTTAACTGGCTCTTTACCTCAATCGCCATCGCGATTGCAACGTTTCTCGTCCCCGGCATTCAGCCCTTCGGCATGGCCGACGCCTGGGTGTGTTTTGCCTTCGTGGGACTGTTCCTCAACATCGTCGACTCGCTCGTCAAGCCGTTCCTGACGGTCATCTCGCTGCCGCTCACTATTATCACGCTTGGTATTTTTCAGCTCGTAGTCAACAGCTTTATGCTCGAGCTGGCCAGCTACCTGTCGGTCAATCTGCTGGGCGCGGGTATCTCCATTGCCAGCTTTGGATCGGCCTTTATGGGCAGCATCCTGGTATCCATCATGCGCAGCATTCTCGACAGCGTCGCCAGGAACTAAAGCAACCGGATACGGACCGCCACAACACGCCAAAACTAAGGCCGTCCATCGCAACGATGGGCGGCCTTGTCATTTGTCGAGCCTCAGAGGGCAGGAAAATCTACCATTTCTACCCCGTCCCCCAATAGCAGGTGGGGCTAGATGACGTAGTCGTAGCCCTCGTTGGGGGCGACGAGCGCATCGAGCGTCACGCCGTCGAGGTAGTCGTTAATGAGCTTGTCCAGGTTCTTCCACACGTCGAGCGTGGGGCACTCATCCGAACGCGAGCAGCCCTTGCAGTCGCCGTCCAGGCATGCGACCGGTGCCAGGCTGCCCTCGGTCAGGCGCAAGATCTCGCCCACCGTATACTGCTCGGGCGGGCGCGTGAGCACGTAGCCGCCGCCCTTACCGCGCATGCCCGAGAGCATATTGGCGCGCACGAGCGTGGCCAAAATGTTCTCCAGATATTTCTCCGAAATCCCCTGACGCGCGGCGATCTCTTTGAGGGGAATACGGCCTGCCGCCTGGTGCTCGGCCAGGTCGACCATAACGCGCAGGGCATATCTGCCCTTTGTGGAAACCAACATATATATTGCTGCCTTTCGGTCTATTAATTCGTAGAAATTCTAGCCGGAAAATTGGTTTTGAAAATACCTATTCCCGTCAAGCTGGTTAATCGACTCGTAATAATCTTCTATTTCCTATTGCGTTACTAGGCTTTACTGTCTACCATGCTTGCCAACAGCAAAAAGAACAACCCATAAGGTTTATGGGTTTCGCTGTTACACACACCGTGAAACCACACGGTATCCAGTCATTTGAACACTTTGGAGGTTCACCATGAGCAATGTTTACACGTCCATCGATCAGCTTATCGGCCACACTCCGCTTCTGGAGCTCACTCACTTTGAGGCCGATGAGGACCTCAAGGCCCGCGTGCTCGTCAAGCTGGAATACTTCAACCCCGCCGGCTCCGTCAAAGACCGTGTCGCCAAGAACATGATCGACGAGGCCGAGAAGGCCGGCAAGCTCGTGCGCAGCGGCGACTACACCATCATCGAGCCCACGAGCGGCAACACCGGCGTCGGCATCGCCTCGGTGGCGGCGGCTCGCGGCTACAAGGTGATCATCACCATGCCCGAGACCATGTCCGTCGAGCGCCGCAAGCTTATGCAGGCATATGGCGCACAACTCGTGCTCACCGACGGTTCCAAGGGCATGAAGGGCGCCATCGCCAAGGCCGAGGAGCTGCAGAAGGAGACGCCCAACAGCATTATCGCCGGCCAGTTTGTGAACCCCGCGAACCCGGCCATTCACAAGGCCACGACCGGCCCCGAGATCTGGGATGACACCGACGGCAAGGTCGACATCTTCGTCGCCGGCGTTGGCACCGGCGGCACCGTGACCGGCGTGGGTGAGTTCCTCAAGGAGCAGAACCCCCAGATTCAGGTTGTCGCCGTTGAGCCCGCCACTTCCCCGGTGCTCTCTAAGGGCCAGGCCGGCCCGCACAAGATCCAGGGTATCGGCGCCGGCTTTGTGCCCGACGTCCTCGACACCCAGGTCTATGACGAGATCATTCCCGTCGAGAACGACGACGCCTTTGCCACCGGCCGCGCCGTGGGCCACAAGGAGGGCGTGCTCGTGGGCATTTCGTCCGGCGCCGCCGTGTGGGCCGCGCTGCAGCTGGCCAAGCGCCCCGAGAACGAGGGCAAGACCATCGTGGCGCTGCTCGCCGATACCGGTGAGCGTTACCTGTCCACGGCGCTCTTCCAGGACTAGGGCCTGTCGCCCATAGGTTGAGCCCAGGGACGAGCCGGTCTCCTCTCCCCCGGCAGTCTGAGCCCATCCCATCAGGGTGTCCCACGAGACGTCCGAACTTGCTACAATGTCTGCGGCGCGGAACCAGCCTCCCGCGCCGCTTTTATTTTTTGGCCACATGCCACCAAGGAGAACCTCCCCATGCACAACAAGCGCGTGCTCGTCGCCATGAGTGGCGGCGTCGATTCCAGCGTGACCGCCTATCTGCTCAAGCGCCAGGGCTACGAATGCGTCGGCGCCACCATGCGCCTCACCTGCCCCGCGCCCGATCCCGTCACGGACATGAGCAAGGTCGACCGCGACATCGCCGATGCAAAGGCCATCGCCGAGCGCCTGGGGATACCCCACCATGTGCTCGACCTACAGCAGACCTTCGACCGCAACGTTATCGAGCGCTTTGTGAACGCCTACCAGGAGGGGCTGACACCCAATCCGTGCATTATCTGCAACCGCCATATTAAGTTTGGCGCGCTGCTCGATGCGGCGCTGGACATGGGCTGCGACTACATCGCCACAGGTCACTACGCCAAAACGAGTCAGGCATCCGACGGCACCTGGCAGCTGCATCGCGGCGAGGACCCTAAAAAGGACCAGAGTTACTTTTTGTATTCGCTCACGCAAGAGCGCCTGGCACGCACAATCTTTCCGCTGGCAGGCTTGGACAAAGAGCACGACGTGCGCCGGATTGCCGCCGAGCAGGGCTTCATAAACGCCAAGAAGGCCGAAAGCGAGGATATCTGCTTTATCGCGGACGGTGACTACGCGGGCTATATCGAGCGCCGTTGCGGACATGCCGCTGCACCGGGCGACATTGTGTGGCGCGACGGCAGCGTGGTCGGGCGCCATAACGGCGCGTTGCGCTATACCATCGGCCAGCGCAAGGGCTTGGGCGTCGCGATGGCGCATCCCGTGTACGTAACGGGCGTCGACACCGCCGACAACATCGTGCATCTGGGCGAGGCCGAGGACCTGACGGCCACAGCGCTCACAGCCGACGACTGGATCTGGAGTGCCCCTGCCGACCGCATGGAGGCAGAGCTCACGTCCGGCGGCATTCGCGTGGGCGCCAAATACCGCTACCGTCAAAAGGACCAGGCAGCGACCCTTACGCGTGACGAAGACGGGCAAATGCTGCTAACTTTTGACGAGCCGCAGCGAGCCATCGCCCCCGGCCAAGCCGTTGTAATCTACCGCGGCGACGTCGTCCTGGGCGGCGGCACCGTTACGTCAGCCATTAGGTAGCCGCGGGATTATCGCCGCACGTGTCGAAGTACTTCAACAGCGGCATTCACCTCGATAACGCGACGCTCCAGGCCGCGGCGAATGGACTCGAGCCGGCCCTCCGCCGTCGCCCATTCGCTCTGCGAAAGAATCTCGATCGCCTCATCAACAAATCCGTTGAGCCGCGATGAATCGAACCAATCGAGCGAATCCGCAAGCGCCAGCTGGACGAAAGGGTCGGGCCCAAACGGCTTAGCGGAAAACCCAAACTCCCCAGCTGCGAGCACGGCAGTTGGTACGTTGTACCACAGGCAGTTGCCGCTATCGAACAGCGGAGCAGGCCTTATCTCCAGGGTGTCGACATTGCGGATGATGCCGAAGTTTCGCCAATGGCGGTCGCTGTTGGCCAAAAGGGCATCGCAGACAATCATCTGAGACATAGACCTTCTCACAGCGGCCTCATCGACACCATGCTTACCGAGGTAGCAACAGTATCGATCGTATGTCGAGTTTCCCCGCTGGCTACCAAGTGCGCCCTTAACGTAAACAGCCGGAACGTATTCCTCGCGGCCGTCAAGAAAGTCGTCGCACAAACAGACAGGGCCATCGAACATCCACTCAACCGTATAAGGAACAAACTCGCCCTCCGACAGCAAGCGACGATGTAGAGCCGTTGCAACCGCTTCGTTAAAGGGACGCTGATCGTCCATCCCGCAACCTTTAGCCAAAACGCGAATGCCGTTTCGGATCATCCACGATTTAGGGAGCTCGCCCTCGGACGTGTTATCCGGATTTTTAAGACCGATGCCTTCCAGCCAACCCGAACGCTCTTCGGGCGCCGATCGCTCAAAATCATTCTCGAAGTAATTGATGTTTTGCCATTTGAGTTCGGCGCAATCGGCCGGCCGCAGCCAATAACAATCCGAAAGCGATAGGCCCAGACACCGAACCGGAACCTCGATGCCACTGGCAATTCCCAGTTCACGATAGCGCGAGACGAGTCCGGGGCGGACGTCAGGCACCGACCGATGGCTCCACCACACGTTGAGCTCCCGTTTATTCGCCGTAGGAGAAGAACTCGAGCACGTGCCAAACGGCATCCTCTGTGCATCGAGTGCCTCCGCGATTTCGAAGGGAAATTCGCGCGACGGATCAAATGAGACATGCGCGACCTCATGGTCGGCCGACATCAGCGTAAACTTGCGCCCCACATCGGCCGCAGGACGGCGTCCACGTTTGCGGACCTTTTGATAGGCGACCGCAGAATCATACTCAACCATCTTCCGTCCACCCACAATACCGCACGCGAGCGTTCCCGATGCGGCAAGTTGAGATATGCGGGCTTTCGTAACGCCCAACAGGCGGGCGGCATCACCCATAGACAAGTACTCAGACGTATCCATACACCGCATCACCTCGTTAAGTAATTTACACGTTTAGTTAATAGATTATATACATCATAATACTAAACGACCAAAAGCGAAAAAAGGCCCGAGAAATCGGGCCTTAGTGATTGGTCAGCCGAGTCGCAAGCTGCTCCCCTAGCGCTGCACGTAGGCGCGAACCAGCTCGTAGGTATTGCGCACGCCGTCGATGTGGCTGCGCTCGTAGTTGTGGCTCGCGTACACGCCGGGGCCGATCAAGCCGTGACGGATGTCGTAGCCGGCAGAGAGCGTGGCCTCGACGTCTGAGCCGTAATGCGGGTACACGTCGATGGCGTAGTCGAGCTCGAGCTCGCGCGCGATATTGGACAGCGTGGTCACCAGATCGTAGTTGTAGGGGCCACCCGAATCCTTGGCGCAAATCGACACCATGCGCTCGGTGCAGCCCAGGTCGTCGCCCACGCAGCCCATGTCAACGCTGATCATCTCGCGCGTGTCGGCCGGCACGAAGGCGCCGCCGTGGCCGACCTCCTCGTACACGGTAAAGAGCAGCGACACCTTGCGCGAAAGCGACACCTCGCCGTCAGCAACGGCGCGGGCCAGACCCAGCAGAATCGACGCCGACAGTTTGTCATCCAGGAAGCGGCTCTTGATGTAGCCGCTCTCCGTCACCGTGGTACGCGGATCCATAGCGATGATGTCACCGGTCTGAATGCCCAGCTCAAGCACATCGTCCTTGCTATCGACGTTCTCGTCGAGCAAGATCTCCATGTTCTTCTCGATGGCCTTGACCGGCTCATCGGCCACATGCGCCGAAGGCTCGGTATTGAGGACCACACCCGTGTACACATTGCCGTCACGCGTGTAGACGGTGCAGTTCTCGCCATCGGCCGTAGACCACTGATGCCCGCCGAGCGTCGTGGGACGCAGGCGGCCATTGTCCTTGATGGAGCGCACCATGGCGCCCAGGGTGTCGACATGACTCGCCAACACAAGCGGCTCACCCTCGCCGCCAAGCTCGACCAGCACGTTGCCCTTATTGGAACGCTCGGGGCCAAAGCCCATATCGCGCAACGTTTCCATTAGATAATCAGTCGCCGCACGGGTATAGCCCGTAGGCGAAGCAATAGAAGTCAGCGTCTTAAGCTGTCCCGCGATATAGGAGAGCGTCTCCTCTAGAGAAGCATCGATATTGGAACCCATATGCATCCTTCCAAATAAAACTAAGACCGAATCCCGATTTTAACCGTTCTACACGTGCGATGCCCTAGAAGCCGAGCCACCTCCAGACGTCCTCGTGCCGATTTTGCGCACGCGCACGGTTTAAAATCCGAATTGTGCATAAAGCTTTTCGATTTCTGCATAAATATAGGGCATCTTTTTGCTTCGTCTCAGGGTACCCTACCTTGGACCGTGCAAAAAACGGAGTATTCTGCGCCGCGGCCCCCAACGGCCCCATCACAAACGACAAAACGACGCGGCTACAGCAAGGTTGCAGGTCGTCGCAAAGCAGAAACTGCAGCGACAACCCCTCCGGTCATCGATAGTCCGTCCGCAATGGCTGTCGATGGGCGCCTGCGGACCACTACGGCCCATTCACAACGCTATGCATTTTTCAGAGTCTGCTGAATACTCCCAAAAATGCACGCTGGGAAGTGCACCACCTATCCGCAGCGGGCGGTATGCCTTGGCTTTACCCATCTCGGGGCATCGACGCGGCACAAAAAGCCCCGCCGCGCGTAGCGCGGCGGGGCCAGCGGCAAGTCAAAAGACTATATGCCTACGGGCGAAGGACCACCAAACTGGGCTAGGCAGCCGGGCAGATCTTCTTGAAGAGCTCGATGACGTCGTCGAGCGTCGCCTCGCGCGGGTTACCCGGGAAGCAGGCGTCGGCCATGGCGTCCTTGGCCAGGACCTCGATCTCGTCAGCCTTCATGGCCTCGCAGACGTGCGGGATGTTCACGTCGGCGGAAAGCTGCTTGACGGCGGCGATAGCGGCGTCGGCAGCCTCGTCGGTGCTCATGCCCGTGGTGTCAACGCCCATGGCAACGGCAACCTTGGCCAGGCGCTCGGTGCAAACCGGCTTGTTGAACTCCATGGCGATCGGCAGCAGCATGGCGCAGGCGACACCGTGCGGGGTATCGTAGTGAGCGGACAGGGTGTGAGCCATGGCGTGGTCGATGCCCAGGCCGACGTTGGAGAAGCCCATGCCGGCGACATACTGGCCAAGAGCCATGCCCTCGCGGCCGGAGCCGGGCTGACCGGACTTGGCCTCGGTGACGGAGTCACGCAGGTTCTCGCTGATCAGCTTAATAGCCTCAAAGTGGAACATGTCGGAGAGCTCCCAAGCGCCCTTGGTGGTGTAGCCCTCGATGGCGTGGGTCAGAGCGTCCATGCCAGTGGAGGCGGTCAGGCCGGCGGGCATGGAAGCCATCATGTCGGGGTCGACGACGGCGACCTCGGGGGCGTCGTTGGTGTCGACGCACACGAACTTGCGAACCTTCTCGGGGTCGGTGATGACGTAGTTGATGGTCACCTCGGCGGCGGTACCGGCGGTCGTCGGCACGGCGATGGTGAACACGGCGTGGTTCTTAGTGGGAGCAACGCCCTCGAGGCTGCGGACATCGGCGAACTCGGGGTTGTTGATGATGATGCCGATAGCCTTGGCGGTGTCCATGGAGGAGCCACCACCAATGGTCACGATAGCGTCAGCCTCGGCGGCCTTGAAGGCCTCGACGCCGTCCTTGACGTTCTGGATGGTGGGGTTGGGCTTAATCTCGGAGTAGAGGCTCCACGCGATGCCGGCGGCGTCGAGCTCGTCGGTCACCTTAGCGGTAACGCCAAACTTGACCAGATCGGGGTCGGAGCAGACGAAGATCTTCTTGTAGCCACGACGCTGGAGCTCGCCGGGGATCTCCTTGATGGCGCCGGAACCATGGTAAGAAATGGTGTTGAGAACGAAACGATTAGCCATTGATAGCCTCCTATCGTGCGCGGGGCACCCGTTACGCCCCGCACTATAAGTCCCATCCTAACGCTTTTGAAACAAAAAACACGTGAGAACGTCAAATAGTTTAAAGCGCTTCAACATACTAACGGGGCCTTAGCCCTTCCCTCCCGACAGCAGCGAAGACTAGATTCTAGGAGCAATCGCCCAAAGAATACAACCGACTCAGTCTATAAATTGTTTCTGTTTTAGCAATATATGTTTGACAATACGTTTATAAAAAGATACTTTGTAATGAATAACATGCATACAGCAAATAACGTCATTCATTTTGTTAGAAATTGCCCATGCGGTTATTGCAGCTGCATCTACTGCAACGTACAGCGTAATTCTCCGCACGAAGCAGAAGACGGTTCCAATTCGATCGAGGCGATGACACATGGTGGCTAGTGGTCCTAAATCGAGCAAGACAGCCACAAACGAATATCAAATCTCAATTGAAGGTAACCCTTATCCGCATACTCTGGCTCTCATCAACCCAGCGGGAGACAACCTCAACATCAAAAAACATGGGTTCACGGGTCCACTAGGACAGCTATTGAGTCTTAAATATACCGTTTATGACGATGCAAATGAAAAACTCTTCACTGTCGTCGACGGTGGTTTTAGCAACATGCCCAGGGTTGCGCTCATCATCGAACACAAGGAAGTTGCGGTGTTCGATTATGGTCTAAACAGACTTGAGATGAAGTGTGTAACGAACATACCGAATTACACAATAAAAGGTAACTTCCTATTTGGAGATTACGATATATTCAGCCAACGTGAAGTGAAGCTATCTTCAGTTATCGTCCTTCAATGTGATAAACAATCGTGCTTTAGCGTACAGGTTTTGGATAAAGCCGAATTAGCCGCCGCAATTGGAATACCTACAGCCATTGCCCTTCTTAGGGCTCGGATTGAAGAGCATCTCGAATAAATCGCAAAAAGCAGTTCGTAGCAACATTCAGGAGCTAGATAGTTTTTCAGGCTCCTGAATGTTGTTACAAACATGCACCTTAGCGCTTAAGACTCGCGGTCTGCCAGTCAGCTATGATGCGGGCCCATTTCCTGTGCAAGTCACGCTCGCGGTCGATAAACATGATGGCAAACGCGACAAACAGCAGCACGCTCGCCACCGCAATGGCGTGCAGGCCCATGCGCTCGATGCACCAGTTGCCCAACACGGCGCCAAACACAAAGGTCAAGATCACGCCAAAGTACAGCAGGCCGTTTTCCAAAAAGCCGCGCCTGTGGGTGATGATGTAATCGTCCACGTTTTGCAGCGCGTTGCGCAAGTTGCCGATGCACATGGTCGTAGCGATGCCATGACCGTGTATCTTGCGGAAGCTCTCGACCTGCATGCCGCAGGCAAACGAAGTGAGGCAGTTGGCGAGCAGGTTGAAATTGCCGCCCGGGATAAAGCTCACGCCCAGCAAGATGACGGCTTCAAAGAACACCGTCACTTGGCGCCAGTGAATCACGCTGCCAAACCGCTCGTGTACCAGGTCGGCAAGCATAATACCCACAGCAAACGACACCACAGGGAAGAAGTAGCGCCCCGCAAGTGCCCAATTGCCCTCCGAGATGCTCACGCCCACGAGCAGGATGTTGCCCGTCTGCGCGTTGGCGAAAACATGATCGCGCCCAATGTACGAATACACATCCATAAAGCCACCGGCGAGCGCCAAGATGATGCCCAGCTCGATGGACTCCGATATCTGTTTGGCACGCTGCATCGTCGTGCATCCTCCTTGTTGACGACTCTCTCGTGCGTTGGCGGAAACATAGCCGCCGTTCATACTGTAACCCATTGACAACATGGCATGCGCGCGAGACGGGTTCTCCAACGCGCAGATACACAGTCTGGAAACAAACGGCGGGTGCGACACACGCATCGACGTGCCGATCCGCCAGCCCATGCACTCCACCAGTCTTTTTAGCGCCGTCCCAAAAAGACTGGTTACAATTACGTGCAGTATACTAACAACGGGAGGAATCGTGGCACAAAAGCCCCAGGACGCTCAGCACAACCAGCACGGCAAGCATGCCCAGCGCGGCCAGCAGCAAAAGCGCGGCGGTAAGACGCAGGGCTCGCGACCCACGCATGCCCCGGCGACGCCCGTCCGTCCCTGGCGTCCGGGCCGCGATAAGTTCCTCCCCGTCAGTCGCGCCGACATGGATGCACGTGGCTGGGACCAGTGCGACTTTGTCTACATCTGCGGTGACGCCTACGTGGACCATCCCAGCTTTGGCATGGCTATCATCAGCCGCGTCCTCGACGCGCACGGCTACAAAGTTGGCATCATCTGCCAGCCCGACTGGACCGACCCCGCCAGCATCACCGTGCTCGGCGAGCCGCGCCTGGGCTTTCTCGTCAGTGCCGGCAACATGGACTCCATGGTCAACCACTATTCGGTGACCAAGCATCGCCGCCACACCGACGCCTATACCCCCGGTGGCGAGGAGGGGCGCCGGCCCAATCGTGCCGTCACGGTCTACGGCAACCTCATCCGCCAGACGTTCAAGGACGCTCCCATCATTATCGGCGGCATCGAGGCGAGCCTGCGCCGTCTGGCCCACTACGACTACTGGCAGGACAAGCTCAAGCGTTCGGTACTGCTCGACTCGGGAGCCGACATCCTCATCTACGGCATGGGCGAGCACGCGATCGTCGAGATCGCCGACGCGCTCGACGCGGGACTGCCCGTCGATCAGATCACCTATATCAACGGCACCGTCTACCGCACAGGCTCGCTCGACGAGGTCTACGACTACGACCTGCTGCCCAGCTGGGACGACCTTACCGCCGACAAGCTCAACTACGCGCGCAGCTTTAACGTGCAACAGCAGAATATGGACCCCATCACCGGCCATCGCCTGGTAGAGCCATATCCCAACAGCGTCTATGTGGTGCAGAACCCGCCGTCGGCGACACTCACCACCGACGAGATGGACGAGGTGGCCGAACTCCCCTACGCACGCGATTGGCATCCCGACTACGACGCGGCGGGCGGCGTGCCGGCCTTTGCCGAGATAAAGTTTTCCATTAGCTCCAACCGCGGCTGTTTTGGCGAGTGCTCGTTTTGCGCCCTCACCTTCCACCAGGGTCGCGTGTTGCAGATGCGCAGCCACGACTCGATCATGCGCGAGGCCGAGCTGCTCACGCGCGATCCCGAGTTTAAGGGCTACATCAACGACGTGGGAGGACCGACGGCCAACTTTAGCCGTCCCGCCTGCGACAAGCAGCTCAAGCACGGCGTATGCAAGAACAAGCGCTGCCTGTGGCCGAGCGTGTGCAAGAACATGGTGGTCGACGAGAGCGGCTACACGCAGCTGTTGCGCGACCTGCGCCAGCTGCCGGGCGTCAAGAAGGTCTTCGTCCGCAGTGGCATCCGCTTTGACTACACCATGGCCGACGCCTCGGACGAGTTTTTGCGCGAGCTGCTGGAACACCATGTCTCGGGCCAGCTACGCGTGGCGCCCGAGCATGTGAGCGACGCGGTGCTCTCCGTGATGGGCAAGCCGAGCCGCGCCGTCTACGATGCGTTCTGTCGCAAATTTGAGCGCCTGAACCGCGAGTACGGACTCAAGCAGTACGTGGTGCCGTATCTGATCTCGAGTCACCCCGGCTCGACGATGAAGGAAGCCGTGGACCTTGCCGAGGCCGTGCGCGACATGGGCTACATGCCCGAGCAGGTGCAGGACTTCTACCCTACGCCGTCCACCATGTCGACCTGCATGTACTACACCGGCGTGGACCCGCGCACCATGGAGCCGATCTACGTGGCGCGCGACCCGCACGAAAAGGCCATGCAGCGCGCGCTCATCCAGTATCGCAAGCCCGAGAACTACAAGCTCGTGCGTGAGGCGTTGGAAAAAGCCGGCCGCCGCGATCTGATTGGCTACACCAAGCATTGCCTGATTCGTCCCGTGCCCCCGCACCCGGGCGAGACATCGGCCAGCGGTGGGCATGGCACCGGCAAGAAGGGCGGCAAACCGCATGGCGGCGGCGCTGGCAAGGGACCCAAAGGCAGCAAGGGGCACGGCGGCATGTCGCGCGCACAGAACACTGCCGGTCGCAATCGCGCGGCCCAGGGACGGCAGGGCGCCAACGGGGGCGGACGTCGCAACTAGGGCAGCGGTGCGCTCGCTACGTCCATCCCACACGCGTGGCGCAGCGAGCTCATCGCCTCTACCAGCACAAAGCCGGCGATAGCGACCGTAATTGCCACGCCGAACGGCGTGTCCACAAACCACAGCAGCCCCATGAGATACGACCCGGCATTAAAGGCAAAGTGCAGCAGGATCGTGTAGCGGAGCTTTCCGGTCGTCACGAGCACCCAACCAAAGATGAGGCCGGCGGCACCCGCGTAGCAACCCTGCACCCAATTCATGTGCATAAAACCGAAGACCGCCGCCTGCAGCACGATTGCCGCGGCGATACCCCACGTGTTTGGGGCCGCCCAGGGCACCATGGCACCGTCCTGCGCGCTCGCACGACGCCGGCGCTTCCAAAGTGGACGGCACTGCGGATTAAACGCTCGGAGCGAAAACTCAAAAATAATGCCGCGCACCAGCAGCTCTTCACAAAATGGGGCGCCGAGCACCGTAGTCAGGACGGCGAGATAGCTGGTGTCGCCCATGCCTGTTTCCTCGACAAGCTCGCTGTAGTCGGCCGCGGCATCGGGCAACAGCGACAGCACGGCGTCGGTCACGTAGCCAACAACCACCTGCAGGGCCAGGCCGATCACGATAACGCAGGCGATGCGTTTCCACGCCCCACGCGCTCCCCCGCCGAGCGGGTGCTCGCTTTGCCGGCGTGCCATAAACGAACGCGGCCACAGATAACGCCACCACAGCAGCGCCATCAAAAACGACGCCGTCTGCGCGACGGCCTGAAGCAATTGGATGTCGAGGTCATCGATCGAAAAACCCATGAACACCGATGCGACGCCAAGGGCGGAGAACAAAACGACGCTCAGGGCAATATCGGCAGCGACGACGCCAAAACAGGCAAGCGCCCAAATCATCGCATTGAGCATGCCAACCTCCTCAAAACCCGGCACTTGGGACAGTCATTGTTGATGAGAATCGGGCGCAATGCCAAAAGCCCCGCTCGGCGAGATGTCGAACGGGAAGGTGCCGCAGCGATTGAACGCGGCGATAAACATGCGGATGGCGTTGGACGGCGTGGTGCCCACGAGCTGGGTTGCCGCCGCGAAGGCCGCCTTTTCCTCGGGCAAGACCTTCGCGACAACCGGGGTCATGTGTTCTGCCATGGCGCTTCCTTTTTGAAACGACGGTAGTGCGGATAGATGCGGGCCGCGCGGCTGGGCGACGGGCTGTGAAGGCAACCCGATTGGCCCGCATCTGGAGTTTGTTTCTACGGCGTTGGTATTACTTAGTATTCTTATGTAATACCACGCATATACAATACCACACCCGCCCCATGGGGACGGAGAAAAACGGATCATTTTGTTGCTGAGTAAATTTTTAGAGTGTGATGATGTCCGAGATATTGAGGGCCCAAGCGTCAGCGGCATCGTGCGTGGCAAGCAACAGCATGCGGCCGTCGAGCAAGTCGAGCACGACCTCGGCGCATGCGTCGCGCGCAGCGGTATCTAGACCGGCCAACCCCTACGGCTGGACCAAGTGGATGATCGAGCAGATGCTCACCGACCTCCACACCGCCGACCCCGAGTGGAACGTCGTGCTGCTCCGTTACTTCAACCCCATCGGCGCACACGAGAGCGGCCTCATCGGCGAGGACCCCAAGGGCATCCCCAACAACCTGCTTCCCTACGTTGCCCAGGTCGCCGTGGGCAAGCTCGAGGCCGTTCAGGTCTTTGGTGACGACTACGACACGCCCGACGGAACCGGCGTGCGCGACTACATCCACGTTGTGGACCTGGCATGCGGCCACGTCGCCGCGCTCAACTGGATGAACGGCCGCGAGGGCGTGGAGATCTTCAATCTGGGCACCGGTCAGGGCACCTCGGTGCTCGAGGTGGTCCAGGCCTTCTCCGAGGCATGCGGCCGCGACCTGCCCTACAAGATCTGCCCGCGCCGCGCCGGCGACGTTGCCGCCGTATACGGCGATGCCTCCAAGGCCGAGCGCATGATGGGCTGGAAGGCCAAGTTCAACATCAAGGACATGTGCCGCGACAGCTGGCGTTGGCAGTCCAACAACCCCGACGGCTTCGCCACCGTCAAATAGGGCTACGGAGCCTGCGGGCTCCTCAACAACGGCCCAAATCGGGGCGCGATCGAATGCGGTCGCGCCCTTTTTCTTAGTCCCGTACCGGCGGACGAGCGCATCCTCGCACGCCCCCGGGCGCACGGGCTCACATGGCGGCGCAAAGACCGATGCGCCGTGCAACAAGCGCCGGCGCCCCCCCTCACGCAGATCCCACAGCCCGTTGCCAGCATGGTTCGCTATAGTTGATGCAGAACAATGCGCGCAGCCTGCCGAGCGGGCTGTCGATATCCCAGAAAGGTGCACGAGCCGTGGCTAACCCGTTTGCACAATTCCTCAAGGACCATCAGGTCGATATCAATCCGTGCATGGAGGCGTACTTCTGCGGCCGCACCGATCGCGCGGACCTCGACACCTTTCTCTACGCACCGCTGCGCGCGTTCTCGGCTAACGCGGGCAAGCGTCACAGGCCCTTGATCTGCATGCTTGCCTGCCAGGCCGTTGGCGGCACCTTTACCGACGCACTCGCCCCGGCGGCGGCCATCGAGCACTTCCAGAGCGCGGCGCTCATCCACGATGACATCGCCGACCACGGCGAGCTGCGGCGCGGCGAGCCGTGCATGCACCGCACCCAGGGCATCGGCATTGCCACCAACTGCGGAGACTTGGAGCTCACGACCGTCACCTCGATCATCTTGGCCGACGATTCCCTGAGTGCCGATCTTAAGGTACGGCTGCTTGGCGAGCTCACCGCCATGACCGAGCGGACCATCGAGGGCCAGGCGCTCGATTTGGGCTGGGTCCGCGATGACCGCTTCGATATCTCCGTTGAGGATTACCTGGCCATGGCCACGCTCAAGACCGCATATTACAGCGGAGCCACGCCCCTGGCCTGCGGCGCCATCGTGGGCGGAGGCTCCGAGGAGCAGGTCGAGGCCCTGCGCGGCTTTGGCATGAAGACCGGTCTGGCGTTCCAGATCCAAGACGACCTGCTCAACCTCATTGGCAAGGCCGAGGCCAACAACAAGGACTTCCGCAGCGACATCACCGAGGGCAAGCGCACCCTTGTTGCCGTGCACGCGCTGAGCGATGCACGCCGCCACGATGAGCTCGTAGACCTGCTGCATGCCGGCACCACCGACCCCGCAGAGCTCCAGCGGGCCGTCGACCTCTTTGAGGAAACCGGGTCCATCGAGTACGCGCGACGGTACGCGCTCGACCTCATTGCCGACGCCAAGCAGATCCTCGCCGGCATCGGGCTTGAGCCCGCGAGCCGCGAGCTCCTGTTGAACATGGCGGATTTCTTTGTGGAGCGCCTCAACTAGGCGGAGAGCAGCCAATCGTGCAAGCAAGCAACCTGAGCGCCCTTTGCCTCGAAGCTGTGCTCGACTCTGCACGCCACCACGCGGTTCTCCTTGTCGATGCCCAACGCATCGCCCACCGATGTCAAATGACGGGCCCAATTATCGCGATAAGTCCGGCCTGACTTAACTTCTATCATTTTCCTGCAGCCCTGTTTGGTAAAGTCCAGCAGATCGACCTCCACCTTTGAATCGTTTCGATAGAAGTACAGCTCGGGTCGCTCTCCACGGTTCAAATGGGCTTTGAGCGTCTCTGCCACCACCAAGTTTTCAACCACCGCACCCAAATGCTCGCTACTGTTGAGCAGGTCAACCGATGCGATACCCAGCAGATTGCACAGCAATCCTGTATCGCAAAAATACAATTTAGGTGATTTAACCAGGCGCTTTCCCTTGTTGGAGTAATACGGTGGCAACAGATACACCACGTAGCTCGCTTCCAACATAGACAGCCATGATTTAACCGTACGCACGTCTACGTCCACATCGCGCGCCATGCCCGCATAGTTAACCAGGTTTCCCGCATTAAGAGCGCACAGGCTCAAAAAACGCCTGAATGCCGCTAGGTTGCGCACATCCAAATACCCCGCGACATCACGCTCAATGTACGTATCGATATAGTTTGGGAAAAACAACTCGGCGGGCATCCCCGTAGCACGTATGCGCGGATAGCCGCCCAACACCATGAACTCGTCTACATCCCCATAAGGTTGCCCCGACAGCTCCACATATGATAGCGGCAGGAGCTTAAGCATACCGACGCGCCCCGCCAGCGACTGTCCAATGCCCTTTGCGAGCAAAAAATTCTGCGAACCCGATAGGACATATTGTCCGGCGCTCCCCCGTTCGTCTGAGACCGCCTGGATTACGCTGAACAAATCCGGCGTATATTGAGCCTCGTCGACAATTAGGCGCGAAGGCCTGTTGCGAATAAAACCGACCGGATCCTCAAGCGCCTCCTTGCGCAGCTGCGGATCCTCGAGGTTAACGTAACCGTAGTCCGGAAGCTCCATGCGGACCAGCGTGGACTTGCCACTTTGACGCGGACCGGTCACCGAAACAACCGGAAACCACGACAAGAGCTTCTCGAACTCAGATGCCAGCAACCTCGGTATCATAGTGCCCTCCAAAACCCGAAAACATGCATTAGCATTTCCCGAAATCATACATTAGAGATTACCACAAACGTGCATTAGGCTTTTTAGATGCGCTGTTTTGCCAGGCAGAGACAGCGAGAGACAAGAACCCGTCACTTCTCGCATGGCGCCTGTTACGTTTGCCGAAAACCACTTCACGCCGTTAGCCCCCCTCACCACTTTTGATATAGTTCGCTCATTCGAACGCCAAACGAGGCTTGGAGGCCACCATGGGCGACCTATTTGAATCCGTATTGAGCGCCGCGGTGCTCGCGCTCGTTGTGGGACCGCTCACGGCGTGGATCGTACGGCGCGGGGCAAAAGAGCGCAAGGCAGCACCCGACAGCCTCAACCGCTTTACCGTGCGTACCCCCAAGGCATTCCGCTTGATCCTGGCCGTATGCGCCGTTCTCTTTGAGCTCGTGATGCTCGCAGTATATGTATGGCAGGGCCTGTCCCTGGGTGCCTGGGACAGCGAGCTCATGTGGTTCGGACATGCCCTGGCGCTTGTGGGGCTGGGCATGTGGCTCTTTGCGAGCATGCCGCAGCTCGATGTCGATGGTGACTCCCTCACCATCCGCAATTTCCTAGGTCAGCGCAAAAGCACCGCGTTCTCCAAGCTTACGCATGCGGTCATGGACACGCAGATGATGCACATTGTCCTGTTCACCAACGAGGGTGCCTGGGCATCCGTGAGCCTGGAGGGAACCTGCTCGATCAATCTGCTCGCCCGCCTGGAGGAAGAGGGTATCGAGATACAGGACGGAGGTCGCCCAATCACCAAGCTGCGCCTCTGCTGGCAGGCCATCAAACCGCTCACCCTGGTCTTTTTGGGGATCGCAGGCATCACCGCGCTGGTCTTGGTATTCATGACCGTCTTTGCCGGCACGGACATGCATATGCTGTCCATCGTGCCGTTCCTGTTCGTTTTGATCGGCGTCCTGCTGCCGCTCATCATGGCCTGCATGCCCCTGCGCGGCATCCTGCGCATTGGCGCCCAGGAACGCGAGCTCGGATTCTCGTTTGCCGAGGACATGGCCGAGCGCGGCGCCACGGGTGCCTCACTGGAGGACCAGGATTGGTTCATCGAGATCAGCAACATGAATGTGGTCGCATTTCGCCGCGACTATCTCGGGCGCATTGGCGCACCAGAGCACAGCGAATACGGCGATCGTTGCACAGTCGCCACCAAGGGTGGGCGAAAGCTCCGCGTGTACGGCGCCGCGACCACGCTCGCGGACCTGCGCTCCTGGTTCGAAGATGGCCCCAGGGACAAAACCGCAGCCGAAGCCGCCGAAGATGCGCTTGAGACAATAGAGCAGCGCTAGGAAGAGCGCGGCCGCAAAAGGTGCCGTTGGCGCAAATGCCTACTGAGTTTTCAGCCGGGCCCAGCTTCGGAGCTGCTCCGCAAGCTGGGCCCGGCTTTTCGGCGATCAGCACGCATCGAGGCCCCTCAGTATGCCATCTCGTAGGTGCTGCATGCGCGGTGTGAGCGGATCGAGAGAGGCATCGGACGCCAGGCGCTGCGCCTCATCGCGCGATCCATGGAGCATTTCGTATTCTGCAAGGTAAAGCTGCCAATTCGTACGGGACTGATGCACGGAGGCAGTCGTCATGCGGCTGCGCATGCAGGGCGCATCGGAGGCATCGCGCTCGGCCGGGTGCGCGCCCGTCACCACGCCCTACACGTCCGTGGGCGTGGGCGCGTAGGTGTTGCAGCCCGTGGAAGGCTGCATCGGCGCAAGCATCACCCGGCCGGTGCCGCGGTACACATTCACCAGACCTTCGCCGCCCACCGCAGAGCCGATGAGGCTTTTACCGGATCGTTCAACGCTGAATTCCAAGCTCGAGCTCCACAGCAGCGCGTAGTTGCCATCCACTTTCAGCTCGTCGTTTTCCAAATCGATAAAAACGATCTCCTGTTCCGGGCAAGGCGACTCGAGCGCCACGACACCTGATCCGTCCAAGCGCAGGTTGAACAGGCCCTCGTTGCCCGCAACGGCAGACGTAAGATTGGAACGACGCTGCAGGGAGTCCTTGATATCGGCGTCACAAGCTAGGAATAGGCCGTCATTGAGTACCACGGAGTTACCCCAGGCCGCAAGATCGACAAGCAGCAGATGCTGCCAAGTAGGCTCGCACACGACCATACCGGATCCGCGATATTCCGGCTTGATCATTGAATCCTGGGAGACCGCGCCACGGAACATCTTCCCCACCAGATCGCCTGCACCTTTTACCCCCGTATCGGCCCGGACGTCCCCCACTGTCCATTGCATGGCACCGCTCTGCAGCGTTGCGCCAGGTCCTCCCGCTAGGTTAATGATGAGCTGGCGGCGGCGCACATCCATCTCGGCGGCAAACCACGCCGTCTGAGCAGTCCATGGCGTCGTGGACAGATCGCGCCGCCACTCGATAACTGAAAACTGACCACGTTCCGCCAACTTACGCACGTCATCATTGCTGTCAAAATTGCTCACTCGATAGCTCATGATGCCTCCTTGTACGAGCGGGCTATCCCGCGCCTTATATGAACAGCATCATATTCGAGGAGTGTTTCCCGCGGGCTTCCCGCCCCCATTACAGTCTGAAATAGGCCATCGATAAATTTCGATGGCGAGCATTCGGCGCATTGCCTACGATACGGGCAAGCCCCGAGGGGCCGCCGATCGGGCGCCTCCGGATGGCCGTCTGCCCCTGCCCCGTAGAGGGCCCGGGGGGTGTTGCCACCGGGGGCGCTCGCCGCTCCGGACGACTGATAGGAAACTGCCGGGCGCAAGCGCCACGGCCAGGTAATGTGGGTGTCGCGGGGAGGGGTTCCGATCGGCCTACCGATTGGAGGATACCACCGTGGCACCAATTAGAATGCCGGAAGCCGTCATCGGGCTCGATGTCGGGAAATCGTCCCACTGGGCATGCGTCGCGACTCGAGATGGCGAGGTGCTGTTGAGCGCCCCCGTCGCGAACAGGGAGGACGGCCTGGACTCGCTGTTCGGCCGCTTCCCCGATGCGCTCGTGGTCGTCGACCAGTCGCGCAACATAGGCGCCCTCGCGCTCGCCCGCGCCAGGGCGGCCGGGATGTCGGCGGCGTACCTGCCGGGACTCGCGGCGCACGGGGCCGCCAGGCTCTTCGCCGGCGACGCCAAGACCGACGAGCGAGACGCGATGGTCATCGCGAAGACGGCGCTTGGCATCCCCGACGCGCTCCTGCCGGTCGGAGGCCCAGGTCCGACGATTGCGGCGGCGAGGGCGCTGGCCGCCCAGAGGAACTTCCTGACCTGCGAGAACACTAGGAATAAGAACCGGCTGCGCAGCATCCTGCTGGAATCGTGCCCCGCCTTCGAGGCGCTGGTCGACCTGTCCGACGGGCCCCAGCTGAGGCTCATGGCATCCCTCGGCGGGGCCTGGTCGGCAGCCGACGCCGGGCCCCGCAGGGCGGCGGCGCTCACGCGTGGGGCGGCGCGCGGTAAGATCGAGGCCCTCGTCCGCTCGACAACCTCCTCGACAAGGCCGGATGCGTCGGTCGTCGCCGCCGAGGACCGGGCGGTGAAACTGCTCGCGCGCAGGATATCCGAGAACTCGGCGGAGATCGAGGCGATCACGGCGGAGATCTCCGCCCTGCTCGAGGGCGACGATACCTACCGATGCCTCCTGACGGTGCCGGGCATCGGGCCCAAAACCGCTTCCGAGCTTGCGATCTCCATCGACATCGAAGACTTCCCCAGTCACGACAGGCTCGCGTCGTACTGCGGCCTGGCGCCGCGCAACCGCCAGTCGGGAACCTCGATCTCCTCGGTGACGGCATCGCGCCAAGGCAACAAGAGGCTGAAGAACCTGCTCATATTCTCATGTAACTGCCTTACCCGGACAGAGGGGAGATGGGGCGACTACTACACCAGGTGCCGGGAGCGGGGCATGTCGCACGGCAAGGCGCTCAAGGCGCTGGCGCGAAAGAGACTGAAGGTCATCTACGCGGTCATGCGAGACAGGGTGCCTTACGCAGCCTAGCCGAAACGCACCGAGCAGACTGAAGCCCGCCGGCCTAATGGCTTGGCGTCAGCATGCCGCGATTCGGTCGCACGGAGAGCATTTCCCAGTTGACAAAACTATAGGAACACCCCCCTCTATCGGCGAGCGGTGGCGACGAGGCGGTTAAAGCAAAGTTTCCGACTCGGTTTGTACTTGCAGACTCCTTGCTAACATTAACGATTCTTTCTATTATCTTCTATAACCGCAAATATTATTAATGTTAGGTTTTTATGGCTGGCATCACACCAATTCCCATAGCCCGGGCAAAACGTACCATCGCAACACACTTCGACCTGGCGCGCAGGCAGCAGCGCATTCCCGTCGATCTGCTTGCGCGGCGCTGCAACATGTCGATCCCCACCATCACCAAGATGCTCACGAAGGGCGACGGATCGCTCGAGACCTTTCTGCGTGTTGCCCGCGTACTTGGAATGCTTGATTCCGTCGTAGACGCAACCGATCCGCTCGTCACCCCCATCGGCCGAGCGCGCTCCGAGGAGGACACACCCAAGCGAGTGAGGAGCCTCTAATGCAGTACTTGGTTACCATGCAAATCGACGGCATGGATGTCCCCGCAGGCACGCTCTTTCAAAACATACGCAATGGGGAAGAAACCACCAGTTTTGTTTACGACCAGCAATATCTGGCACGCGAGGACGCCTTTGCGCTTGCGCCCGATGTGCCGCTGGGCGGAGGCTCTTTCCATTCTGCGGGCCTCAGATCTCTTAGGGCGCTTAAAGACTGTATGCCCGATCGCTGGGGAAGAAACTTGATGACACGCGCCGAGCGTTTGGAAGCAAAAAACGCAGGAAGAACTCCCCGAACCCTATTTGAAACAGATCTGCTCACAGGCGTGAACGATGAGACACGCCAGGGCGCTCTGCGCCTATGGGACGCAGACGGAAACGTGCTCACAGCTCCCGAGACCGGCGTTCCCCGCGAAATCGACCTTCCCCAGCTGCTCAGTTCCGCCGATCGCGCCTCCCAAGATATGGATGTAGACATCCGGGACCTTCTCGATGCCGGATCGAGCCTGGGAGGAGATCGCCCAAAAGCGTCCATGCGCGATGAGCATGGAGATCTTTGGATGGCGAAGTTCCCCAAGTCTGCGGAGGGGCATCTCGAAGCATGGGGAAATTGAGTGTGGTATATTTATACCACACTCAATTCGGAGGTCTCATCATGCCAACAGCAGTGCCCGTCAGGGATATGAAAGACACGGCCGCATTCAGCGCCCTCGTTGAGCGGGAACGCGATGTGACCGTAACGCGCAACGGATACGAGGCGTTTCACTGTCTGTCCGCCGAAGAGTGGGCATCTCAACGCGACGAGGTGGCTAAAGCGAAACTCCTGTCCCGCATCATGCTCGCCGAGCAGGAAATAGCAAACGGCGAGTACGAAGATTACGATACGTTTGCCGCACGAATAAAGGCAGAATATGACCTATAAGCTCGTCATCACACGCGAAGCAGAACGAGAGTACGAACAAATCGTTGCATACCTGGCCAAGACGCTCGGCAGCCGACAGGCTGCATCCCACTTCATTTCATCTTTTGCGGAAAAGATCGAACTCGTGAGACAAAACCCCAAAAGCTATCCCCCGTCGCATCTCCCCGAGCTCGTCGCCCAGGGCTATCGCTCCATGGCCGTCATGCGCTATGTCGCGCTCTTCAAAATCAAAGATGGCCATGTGTTCATCACCCACATTTTCCATCAGTCCCAAGACTACGCGCGGTTGGTCTAAACACATCAATCGAGCTCGCAGAACGTTAATGCCAGGTCCTCGCGCCCAATATCCCAAACATTAGGAAAGAATTAGCATTCGCACATGTCCAGATTGCCGTACCGTAAGAGGCTAGGAAACTCTGCGGAAGGCGAGGTGGGCTATGCCCCGCATCTTGGTGGTGGACGACGAGGAGGCAATTGCCGAGCTCATCGGTGTATACCTGCGCAACGAGGGATTTGATGTCGAGATGTTCGGCGATGGCGCCCAGGCGGCCATACGGGCACTTGACCCACATGCCGCGCCGATCGATCTGGCAATTCTCGATGTGATGCTTCCCGGGTTGGACGGCCTGGAGCTATGCCGCCGCATCCGCGCGGAGCATGCCTATCCCATCATCATGCTCACAGCCAAAGGAGAGCAGGCCGACCGCGTGGCGGGCCTCACCTTCGGGGCCGACGACTACGTAGTCAAGCCGTTCCTGCCCCTTGAACTCGTCGCCCGCGTTAAAGCCCAACTCAGGCGCGCGACCATCTATAATCCCGCCGAAGCCGGCGATGCTGCCGCGAGCTCCCCAGCATCCGGGCTAAGCCTGCTGGTACGCGGCGGGCTCGTGCTCGACATCTCCGCTCACGAAGCCACCCTCAATGAACGCCCGCTCCCCCTCACGCCCACCGAGTTCTCCATCCTCCAACTGCTACTCGAAGCCAACGGGGCCGTACTCTCGGCACGAGAGCTGTATTGCGGGGTCTTTGGCGAGGGATATTACGACAAGGGATCGGGCTCTATCACCGTACACATTCGACATTTACGTGAGAAGATGGGTGATTCATTTGAGGAACCGCACTACATCAAAACCGTCTGGGGATGCGGGTACAAAATTGAACGCTGAATCTCTTCGAGACCGTCTGACCTCGCTAGCCCTGGGGCTCGCGGCGGCCGTATTGGGGCTCACACTCATCCGAATCCTGTTCGGCGCGTTGTTCGATTTTATAGACACCTATATGAATGGCGCCTTCATGAGCTGGTTCGCCAGCCAGGTGCTGAAGACCTTCAACCTCGATGAACTGGGGCTGATACCCCTTGACGTGTTGAGCCCGGATGGCGTGCGCTTCATGTTTTACCAGTTGGGCTTGGGCGCCCTTGCGACCCTGGTCATTGCCGTCGCCCTCACGATGTTGATTGCGCGCCGTATGGAACGCAGGCGAACGTTGGAGGCCGTTTGCCGCCGCATCGACACCTTTATGGAGGGCGAGGCGCCGGCAGCCGATGTGTTTGGCCCCGGATTTGACGACGTCGCCCTGCGCATGACCGAGATAAAACGAACCATGCGCGATCGCGAGCAGGCGCTACGCGATGAGGCCTCCCGGAAGAACGACCTCATCACCTACCTGGCGCACGATCTCAAAACGCCGCTCACCTCGGTCGTGGGCTATCTTTCCCTGCTGGACGAGGTCCCGGATATGCCCGCAGAGCAACGCAACCGTTATACCGCCACGGCCCTGGACAAAGCCCGGCGTCTCGAACGGTTGATCAACGAATTCTTCGACATCACACGCTACAACCTGCAAAATGTCGAACTCGAGATGGAGCCTGTCGACCTCTCGTTTCTTCTTGTGCAAATGCTCGATGAGTTCTATCCCCTGCTGAATGGGCACGGCAATACGGCCAAGCTTGTCGTAGACGGCACGGAGATTACAGACGAAGAGCCCGAGCCGCTCATGATCGAAGGCGATGCCATGCGCCTGGCACGCGTGTTCAACAACATCCTCAAGAACGCGATCGCCTACAGCTCGCCCAATACACCCATCGCCGTTAACGTGGATACGGCCGATGCGGAACGCGTGCGCGTGCGCATAACCGACATGGGCCTGACCGTTCCCCCGCACAAGCTGCAGTCCATTTTTGACAAGTTCTATCGCGTGGACGAAACCCGTGCGACCTCGACAGGCGGGGCAGGCCTGGGGCTCGCCATCGCGCGCGAGATCGTCCACTTGCACGGCGGGGAAATCACTGCGCAGAGCTCCGGCGGCACCACAGGCTTCACCGTCGAGCTTCCAAGGCACAACGCCTAGGCCAGGCGGAAACTCCACAGGTTGGAGCACTGGGAAAGCACGCGCTCGATGTCCCAGGTCTTTTCACTTCGGTTGCGGCTGTTGGGATCTCGCACAACAAGCCGTCCGGACTCGTCGATGCCCGCCAGCACGATAAAATGGCCGGTCGTGGTAAAGTCGCCGGGACGAACGCTCGCGATAATGGGCACACCGGCAGCAAGGGCCTCGGACACACGCCCCGCATCAGCGGGCATCTCCTCACCTACCATGCCCAACTGAGCAGCGCCGACCGTCATGAGCTCCCACGATGTCATGCCGTCCACAGTGAACCCGGCATCCTCGCTCAGTCGAGCCATTTCCACGGGACCCCGATTCGTACGCCCCGTTAACGCCACATATACCATGGCGAGGCACGTGGGCCCGCACCCGTTTTCGCCAATGGTGCCGCCGGCGTACGGCTCGGTAGCCCATGCCGGATCGATCTGATACAAATGCGGAATCGCACCGCGGCTCCACTCTCGCTTAGGCGTTGAGCGCGGGGCCGTCAGGGCATCCCATCCTGCCGCCACGGGCGCAGTCGGTCCCCCGTTGCGCCACGACGACAAGGCGATGGCGCCAATCGTCAGCATCGCAACCACGAGAGCGGCCGCGCGAATGCCGCGTCGCGGACGCCGGCCGCGCAAAGGGCCTCGATCGATGCGGCGCACACCACGGTAAACCGCGCGGGCGCCTCTGCCCCGCCGTTGAACGGGAAATGCCTCCGTGCGACCCGCCGGGACGCGATAGACGTCGCTCCCGCCATAATTCCCATCGCTATATGGGCGTTGACTTGCCAACATGCATTCCATAATGCCTCCCTTATCGCCGATTGCGCCCGTACGCCATCGATAGGGAGAATATGGCCCTGCCCCATAAGAGGTCTTGAATGAAATCCTAAGGTTTTGCTAAGAGCGGCAGCTGCCCCAGCCTACTGTTCCATAAAAGCCGGGACCCGATCCGTCTTGTCAAACCTAACAATCTCGTCATCGGCCTGCAGATACAGCGTTCCGTGCAGGCCGTCCTTCGAGGTGAACGCAAGATGGACGGACCCGCATTCGCCGCCCGCCTCGTCCAGCAGCACGAAGCCGTTGGGGTCGGCCGAACGCTTGAACGTGCCGTTCATAACGTCACCGTGCTCGTCGACGTGCTGCCACCGCCCCTCCTCGTCAAGAAACGCAAGCGTTGATCGGCCGGGCTGTCGCTCCTGGAACATACCGTTGATGGCAAATCCCTCGGCAAGGCCCCTCTTGATGACCGCGGTTTCGCGCGCCGACCACAGACCGAACCCCGCGCCCACCAGCGCGATTCCCAACGCAAGGGCGATCGCTCGATAGGAAACCGTCCGCTTATCCATACGAACCTCGCTCTCTGGGGAATCCCACTCTCCGGGAAACCCCGGCCGAATTACCTATGCATGTGATGATGATGCCCCGCGTAACAGATGGGCGAGACCACATGCATATACCGGCCGCGGACGGCAGCGTTTTTGCGGCGAACGGCATGCGATCAGGCTAAAACGTGCCGCTAGCAGCTCAATGCCAGCAACAACACGGCGATCAGCGCAAAAATCGCCAGCGACGCCAGCGCCTGCATATCCTCTTTAAGTGGAGTCACCTCGGCCTCGGTGCCGTCTTCCATCATCAGCACATCGCCCAACTGATACTGCATTTGTCCTCCATGCCTCATGGTTCTTCTCCTTCCAACACTGTACCGACTGATTGCTAACAACCCGTAAACTGCGGGCAAGATTACCGTTTGTTTACCGTTGAGTCCGGTTCACACGAGACCCGACTCGCAGAGCGCTTGCGCACCACGCGCACCAAGTACACGCCAGCAACCAGCATGAGCACCGACACCGCCACGGCCGCAACGGCCATCTCCACCTCGCCCGCTCCCAGCGCCGAGGCGGCAACGGTCGAGGTGACGATCGAGGGGATCCGCCCAAACGTTGCGATAAGCACCACGGGACCAAAACCCATGCCGGTCAGGCCTGCAAAGTAGGTAAGGAAGTCCTTGGGCGTTCCGGGGACCAGGAATACGCAGAGCATCACGAGACCCATGCGGCGCGAATTGTGCAACCAGGAGAACCGCTCGACCAGGCTGCGGTCGAAGAACAGATCGATAAGACGCCAGCCCCAACGGCGCACCGCCCACCAGATCACGCAGGTCGCCGCACCCGACGCCGCCAGGCACATGGCCGTGCCCTCCCAAAAGCCAAAGGCGTAACCACTTGCCAGCTCAACCGGTTCTCCCGGCAAAAACGCCAGCAGCACCTGGACGAAGTTGATGAGGAAGAGCACGAGGCGGCTGGCGATGGCATGCTCGGCCACAAACGTGCGCACCTGCGCGGGGTCGCCCAGCCAAGCGAGCACATCGGGCAGGTATTCCCAGCACAGCGGAAGAATGAGCGAGATCGTACCCACCGCGGCGGCCATCACGGCCCAACGCATGCGACGGCGGCGCACCGCGGCCTCGGGTGCCGAGGACACCGGCTCCTTGGGTGCCGCATCGCGCTGTGCGGCCCTCCGGCACGCCGAGCACGTTTCCTTGCGACGGCACGTTGTACAGTCCTCGCGCGGGAACACCGTTCCCGTCATTCCGAGCGGGCGCATGGCCGCGTCCGCACCATTCATGTCAACACGCATCTCGGACACCTCCCTGGTTACCTACAACCAGTAGTGTCCAAAACGCGTGTCAACCCTTTGTCTACGCTGGAAGATTTTCGCCAGGAGCCTTGCACCCGCACTCAAACGTCGCCGTCACGCACGCCCCGCCGCACGGGCCGTTGGCCAGCTCGATGTCGCCGCCGTGCAGCTCGGCCAACACGCTCGACACATTCAGGCCCAAGCCAAAGTGCTCGGCCGACTTGTTTTCGCTGTAGAACGCATCGCATGCGCGGTGCAGGGCCTCAGGCGAAAAACCATCGCCATCGTCTCGCACGCGCACAATCAGACGCCGCGAATCGCCGTTGTCCCCCACGCTCAGCTCGACCACCACCCGCGCGCGGGCGTGGCCGCATGCGTTGCTCAAAAGGTTGTCGAGCACTTCCTCCACCAGGGACATGTCGAGCAAGAGCGCGGCGGCGGTAGCCGAGACCCCATCCATGCCCTCGACCGAGCGCACCTCGACCGCCAACTCGGGGGCCCGGACCGCAACGACCTCGCGCGCGTGCCGCCTAAGCTCGTCTTCAGCCTCACGCAAGGCGAGCGGGGCACGGTTCACCGCACGATCCTCGAGCTTGCACACGCCGCTCATGGCATTGGCGTACGACTCCAAGCGGGCAACCTGCGCCTGCAAACGTTCAACCTGCTCAGATGTCACCTGTTTGCCCGCATCCACACGCATGCGGGCCAGCTCGGCCGTTCCCTTGAGCACCGTGATGGGCGTGCGCAGATCGTGGGCGAATGCCGCGTTGAGCTGGCGCCGGGACTCAGACGTGTGACACAGGTGCCGTTGCGCCCTCAGCAGCTCGGCGCGCATGGCATCCAAGGTGGCACCCAAACGGGCCAGCTCGCGGCCGCGCACCGGCTCGATCTCAAAGTCGAGATCCTGCGAGCCGATCCGCTCGGCCGCGACAGCAAGCTCGCCCAACGGCTCGGCGATGTTGGTGCGATAGAACCGGCGGAACATCACGATCGCCAGGCCGCCGTAGATCACAAAAGGCCCTACGCCCTGCACCATGTCGCTCACCGCGATGAAGGGAGGGCGCACGCCTCCGGCGAACGCGTAGTAAGCGACGTTGGAGATGCGGTCGGCCCCAAAGGCATCACGCAGGTCGATATCCGTAATCTGCTTGAAAGCCGCCACCGGATCCGCCCGCAGTGTGCGCTGCTGAGTGTCGTATTGGGCAAGGTTGTCTTGATCGAGCGCCACGACCTCCACCGCGCCGTCCTCATAGTTGGTAAACGAGGTGTCTCGGCCGGGTCCCGGATACTCCCCGTTAAGGCCCCAGTCCATCAAGCCGATCGCGCCCCGCTCGACGCCGGCCACGGTGGCATAGCTCTGGGACTGTTCAGGGTACGCACGCTGCGTCGCGGCCGCACCGGACGTGGGGCGCTGCGCCCCCTCGTCCTCGCCCGTGGCCAAAAAAACTGCGAGCCCCTCGGCCCCGGGAACCGATATCTCAGTTGCGGGGCGCAGCTCGTGCGCAGCCGAGTCGTAGATATACGGACCCGAGAACAGCCAGCTATCCTCATCGATACCCGTAACCGAACGCCGATAGACGTCCTCCACCGTCTCGGTCGCGCCGATCAGCGCCAGGCAGGCCGCCGTTGCCACAAGCAAGTACACCGCCACGCAGGCGGCAAAGGTCACGCCGAGCGGGCGGGCCCTCCACCACGCGCGCGCCCGCTCGCGCAGGCTCGGCCGCTCAGCCCTCGGCGCACCGCCCTTCATCGGGCCACCCACTTATATCCCACGCCCCATACCGTCTCGATGGGGTCGGCCGCAACGCCGGCCAACTGGAACTTTTTACGAATACGGCGGATATGCTCGCGCACGAGCGAGGCGTCGCCCGTGCCATCCCAGCCCCATACGCGCTCGTAGATGGCATCGCGGTCGAAAACCTGGCCGGTACGCTTGCTCAGCAACGCAACGATATCGAACTCCAGGCGTGTGAACTCCACCGGCACCGCTGGCTCGCCCGCGCGGCGCACCTCCACCGAACGCTTGCCGTAATCGATCGTGAGCTCCCCAAAGAAGCGCACCGCCAGATCGTCCTGGCGCGACCGCCCCTCACGGGCCATGTGCGCGGCCACGCGGCGCCCCAGTACCGGCAGGGAGAACGGCTTGAGCACATAATCGTCGGCCCCGGCGGCAAACCCGTCGAGCTGATCAACGTCCTCGATACGCGCGGTAAGAAAAATGATAGGGCAGCTCAGATGCTCGCGAATGCGACGGCACACATCGAACCCGTCCATGCCCGGCATGTTCACATCGAGCAGGATGATGTCGAACCCGCGCGGAGCAGCGACCAATGCCTCGGAACCGCTGTTCGCGCACGTCACCTCGAACCCCTCGAGCGTGAAATACTCCGCGAGCATATCCGCGATCTCGGCCTCATCATCCACCACGAGCATCCGCATGGCGTCTCCGTCCCCCGCCGCTGTCAATCCACCCGCATTGTCTCCCAAGCCTGTCTACTTTTTGTCGACAAATGCCCCGGAATTGCGCACGGCCGTCGCGCGCTTTTTAAGATTATCAAGCCCGCACATGCAGTCCCCGCGTTCGATTGCCTCCTCGCCGCGTTCGATTGCCTCTAGGCACTCCCTTTCGTACAAAGCCTCTTCGACCGCCTGGTTAATCGTCCGCTCCAGCACCTCCTCAGAACAAAATATGTATGCAGAGGCGCCGTTTTCCGTGATACGCAGGAGCTTTTCCTTTGCGGCATCTCGAACCTCACGAGAATTGCGCTGCAGCGCACTGACAGGATATACAGCATTCTTCTCGAACACCATAGCTAGCTCCTTATTTGCTCCATATAAAAGTGCCCGCACCGGCAACTCACAGCCGGTGCGGGCACTCAAAGGTTTTGGCGGACCGCTACTTCAGCTCGGGCCAATAATCCTTGTTGGCCTCGATCATGTCGTCGAGAACTTCCTTGGCGACCTTCATCGAAGGCACGGTCTTGTTCAGCGTAAAGGCCTTGAGTGCCTTCTCGTACGAACCCTCGATCGTAGCCTCGACCACGAGCTTCTCGGAGTTCAGCTGCTGCATCATGAGGCCCTGCTGGAACAGAGGAATGTTGTCGTGGCTGATGACCTCGGGGCCGTTCTTGCCGATGTAGGCAGGCAGCTCGACCATAGCGTCGTAGGGCATGTTGGGGATAGCGCCCTTGTTCTCGCAAATGACCAGAAAGCGCTGCTTGGTGTCGTTCTTCAGAGCGATGGCCAGATCGGCAATCCAGTCGCCGTGGCTGCCCGCATAGAACGTGCTCTCGTCGATCTCGCCCGTCTTCTCGTAGTGGTCGATGCCGTCGAAGAGGTTCTTCTCGCGCGTCTCCTCAACCTCGTTAGCACGGGTGCGCTCGGGGTTGGAATGCTCAACGAACTCCTTCTGCTGCAGGTAGTAGTTCAGATACGTGTTGGGCAGGTACTCCGGGAAGCACTCCATGATCTCGTACTCGCCCTTCCAGACGTAGTACCAGCTGCCCTTGGTGTGGCGATTCTGCTCGGGGTGCTCGTCGGTGGCCTCCTCGGGCTTCTTGGACATCAGCGAGCTCATGCCCTTGAGGTAGGAATCGGGCAGCAGAATCTCATGCTCCTTGATGTACTCGCGCAGCTGCGGGAGCACCTCTTCGCCCTTGTGGCGGATCGAGGTGAACCAACCAAAGTGGTTGAGGCCAAAGTAATCGTACTCGACATCCTTCTTGTCGATATCGAGCGCGGCGCAAACCACGTCGATGATCGCGATCGGCATGTCGCAGATGTTGATGATGCGAGCGTTGGGACGCAGCACGCGGCAGCCCTCGGACACGATGGCGGCAGGGTTGGAGTAGTTGAGAATCCAGTAATCCTTCTTGGCGTACTTCTCAACGTCATCGATCAGCTCGACCATGGGGAAGATGGTGCGCATGCCATAGGCAAGGCCGCCGCAACCGCAAGTCTCCTGACCAACGCAGCCGTGACGCAGGGGGATCTTCTCGTCCTGCTCGCGCATGGCATAGCCGCCCACGCGCATCTGGGCAAACACGAAGCTCGCGTCGGTAAAAGCCGTCTTTTTGTCGGTGGTCACCGTGAGCTTGATGTCCAGGCCGAGGTCCTCGTGCAAAATCCAGTCCACGAGCACGCCGATCTTGCGCTGGCGCTCCTCGTTGATGTCGTACAGGCGAATCTCGTCAACGTCGAGCTCGTCCTTGCGCAGGGCAATGGACTTGACGATGCCGGGGGTAAAGGTGGATCCGCCACCACACAGAGTAATGATCATTGTTTACTGCTCCTTCTCAATTGCGTTTTCGACCTTGTCGCGCATCTCGGCAACCTTCATGCCAAAGATGATCTGGATATTGTTGCCGTTGCGGTTGATGCCGCTGTTGGGCACGTGGTTGATGAGGTTCTCATCGATGAGGTCCGGGTTCTTAACGTTCACGCGAAGACGCGTAAAGCAGTTCTCGAGCTCCTCGATGTTGTCCTTGCCGCCAAGACCTGCGACCAGGTCGGCAATACCTGCATCGACGCCCTCTGCAGGAGCTGCGGCAACAGCGCCCTGCTTCACCGCGACAGACGCGGCGGCCTCGCCCTCGGCAACGGACTCGGCGAGCTCGGACTCCTCCTCGCGACCAGGCGTGTGGAGGTTGAGCTTCTTAATAAGGAAGGTGAAGAGGAAGAAGTACAGAGCGGCGTTGACGACTCCAAGCACCAGCATAACCGGCCAGTTGGTCTTGTCGACACCGAGGACCAGGTTGGAAACCACGATGTTGATGATGCCGCCTGCAGTCGAAGCGGGCACGGAGAGGACCTTGAGCAGGACCAGGAAGATACCGGAAAGAACCGAGTGAACGACAAAGAGCACGGGAGCGGCAAAGACAAAGAGGAAGTCCATGGGCTCGGTGACACAGGAGAGCACGGCGGTGATGATCAGCGGGATGATAACGGCCTTGGTCTTATCCTTGTTCCCCTTGTAAGCGGTGTAGATAAAGGCGAGACCGATGCCGATGTAAGGCCACAGGTTGTTGAAGGTATAGCTGTTGAAATACGTGCTATCGGAGAAGCGCTGGCCCGTCATTGCCATCTCGGCGACACGGATGGGATAGGCGCCGGCGATAACCTGATCGCCCAGCGTCAAGGTGCCACCCATATCGGAGAACTGGAGCGGAGTGTAGATGAGGTGATGCAGACCGGTGGGAACGAGCAGCTTGTTGAGCATACCGTAGATAAAGAGGCCGATGTTGCCGGACTCCTTAATAATGCCGGCAACGGAGGAGATGGCGCCCTGGACAGGAGGCCAAACGATGCAGAAGCCCGCGCCCATGATCCAGGAGATGATGATCATGATTAGGAACGGAAAGCGAACGCCCGAGAACATCGAAAGGGCAATGGGGAACTGCTTGTTCGAGTACTTGTTGAACACGGCACCGGTGATGCAGCCAAGAATGATGCCGCCAAACACGCCGGTATCGAGCACCTGAATGCCCATAACGGTGCTCTGGCCGGTTCCGGTAAGACCGAGCATGCCGCTCGCATCGGCAAGAGAGCCGGTGGCGTTGAGCACGATGTTGTTAGCCTGCAGGAACAGGAAGAACGACATCAGGGCGATCAGCGAAGCATGGCCCTTGTTCTTCTTTGCCATGGCGCCGGCGATGCCCACGCAGAACAGAATCGAGAGGTTGTTGATGATAAACATCAGCGACTGATAAACAATGGCGCCCACAAGCTGGAACGGACCGGAGCCCAGTACGGGGACCAAAGCGCAGATGGTCTTGTTGGTCAGAATGATGCCCACGATGAGCAGGATGCCGGCAACCGAGAGATACATCATCGGCTGGACTATCGACTTCGCGAACACCTCCAACGGCGCTTTGAAATTGAACTTCTTTTTTGCGGTCATAGCGGTACTCCCCTTCCTTTTCCGCAAATTAAGACAGATGTGCCCTGGACAAGACCGTGAGCCTTACCTTATATCAATCGATGTATGGGCACGTTATGCCTAGAGACCAGGTTCTCCAAGCATGTTAACAATGTGATATGCGAGATAACTCTTCTCGGCATCGGTAACGACAACGTTATGGGTAGACGACAAGTGGGCAGCTATGGCGTCCGCGCACGAGAATGCGCACGGATACGCCGTTTCATCGATTCGGAACAGCGCGTCGCCATTGATTTGCCCGGCCGCAGGATCGAGCGCTCGCTGTGCGAAAAACTGCAGGTGACGAACGAAACGTTCGTAAGGCAGCGAGGTGTCATCGAGGGTCGTAGCATAGCGCTCGGAAACAATCGCAAGCACGTCGCGAACAAGCTGGACCGAGATGATGAGACGGTCGGAGCGTTGCGGCATGGTGGCGTTGACGATATGCAGCGTAATAAAACCCTGCTCTTCTTCGCTCATCTGGATGCCCATATACTCCTTGACAATCTGCAGCGCACGGCCCGCAAGCGCATACTCCTTGCGATAGAACTGCTGGATCTCGAGCAGCAACGGATTCTCGCAGGGGACGCCCTTGCGCTCGCGCTCCAAAGCAAGGCTGATATGGTCTGCAAGAGCAATGAGAATCTTGTCGTTGACATCAACATTGAGCTCTCGACGGAGCATCTGAACAATGTCCTCGGCAATCACGAGATTGACGGTGGGGATGGACTCCAAAAGATGTGCCAAGCGGTCAATCGTACGCGAATCCTGAGAAGTGCCCTCCTGCAGCGCATAGGTCTTTTCGACCGACGCTTCATCGATAGCGTCGCCGGCATGACGGCCAAAGCAGAGGCCTCGACCGATGACAATGAGCTCGGAGCCATCGTCCGAAGCGACCATTGCGACGTTATTGTTGAAAACTCGCTTGATAACCACGGTACCCACCACAAGAATTTACTCGGAAAGCCAGACGACAGGCTCTTTAACAGCAACAGGACCGGAAGCATGCTTACGAAGAGTCGATTTCTCCGAGCGCTCGCACACGATAACGAAGACCGTGGGATCGAAGCCGGCGGCGCGGACCGCGTCGAAATCGACCTCGACGAGGGGCTGGCCCGCGTCGACATGGTCACCCTGAGCAACAAGCGCATGGAAGCCCTTGCCCTCGAGTTTAACAGTGTCGATTCCGATATGCAGCATCACCTGAGCAGAGCTGTCGTCGGACATGATGCCCAGTGCATGCTCGGTCGGGAACAGTGCCGCGACGGTACCGGAGACAGGAGCGCATACCGTTCCCTCATGGGGAACCACGGCAACGCCATCGCCCACGGCACGGCTGCTAAAAGCGGGATCGTTGGTTTTTTCTAGGTGAACAAGCTCGCCAGAAACGGGAGCGAGGATTTCGAACTCGGAGGTTGCAGTCTTCTGCTCATCCGAACCGCCCATCAGGCGAGAAAAGAAACCCATGGTGACATGTCCCTTCATAAATATAGCCCAACCAAAATCAAGCGAATGCATCCATAGGGACACACCCGTTCAAAGACTTTGGTTAGGCCCACGTCCGAGGGACTCGGTAACCTTCCGCATTTCTTTTTACGGGGGTTATTGTAGGCAACAGCAAAGCAAGAATAGTCATTACGACCGGTGAGCGGTATTTTTTCTTCGATAAACGGTATTTAAGCGGCACTTAGGGACACTCCTTGTTTGGTGCATTGGGGACAGGTTACTTTGCACCAATCTTGAGTTGCGGTGAAATAGGGACTGAAAAGCCGCTCAAAAGGCCAAAACAGTCCGTATTCCACCGCAACTTCAAGACGTTGGTATATATGAACCTGTCCCCCTTGCACCAAAAAGGGCTCCGAGCAAAACATGCCCGGGGCCCTCTGGTCGCCTCGACTTAGAGCGCGACGCGTATGTTACTTGCGCTTGCCGCCGCCGTCGCCGGGGCGACGGGAGCTGCCACCGCGCTTGCCACCACGGCTGTTGCCATAGCTGCCACGGTTATCGCGACCGCCGGCACGGCCGCCACGGGAGCCGGCCTGGTTGCCGCCACGAGCGCCACGATAGCCGCCACGGCGCTCCTCGCGGGTGTCGTCGTAGTTGCGCCAGTCATCGCGACGATCGCGGCTGGCACGCGGATCACGACGATCGCGCGACTCACCAGAGCGGCCAGCGCCGCTGCGGCCGCCATTGCCGCGAACGCCCTCGCGACGCTCACCGCCACGGCCACCGCGCTCGCCATCGCGACCGGAACGGCGGCGGTCGCCCGCACCGCGCTTGCCACCGCGCGAACCGCGGCCCTCGTCCTCGCGCTCGACACGACGACGGCCACCGCGATCATCATCCTCGCGACGGCGGCGATGCGCCTCGCCCTGGAACTGCTTGGCACGACGCTCGGCACGGTTACCGCGCGCAGGCTGCTCAGAGGCACCGGCACCAGCGCGCTCCTCGGCAGCCACCTCGCGAGCCACGCTCTCAACAGCCTCGTCCACGCGAGCCTGAACGCCCTCGCGCACGCGGGTCTTGCCGCTGCGCTTGGGACGGCTCGGACGCTCGCCGTCGCTGCGGCGCTCGTCGCGACCGCGGTTGGAACGGCCGGCCACGTCGCCGTAATCATCGCCGTTGCGCTTGCCGTCGCGACGCGCCTGTTCAAGCTTCTTCTTGCTCTTGGACTTGCCGCGCTTAGTCTTCTTCTTCACCTTAAAGGCCGCAGGGTCGCGCTCGGGATCAACCGCAGGCGGGTTGGGACCCACGTGCAGGTCGCCGGCCTCGTAGATGTCGGCGGTCTTGTCCATGAGCTTCTCGATCTCGTAGAACTCGTCGACGTCCTGCTCGGTCACAAACGTGATGGCCCAGCCCAACTCGCCGGCGCGGCCCGTACGGCCAATGCGGTGGATATAGTCGGTCGGCTCGGCCGGCACGTCAAAGTTCACGACGTAGCGCACGTCGCTAATGTCGATGCCGCGGGCGAGAACATCGGTTGCCACCAGCACGTCGACGGTGCCGTCGCGGAAGGCCGAAAGGGCACGCTCGCGCTGGGCCTGGCTGCGGTTGCCGTGGATTGCGGCGGCCTTGATGCCTTTGCGCTCCAGACGACGGCAGCAGCTGTCGGCGCGGTGCTTGGTGCGCATAAAGACAATGGTGCGCTCCGGGCCCTCCTTCTTGAGGAACTCGGGCAACAGGTTATTCTTGGCCTCGATGGACACCGGGAACACAAACTGGTCGACGGTGTCGGCGGTCGACGTGGCGGGCGCGATCTCCACGCGGGCCGGGTCGCTCACCAAGTCGGTGATCTCGCCCACGGCCTCCTCGTCGAGCGTCGCCGAGAACAGCAGCGTCTGGCGCTCGGCCGGCGTCTCGCGCACAATGCGGCGGACGGCGGGCAAAAAGCCCATGTCGAGCATGCGGTCGGCCTCGTCGAGCACCAGCACCTTGACCTCGTTCAGGTGGCAGGCGCCCTGCTCGATCAGGTCGACCAGACGGCCCGGCGTGGCGACCAGGATGTCGCAGCCGTACTTGAGTGCCGCGGTCTGTGGCTTGTAGCTCACGCCGCCCACGACGGTCACGGCAACATGGCCGGTGACGTCGGCGATCTTGCTCGCGACCTCGTCGATTTGCTGGGCAAGCTCGCGCGTGGGGGTGATGACGAGCATCACGGGGCCACGGCCGTTGCCCTCGGGCTTCTTGGCGCCGCGACGACGGTTGCGACCGCCGCGCTCGCGCACGGGCTTGGGCGGAGCGATGTGCTCCAGATTGTTCATGGTCGGCAGCAAAAAGGCGGCCGTCTTGCCGGTGCCGGTCTGAGCGGCGGCAAGCAGGTCGCGACCCTCGAGCACCACGGGGATGGAGCCGGCCTGAACGGGCGTGGGCGCCGTGTAGCCCAGGTTCTCAATAGCACGAAGCATCTCGTCCGAAAGCCCCAGCTCGTTAAAGGCGGGCAGGCTCTCGGTAGCGGACTCGACGGCCTGGGCAGCATTGGCCTCATCGGCGGCATCGAAGGCAGCCTGGGTCATGGCCTCGCGGGTCTCGTCCAGAATCTCGGCGTCGGTGACGTCGGATACAGAATTACGCATATGTTGTTGTTCCTTATCTGCACGCGCTATGGGCACGGCATGCGGCCGCGCGGGCGTGCTTGGTAGTGCGCTAATACATACAAAAACAGGTGCGCACAGAGAGGAGGTTGCTCAGCACGCTGGCGATCGCTTTGGCAGCCCTATCACGCGCCGTCCAGACGCAGCAGCCCTAAGCGATGGAGCAGATTCGCCGCCGGTTAGTATACCCGTGCTTCGCATGCCCCCACGTAAACCACAGATGATGAGGCGGACGGGGCGGGTCTGGGCCGATTGTCTCAATCTGTAACAGATGCAGGGCAAAACCGGGTCCAAATGTTACAGAATAAGACAGAGGGGGATTTACGTTCATTCCAAACCAAATCTCTCGCCCTTCCTGCAATTTCGAACATGTGGCCTATAATGTTGCTTTGGTTGCGCTATATATTGCGCAGCCATTTCGCAGCCATTTAATACGTCTCCCACCGGGAGCCATTAATTCCTATCGCCATATTGGCTAGGAAGCAATCAAAGGAGGTATCCGTGGCAGCAGAGACGCCTTGCTCGGTCCTCTATAACGATATTCGCTCGTTCGGCGGTCTTAAACATCTCGAGATCGCCCGAATGCTTATCAATGGAAACTCTTATCTCGGCAGTACCCTGCTCGAGAAATGCTCTTCCAACCGCTCGTATCTCACCCGTTACATCGTCCATCGCAAGCCTGACCAGTGCGCGCCCGCCATCTACAGCGACTTTACCGTCACCACGCTCAACCTTTCCGCGGCAATCTGCAGCAAGCTCGGCGGCGGCGAGTCCGCCTATCAGGCAATCGCCGAGCACTATCGCGGTCCGGCCGCCAACGAAATGATGTCGGCTCTCGCCAGCCACAAGCTGGACAGCCGCCTATATGCAAATGCCCTCAATCGCATCGACAACTTTGACGGCAATGCCGTGCGCGAAAAAAGCACGCTCTTTTTGATGCTCTTTGTGGCAACGGGAGCGCTCGCCGATCCCGTTCAGGGCGTGGCCACCGTCGAGCGCTTTTGCAACAGCAAGACGGGCGGGCACTTTGGCACCACCGAAACTACCGTCGGACGTGGCTTTATGAGCAGCCTGGAACAGCCGCGCACCGTCGCCCCCAATCTCGGTCTGCTCAGAACCCATGCCGACAACTGCGCCGGCATGCAAATCCATCCCCTCACACGCGATCCGCGCGGCACCGTGATTGGTTCTTTGCCCAAAACCTCGCCCAGCCTCACC